>Ga0247727_10010027_pt1 | contig 16907 bp, 11 predicted proteins | sample WisWelCaveWW1625_FD_202498 | JGI IMG/M metagenome (GOLD analysis project Ga0247727, IMG submission 202498) | Biofilm microbial communities from Wishing Well Cave, Virginia, United States - WW16-25 | ecosystem: Environmental > Aquatic > Deep subsurface > Groundwater > Cave microbial mat | place...
AAATCTCGTGCAATGAGGGGACAACTTTATAAACTGCGGATGCTGAATCCTATGGATCGCGCCGCTGGCTTTCCGGACGGCTCGGTTCAACCCGTTCCCATAAAGATTCGAGCAACAGGCTCTATTAGGACCGCAGCACCCGCACCACCCAAACCCGGCCCATGCCGTGCGCGCGCGCCAGGCCCGCCACGCGTTTGGCTAGATCGCACCGATTAAACAAGGCAAAGAGCGTCGCGCCGCTGCCGGACATCAGTGCGCCCCGTCCGCCCCACGCGCGCAGTTTTTTTTTGATCGCACGCAGGCGGGGAAAGGCCGAAAACGTCACGGCCTCCAAATCGTTGCGCGGACGGCGGAGGATCGCCGTTGTGAACGTGGCATCCAGAAGCGGGAGGCGTGCGTCTCGATGTTTTTTCTGCCGGCGCACGTTTCCCGCAGAACCCAGGCGCTCCGCAAATTGTGCGTAGACCCAGCGCGTGGCAACGGGTTGCCGCGGATCCACCAGCACCGCCCACCGTTCGGTGGGGGGGGGCGCGCGCGTAATCTGCTCACCACGACCGGTGACCCACGCCGTTGGGCCAAACAGAAAAAAGGGGACGTCGCTGCCCAGCCCCTCGCCAATACGGGCAAGCCGCGCGCGCCGCCATCCGAGCCGCCAGAGGCGATTGAGGCCGATCAGCGTCGTCGCCGCGTCGCTGCTCCCGCCGCCCAATCCCGCCGCCATCGGGATGTTTTTCACCAGCACAATCGCCGCGCCGCCCACCGTGTGTCCCGCCCGCCGCGCCTCTCTTTGGAGACGCACCGCAGCCTGATAGACCAGGTTGGACGGGTCGGCGGGCAGATCGGCATTTTGGACGCGCAACCGAATGCCGGAACGGCGGGGGCGGAACGTCAGATGGTCATACAAGCCGACCCGCTGCATGCACGAGGCGATGTCGTGGTAGCCATCTTCCCGTTTGCCAATCACCTCCAGGTAAAGATTGACCTTTGCTGGGGCCTTCAGCGTGATTTCCGACGGGTGCGGCATGGGGCGCATCTTGAAGGTAGGGCTACGGTATGCTGGCGCGGTCTATCGGGAACCAAGACGTCTACGGGTCCCTCAATCCGTCATGCCGGCGAAGGCCGGAGGCCAGCGCCTTAAAATAATGCCTCTGGATTCCTGCTTGGCTTTTGGATTCCTGCTTGGCCTCTGGATTTCGGCTTGCGCGGGCATGACAAATCGGCTGCCGATCCTGCCACGGCCCTGATCTTACAGAGGCCTCGGCTTGTTTCGCAAGAAGAACGGGTGATACGATGCGCCGATGTCTTTTCCCACGTCGGAGTCCCATCCCCTGAGCGTGCCCCTGAGCGTGCCGATAAGCGTGCTGATGAGCGTGCCGATGCCCGCCCGCGCCATGCGGGTTGTTTTGCTCGCCAGCTTCTTCGTTCTATCGCACCACGCGGTTGCCGCTGGGGCAGAGGGGCCAGCGCAAATCCCGTTCTGGTGGTCTTCGTCCACGCCCAAGGCGGGTGACGAGACGCCGCCGCCGCCCCCGCTAGGCGCGCCCTACTTTCACGACGAGGCGAACGCGCCGTCGGGGCGCGCGCCCAACCCAGATAGCCCCCCCAATCTGGACGAGGTCCCCAATCTGGACGAGGCCCTCTGGGCGCGATGGGCGGCGAAGGAGGCGGCCTACTGGAAACGGCTGGAAGAGGCCGTGCGCAAGATGTGGGGTCGCTACACGCCCCCCTCGCAGACGGTCTGGGTAGACTATTCCGATCCGCTGGATGCCGCAGGCCAGGTGGATTTTGAAAACGGCGCGGTGGTCATTGAAGCGGTGGTGGTGACCACGGATGCCGATCCACATGCGACGGCGCGTCATCTGATCGCAAAGAAGGCCCAGGAAATGACGCGGCGGGTCGGGGCGGATGGACGGGCGGTCCTCGCCGGCTTGTTTTCGCGCGAGACGCTCGACGCCATTGACGCGGGGCGTCTTGAGCCCATCATGGAGGCCCTGCCGTTCACGGGAGCGGATGGCGTGAAGCGGTATCGTTTTTTTGCGCGCCTGTCCCTCGCGGCCGACCATGTCCATCAACGCCGGGAGCGCTACCGCGAGGCAATCGAAGTCCAGGCCAGGAGGCACCGGGTGGATCCGGCGCTGGTGACGGCCGTCATGCACACCGAGAGCGCCTTCAATCCCCTGGCGCGTTCCCCGACGCCGGCCTTCGGTCTGATGCAGCTGGTGCCCCGGTTTGGCGCGCGCGAGGCCTACGCCCACCTTCATGGTGTCAGCGCGGCGCTGTCGCCCGAATATCTCTATCACCCCGAAAACAATATCGAGTTGGGGGTAACTTACCTTGCGCGCCTGGAGCAGATTTACTTTAAGGACGTGCGCGATCCGGTCAAGCGGCGGTATCTGGCAATCTGCGCCTACAACTGGGGGCCAACCGCTGTCCGGCGCGCCGTGCGTTTGGACCAGGCCAATGCCATGACGCCGCGCGATCTGTACGACACGCTCCAACGCCGCGTGCCCGCCGAGACGCGCGACTATCTTCGGCGTGTCGAAACGCGCCGTCTGTTGTATGGCGGCTCCTAGCCGATCTGACCGTTTTGGTTCCTTGAATGATGCGTTTGCGTTCTCGACAGGGGCACGGGCTATTTTTTGTGGCCGTGTGGATCTGGCTCGTCCTGGGCGGTGTCTGCCACGCGCAATGGCGGGTGCAACGCGGCGAGGTGAGCGCCAACGGACTCTGGGCCGCGCACTTTCTCTCCGCAACGACGGGCTGGGCGGTCGGCGGGGATGGCGTGATCCTGCACACCCAGGACGGCGGCGCGCATTGGCGGGCGCAATACGTCGAGCACGGCGAGCGCTTCTTTTCGGTCCATTTCCCAGACGCGCGCCACGGCTGGGCGGCCAGCTGGACGGGCAAAATCGTGTCCACGTCGGATGGCGGACAGCACTGGGCGGAGCAGGCCACGCCCGTGCGCGTCTGGCTGTGGGACATTTACTTTTCCGACGCGAAAAACGGTTGGGCGGTGGGCGACAAAGGCACGCTGATTTACACGTCGGATGGCGGTCAAAGATGGCAATCTCAAGCCGTCGGCATCCTCAATAGCCCGCTTCTGGAGGTCCATTTTGTGGATGCAAAGTGGGGCTGGATCGTCGGCTGGAACGGCGTCATTTTGCACACCGAAGATGGCGGCCTCCAGTGGACGCCGCAAAAGAGCGGCGTGGGTGAGGCGTTGGAAAGTGTGTTCTTCCTGAATCGGCAGGAGGGCTGGGCCACCGGGCGGCGCGGGATGATTTTGCACACGCAGGACGGCGGGCAGCATTGGCGACGGCAAGACAGCGGAACGCAGGCGGCCCTGTTCGCCGTGCAGTTCCCCGCCCCCAACGTCGGCTGGATTGCCGGGGGCGCCGGAACGCTGCTGGCCACGCGCGATGGCGGACGGCACTGGGAGGCGCGAACGCCACCGGTCGAAAGCACGCTGGAGGGGTTGTCGTTTGCGGATGCGTTGCACGGCTGGGGCGTGGGCTGGGGGGGCGTGGTGACGCACACCGAAGATGGCGGCGCGACCTGGCAAACGCAAATAGGGGGCCTCTCCGATCGCCTGTTCCGCATCCATTTTGCGGACGCCCAACACGGCTGGATCGTCGGCGAGATGGGCATCATTTTGCACACCGAAACGGGGGGACGCCATTGGGACGAGCAGGACAGCGGTGGGGCGGAATGGATCGCCGCCGTCCATTTCACCTCGCCCGACGTCGGTTGGGCGGTGGGGGAGAAGGGCCTGATTCTGCGCACAACGGACGGTGGCAACCACTGGCGGCGCGAGCGGAAATTCATCGAAAGCGGTCTGGAGGGCGTGTTCTTCATTCACCCCAAAATGGGATGGATCGTCGGTGAGAGCGGCGTGATCTTTCGGACGACCGACGGGGGAAAGAAATGGCGGCTCCAATTCAGCCATCTTGTCGCAAACTTGACCGACGTGCTGTTTATCAACGAAAAGCGGGGTTGGATCGTGGGCGCGGGCGGCACGTTGCTGCAAACCGAGGACGGCGGCAACACCTGGACACGCGTGCCCCTACCGACGCAGACGACGCTGACCCGGATCGTGTTTCAGAAAAACCGAGGCTGGGCCGTGGGCGGCGACGGCGCGATCCTGCATACCCAAGACGGCGGCAAACAATGGACGGCCCAGAAGAGCGGGACGCCACGGGGACTTTGGGACATTGCCATGCGCGGGGACGACGGCTGGGTGGTGGGCGATTTGGGAACGATCCTCGGCACAAACGACGGCGGCAGGCAGTGGACGTCCCACGCAAGCGGCGTGGCCCAGCGGCTCAATGGCGTCCATCTCCTCTCGCCCCACCGTGCCCTGGCCGTAGGCAAAGGCGGACTCATCCTGGAACACGAAGGAACCGCACCGAATCTGGAACGGAATCAAAACCGGGACGCCGTCCACTTGGAAGACGTACGCCCCAAAGCGGTGGGCATGGAACCCCAGAAAAAGAGATAGGGGGCCGAAATCCGACCCCCTACCTTGTTGTTACTTCTTTTTTGTCGGTTTTGCGGCCTTTTTGGCCGGCGCCTTCTTTTTTGTTGGCAACGTCGCTCACCCCCCTTCACGCTAAAAGGTTATTATCCAACGGGACGCTTTCCCCCGCCTCCTCGACCAACTGGTACGTATTCGGCGCCACCTTCCTAAACCGCCCATCCCGCGACAAGGAGGTGGCGATGGACGTGACGGGTGTCTTGCCGCGAATCCGAACCCCGCCACCCTCCAAGCACGCGTAGATGGCCTTCGCGTGCAGGGCGCCGCCGGTTTCCTTCAGGAGCACGAAGGCCGCCTGCGGCACAGACAGACCCGCGTATTTCGTTCGCTCCAAGAGAATGGCCTGAGAAGGGTCGCCCTCCATCGCGCGCCGCTCCCTTTCCGCATCCCCAGATGGGAGCGACTGCTGCGCCGACTTGGACTTCTCCACCTCGACGCGGCAAAGGGTTTCGGCCAACTCCAGATACCTCTGGGTTGTCTTGATCTCGCCTTCGACGCGCTCCCGCTTCCTTTGGAGGTCTTGGAGTTTCGTCTTGTATAGACGAATTCTTTGCTCCAACCCACCAATAATATCTTTGAATTCTTCTAGCATAGCGCATCTTCGATAAAGATATACCACATGGATAAAATGATGTCAAGCCTTTCTTACATCAAAGATTCAAAGCATAAAACAAGCAAGTCCACTGCTTTGCCACAATATGTCGTGTCAAAAAAGTTGCCGTTCTACTATTTTCAAAAGGTGCCCGTTACACTAGGATAGCAAAATGGCGCCTGAAGGCCCACTGCTTTAGATTTCTCCCTTTGGTGAAACTACGGCATCGTCGTCCTTTCGCTCAGTCCATTGGCCCTCCTTCCATTATTCCTGACGCTTTCAGCCTGAATCCATCCGTCTTTAAGGGTCTGTCCAGCAAACCATCGTTTTCGCGTTGGTCATTCCGAACGCAGTCCGCGCCACAGGATGGCGCTGCGGACAGGCGTATAAATTGACACCTTTTTGTGCGTTGTGATAGAAGTGCGACCTGTCTTTTTGTGAGGAAGCGCCCGTATGTCCGGACATTCCAAGTGGGCCACGACCAAGCACCGCAAAGGCGCGGCGGATGCCAAGCGCGGGAAGATTTTTACCAAAATCATCCGTGAGATGACCGTGGCCGCGCGTATGGGGGGCGGCGACCCCAATGGCAATCCCCGGCTGCGCCTTGCCATCGTGAAGGCTAAGGAGGCCAATATGCCGTCCGACAACATCAAGAAGGCGATCCAGCGGGGGACGGGGGAATTGCCTGGGGTTCAATACGAAGAAATCGGCTATGAAGGCTACGGCCCGGGCGGCGTGGCGGTGCTGCTGGATATGATGACCGATAATAAAAATCGCACGGTGGCTGAAATACGCCATCTGTTTTCCAAGCACGGTGGCAATCTGGGCGAGGCCGGTTGCGTCGCCTGGATGTTTGAAAAGAAGGGCTACATGACGGTCGAGAAGGGGGCGGTGGACGAAGATCGCCTGATGTCGCTGGCGTTGGACGCTGGGGCCGAAGACGTCTTATCGGACGATCCGACCCAGTTTGAAGTGCTCACCGCCCCGCTCGATTTTGAACCGGTCAAAAATGCCCTCTCCGACGCGAAGATCGCCTTAAGCGTCTCCGAAGTGACCTTGCTGCCGAAGACCTACGTCCACCTGGATGGCAAAGAGGCCGAGCAGATGCTCCGCATGGTGGAAGCGCTAGAAGACCACGATGATGTCCAGAAGGTCCATGCCAACTTTGACATTTCAGAAGACGTGATGTCCCGTATGGACGGGTGAGGCTGCGGGCTTTCCACCCGTGTCATCCAGCAGGTGTCCCTCTGAAAGCCATGCGGGTCGAAGAAATTCTTGGAATTGATCCCGGCATCGGGTGCACCGGATACGGGGTCGTTCAGTCCGGGGCGGGCGGGCGCCTCGCGCTGAAAACCTTTGGCGAAATCCGGACGGCGCCCGGTGACCCGTTCCCCCGGCGCCTCAAGGCGCTTTTTGATGGCCTGATTGCGGTCGTTTCGCGCGACGCGCCGACACAGGTGGCCATCGAGGAGACCTTCCTCGCGCGCAACTTCCAGGCCGCGCTCAAATTGGGTCAGGCGCGTGGCGTGGCGCTGCTGGTTGCGGAGATCCACCGTCTTCCCGTTTTTGAATATAGCCCGACGGCCGTGAAGGTGGCCGTGGTCGGTTACGGGCGGGCCTCGAAAGATCAAATCGGCGTGATGGCGCGCCGCATTTTGAACCTCCCCGCAGAAACGCAGATGGGCGAGCATGCGGCGGATGCCTTGGCCATCGCCGTCTGTCATGCCCACTCCGCCGGACTGCTGGAGAAGATGGGCGCGTCTTGCGCGCCGCGGATCACACCACGATGATTGCCTCCCTTTCCGGCGTTCTCGTCGCTAAGTCGCCCGCGTCGCTGATCGTGGACGTGCACGGCGTGGGCTATCAGGTGTGGGTTCCGCTCTGCACGTTCTATCGCCTGCCCGACGAAAAGGCGGCGGTCACCCTCCATATTCACACGCATGTCCGCGAAGACGCGCTCCAACTCTATGGCTTCCTGACCATGCCGGAGAAGGACCTTTTCTTGATGGTCACCGGCATCTCCGGCATCGGGCCGAAGCTCGCGTTGAATATCCTTTCTGGGATGGAGATGAACGAGTTGACGGCGGCCATTCGCGCCGGGCAGGTCGAGCGGCTTCAGGCCATTCCGGGCGTCGGCCCGAAGACGGCAGGCCGCTTGGTTCTGGAACTTCGGGAGAAAATCGCACCGCTCGCTGCGGGCGCGCCCCCAGCGGCGCAAGACGCAGAGCCCCACCAGACCGGCGAAGAGGCCCTCTCGGCGCTTGTGAATCTGGGTTATTCCCGTCTGGCTGCCAAGAAGGTGCTAGACCCTATTTTGGAGGCGTCCCCGCGCGACATTGCCCTGTCCGCCCTCATCCGGGAGGCGCTCAAACAACTCGCGCGCGCGTAAGGCGCCCTGCATGAGATGGCCGTCTGGGGTAAGGCCCCGTCAAGAAATAACATGGCCATTATAGAGCCTGTTGCACGAATCGTTACCCGTCGTTTGACGGCCAAAACCCATCCTGACCCTGTGATCGTTGATTCTGGGGTACCCTGAAAGGTCGTTTTCGGTACAGGGCTTCTCGGATGGGCGCAAGGGATGCGTGCGGCAGGCCCATGATCTATCTGGGTTCGACAGAACGGATGCGGAAGGACGTGGAGGTCGCCGTTGATAGGTGAGGTGCTGCGCAGAGGGTAGGGCGCACGGGTTGAGATGCGTCCGATGTAAACGCGCTACGGCCGGATGGCCGTCAGGACGGTGTTGCGCTCTACCTCTGCGATGTTCTCAAACGCGTTCCGCGCAAGCCATTCTCGCGCCTCAGACAGTCGGAAGCAGCGACCCTTTTCACTGTAGACTAGCATGTGAATTGAAAAGATGGCGTTCCAACCAGGGTGCGCCGGATCATCGTTGATGAACATGTCTTTGACGATGATCCTCCCGCCGGGATGGATCGCGCGATGGATCTTGGCGATCAGCATCGCGTTCTCGTCATGCGTTTGATAGTGGAGAATGTCGGAAAGGAAGATGACATCGAACGTGCCGGGCATCTCATCTTGGTTGAAATTGCCAGAAACAAGGTGAACGCGATTTTGCATCTTCTCGGCTTCAACCGCCTTTTTCGTAATGACCAGAGTCTCCGGCAAATCAAATAGCGTCGCCGTCAGGTTTGGATAACGCCGACAGAACGCCATGGAAAACGCGCCCGCGCCACCGCCCACATCCAGAAACGTGCGGTAGCCAGACAGATCAATTTTTGCGGCAAGATCGGGCGCCGTGCGACGCGCCATCCGGGTTAGGACTTTCAGAGTTCGCTCGGCCACGTCGGCGCGATCCATGAAAAGATTCCCACGCACGGGGGGACGCCCCGTCCGCACAATCTCCTCCAAGCGTCCCCAGTGGTTCCATTCCTCGTCTTGAAGCCACATCAACTCGCCCATGTAGAATGGACTGGTTTTAACGAGGAACTCGGCGGCCTGCGAAGTGTTGGCATACTTTCCCCCATCACATGTCAGCAGGCCCAGCGTGACCAACGCATCCAGCAAGCGCTTCAGAACCCCTGCATCCGCCCCAATCCGGTTGGCCACATCCGTGGCGGTCCGCGGCGCGTCAGATAAGGCGCTATAAACATCCAGACGCACGGAAACGAGAAAAATCTTGGCTTCCCAATAATAGCCAAGCGTAAAGATGGAAGGGAGCGTGGGTGGATTCATGTGTAGAGGGCCAGGGACAGCGCGATGGGTGTCAATGGGAAACGCCACCCGCGGAGTGGCGCACCGTTAGCCAGAGCCGACACGCCAGAACCGGATCACAAGCCCTCCGGATCACAAGCCCTATTGAGCGCAAAAACAATACATCCCTTGGTTCTCTACTCCCTTGGTGCTCTGGGACGGGTTTCATATAAATCTACTACCCAATCTCAGGCGGCCTGGGCGGATGCTCCAACATACATGCGCGTCTCTGGCTTGCCATGAAACTGACGAGCGTGCCGTTATTTTCACGTAACCCAACAGGCGTTGTGATTCTGCTGCGAGTAAACGGGAGGGTTTGTGTAACAAGTTGCTGTGGGTTATTGCGAAGAAACCCGTGAATCGTATGTACGACCCGTGGTGGGTCGGCTATCCACACGTTCACCATTGGGTCCGGGAACATAAACCATCAGGGAGCAAGAATACTTTTTACCATTTCGCTCGGTTAGAGTGAAGGAAACCTCGTAGACTCGACCGTCGCCATTCGAATTCCGTTCTGCCCGAACCCATGCCCGACGCAACCCCACCCCACCCGCATCAATGGGCGTGCCATCTCCTCCAGCGGGATTGGTCGGCTCATCCTGAACGATCTTGGTAATGAGGACGGTCGCACCGCGCGACACACGCCGGACGCGAATCGGAACGCGGCGACCATTGGCGGGGACAATCGTACGATGACAGAGTTTGGTACGTTCACACGGGCGGTTTTTGTTCACCGTCCACGTAAAATCAATCGCCGTTTGCAGGGCGCCATCACTTACAAAAATCGTCACCGGATAAACATTGGCGGACGCGAGCGTCAAGACGCCGTGGATAATACCCGTGACCGGATTAATGCTGATCCCTGGCGGCAGCATGGACGCGCTATAGGTGAGAATATCGCCCCGATCCGCCGCATCCGGATCACTGGCGATGACGGGAATAGAGATCGAGGTATCTTCTAGATGGGTTGGATTGGTCAGGGACACGACGTCGGGAGGACGATTGGTGTTGTTGATTGTGACAGTGAAACTTTCGCAATCCGAGAGTTTGTCGCCGCCAATCGGGGTGTCTTCGACGCAGACGGTGATCGGGTAGGTGAGGATGATCGGGTAGACCCCCGCGGCGCTAAACGGGGGAATACCCTCGATCACACCCGTGTTTGGATCAATCGCGAGCCACGACGGAAGGCCCACTGCCGTGTATTGGACCGGATCAATATCTGGATCTGTCGAGTTTATGTCGAGTGTAAAGTTCACATTCTCGGACCCAATTGTGTCTTGCGGCACTGGAGGCGTGAGAGCCGGTGGCCGATTGGTATTGCAAACCTTCAACGTAAAGGTTTGTACGGCGGATTTCGCGTTGGAGGTGCCGCTGCTATCCGTAACCCACACACTCGCGTTGTATGAGATGGGGCTATAGGATGTGTAAGGGAGACGCCCCGAAATCTCCCCAGTTGTCGAGTTGATGGAAAGCCCAAGCGGCAAGGGAAGGATTGCGGAAAACGTCAACGTGTTACCTACGTCTAGATCGCTCCCGGCAAGAAAGATAGAGACAAAATCATTCTCACACAAACCCAGTTGGTCGGCGGGATCCTGCACGGCGGGTTGACGGTTCACATCCTTGATCGTCCACGTAAATTCCTGGCAAACGGGCGGGATGCTCCCATCACTTACACACACCCCGATAGGATAAATCCCGGCGGACGTGTAAGAGAGCAGCGAGTTTTGCTGCGGCGTTCCTTGTATCTGCGCGGTCAGATCACCCGTTTTCACGAGCGTCAATCCCGGTGGAAGGCCCGTCGCACTGAAGGTCAGCGTGTCCCCGGGTATGTCCGCGTCGCCCGCAGAGATGACAAGAACCGCAGGCGCCGCCCCCTCGTTGCTGGTCTGATCGGGTGGTTTGACCAAGGTCGGTCGGCGATTGGTATTGGCGACGTTCCAGTCAAAGAGAATCGTTTCGGTGCTTCCACTGTTGTCCCGCACGGTTATTTCCACCTTGTAGGGCGTTCGCAGGGCGCCGTACTCAATGATGCCCGTAATCGCCCCTGTCACCGTGCCTATGGAGAGGCCAGGAGGGAGATTCGCTGCGCCGAACGTGAGTGTATCAATCGCATTTGGATCCTGGGTATTGGGGGTAGTAATGTCCGGATCGGAGGCATCAGGCTGAAGGAGGATGACGTCGTTTTCCGCGCTGTTTTGGGTGCCCGGGTTGGCCAAAAAAAACGGAGCACGGTTGGTTTGCGTAACCGTCCAAGTGAAATGACGTTGAACCTCAAACGTGCCGTCTCCCACTGTCACTGTCACATCGTAGACGCCAGCATCAATGTAGGACGGCGTCCATTCAAACAGCCCCGTTACGCTCGTCACCGGCCCAAACGACGCAGGCAGGCCTGCGAGGGTATAGGTGAGCGGATCAGAATCAGGAGGCCGGGGATCGTGCGCGGAGATTTGTATCTGACCCGTGCTCTGCTCTGCGGTAATCAGATCGGCCGGGTCCAGATCGAAAACAGGGACCTTGTTCGTTCCGCCCACCACCCATGTAAACGTGACTTCATTGAACAAACTGGCAAGGTCCGTGGCGCGAATCACGATGGTGTAGGTCCCCGGAATGTTGGGCGCGCCTTCAATCACCGCGCTGGAGGGCCCCGTGGAACGGACGGAAGGCTCCGGAGAACCGGTCGTCGGAAGGCCGCTCGCCGTAAAGGTGAGCGAATCGCCCGGAAGATCGGGGTCCGTCGCCGCAATCGGGAAACTCACCGCCGCGTCTAGGGCCGTGGCCTGATCCCCGGGATGGACCGGAACGGGAGGCCCGTTGGTGTTATTCACAATCCACGTGCAGTTTTTGGTGACGGGCGGCGTAACGCCATCCGAGAGTGTCACAACCACGTTGTACGATCCCGCCGCGTTAAACGGGGGCGTCCCGGCTACCTCGCCGGTTGTGGGATTCATCGTTAAGCCAGGCGGGAGTGGAGCGGCACTATAATTTAAGAGGTCAAGGTCCACATCGGTCCCCTCGAAGAAAAGGGTAGAAAGCGGCGCACCCTCGTTGATCGAAGGGGGACAGGTCGCGCTTTTGAAGACGGGTGGCTGGTTGACGTTGCTCACAGACCAGGTGAAGATGGTCTCCGTAAACTGAGGTGTCGGCTGCGTGTTGTCTGACACCTTGATGGTCACGGTGTAAGAACCCACGGTGAGAGGAGTGGGCCCGGAGATCAGGCCGGAAGCGCCGATCACCAATGGAGATGGGAGCCCCGTCGCCGTGAAGGTCAGCCCGGCCGCCGGCGTGGACGTGGGGTTGTCTGGGTCACTTGCGATAATTTGTAGGGACACGCTGGTATTTTCCGTGGCGCTCTGCGGCCCTGGGTTACTCACCACGGGGGGGGTATTTTGGTTATTGACGAACCACTGGAACACTTTACTTGCGGAAAGGGCCCCATCGGACGCTGAGATCCTAACCTGGTATGGACTCCCCACACTGGCGTTGAACGGGAGTGTCCCGGTAATGCGTCCAGTGACATCCATGGACAGCCCGGGCGGCAAACCCGAGATGCCATACGTAAATGTGGTATTGGGGTCCGGATCGGATGCCTGCACCCGAACCGCGACGATTGTGGAACCCTCATCTTCGGTCTGGTCCCCCACCACACTGCCCGTTTGGTCATCCACGAGGCTGACCACCGGTGGCTGATTGACGGGGTTGACAAGCCATGTAAATTCCTGGCTAGAGCAAACCTGGGGGCGGATGACCTCGCAAACGTCTATCGTCACCGTGTGTGCGCCCGCAGACGCCGAAGAGAGTGTCCCTGTAATAAAGCCATTGGCCTTTCCAATGACGAGGTCGGGCGGCAAATTAGTCGCAAAATACGCAAGCACATCGCCATCGGGATCAGAAGCCACCACTTGAAGACCCGGCGCGGGAATACTGGCGCCTGGAATCACCGTGCCCTCGTTACTTTCCTGGGCTTCGATCGGTTCCACGACTGGGGGGCCATTGACGTTGTTCACCGTCCAGAAGCAGTTGGCCGTAACCGGGGACGCAACGTCGTCACTCACCGCAACGGTTACGACATAACTTCCCGCGGCGGTGTAAGGCGGTGTCCCGCTGACATCCCCGTTGGAATTGATGCCCAACCACGACGCGGCGGGAACACTGCTGATGCTGTAGGCGAGGGGATTCCCATCCGCATCGCTCGCGGCAATATGGATGACGGGAGAAATGGAAACGCCCTCGTTGATGACGGGTGGCACCGCCGGACAAAAAATCATCGGCAGGCGATTCACATCCATAACCGTCCATGTAAATGTCTGGCTGCCAACCAGCGTGCCATCCGACGCAGAGACAGTCACAGTGTAAACCTTGGACGTCTGCCCCAACGGCACTGCGGAAAATAGGATGCTGCCGGTGATCATTTCTGAGGTCTGCCCCATGGTGAGCCCTGGGGGAAGACCGAGCGCGCTGTACTTCAGGGTGTCCCCAGGCTCATCCGTGGCGACAACCTGCAATCGAATGGCGTCTCCCTCGTTGGAAGGGGCCGGAGCAGGCGGCGTAACCACGGGCGCCACATCGGTGCTGCTCAGCAACAGAAGTTCGTATCCACTGGGATTGGACGCGCTGGAGCTGGGGCGAAACGCCAAGACATCGGGTTTGGGCGAGGTGGCATGATCAAAAACCAGCCGCGTTTGCGTGGGCTGGGCAAAGGCACTGCTGGTTCCCACCTGGGACGTAATGACCTGCTGGGTGCTCCAACCGTTTGCGGCACGGCAACCAAACCTTACCTGGTTGGGCGACTGCCAATAGGAAACACATGGATTACCCGTCGCGTCCAAGGCAACCGACGGATGGTCCCCACCCGTTGCGTCAATGGCTTCCTGCGTCCAGGCGCCCCCCGCGATCAGACTCATATAAAGCAACGGCGTCCCACCCACGACCGCATGGACGGTGTTGCTGGCATCAACGACCAGCGCCACGCCGCGCTGTGGAAACGTGAGAATAGACGACGCACTGCCGCCGTTGGAGTAAAACAGGGCCGTCCCGCTGTGGTAGAGAATGTGGTCCTGGCCCGCTGGGCCAATCGCATAATCCAACGCAGAGATATTTTGGGAAGCACTGATCGCCGTCATGCCATTGAGCCGGACCGGATTAGTCGGATTGGACGGGTCGCCAGAACAATCGGCGCCTCGCACCCAGCTTGGCAGTGTGCCTGGGGACGATGACGCGGGCAAATCCGCAGCGATCAAAGGTGATGCGGTGCACGTCCCGACCGCACCGGCCAGGTCGCTGGTTGCCACCCCAGAGCCCGTTGGATTAGAAAGGTCGGCGCGCCAGATGTAGACATTGCCACTGTCGGGATTGCCAGGTGCGGCATGGACATAAAACGGCGTCCCGTCCGCGCCCACAACCAATGCAGGCGTCCCAACACTGGCCGCAAGAAGCGTGTAGGGCCCTTCCCAGCTATTCGATGTTCTGCGTGTCCACTTTGGAAGGCGGGTCTCACCGGAGGCGCAGGTGACGATTTCACTCCACCCCGCAATTGCGCGCCCCCCAGGATGGGTGGCCGTGGAAAGATCGTGATCCAGCCCAGTGAGATGGACATCGGTGCTGCAACTGGCAGGAACTGTTATCTCGGTGATCGTAGAGAAAGTCCAGTCGGACGCGATGGCGACTTCCCCGCCTGGGAAGGCCAACACAACGCCCGTCAGAACGGCCCACGCCATGGCAAACACGCCGCGCGCGCCTACACGCGCCCCCTTCTTTTCGCGTACACCCATCATAGAGCCATCCCCGAAAGAAGGGACAAAACGCCCATGGACCACACATGCCACGGCTCGCACGCGCTTCGGAACACAGCAGGGCCGCACCCTAGCACCTTATCCGAAATCTCCAGAGCGGTCAAGGGCACCCTCAAAGCATCCCCCAAGGCATGCCCCAAGGCATTCCAAGGCCACCCCATGGGACAAGACGACCTGAAAGATTAAAATATCAATATAAACATGCCGCTATGACGTACGTCCCGTTTCTGGTACGCCACAAGCCTAGCGGAAACTATCGGCGTGTCCTGTGCGGAACTTTAAGACCTAGACCGGATGGCCACTGCCCTTGAAAAGGGGCATTGGCCCGCCGTTTGTGCTAGCATGCCCTCCGATGTCAAACACCGGCCTTAAAAAGTATCTTGACCACTTTCCAAAACGGCGCATTTTTGTTGTGGGTGACCTGATGGTAGATTACTACCTCTTTGGGAGCGTGCGGCGTATCTCCCCAGAGGCGCCCGTTCCGGTGGTCAACGTCACGTCGGAGTCCGTCCTGCCCGGCGGGGCGGCGAACGTGCTGCATAACATTCTCACGCTGGGCGGCGGCGGCGTCCTTTGCGGCGTGGTTGGCCAAGACGCAGCGGGCGATTGGTTGACGCACACGCTCAAAGCGAAGGGCGCGCAATGTGACGGCGTATTTGTAGACTCGGAACACCTCACCACACGTAAAACGCGCGTGGTGGCCCATCAACAGCAAGTCGTCCGATTCGACCATGAGCGACCCGGAGCGATCTCGCCAAAGGCGCACCGGCATCTGACTGCGGCGCTTAACAGATGTGTGGCCGAGGCCGATTGTGTCGTCGTTTCCGATTACGCAAAAGGGGTGGTGACCCCCGGGCTGATGAACGCCGTGCGCGTCGCGGCGAGGGCGCGCGGCACGCCTATCATCGTTGATCCCAAGGTCTCCCATTTTGCCCGTTATAAAAGGACCGCGCTCATCACGCCCAATCACCTGGAGGCCGCCGCGGCGTCGGGCGTCGAGATTGTGGACGAGCCGTCGCTACGCCAGGCTGGCGCAACGCTGCTGCGCAAAAGCGACTGCGGCGCCGTGCTCATCACGCGCGGAGAGCAGGGAATGAGCCTCTTCGAAAGGGGGAAAGAGGCCGTCCACATCTCGACCGAGGCCCGCGCGGTTTATGACGTCACCGGCGCCGGCGATACGGTGGTCGCGACGCTGGCGCTGGCCGTGGCGTCGGGCGCGCCGTGGCGCGATGCCGCGCGGCTCGCCAACATCGCGGCGGGTCTGTCCGTCGGCATCGTGGGCACGGCGGCCATTTCTATGGCCATGCTGCGGGAAGCGCTGCCATGATGGGCGATACGTTGGTCGTCATTCCCGCACGCTACGCCTCCAGCCGGTTCCCAGGGAAACCGCTGGCCGATCTGTGTGGCAAGCCGATGATCCAGCACGTCTGGGAGCGGGCGATGCAAGCCAAACAACCCAACCGCGTCGTGGTGGCCACCGACGATGAGCGTATCGCCCAGTGCGTTCGGTCCTTCGGTGGCGCGTGCATCATGACCGCCGCGTCGCATCGCACGGGCACTGAGCGCGTTGCCGAGGTGGCCGCCGCTTCTTCCAGCCCGCTTGTGGTCAACCTGCAGGGCGATCTCCCATTTTTTCATCCCGCCACGCTCGACCGACTGATCGAGGTGGGCCGCACGGCCATCCTCGGCGGGCAGACCGACGTCGTGACCGCCCGCGCCCGTCTGGATCGGGAAGAGGAGATTTTTTCGCCCTCGTCCGTGAAGGTGGTCTCCGATGCCTCGGGACGGGCGCTTTATTTCTCTCGCGCGCCGATTCCACACGTCGAGCGGGCCGCGTTCGCGTCCAGCAAACTGGTCTTTTATAAACACTATGGCATCTACATCTACGGACGCGCGTTTTTGCTGGCGTCCACCCAACTTCCGGAAGGGGTGTTGGAGGCGGCGGAGCAACTGGAGCAGCTGCGCGTTTTGGAACACGGCGGGAGCATTCTGGCTGTGGAGATTGCGCCAAGCGAGGCGCACTTCTTCTGGGAGGTGAACCATCCCGCAGACTTAGTCCGCGCCGCCGCGCTCCTTGCGGAGGACGCTCCTGCGGAGGGCGGGATGCTTCGCACGGCCACCAGCGTCATCTGACGCTTTTTCAGGCCGCGAAGTGGCGCCGTCCGCTGGAACCGGTTGTTGGGCCGCCACCTGGCTGTAAACCACGCAGGTGCAAACCTTCGTCCACACGAAGCGAGAGGCATCAAGTCGCTTCTCCTGCGTATGCTCGCTTCAGCACGCCGAT
>Ga0247727_10010028_pt1 | contig 16906 bp, 21 predicted proteins | sample WisWelCaveWW1625_FD_202498 | JGI IMG/M metagenome (GOLD analysis project Ga0247727, IMG submission 202498) | Biofilm microbial communities from Wishing Well Cave, Virginia, United States - WW16-25 | ecosystem: Environmental > Aquatic > Deep subsurface > Groundwater > Cave microbial mat | place...
GCGGTCGCGCGGGAAACTGTTTTACCGCTTGGTCCAGCAAGCCGTGCAAATTGAGCCCAAGCCCTACAAGAGCATTGCGAACCCACAACGGGTAGAGGCAGGTTGAGTGATGGGGATAGGCCTTTGAATTGTTACTTCTTCTTTTGCGGTGGGGGTTGGCAATAAACCCACCTCTCAAGCGTTTGACCTTCGATTGTAACTACACCTTCTTGAAGGGCATAGAAGCTTATCCCATTTCCATCTGCGACTTCTTTCTGCTTCGGATACGCGCGCAACCGGAGGCCCATCTCGTCCAGCTTGCGTTGAATGCGGTTCTGAACCGCCAGCGGGAGGGAAAAGAAGTCTCGGTCTAAATCGGCGTAGGCAATCTGCTGGGCCGCGCTCACGCCGTGGGCGGACGAGAATGTGGATGGCGTTTACCGGCGGCGAACTCGCGCTCCGCGCGTTCGATCTTGTCAGCGAACTCATCGGTCAACTCGAGTTCATCCTCGAGGTAGTTCTCAATCCAATCGCGTAACGCCTTGACGTCGTTGGGCGGCGGAGCCTGAATGGCTCGTTCGGTTTCCTGAATCGTGCTCATCGGAGGTCAGCTTCGGTGTATTCGGGCTCGTCGTCACCGTAAGCGCGGGCCAAGTTCTGCGCCGAGAACCGCGCCCACTCGGCGGCTTCGTCCTCGGCGTGGGAAATGACGGGCGTCAAGACGCGGTGCCCCTTGAGGGACTGAATCCGGAGCGGCTCGGGCGATCCGTCGGCGCGCGCGGACGCTGGCTCGACGAGCCGACGAATGCGATCGAGGACCTGCCAGCGTTCTTCACTGGGTAGCGACTCGATTTCGCGCAGGATTTCCTTCACGCTCATGGCGCGAATATACTCAGCCGCGGCGGCGATGTAAACATTCGGCTGGGCGCTTGCTAATTGTGGTCTTCATCCGTAAACTTTCGGGTGAAGCGTTGGTCATTTCCCGCGGAACATGACCACTGCCGAACGACGACTATATGAAAGGGCGCAAGGTTAAGCTGACCAAGGCCGACATCGCGTTTGCCTTGAGAGCGGGCGCATACTGGGACACCCACAGTGTCGCCGATGGGTGGGCCCAGACCAGACCGGTCGCTATGGACTTCGAGGTCACGGACTCGTGCATTGTGATTCCCGTCAGTTCCCGATTGGCCAAGCAATTGGACAAGCTCGCCAAGCAAAAGCGGCAGTCCGCCGAAGAATGGTTCAGCCGCGCCGTGGACGACGAACTCGCCAGCGCGTCGCACTGATTCATTCGGTGCGTCCACGGCCATGAATTCAAATCGCAAACCGATCATGGCCGGCAATTGGAAGATGTACAAGACCAGCTCGGAGGCGGTGGCGCTCGTGGAAGACCTGAAACGCGCGGTGGCCGGCCTCAAGGAGAGCGACGTGGAGATCGTCGTGTGCCCGCCGTTCACGGCGTTGCCGGCGGTGGCGTCGCTGGTGCAGAATTCCAACATCAAGCTGGGCGCGCAGAACGTACACTGGGAGAAGGAAGGGGCGTTCACGGGTGAGATTGCCGCGGCGATGTTGAAGGAGTTGTTTGTCCGGTATGTGGTCGTCGGCCACAGCGAGCGACGGCAGTATTTCGGCGAGACCAACGAGACGGTGAACAAGCGCGCACGCACGGCACTGGCGCACGGGCTGCGGCCGATTGTGTGCGTGGGTGAGACATTGATGCACCGGGAGGAAGGTCAGACCACGCACATCGTCAGCGACCAGTTGATGGCGGGTCTTGCCGGATTCAGCAAAGATGATATGCTCGAAACCGTCATCGCTTACGAGCCGGTGTGGGCGATTGGGACGGGCAAGACCGCGACTCCCGCGCAGGCGCAGGAGGTGCATCGGTTCATCCGTGACATGCTGGAGCGGATGTTTGGCGACGGTGTGGCCGGCAGAGTCCGGGTCCAGTATGGCGGGAGCGTCAAGCCCGCCAATGCGAAGGAATTGCTCGCGCAGCCGGACATTGACGGCGCGCTGGTAGGCGGCGCGAGTTTGGATGCGAAAGGATTTGCCGAAATTGTGAAAGCGGCAGTGAACTAACATGAACATCTTGATTGGATTTTTGACAGCCGTCCACATCCTTGTGGCGGTGTTTCTGATCGTGCTGGTGCTGATGCAGAAGTCGAAAGACCAGGGCGTCGGCGCGGCGTTCGGCGGTGGGATGACCGAAACGGTTTTCGGCGCGAACACCACCACGGCACTCGTGCGGATGACGATTTGGTGCGCCTGCATTCTGTTGGCGACGTCGCTGGTGCTGGCGACGCTGCATGCGCGCCGCCACGCGGGCGGCGGCGGTTCGCTGATGGAAGGCGTGCGTCCGAGCGCGCCGGCGGCCCCGGCCACGCTGCCGGTGTTGCCCGCGCCGGAACAACCCGCGGCGCCGGCAGCGCCACCGCCCACCACGCCACCCGTTGAGTCGAGCCAACCCTAACATGTCGCTGCGCCGCGCGCTGGTTGTCTGGCTGGCTCTGGGCGCGACGATCGCGCGCGGGGCGGACAGCGCGTCGGCGACGCAAACGTATTTCGGTTCGACGGAACGCATCCGCGGGTTTGATCCGATCACGGCGGGCGATGTGCCGACGGCGGCGGCCATCTACAAGTTGTACGAGGGGTTGCTGGAGTACGAGTATCTGGTGCGGCCGTACAAGGTGCGCCCGTTGTTGGCGGCCGAGATGCCGCAGGTCTCGGCGGACGGATTGACGTACACCTTCAAGATCAAGCCGGGCGTGCGCTTCCACGACAATCCCTGTTTCCCGGACGGTCAAGGCCGGGAACTGACCGCCGCGGATTTCGTGTACTCCTGGAAACGCCTGGCCGACGTGCGCAACAAATCGACCGGCTACTGGGTGTTCGAGGGGCGGATCGTCGGGCTGGATGAGTTCCACAAGAAATCCATGGAGCAGGCGGTCAGTTACGATGAACCGGTGGCGGGCGTGCAGGCGCTGGACCGGTACACGTTTCAGGTGCGGCTGACGGAGCCGTACCCGCAATTGCTGTGGATTCTGACGATGGATTACACGTTTGCCGTGCCGCGCGAAGCGGTGGAGCGGTACGGCGAGGAATTTCTGAACAACCCCGTGGGCACCGGGCCGTTTCTCGTGAAGAAATGGAAGCGCAGCTACCGGATCGAGTTCGCGCGCAACCCCCGCTACCACGGCGACACTTATCCGTCCGAGGGCGAGCCGGGCGATCGCGAGGCGGGACTGCTCGACGATGCCGGCCAACCATTGCCGTTGCTCGATTCCATCGTCCAGTATGTGATCAGCGATGACTCCACGGAGTGGCTGATGTTTCTGTCGGGACGGCTGGCGGCTTCCGGCATTGCGCGCAGCAATTTCGACGCGGTGATCACCGGGCAGAAGGAGTTGACGTCCGCACTGAAGGCGCGCGGCATTCGGCTCGAAAAATCGCCGCTGATGGACACGACCTACCTCGGCTTCAACATGGAAGACCCGGTCGTGGGCCCGAACCAGAAGCTGCGTCAGGCGTTGTGTTGCGCGATCGACGTTGAGAAGTATTGCCGGTTTTACAATGACCGGTTGATGCCGGCCAAGGGGCCGATTCCGCCCAAGGTGGCCGGCTACGATCCCGACAAACCGTTTCCCTACCCCTTCGATCTGGAACGGGCAAAACAACTGCTGACCGAGGCGGGCTATCCGGACGGCAAGGATCCGAAAACCGGCCGCCGCCTGCAACTCACGTTGGAGACCGGCTCCGCCGCCGACCCCGAAGCGCGGCAGGCCAACGAACTGATCGCCAGCTTTTTCGCGGCGCTCGGCGTCGAGTTGAAAATCAGCCCGAACAATTGGCCGGAGTTCTTGAAGAAGATGGAACGGCGGCAGGTGCAGCTTTACCAACTCATCTGGCGGATTGACTACCCGGACGCGGAAAATTTCCTGATGCTGTTCTACAGCAAGAACGCGTCGCCCGGACCGAATCACGCGAACTACAGCAACCCCGAGTTCGACCGGCTGTACGAACAGATTCGCACCATGCAGGACTCGCCGGAGCGCACGGCAATCTACCGGCGAATGGCCGACATCGTGGTCGAGGATGCGCCGTGGATTTTCATGACCCACCCGCTCGCCTACGGCCTGTATCAACCCTGGCTGAAGAACTTCAAGTCCCACGACTTCCCTTACCCCAACGTGAAGTTCTACAAGGTTGACCCGACACAGATGAGGAACTGACCGTGCTCAGCTACATCATCCGGCGGACGTTGTACGTCATCCCGGTGGTTTTCGGGGTGGCGCTGATCACGTTTCTCCTGTTCAACGTCGTCGGTTGGAACGCCGCGTCGCAGATGCTCGGCAAGCGGGCGACGCCCGAGGAGATCGCCGCGTTAGAGAAGCAACTCGGTTTGTCCGGACCGTTGCCCGAACAGTTCCTCCACTACCTGAAACAAATCGTCACGTTCGATTTCGGTCGCTCCTTTGCCACCCAGCAAAAAATCTCCACCTTGATCCTCGATGGCGTTCTGCCGTCCCTGTCGCTGGCGGTGCCCATCTTTCTCATCGACCTAGTCGTGGCCATCGTCGTGGCCCTGCTGGCCGCGTACTACCGCAACACCTGGGTCGACCGCGCCATCGTGGTCGGGGCGGTGATGGGGATGAGCGTGAGCACGCTGGTCTATATCCTCGCGGGCCAGTACCTGCTGGCCTACGAGTGGGAGTTGTTTCCCATCTGGGGCTTCGAGTCCGTCAAATTCCTCGTCCTGCCGGTGGTCATCGGATTCATCAGCGGGCTGGGCAGCGGCGTGCGTTTTTACCGCACCGTGGTGCTTGATGAGATGTATCAGGACTACGTGCGCACGGCGTTCGCCAAGGGACACACCGAGCGCAGCGTGCTGTTCAAGCACGTCTTGAAAAACGCGATGATCCCGATCCTGACCAGTGTGGTGCTGTCCATCCCATTCCTCTACACCGGCAACCTGCTGCTGGAAAATTTCTTCGGCATCCCCGGCCTGGGTTACCTCAGCGTCGAGGCCATCTTCTCGACGGATTACCCGGTCATCAAGGCGGTCGTGTTTGTCGGCTCGGTGATGTACGTGTTCGCCAGTTTGCTGACGGACATCTGCTACGCGCTGGTGGATCCGCGGATCAAACTGCGATGAGCGACGCGCCGGCCACCACTCTTTGGCAGACCGCCTGGCGGCAGTTGCGCCGCAACCGGCTGGCGCTCGCCTGTCTCCTCATCATCGTGCTTTACGCCCTCATCGCGCTCTACGCCGAGGGCGCGTATCGATTTTACAAGTTCCGCGACCAGCCGCCGCCGTACAAGGTCGTCAATTTCGAACATCGCTTCGCCGGTCCTTCCGTCCGTCATCCGCTCGGCACGGATTCGTTGGGCCGCGATGTGGTCTTGCAGGTGGTGCAGGGTACGCGCATCGCGTTTACCGTCGGGATACTGACCTCCGCGATTGCGATCCCGATCGCCGTCGTGCTCGGCGCGCTCGCGGGCTATTTCGGGCGGCGCACGGACGATTTCATTGTCTGGCTGTACACCGTGTTTGATTCGATGCCGGGCTTGCTGTTCATCCTCGCCGTCGCCATTGTCGTCGGCAAAGGGCTGGTCGGCGTCTGTCTCGGCATCGGTCTGACCACCTGGGTCGGCCTGTGCCGGCTGATCCGCGGAGAATACATCAAACACCGCGAGCGCCAGTACGTCCTGGCCGCCCGCGCGCTCGGGGTGAGCAACCTCGCCATCATCTTCCGCCACATTCTTCCCAACGTCCTGCACCTGGTCATCATCAGCTTCTCGCTGCGCTTTCCCGGGGCGGTTCTCACCGAAGTCGTTCTCAGCTACCTCGGCGTCGGCGTGCAAGGCGAGCCGAGTTGGGGCATCATGATCAGCGATGCCAAACTGCGCCTGTGGCAGGGTCACTGGTACGAACTCGGCGGCGCCACCGCCGCCATGTTCTTCATCGTCCTCGCGTTCAACCTGTTTGGCGACGCCCTCCGCGACGCGTTGGACCCCAAACTTCGAACGGTGGAGGCGAAGACCGCATGATTGCGTTTCCAGCTCATCGCGGTTAGAATTGACCCATGATTCCGAAGCTTACGGCAGTTAAGCCACTGCAGAATTATCGTCTCTGGGTCAAGTACTCCGACGGAGTCGAGGGCGAGGTGGATCTGTCAAAGTTCGTCGGCCAGCCGGCGTTCCAAGCTTGGGATGATTATCGCGAGTTTGAGAAGGTCCATATTGGCGTGGGTGGTGAGCTCGTTTGGAACGAGAAAATCGACATGTGTGCGGATGCGGTTTACATGGACATCACCGGGAAGACGCCCGCGGAGATGTTCCCCAAACTCCGGGAGCTTGCGGAGCGTGCCCGAGATTAGCCGGTTCTTCGGCATTGTGATCAAGCTGCATTTCCGCGAGCATCCGCCCGCGCATTTCCACGCGGAGTATGGCGAGCACCAAGCGCTGGTCAATATCCACACCCTGACGGTGCTCCACGGCCATCTTCCGCCACGCGCTTGGGGGCTGGTGGCCGAGTGGGCCGCGCTGCATCAGGATGAACTCTTGGATTTGTGGGCCCGCGCCCGACGAGGAGAAGACTTGCCGCGGATTGCGCCCTTGCAATGATGACTCGCACCAACCTGCTTGTCGATGTTCGCGACCTCCGGGTGAGTTTCTTTACCGACGAAGGGGAGGTGCGCGCGGTCGATGGGGTCTCGTTCGCGATCAAGCGGGGCGAGACGCTGGCGCTGGTTGGCGAGTCCGGCTGCGGCAAGAGCGTGACCGCGCTGTCCCTGGCGAAACTGGTCGCGACGCCTCCGGGGGTGTACCGCGACGGCGAAATCCTGCTGGAAGGCGAGGATGTGCTCAAGATGGACAAGGAACGGTTGCGCTCCATCCGCGGCGCGAAGATTTCCTACATCTTCCAGGAACCGGCCACATCACTGAACCCCGTGTTCCGCATCGGCTATCAGATCAAGGAGGCGCTCCAACTGCACCGGCCCGAGGCCGCGACCGACGCCGAGGTCATCCGGCTGCTGGAGCTGGTCCAGATCTCGGAGCCGCAACGCCGGATGCGCGACTACCCGCACCAACTCAGCGGCGGCATGCAACAGCGCGTGATGATCGCGATGGCGTTGGCCTGCCGCCCGGCGTTGCTGGTCGCCGACGAACCCTCTACCGCGCTCGACGTGACCATCCAGGCGCAGATTCTCGACCTGCTCAAGGAACTAAAGCAGCAACTCCAGATGAGCATCCTGCTGATCACCCACAACCTCGGCATCGTCGGCGACCTCGCCAACAACGTCGCCGTGATGTACGCCGGGCGCATCGTCGAGTACGCGACGGCGGTGGACCTGTTGCGGCAACCGCGTCACCCATACACCCTCGCCCTGATGCGTTCGATCCCGCGGCTGGGCCTGCGTGGCGACCGGCTCCAGGCGATTCCCGGCAGCGTCCCCAACCCCGCGCGTCTGCCGGCAGGGTGCAAGTTTCATCCGCGCTGCGAAATCGCGCGCGCCGAATGCCGGGTTGATCCTGAGCCCGAACTCCTGAACGACCGGGTTCGTTGCCCGTTCACCGAATCATGAGCCTCGCCGAGATCAAAAACCTCAAGACTCATTTCCCCGTCCACGCCGGGGTGCTGCAACGGCCCGTCGCCGCCGTGCGCGCGGTGGATGATGTGAGCTTCGCGATCCAGGAAGGCGAGACGGTCGGTTTGGTCGGCGAAAGCGGCTGCGGCAAGACCACGCTCGGTCGCACGATTCTCCGCCTGATCGAACCAACCGCTGGCGAAATCTGGTTCGACGGACAGAACATCACCCGCCTCAACGGCGGCGGGCTGAAAGCGTTTCGCCGGCACGCCCAGATGATCTTCCAGGACCCATACGGTTCACTGAATCCGCGGATGACGGTCGGCAACATCATCGGCGAGGCGTTGCGCATCCACAAACTGTGCGCCAGCCGGCAGGATGAACGCGACCGGGTCGCCGAGTTGCTCACGTCCGTGGGCCTGGCGCCCGATCATGCGCGCCGGTATCCGCACGAGTTCAGCGGCGGCCAGCGCCAACGCATCGGCATCGCCCGTGCGCTGGCCGTGCAGCCCCGGTTCATCGTGTGCGACGAGCCGGTCAGCGCGCTCGACGTCAGCGTCCAGGCGCAGATCATCAACCTGCTCCAGGAATTGCAGGAGAAGTTCAGGCTCACGTACCTGTTCATTGCCCACGATCTCGCGGTGGTCGAACACATCAGCGATCGCGTGCTGGTGATGTACTTCGGCAAGATCGTCGAGCACGCCTCGGCTGAGGAAATTTACCGCAATCCGCTGCACCCGTACACGCAGGCGTTGCTGTCGGCGGTGCCGGTGATCGATCCGGCGGAACGCCGGCCCCGGCTCATCTGGCCGCCCGCCGGCACGACGCCCGAGCAGGCGCGGCAGCAGATGCAGGAACGCCCGGTTCAACTACAGGAAGTCACCAAAGACCACTGGGTCGCGCGGGAAGTCTGACGCCTACGGTTGTTTCTCCCGCTCGGGGGGCGGGGTGAAGTAGGCGTCCATATGGCCGAACATCAGGTGGGTCAGGCCGATCAAGTGCCAGTCGGAAACCTGTTGTCCCTCGACAAACGTGCCGTTCGTGGAATCCAGGTCCCGCAACAGCACGCCCCCACTGGAAACCGCGATACTGGCGTGACGCTTGGACACGGTTTCGTCGGGGATCACAATGTCGTTAAACGGCGAACGCCCGATCAGCGTCAGCCCTTCCTCCAGCGCGTGCTGGATCGTGCGGTCCGGCAAAATCACCTGCAGCATCGCCGGCGCCGGGGCGAGGGCGGCCTCGACCGACGGATACTCGCCGGACAGCGTCTCGTCTTTCCGGCCGGCCGCTTCCAACAGAATGTGGACGAACCCCAAATGAATCGTCCGCGCGCGCGGCAGGGCGCCGCTATAGATTTCCGAATCCGGATCGCGCAGGTTGACCAACGAGATGGCGGCCTCCAACCCCGTCCGATTCCCAAACTGCGCGTGCATCACCTCACCCTCCACGATAAACAGGCTGCCGGAAGGCACGACGTTGACCAGCCGGATCTCCGCCGTCTTCTGCGCGAGGCACAGCGCCTGGATCTGGTCCGCGACGGAAAACAGATTGCCGAGGCGGATGACATCCTTCTTCGTCTCCGCATTCGGCGTTGTGGTTGGGGCGAGGGTCTCGCTCATGGATACGCCCGTCAAAAAGCAGAATCCAGACCGGCGGCCCACGCCTGCGTGGCCCGCTCCAGCAACTCCGCCCCTCGGTCCATGGCCTGCGCCAACGGCATCCCTGGTTCCTGCAAGGAAATCGCAACCTCCACGCCCGCCGCGCGATACGTGGTGGCCGGCAACGTCACGCTGCCGGCCAAAACCGCGACTCTGACCCCGCACCGGTTGGCCAATCTTGTCACGGCCGACACTACTTTTCCGTGCAACGATTGCTCGTCAAATTTGCCCTCGCCCGTGACCACCCAGTCAGCTTTGCGCAACACACTTTCAAAATCGGTTGCGGCCATCACGGCCTCTGCGCCCGTCACCAACCGCGCGTCGAAAAACGCCACCGCACCCGCCGCCAGTCCTCCCGCGGCGCCCGCTCCCGGCAAGTCCGCGATCTCCCTGCCCAACTGCGCGCGCACCAGCCGCGCGAGATGCGCCAGCCCCGCATCAAGCCGATCGACCATCGCCGGCGTTGCCCCCTTTTGCGGACCGAACACCCGCGCCGCGCCGCGTTCCCCGCAAAGTGGATTGTCCACATCGCAGAGAACCTCGGCTGATGGCTGATTAGTGATGACTGGCGACTCGATCCGGCGGATTCGCTCCAACTCACCGCCGCCGAGTCCGATGGGTTTTCCTTCAGCATCAAGAAACCTCCATCCCAACGCCATCGCCGCGCCCACGCCACCGTCCACCGTCGCGCTGCCGCCGACTCCGAGCCAGATGCGCTGTGCGCCATGTTGGGCCGCCGCGCGGAGGAGTTCTCCGGTGCCATGCGTGGTCGTTCGCAGGGGATCGCGGTCCTCAGGCCGAAGCAAGACCAACCCGCTCGCCGCGGCCATCTCCACCACCGCCGTCCGGTCGCGCGCAAACCAACCGTAGCCCGCCTCCACCTTCATCCCCGGCAGGGGGCCGGTCACCGTGGCCGGCACCCACTCACCCCCACGCGCCGCCATCAGCGCCGCCGCCGTGCCCTCGCCGCCGTCAGCCATCGGCACCGTCACCACTTCCCAGCCGGGATGCACCGCGAGCAGCGCGCGCCGCACAATCTCGCAAGCCTGCGGCGCGGTGAGGCTGCCTTTGAACTTGTCAAGGGCGACGACAATCTTCATCGCTTGACCCGGCGCGCCAGATGACTGACATACATGGTCACCAGCATCGAGGCCGCAATGGCGCCGGCAAAGAAGTACACCCCGATCTTCGGTTCCACTTGGGCGAGCGGGCCGAGCTTGACCAGCACGATCAGGATGGCCACGCCGAACACGTCCAGCATCGACCACTTGCCGAGCACGTTCAGCCAGTGCAGCACCCGCTGCCGATCCTCTTCCGCCAGCCGGATGGCCCAGATGACCACCAGCAACAGCAGTTTGACGATCGGGAACACCAGGCAGAAGAAAAACAGGACCCCGGCGAGCAACCACTCATGCTGCCGGGCCAGGCTGACGACGCCGGTGAACACCGAATACTCGTTCTTCCAAAACACCATCCTCTGCACATCCATCAGCGGCAGGGACAGGCCGGCCGCCAGCAGCGCCATCGCCCCGACGATGAACAGCGGCACTTCCCACCGCCCGGGATACCGGTTGGACAGCGATGTTTTCATGGCCGCGCCACCATCGGTTTACTTAGCACAGCGCGCTGGCCAGCGCAGCGGTTTTTTGCTACACAGACAACGGAGACCAATCATGAGCCAATCACGGACAGCGGACCTTTTGTACGACGCGAAGGCGACAGTCGGCGAAGGCGCGCTTTGGAATGCGCGGACGCAGGAGTTGTACTGGGTCGATATTTTGGAGAAGAAATTCTGCATCTACAATCCGGCGACGCGGCAGAACCGCGCGTTCGACTGCGGCCAGTACGTCGGCACGTGTGTGGTGCGGAAATCCGGCGGGGTGATGCTCGCCGTCCACCACGGCTTCGCGCATCTCGACTTGACGAGCGGCAAGCTGACGACCGTGGCTACCGTGGAGGGATTGCCGGACAAGATTCGCTTCAACGATGGCAAGTGCGATCCTGCCGGCCGGTTCTGGGCCGGCACGATGGAAATGCGCGGCGAGGCCGGCCTGGGCGTGATGTATCGGCTCGACCCGGATCGGCGCCTCCACAAGATGTTCGATGGAATCGCCATCTCCAACGGCATCGTCTGGAGTCTCGACCGCCGACGCATGTATTTCATCGACACCTTGAAGTTCACGATCGACGTCTTCGACTACGACGATGCCATCGGCAACGTCACCAACCGCCGCGTCGCCGTCTCGTCTCCGAAAGAACTGGGTTGGCCGGACGGCATGGCGATTGACGCCGAGGGCATGCTTTGGGTGGCCTACTACCTGGGCAACAAAGTGGTTCGCTGGAATCCTAACAACGGCCAGTTGCTCAACCAGATCCGTGTGCCGACCAAAAACGTCACCTCCTGCGCATTCGGCGGACCGAAGCTCGACAAACTCTACATCACCAGCGCCCGCGCCGGCCTTGAGCCGGCGGAGCTGGCCAACGACCCACATGCCGGTGCGCTGTTCGTCGCGGATCCGGGGGTGGCCGGGGCCGCGACGTTTGAGTTCGCGGGGTAGTCGCCGCGATCCGTTGAAGATTCCAATCCCGGTTACGTCTCACCGTTTGCGTTCAGGCGGCGGCGGTCGTACTATAACCGCGATGGCAGGAGGCTGAATCATGGATACACTGCACATGCTGGGCACGGCGTTGGGGTTAACCGCGATGGCGGGCCTCAACCTGTATCTCACCGTCTTCGTCACCGGTTTATCCATCCAGCTTGGCTGGGTGCAATTGTCGCCCAGCCTCGAGGGCCTGCGGGTCTTGGGCGACCCGCTCATTTTGGTCGTCGCCGGCGTGTTGCTCGCCGTCGAACTCGTTGCCGACAAATGTCCCTACGTGGACAGCGCGTGGGACTCGATCCACACCGTCATCCGTCCCATCGGCGGCGCGTTTCTCGCCCTGAAAGCCATCGGCACGGTTGATCCCGTCATGGAAATCGTCGCCGTGCTGCTGGGCGGTTCGATCGCCTTCACCTCGCACGCGGCCAAGGCCGGCACGCGCGTGTTGATCAACACCTCCCCCGAACCGGTCACCAACGTGGTCGCCAGCACGACGGAGAACGTCCTCGTCCTGGCCGGCACCTGGCTCGCCTTCAAGCATCCGATCATCACCCTGATCCTCGTCATCGCATTTGTGGTCGCCTTCTGGTATTTCGCGCCGAAGTTTTTCCGGATGGTCAGGGCGCACGTCGTCGGCATCGTGCATCGGTTCGCCGCCCGGCGCAGTTCCACCCCGGAGACCGCGCCGTTGCCAGCCAAACTCCCGCCATTTGCCAGCGAACGCTGGCTGAACATTCAGCGCGACGACGAGGACGTGGCGTGGGCGCTGCCCTGTTTCACCGGCAGGTTCAAGCCGCTCGGCCGTCACGTCCGGGGCTGCCTCATCGGCACGAGTGCGGGCCGGCTATTGTTCATCGGCCGCAAAACGTTCCGCGTCCGCGTCCACGAAATCCCGGTCGAGAAACTCGCGGTTCGCGACGATCCCGGCGCCGTGTTCCACCGCCTGTCGCTGAAAACCAAGGACGGTGAGCCGTACACCGTCCGCTTCACCCGCAAATTCTCTCCGCACGTCCCCGGTATCGTCCGCTGGCTGGCCGAGAGCCGTCAGCCACAACGCGCGCCCGAGCCGGCGCTGGCGATGGTTGATTAGGCCCGGCCGCGCGCGATCATCCCGCTCAACACCAGCGTCACCCCCAGCGCGCACACAATCGCCGCGCCAGTGGGCAGGTCCAGCCGGTACGAGCCGCACAATCCGAGCACACTCGCCAACGTGGCGGTCACCCAGCCGACCGACAGCCGCCCCGGCAACGAGTCGGCCAGATACTTTGCGCACACGGCCGGCACGATCAGGTAGGAGAAGGTCAGTAACACCCCGCCGATCTGCACGAAACTGGTCACGACGAACCCGAACAACACGTAGAACAGAAAATCCCACCCGCGCGCCGCGGCCGGTGGTTGTCTGCCGAACGACAGAGCGAGAAACTGCCGGCGAAACACGACGTGGACCGCCGCGATGACCGCGTACAGCGCCACCGTCTTCCAAATCTCGCCGGGCCGCACCAGCAACACGTCGCCGACCAGCGTGCGCCGCAATTCCTCGTTGCCCTCCGCGCTGCGGCTCAACAACACGATCCCCAACGCTGCCGCCACGACGTACACGATCCCGATCAGCGCCTCCTGCGGCACGCGATGATCGCGCGTGCGGGTCAACGTGAAAATCGCCGCGCCCACGATCGTGAACCCGGCTGACCACCCGTACGATTGCCAGTCGTGCGCATCGTGACCGAGCAGGATGGCGAGGCAGTTGCCCAGCACGGCCACCTGTGCGAGCGCGAGATCGACGAAAATGATCTCGCGCTCGACGATGTGCAGCCCCAAATACACCAGTAATCCCGGCAACAACAGACAGGCCACCAGTGGCCATTTCATGATGTCCATGGCCTCAATCATGGCCGGCCTTTCTCCAGCGCCGCGGCCAGCGTGCCGACCAGGTGGTCAATCAACTCGATGTACCCCTTGTCTGTCCCCTTCACACCGCCCGGGTACTGGGTGAAGTCGAGCACGACCGCGCCCGTTTCGGTGGCAACCTTCTCCGCCGTCCTCCGGTTCTGGTATGGCTCGACGATGATCGCGCGCACCTTGTCGGCCTTCATCTGCGCGATCACACCCGCCAAACTGGCCGGGGTGGGCGGGATGCCGGGTTTCGGCTCGAGAAACAGATCGCTCCGCAACCCGAACCGCCCGGCAAAATACGGCCACGTGTTGTGATACGCGGCCACCCGCGCCCCGCGAAATGGCCCGAGCCGTTTCTCCCAGTCGGCCAGCTTCGTCTCCAGGCGCGACTCGAATTGCGCGAGGGCCGCCCGGTAGGCCTCGCCCGCGGCCGGATCAATCTGGCAGAACGCCTCGGCAATCAGCCGCGCGGCGGCGCGACCGTTGAGCGGGTCGGTCATGAAATGCGGATTGCCGAGCGCGTGGATGTCACCGCGCGAACGATCGAGTGTGGTGGGCACTTCCAGCAAACGCACCGCACGGGCAACGGCGACCCGCCCGGCCGCGCCCGGCCGAATTCTCGGATTGCGGGTCTGATCGACCAACGCCGACAACCAGCCCAGTTCCAATTCCGCCCCGCCTTCAATCAACACATCGGCGCGGTTAAGCTTGACGACGAAGCTCGGCTTGGCCGCAACGAAATGCGGGTCTTCCATCGGCCGCGCCAGCGCGACGACCGTGACACGTTCACCGCCCACCTCGTGCGCGATGGCCGCCAGATCGGGCGTCGTCGTCACCACGTTCAACTTCGCTTGCGCCACCACCGATAGCAGCCCACTCAAACTCATCAGAATGAATATTTTCATGATCCGGTTCTCCTCTGGTTAGAACTTGTGCGCTCCGTGTGATCCCAACAGAAACTCCAACTGCATCCAGACCGAGTGCTCGTCGCCCCATTGCTGGATGTGGTCGTAGTTGTACTGCAACCGAATCTTGGAAAACTCGGTCGGATACCAGGTCAGGTTCGGCGAGATGCGCGTGCGATCCAACCGCAGGTCGGAATCAAACGCCGCGTCGTCCGCCGACACGAATTCCCCGCGCAAGCCCGCCACCAAGCCGGGACAGAAGCCGTACAGCACTTGCGTGTAGAACCCCCAGTCGCCGAGCGTCTCCTCGGGGAGCGTCACGAGCGGGTCGTCCACCGAGACGCGTTCCGCGGCCTCGTACCAGCGGTACATGGCTTCCGATTGCACCTTGACGAAGGGAAACCCGCGCTCGGCGTCTTCCGGCCGCCATTTCCAGGTCACGTCGCCGCCCACGATCTGCGTGCACGCATCCGCGCCCGTATTGTTCGGCCCGGTCGCCGCCGCCGCGCCCAGCAGCAGCGTCTGTGTTTCGCTGAGATCAAACGCGGTCGCCAGCCGGGGCAGATACACCAGGTCTTGCGGCCCGCGCAGATGACGGTCCACGACCTCGCCGCCGTGGAACTCTTCGGACTCGGGATTGCGGAAGCTCCAAGTAATCTCGCCGTTGCCGTTCAGCACCGTCAGCAACAGCTCGGCATAAAACGGCGTCGGCAACAACCACGAAACCCGCGCGCCGGGGTTGCGCATCCCCTCCGGCCCGAACATCCGCCCCAACACCAGCGGCTGGTCCACAAAATCCCACGCGTGCGGGTGCTGGGGATTCTGCCGCCCAAACTCCGAGAACCAATGCCCCGCCCGCACCTGCAAGTTCCAAGCGAGCGAGGTCGTTTCCAGATACGCCTCCTCCAACTCGATGGTGGTCTCGCTCTCCCCATCGAGCTTCAACACGACGTCGCCCAGCCCGCGAAAATACGGGTCCACCGCCCCCTCGAACACGAACTCCGAGTTCGGCATCGTAAATCCGCGTTGCGACGGATCGTGATCCCCGAACTGAATCGACCGCACATCGGGCGTCGTGGACCACCCGAAGTCCACCAGCGTATCGAAGCTGATGTTCATATACGCCGATCCCGCCCGCAACAGCGTGATCGACTGCGCCGGCGACCACGGCTGCCCTGGCTGCGCCACTGCCGGGGTAGTGGCCGCAGTCTCAGCGGCCTTTCCGACCGCTTCCCGTTTCGCCAACTCCTCCTGCACCCGCCGCTGCACTTCGGCTTCGATGACCGGCTTCAACTCCTCCAAAACCCGCTGCTTGATCTCCTCGACATCCACTTCCTCCGCCGCGCGTCCCGCCAATGGCAGGACGGCCAACAACAACGCACAACAAACAAACCGTTTCATGACACTCCTCCGATTTCTGATATTAGATTTTCTCCGCCGGCTGTAGCCGCGCTCGGTGAGCGCGGATTCTTTTTTGGAAACCAGCGAAGGGCCGCGCTTACCAAGCGCGGCTACAGTTCAGGCACAGACCCGAATCAGACGGGAAGGATCGGAGGCGCGCGACTGGCCGTGGAGAGGACAAAGATGGTGGCCGGTTCGACTTGCTGGACGAACGTCGGCTCGACGGTGCAAGGCGTGCCGAGGCTTGAGGTGAAGTCAACCGGCAGATCCGCTGCGGCGCTCAGGTGCCATGCGCAAACCGCGCAGTCCGCCTGGGGCGCAAGCGTGCCGTGATCGTGATGATGGCCGCCTGCGAACGAAAATACCGCCGCCGCGATCAGCACCAGCCCAACCACCGCAACAAGCCACCGCCGACTCATGACGCAGGGAGTTGTCGCACGCGCACACACGGAGTGTCAAGCGTGGCGGTGCCCTCCGGGTGGGAGCGGCGTCCCCGCCGCGATTCTGGTGTCGCACTACCCGTTCGCGGCGGGGGACGCCGCTGATGTGATGCACCCGAGACCAAACCTTGAACGCCAGGGGCCGCTCTGTTATGTGAGCAACCGTGTACCACGAGCTGCTCGGCAAGATTCAGGACGTCGAGACGATTGTGATCGGTCATTCGATCCATGATCTGCGGCGACTGCGGAGGCGCTACGGGCCGGGCCGCTGGCGCAAGATGAAAGGATCGGCCAGCGTTCAACTTGCGGATGTCAAAGCTCTTTAGAAATGTCCCCTTGTTTAACTCGATAGAAATGTCCCCTGTTTGGCGCCGCGCCTCCGTCCGCGCCCGCCACAGCCACCCACGTTGACCGCGTTTCGCCCCGGCTTTTTGT
>Ga0247727_10010029_pt1 | contig 16906 bp, 10 predicted proteins | sample WisWelCaveWW1625_FD_202498 | JGI IMG/M metagenome (GOLD analysis project Ga0247727, IMG submission 202498) | Biofilm microbial communities from Wishing Well Cave, Virginia, United States - WW16-25 | ecosystem: Environmental > Aquatic > Deep subsurface > Groundwater > Cave microbial mat | place...
AAAATAGGAACACTCGGCGTAATCGTCACAGGAGGCAAGGAATAGGACGCACTGCTGGAAGGAGAGATGCCGACACTCACAGAAAGCTCCGGGTAATAGGTTCCAGCAGTGGTGAAAGTGAATGGAGTGAAGATGATGGTGAAAGTTCCTTCAGGATCGATAATGGTTGAAGCGTTAAGCACAATAGTTTCGTTTGTTTCATTGCTGACTAACGTCAGCGTTGCGGAAGAAATATTCACTGAAGACTTGTCAAAAGCAGTAATGTTAACAGAAATAGCAACTGTGCTATTAGCGGGGAAAGTTGTGTTTGTCAAGTAGACTATTGAATCACTGTCGAATATTTCGGTTGCATTTGAGGGTGGAGAAGTTTCATTTGATGGCGGGGAAGTTTCATTTACAGGAGGACTTGTCTCATTTGAAGGAGGCATGATTGAAGGAGAAGAACTCATGCTCTTCACCGCAGAATATTCAAGCCCGCCGACCATAAAGCGATCGCCATCAGGAATACAATAATGACCATCAACAGTTGAACCATCACAAAGAAGCATTGACTCATACGGAGAAGAACAATCCGCAGAAAGACTTCCGATAGAAGAAGTCTCAACATCACGCACACACACTGCATCATTGCCGTTCTGCTCTACGTAAAGTACTTTTGGACCAGGAATTCCTGAGACTGCAATAGCGCCTGAAGCTTTGTCAATCACAATACTGCTCAAGTTCAGTACATTACTATCAAAGTCAAATGAGAATGTTACAATAGGAACTCCAGCATCTGTGATAATGACCGGCAGCTCGCCGGAATAATTCGCTGAAGAGTCAACAGGAGAACCGCTCACTAATACAGCCAAGCTAGTCGTACCAGAAGAAACAATAGAAGACGCATCACCCTCAACAACAGTAAAACCTGTTATTCCATTTTGCAAGAACAGGGTGAGAGCAATAACGATAAGAAAAACTAGAGCGCCGAATAAAATGGCTACATGTTTGACTGTGTTTTCTCCCACTATCTCCCCTTTTTACCCAATAGGGAGCTTAGGAGTTTCTATTTAAAAGCATTTCGACTTAAGACGAGAGTAAATCATATTGGAAAAAATGAGTACGACAGGAGAGAAAAAGAACGACAGAGTATAGATAAAATTGTTAAAGTACTTACTTTTTCATCATATAGTAAAGCAGAAAAATCAGAGCAGAAAGCCCGATAAGACCAAAAACATAAGAAACTGACGCGAAAGAACTTCCTGCTGTCATAGCAGCGCCAGTAGGTCCGCCATGCATACTGCGAGGAATTGAAAATGCCAAAAATAATGCGCAGAAGATAATAAGTAAAGAACTCCACAATGGCACAATATGTTTCAATGGATTTTCTTCCATAGCAGCAGCCTCTTTTGCATACATAACTCGCGTTGACTTAAAAAAGTTTCTGAGATTTAAATAAATCCGGAAAGTTTACGGATTTTGAGACGATAAGCATAATAATGAGTTCGTCTTATGCAAAGTTATGGTAAAAAAGAAGAAAATAATAAGGGATTTTTTGACTGGAAAAATCGTTCGAATGACTCCTGAAGAGATCCAGCGGTTTTGTGATGAAACTGATGAAATGTTAGAGAGAGCGAAAAATGCCCAGCAACGAGTTTAGACTAAAAATCCAAAAAATGGAAGATGGAACGATGCAGCTCTTGGCAGTCAACTACCAATTACCACTTGATACCATAGTGATGCAGCTCCGCGTAATATTGGATGATTTAGATAAAAGATATTTTTCTACGGCAGGAGAAAATATAACTTTTATTAACCAACCAAAAGAGTGACTTATGGCAAAAAAGTACAAATGGATTGAGGAATTGGAAAACATAGCTATAGAAGGCAAAAAACGTCTTGAAAAGAAAGGAATCAAAGAAACAGATATTCCTAAAATAATTGAGCGAAGACGAAGAGAATAAATTATTTCTTCTCAAACTTGTATTCCAAAACTTTCTTGGAATCGTAAGGAATAATCGTGCCCTTCCAGGGAAGGTACTTGAATCCCATGTCATCCATTGCCTCGCCCAGTCCACCATGTGCCTCCCGTCTGCCTTTTTCATTTTTGACTATGCACTGGAATTCCGGACAATTTTCCCATACTTCAGCGATTTTTTTCAAACGTTCAGGGCTCAATTCGCACTTCTTCTCCTCAGACTGCGCATATTGCGCAAAATAGCCACGGCTAATCATTATGCCGATAAATTCGTCTTTCAAAGATTGCCAAAAAGCGCCTTTTGTATAAATTATATTGACAGGATTCTCATTTGACGTACCTTTCCACAATTCATTAAGCCGAACAACCTCGTACATATCTTTTGCACGCTGAGCAAGGTGATGACGCAGCGTGCTTTTTCGGTCTTTGGCTGTTTTGTAAGAAGATTCTTTCCAAAATTCAGGGCTTACAATACCAGTCGCAGGAGTTTTTTTGCCCCATATTTCAGGGGCAAGATAAACAAAAGCATCCTTAGCATCCTTGGCCCGATCGATAATTTGCGCAACAAAATATTGGTAAGCACTTTCTTCCATTTCTTTTGTTTCTTTCTCCATCGCAACAGCGTATACCTTAGCTTGCTGTTTCAAAGTTTCCTTGAAATCCTTTTCAGCAGAAGAGTCAGTGAATTTCAAAGCGAGCTTATCCCTGACTAATGCATACTTATCACGAGACTTTTTTTGCTCATCCTCTGATAATTCAACAACATCAACATTGTAATAACGCTTGATTACTGCACTTGCATCCTTATCAGATTTCAAAGAATCATCGAGAGTTTTCTGCTGAAGTTTGACGTCATTCTGCGCTTTAATCCACTTTTCATCTTCTTCATTGAAAATTGCAGAAATATCGGGAGCAAAGGCTAATGACGCCATACTTGCTGTTCCGAAAGTAAATTCCCTTCTGCTAAGCATTCATAACCACCTAATAGGGACTAATACTTAACGTTATATAAATTTATCGTCTTTTCGGCCCTGCGCGCTTGAAATGAATGTACGTGCCTATCAATAACGCAGCAATCAATAAAATCAATATAATAGCGAGCGGAATCAGATAGCGGCAGGTCAGATAGTGGATTGCAAGCAAACCAGCTGCAACAACAAGCAAGGTTGTCAAAATAACAAATCCTTTTCCGCGCTCATGAGTTTTCTCTTTTCTGTAAACATAAATTACTGATGTGATTAAAAGAATTACAAGCAATGCCAAAACAATCCACGGCATGTACAAGCAGACATTAAAGCGCTGCCAGAATGTCGCGCAGTCAATCGGACAGTTCATGAAATTCTCACCAAGGCCGCAGACACCATCGCCGCAGCTGCACGCGTGAGGCACCTGCTTATCTGCCAATGGAGTGCCTACAAATGCAACTACATCGCCTTCAGAACAACCCTTGTAAGCAACCTGCACGCTCTGGCCGTAACCAAGAACCGGCGACATTGGATACTGCCTGTGCAGCTTGGCATTTGAAATCTTGTAAATGAAATCTCTCACAGGCCATGCGCCTGGCAGTTGATCATGCGACGCAAAAATGTACAAAATATTAGGATCACAGTCTTTCTGCGGCCACCATATGGGGATTGCGTCGTCCTTAATGATAACGCCATCTCTCGGACGCTCATCATGTTCAAAGAAGGGGTCGGTGAGAACCAACGGCCTTGTACCAACAACAAGACCATAATCAACGTCCAGCGCAGGAGCAGGCTCCTGCTTTCCGCTAATCAACAAATCATAAACAGAACTGTCCAAACCAAGCAGCCCCGCAGCAGAATTGCTGTTCAGCACATACTGCAAATACCTATTCCAGACATCAATAACTTTTGTTCCGCCAAACGGCGTACCGATATATACAACAGTATCAATCATGTTTGCCAATGCAAGATTATTTTCTTTTGCGTACCTTGCCGCATCCTGCATGACAAGACCGCCAAGAGAATATGAAGCAATGTACACTTTTGACACGCCATCCTTAAGCAGAGTAGATGAGATTTCTTCTGCGAGCTTTCTTACAATCTGCCCATAAGGCTGTGACGGAGAATAAATGAATGCGTAAATCTTCTTTTCGCCGTGCGTGAGGATGTTTTCCTCAACAAACTTCCTGATGTTAACAGTATTTGTTGTTGCACCCTGAACGAAAATCAAACCCTCGCTTCCGCCGCCATCATGCTTCATTATAAGCTTGTCAATTTCAGTCGGGTCAATATCGGGCAGCAAAACCGCAAACCTTGCCTTCATAGAGCCTGCAACAAAGTATTGCTTAACCTGGTCAGCAGGAATTTCTGCATACAAAGTATTGCCTTCTTCCAATGTTGCCTGCAGGTCAATCCAGACAATGCCAACCTGCACTGCAAGAACAGGAATAACGCCTTCCTCAGGCACAGGCCATCTGATAAACATTTTGCCGCGCGCGTAAGTATCTTTGTTTGCAGCAATCTCGAAATCGGCAGCGCTCAAAACTTTAACGCCGGAACTTGGAACTTCAACAGGGGTATCCGGCATTGCAACAGAAACTTCTACCGGACGCTCAAACCAAATTTCAATCGGCAATGGCAATGAAGTTTCTGCCTTCAGATGCGACTCAGAACTTGCCTCTCCCCTGACTATCTCCACTTTCAATGGAATCTGCTCAATTGGGACAAAAACCGGCGTGTCAATGAAATAATTATCAACCGTCATTCCATTGCATATCAAGCCAGCACCAAATGTTGAATCAATCTTTACCGCTTTGTTTTCACGCAGCAAATATGCTTCTGTGTTTGCATATTTATTTGAGACATACTTGGTGAAACTTGTTGTGCCTGAACAGCAGTTTGCGATGCGAGTAGCACCAATTAGCTGCTTGTCGGTCGACTGCATCAGCAGTTTGTTCTGCTCTGCGCTTAATGACAGCTCAAAGTAATTCACACCTTCGCAATCTCCGCTCGAACAGAGTATTGTCTTATCGAAAAACGGCGGTGGAGGTGGTGGAGGCGGAGGTGGCGGAGGAGGCGGAGGTGGAGGTGGTGGAGGCGGGGGCCCGCAGTTTGGACCAGTGCAGCAATTGCCGTCCCCTCTTGCAGGAGTTCCCTTGTTGCAGCCCGGGCTGCCAATTGTTGAACAAATTGTATTTAGTGAAATTGCTTGACCGTCCCTCAGCTTCTTTGGAATACACGCAACACACGCAGGATCTTGCGGATCACAAGTTTGAACGCTGCAATCATTGTTGCACGTGATTCCGTTCGGTGGGTCGCACTGCTCGCCTTCCTCAACCTTGTTATTGCCGCAGAATGGAGGCGCAATCAGAGTACAATCAATGTTGCACACACCCTGCATTCCAGGAATTCTAAAGTCGCACTGCTCGCCAGCATCCAATTCTCCATTGCCGCAGTCCGGCGGAATCTCAGGAATAGGAGGAACCTCGCCTCCATCGCAGCAAATCTCCTGCATAAAGCCCATCGCACCTGGGAACTGAGTCTTTGTGAAAGTAAAGTCCTGCTGCTGGAAGCCGCCGCCCATGGAATCGATTGTAATCAAATGCATAAGATCAAGGAAAATGTTTGTCTGATCACAAGCGCCCATGAAATTTGTCAGGAATTCAACACAATGGCACGGATCAACATGACAATCTTTTGGACAATATTTATCAAACCTTGGATCGGTCGCACCGCCTAAATCCCTGCAATGATTTTGCTGGAATGGCGCTTGGCCAGGGGCAAACACTGCAAGATAACAAGGAGACTTGCACTCACCACCATAACACCTTGAGTTAGCACCCATAAAACCACAATCCGCATCTGATTTGCACTTAGTAATCTTACAATTCCACTTCTTACACTCAGGCGTACACCCAACAGTATTACCTTGAGCGTCTGTACCAAAGTCGGGCTTGGCAGGATCAGGCTCACATTCTTCGCCAGCATCTAAAATGCCATTTCCACATTTTGCACAACAATTCTCCCAGTCAGCAGAGCCGATAGCGCCAGGATTAGCTGCTGCAACTACCTCGCAGGGATCATTGTGATGCGGGCATTCCGGCTCTGGCTCTCCCGGATTCCAGCAAATTGTCTGCTCAGGCCACCAGTGCTTAAAGAAGCCGTAATTAAACTGCACAGGACCAAAACCAGGGTCTGTTCTCTCACATTCCCATCTTTCAGGACACTCCTTGCATATAGGCTCGCCGCAACAAATATCGAAAGCTTCATTGAGATCATCCTGCGAAAATCCTGCGCCTTCGGCTAATGCACCCGGATCTTCATTATTCATTGTTGGATCACAATAGACATACGTCTTAGGACATTGCGGAGGATCGCCGGTGAATTCAATTCCGTCAAATGGCGGGCCATATTCTGGAATGCATTGCCAGCCTTTCTCGCACGACGTATGAGTGGTTGTAGTTGTTACAGTCTTGTAAGCACAACATTTCGCCTTCATCGCATCAAAGCCTGCCTGAGTAATGCCGCCCGGCGCATTTTTTTCATTGCAGTCAATCTCGTAACTCGTCTCGCACTCAGGAGGCGAAAAAATAACCTGCATCCATCTTTTCCCATCCCTTTCAATCGGACCAATGCAGTCAACAGTGCATCCTGAAACAGTAGTCAATGGAGGACAGCATTTTGGATCTTTCTTAAATGCTTCAAACTGCGACTGCGACAGGCCTGAAATGGAAGGCACATCTTGCCCTGTACAGGCAAGCTCTACCTTATCCTCACGCGGACACGGAGGCTTGGGGCCATTGAAGAGAATGTTCATAAATCCTTGCCGCGATTTCTCGCAATGAACATCGCAGCCAACAGTAATGGTAACTGTAGTTTTTGTATCGCCTATGGTATCAGTCGCAATAATGTGAACAGAGCCATCCTGAAGAGTAACTGGAAGCAAAAGGTTGATGACCTGCTTGTCAGTCTGCTTTTGAGGAGCATAAACCCTTCCATCAGGATACCTCACATCATACCTTGCGAAACGGAATTTATCAGAAACGTCAATCGGTAAATGTATGATGTTAATAGTCATTCTGATAAGCTTGTCAGACTGCTCCACAGTCTTTTTGAAATCCCAATGCTTGAAATCAGCAGGGAACTGCGGCTGAGGACCGCACGCAGGAATTCTCTCCCAATCTATGTTCAACCTATCAGTCAAACCAGGAATTGCCCTAATTTTAGCTTCAATCAAGCCAACTTCAGTGACGTACTTCTTGTAATCAGCAGGCTCATACATACGCCAGTTGTCATCAACCTCAATACTAATTGGGTGAAGCTTGCCGTCAGGAGTCCTGACAGGAGCAACCCAGTAAAGATGATTTTCAGTCGTGCCGCGCCATTCAAGACCTGCAGCCTGGAACATACACGCGCCAAAACTGTGCACCTGAGGGAAAATCACAGTCAAAGGCGCGCCAGTTGAACCGCTCAACGGAATAATCTCCCAATGATCACTTGACTGCAGGAACTGCGCCTTTGTTTTCGGCTCACACATTTTGAAAATGCCTTTTCCATTTATTGTCGGCGCACAAGTGTTAGTAAAAGTCTTGCCGGTGGTCTTTCCGCCGCCCGGGCCTGGAGGAGCGCGCACAGGAGCCTGACAGCGCAACTGCATACCGAATGCAGGATCAGGCTGACAGTGAGTTGTACAATCAGGGCCAGTCCAAATGGCAGTAGCAGAAACACCAATAACAGATAGTGCAAATGTAGCAGCATCACCGCACATCTGCTGGAATGCAGGATTATCGAATGCGAAAATCGGGAAAATATTCAGCGGGAATCCTGCAGGAGCAGGAACACAAACTATACTACAGTCAGTATTGCCTGAGGCAGTAGGCTCTATCAAACACCGCTCACTGCAAGCACCGCCAGGAGGGTCGCAAGTTTCACCCAATGGCGCCTCAATGATTGCATTGCCGCAGAACTGCACAGCACTCGGAACAATAACAGGAGGCAACACGTAAGATTCAACAGCAGATGGAGAGAAACCGCTCAAAGTTATGGAAAGAGTTGGAATGTAAGTTCCAGACACAAACGTGTGCTCTTCAAATGTTATCGTGAAAGTTCCAGGAGGGTCAACGATGCCCGTGGAGTTCAAAGCAACAGTCTCGCTGGTTTCATTGTTTACAAGAGTTAATTGAGCTGATGCAATGCCGATGGAGGACTTGTCAACGCCAGGAGCGGTTGAGATATTAATTGACAGAGAAGTTGTAGTGTTCTCTATTAATGACGTGCTGGATAAAATCAATATGGAAGCACTATCGAACGGACCCTCCAAAATCATCAATCCGCCAGGCAGTGTCGAGAAATCGGAATCTTGCGTAACAGTCACATCAGCAGAGCCTGTTGACGCATTCAACGGAACAGAAATGTTTACTTGAATAAGCGTTGAGCTTACGAGCACAGCAGAGAAAGCTCCGATTCCAGGAATACTTACGACAGCACTTTCATTGAAATCAATGCCTGTAATGTCCAACTGGACTGCTGCACCCTGATAGGCTGAACTTGGAGAAACGCCTGTAACAGTCATTACTTCCGGAGAAAAGACCTGCGCGCCTGTTGGAGCGCCTGCAGGGCGCAACATGAAATATAGAAATACAGAGGCGAATACTATGACTAGAACAACCCACAATACCGTCAACTGCTTTGAAATACGTTCAGTATGCACTGTCTCCCCTTTTACCAATATGAACTACAGTGTTTTGCTTTAAAAACGTTTCGTATTGCCATAATATAGTTAGAACTAATGAGCGTGGGATTCGTGCACGGCCTTGATTTTCTGCGAGATGAGCTTCTCTATCTTCACAGGCTCCTCGAAATTTGCCAGCAATACCTCTCCAGATGAACTTTTTATTATCACATCGCCATAACGAAGAATATGCTGCGCTGTTGTTTGCACGGCTGCTGCATTTGAGATTGAAACAAAAGGAATTGAAGTCGCTTCCTTCCTGAATCTTCTTATCTCGACAGCGTCGTTAATGACGAGTCTTTCCAAGCGGATGACAAATTCTAGAATAATGAACATAACAAGAGCAATCACGCCAACAGCCCAGGAAGCCGCATCTTTTCCATTATCTGTCAGCCAGATAGCGCTAAGAACAAGCAAGAAGACTAAAAGATACGCCCACCAATAACGCCAGCGAGAGATATGAAAGGACATAATTTATTCCACAATAACTTCCCCGCGCATATTCGGATGCGGAGTACACTTGTAGGAATATGTTCCAGGCTTTGTGAACGTGTAACTGAATGTCTTTCCCTGAGTCAATAATCCTGAGTCAAAACTTTCAGGACCAGTAACAATAGTTACTGTGTGAGGAACCTTGTCTTTCTGCGTCCACGTGACGGTGTCGCCAACTTTTATATTAACAGTATTGGGAGAATACTTGAAGCCGGCAATATCGACGTTAACGGTCTGCGGCGAAGCAGTTTTTGTTTCTTGAACAGCTTCGACCTTGGCTGCAGGAGGCTGAGTTATGACGAATTGTGACTGCGTTTGAATACCCGGAGCGGCAGGCTGCGGAGGAGCTTGCGGCGCGCAAGCAACCAATATTATCAATGCCAACAAAACCAACAATTTTCTCATCTACTTCCACCCCGCTTCATTTCCTTCTTGAGCTTTTTAACATCATCTAATAAATGTTTGTAGTATTCATCTTCATCCTTGATTTTTTTCTCTTTCTTCCTGATGAACGTGTCGATAAGCAATATTATCAAGCAGATAAGGAATATCAGAAGTGGAAACAGAGGCAGTTTCTGACAAAGCCAGAGTATCAACAGGAACAAAATGAACAACAGTATCAATATGACCAGCAATATTACTTTCAATAGCTTGCTTGGAGGCTTCTTGAACAGATGCTTGCGCACAAGATAGAATATCAAAAGTATGACGAACAAGAGCAGCAACAAGTAAGAAACATTCTCAAACAACAGGCAGAGGAATGCAGCCCAGCCGCCGCAATCCTGCGGGCAGGTCGTGATATCTTCGCCTAATGTTTTCTCGCAAACATTGTTGCCGCAGTTGCAGTACAAAGGCAACTCTTGTGCAGGAGCCCTCTTGCCGACGATTGCATACGTCTTGCCCGGTTGGCAGATGTCCTGCCATGACACGTATTGATTGAGACCGTCAAAGCCGCGCTCAGGATTTGCTATTGCTTTTTCAGAGTTCAACAAGTACATGATTAATTTGCGCATATCTGCACGGTCATTGAGCTTTGGATGCCAGACATCAGGCGTGAAAATATTATAGCACGCCTTTGGATCGTCAATAAAGCTAACTGCATTCTGAACAGTAACAAGACAATCGTTTGCAATTATGAACTTTCTAAGAGTCTCAGGCAGAGCAATTGCCTTTCCTGTCACAGAGCCCTCAAACAAGAAATCAGAATAATCGCAATCTTCAGTACCTGCAACTGCAATAAAGTGCGCCCATGGCGGAACAGGCTTGATAATTTCCTGATCAAGACTGGTAATTTCCTGCAATATAACTGAATCACGGTCAAACGCCCTTGCCAAAGTCTTATGATTTGCCAAGAAGTTTGCAAAAGCGCTTGCAGCCTTGACATCAATTCCCCTATTTGGAAGACCAAGACCAATAACTTTGTCAACATTGTTGATTACAGTGTATTTTTCTTTCTCCTGATACATCATGTCCAATGCTTTCAAAGCAATCTTTCCACCGACAGAATGCGCAACAATATTGACGCGCTTGTATTTTCCTAACGTGCTCAGGCAGTCTTTCAAGCCAATGGCTGCTTCTTCAATTGTATCGGTGAACGGATAAGCATAACCAACCCAGTCGTAAGGTTCTTTCAGGAAGGTGGCTTCCTTGATTAACGGCCACCAAGTGTCAATACTTGAAGTCGCTCCGTGAACAAGAACGTTAACATCGTTATCACCGGAATCTTCCATCACAATGCAGGATTCCTCCAACGAATGGCAGGTGAGGCCTGTCACGAGGAATAACGCCTCATTGTTTTCATTCAAATATATTGACAAATCATCAATCTTAACAGTAATAACTCCAGTCAATGGATTGTATTCTCCTCCAAGCTCCTCCCAGACAGGGTCTTTCCAGACATAAATGCTGTAAGTGCTCGGGTCAGTGTGCGGCAGTATCGCGACAGGCATTTTTAGAATTACAGGCATTGGAGATTTCTTATTGTCAACTTTTAGTATGATTGGGGTGCCGCTTGGGCCAATGCAGGAGTTGGCCGGCAATCTTACACTCGACTCAGGCCTGCTCAAACTCACAAAGCCGGGGAGTTCTTCCAAGAATTCAGCCTCATACAAACCGGTGTTAATGCTTGGGTTGCCTGCAGTGATTTGTTCACCAACTCTCACAACACTTTCCATCTGTTTAGGCTCAAGATAATCAATCCTTGACGTAAGCTGCGGCTTCAGCAAGTCCGTCAAGTCAATGCCTGCACATTTCATATCATCACTTAGTTCTGCCTGTGAGACTGTTTTGCAGGAGTTTTCAACGCAGGAAATGACCTGCACTTCATCCCAAATGTTTGATATGCTTCTCGTCATTGCAATTCGTTGAGCATCACAATTATTCACCTGGACCGTGTCAATTATTTCAAATCCAGGCGGCGGCTGGAATAATGATGTTCCTGACTGCACGTTTACATTTTCTGCATTACCCTGCACGTAAATGCACTCATTTGGCACTGCAGCAAAGCCAAAACTCACTGCTGGAGCTGCAACTGCTGTGGCAACAGTTGTTGTAGTTGTAGCTGGAGGAGAGATAGGACCTGGAGTTGGTGGTACAACTGTAGGAGGACCTAACGGCGGCAGAGGAGGTTGTTGAGGCGGGAAGCCACGAGGTGGAGGGAAAATCGGCGGCTGTGGAACCGGCACAGGAGTTGGAGGAACGCCTGGAGGCAAAACTGAAGGAGGCAGAGGACCACCAGGGCAGTCATCATCAATTACTCCATTGCAATTATCATCAAGATTATTTCCGCAAATCTCAGGAACTGGAAGAACTGCTCCAACACAATCGCCCCAGACATCATTAACGCAAGTTTGCGTGCCCGGCATGCAGATGCCGATAGCAGGAGGACCGCACACACGCGTTCCATCAGTGCACGGACAGTCTTCATCGATTGCGCCATCGCAATTATTGTCCTTTCCGTCACAAAGCTCAGGAGCAGCGGGTTGAGGAGTGAAAATGTTACCTGGCAATGCTCCAAATATTGGCGATGATGTCTGAGCAGGACCAGAACCATATATTGACGGATTACTTGGAGCGCAATCATAACAGTCAGGAGAACCATCACCGTCCAAGTCGAATCCTTCATCTACTTTTTTATTGCAATTATCGTCAATGCCATTACACACTTCTTCGCCAGGCAAGACTTCACCAATGCAGTCAGTCCATCGTGTAGTTGTTGTTGGAGGAACGCAAATGTCCATCACTATAAGAGCGCCGCCATATGGAGGGCCTGCACCAACAGGGTCATCAGGATCAGGATAATTCGCACTAACACGCTCACAACTATATTTCAGGCAATCACCATCACAAGCATAAGCAAAACTGGTGCCGGTGTAATATTCCCAACATATCTTGTCTATATTTTCACCACCCGGTATCTTACGCTGACAACCCCAAGTGGTCGGAACTCTCGTCCAAACAGGCGCTGCACTACTTGTCACAACCTCGCAAGTCATCGTGCCAGGCTTGCACGGAGGAACTTTATCAGTGCCTTTGGGACCAGTGTAACATTCCTTTTCTTCACCGGCTGCACAAGGATCCGGACAACAGACTTTAGTAGTCATAAACGCATCCTTGCTTGTCAATGAATTCAGAGCTAATTCGGTGCTTCCACACGCGCCATACTTCTTCAACATATCATCGCAAGTGCATTCTTCGTAAGCGAGACATATATCATAAGGACATGGGAAATCATCACCCTCACCATATTCGTGAAGCCATCGCTTTGGAATATCAGCATCTGGGCACACGGCAGTAAACGGATCACAACAGGACGAAACAAACGCACAATCATCAGAATAGAAGTCAGTGTAACAGCCGCAATCTTTTTCTTCGATAGGACAGGGAGGAACAGGAGATTTACGCGTGGACTTTCCATCAACACAAGGTGTCCAGGGAGTGCCTTTGCATTTGACGATTCCGAATCCACCAGGACAACAATCCTCATCCGCCTGCATTTTAGCAAACACGTCAGCACCTATTCCGCCACCGCCAGTATAAGTAGCATCACAGTCAATCGGCCCATCTGGCGGACAATTATCACCCTTGTATTTAAGAACGCCAGCTTCACATTTAACAGTACACGGCTTAGTCGGCTGAGGCTGAGTTGGAGGCCTTGTAACTTCTGTCGGCTGTTCAGGCGTTGGAGGTTGAGGCTGCGGGCCAGTCGGCACAGTCGGACCAGAAGGCGTCATCGGAACGCCATTTGATGTTGGTGGAATCTCGTTCAGCGGAGGAACAGTCTTGTACAAGCCGACAACAGTGACGGTGGGATTATGCTGGATGCCTGGAATATACGTCGTTCCTTTCGCGACAAAACTAGTATACTGAGGAACGGGGCTCATTGTAAGTTGCCAATCTCTGTCAAGCGTGCCAACTTTTGTTTTCAAAACATCAGTAAGCGGAACCGTGACCGTGAATTTACCAGTCGGATCAGTGCTGAAAAGGAATTTTTTCTGGGCGATATAGATAACACCTGCAATAGGCTGCTGCATATGGGGAGCTGTTGTCAGAAAATCCATATGACCAGCAATTTCAATCTTGGCTTCATCACTTTGAATCACGACGTTAACACCACGACTAAAATCAGTCAAGTCATAACGTCCGCTTGGCTGAATGATAGAAAAAGTATCGAAAACAGTGAAGACATTACGCTGATTGCCACCGCCACCTCCTCCGGTGCGAGTCGGTGTAACTGCAACAACTGGCGCAGTTGCACACACGTTCTGTGCAGGAATAGTAAATGGAACGATCAGCATTGGAGGCACTGATCCAGCAGCACAGGACAACGTGGCAGGAACGCATAGCACTGACGCTACGAAAGTAATAGCATTGCAACATAGGCGATTGCCTAAAATAGGCGCTGACACTAAGAAAGGAGTGGGGCCAGCAGCACAAGCTGCAGTAGTAGTTATGAAAGGAGGCACGGGAGCAGCTATGCAAGCACTGCAACCTTCGGAACATGTAAATCCGGGGATGGAGCAAACAAATGGGTCATTAAATGATGGAGGGCTATCGCAGAACTCGCCAGGATTAACAACACCATTGCCACACCAGAAAGGCGGAACGCTCGGCGTAATCGTCAAAGGCGGCAATGCAAAAGATTCGCTGGAAGTAGCTGAAGGAGCAATGCTTGGAACACTAACATCAAGCGACAAAGTTGGAAGATAAGTACCGCCAAGACCGTATTCCTGGAATGTTATCGTGAACGTGCCCTCAGGGTCAACAACACTTGTGATGTTAAGAACAACTGTTTCATTTGTTTCGTTATTGACAAGCGTAAGATTACCGCCTGTGATGTTGACTGATGACTTGTCAACAAATGCTGCTGTTGATATGTTTACCGAGATTGTTGTTGTGTTTGACGTATTTGTAATTTCGTAAACCGCTGAGGCAGGATCAAGCGGACCTTCTGTAACCGCAATACCAAGCTCTTGAGAAATATTGTCTTGAGAAACAATAACATCATAACCGCCGAGGTCTGCAAGACCGTCAACGCTTATTTCTGCCTGAATAAGAGTGCTGCTGACTATTGTTTGTTCGACAATCGTGATTGGAGAAGTTGGCGAGAAGCCGCCGCCAGTGTATTCTATTGAAACCGTTGCACTCGTGAAATTATTTCCGAGAATATCAAGCTGGACTGATGCGCCCTGTGCAACAGTTGTAGGAGTAACTTGATACAAGAAATCACACGCATCTCCTATAGAATCGGCGTCAATATCCTCCTGGCCGGAATTGGCAACATCAGGACAATTGTCAGACTCGATAATGGTGTCATTATCAGCGTCAACTACTTGAAAACCTGTAGGAGACTGTAATTGTGGGCTAGAATATGCGTAGAACAGGAATATGCCTAGGAATATAATGCCAAGACCAACCCACAACAGTGTAGTATGCTTGTGTATCTTCTCGTGAGTCACTTTCCCCTCTTTACACATATTCAGAAGCAGTTTTCTTTAAAAACGTTTCTAATAGTAACTATATAGGACGAGAATTACTCTTAAGCTGCGTCGAGACGATAGACACGCTGGGCAACAGTTACTTTCTCAGGGTCCAGATAAATAGCAGGATTTGAGTCTTTAACAACAACAGCCATCACGTATGAGCCAGCAGGAAGCTTGTCGGTCAATGTTGCCTTGTTCTTTTGATTGGAAACAGCTGCTGATTTGTATTTCTTGTCAGCGAAAGAGTCTAAGTCAAGCTTGCCTGCTCGCAATTGCGCTGCCAAAGCATCCATCTCTTCAGGAGTACCTGAAGCATACCAAGCTTTGACTGTTGGAGTATACGTTCTGGATGCGAGTGTCTCTAATGCGATGCCAACGGAAGCGCTTTTCTTTACGCTGATAAGATTTTCCTGAAGCGCAGATGCTATCATTCCTATCTTCTTTCTAAGACCGAGAATCATACCATTGGTGCAGAGGATACCATAATCAAGACCAGGCTGTGCTCCTCCCATCAAACACTCTGCTTCTTCTCCTTTAAAATACCCCGTAATTGGTTTTTCGTCTGCATCCTTTGCCAGGCAGGTTTTAATTCCCTTTACCTTGCCATCAATTGACATCCAAGGAGAATTTTTTTCGTCGATAGAGACATTAATGCCTTTGAAATTTGTTTTTGTGTATTCGTCATCAAGACCACCTATACCATGACCAAGTTCATGAATTGCCAAATCTACATTTAGATCTGTTATCAAAACCTCACGGCGCGTATAACCAACATCATTAGATGCATTAATTAGAACACAAGGCAAATCAGTCTTTGTCTTTCCAGACAAATCACTCAGTTTCTGCTTTTCATTAACCGACACGCTAGTTTTCTTATGTTCAACATTAAACGCCGTTCCATTCCCGCCCGGCATCTTCCATCCGTTTTCAGACGGCACCCAAATTCTGTGCCAGTTGATCAAGTTTCCATATTCCTTGAAGAATTTGCGCTTCTCAGAAGCTGCGACTATTGCATCAACATCTTTTTTGAACTTTGTCTGCTCCTTAGCGGTATCGGTATAACCTTCAGGCAGCCACAACAAATCATAACGCAATTCGGAAGGACCGTTGTTGACAAAAGTGTCGACCTTGACTTCCTCAGCAAAAACGTCATCAAGAGAATTCAAAACAGTATAAGCAGCAACAAGACCGCCGGGGATTCCTTTAGTAATAAACCACCTTCTTGAAACCCCTTGAGTAGTCACTCCCATGTGATGAAATATGTGGTTTGGAGTATTTAAATCTTTCTTTTGGAGTCTATGCTTAAGTGGCCTGCGCCGAGGAAAGCAATGCTAACTGCCAACATCAAAAGGCCAAAGTCACGGACACTAATTTCGTTGTAGCCGAGACTGATGATTATCGGGATTAACATCAATGCAGCAACTGTGGCTGCAGTTCTTGTGTAAAAGCCTGCGAGCAAAAGCAGGGCAATCACTGTTTCAACAATGCCCAACAAGATAATGAAAATGCTCACTGGAATCAGCATTGGAAACCAGGAAGGAATGTAATTCTGCCAAATGGAAGTATGAATGAACTTATCAGTACCAAACCACAAAAACACACCGCCAAGTCCAAGGCGGAGCACTAATAATCCAATCTGATGCCTATCCATACACGGGCCTGCAGGGATTCGAACCCTGGTTGCTGGGTATCCTGCAAGAGTTAGCTCGGTTGCCTTCACAGCAGCTCCTGACCGAAGCCCAGCGTCCTATCCACTAGACTACAGGCCCAATAATCGTAC
>Ga0247727_10010030_pt1 | contig 16906 bp, 10 predicted proteins | sample WisWelCaveWW1625_FD_202498 | JGI IMG/M metagenome (GOLD analysis project Ga0247727, IMG submission 202498) | Biofilm microbial communities from Wishing Well Cave, Virginia, United States - WW16-25 | ecosystem: Environmental > Aquatic > Deep subsurface > Groundwater > Cave microbial mat | place...
TACTCCGTGATGGCGCAGGACGAGGCCCGGCACGTGGAAGTCTGGTCGCGCATGGCGTCGGCCTTTGGCGGCCCGGCGGAGTTTGACCCCTACCTGGCCGAGATGGGCGCGTGGGTGATCGAAGCGCCAGACCTCGAGCTCAAGATCATCCCCCTGCAAGTCTTCTTCGAGGGCATGGCGATGACGGCCTTCCGCGAGATCGCCGAGACCGCGCCGGGCACGGTGCTGGGCGATGTGTGCGGTCGCCTGGCGAAAGATGACGCGGTGCACCACAGCTTTGGGCATGCCTACGCCCAAGTGCTGTTGGAGCGCGCCTCGCCCGCCTTCATCCGCCATATCAACGCGAAGCTGGAGCGCTTCTGGCCGTTGTACAAAGCGCACGTGCTCTGGCGCCCCCAGGCGCGGGCCTGGATGGTGAAAGCCATGCGCGCGCGCGACGAAGCCGTCCTGAAAGCCCGCGCCGCCTTCACCCGCCGCATGATGGCCGATCTCAACCTCGACTTCCGCGTGGACGAGTGAGCGGGCCGCTGACGGCGAGGGCGCAGGGGTAATGCATTCGGTTTGCTTTGAAGTGTGATGTGGTAGACAGTGTCCGTAATTGGAACTGAGATGGGTGGAAATGCGGAGGGTTCCGGCTACTTGTTGTTGGGCGCTTTGCTCAATGCAGACGGAGGCAAGCTCCAGCAGTGCGTGTGTCTATCGCGCAAACGGTTGCCCAGGTGTATCATGGGCAGCGGCGTGACGCTGTTTCAACTCGGAAGATGAACGACGCGAAATCATCGTCTTGGCGCGTTTTCACGATACAGGGACACTGCCAAGCGTTTTACGGAGATCCCCAATGACCACCCAAGACATCCGCTGGATTCAACGACTCAATCATTTTTCCAAAGCGTTGAGCCAATTAACGAAATTCATCGAGAAAGGCGCGTTGAATGAACTCGAAAAACAAGGCTTGATTCAAGCGTTTGAATATACCTTTGAGTTGGCCTGGAACACGTTGAAAGATTACTTCGAAGTCCAGGGCGAAACCAATATTCACGGCAGCCGCGACGCCTTTCGCCTGGCCTTCAAGCGCGGCTTGCTCGAGGACGGCGAAACATGGATGGATATGATCAAGAGTAGGACCCTGACCAGTCACACGTACAACGAAGACGTTGCCGAAAAAATTGCCGCCGACATCGTCAACCGGTATTTTTCAGAATTTGTGACACTCCAAACCAAAATGGAATCTTTGAAGGAAGAGACCCAATGACGCTCCGCTTTGGCCTGAAAGAAGCCACCCTCCAAAAAATCGGCGCCGTTTTTGCCCGCTACCCGCCAGTGGAAAAAGCGGTACTCTACGGCTCACGCGCCAAAGGAAATTACAAAAACGGTTCGGATATTGACTTGACGCTGTGCGGTGGCGCGGATTTGACGCTAAACGTGCTGTACCGCATCAGCGATGAACTCGATGACCTGCTGCTGCCCTACACGATTGACCTGTCCATTTTTAGCCAGATCAGTGACCCCGACGTCATCGAGCATATCCAGCGTGTGGGTATGACATTTTATGGGAAGGCGCCGGTCTATTCCGAGCCAGTCGGAACGGCATAATCGAGAAGACCATGGACAGCAATCAATGCCTCTACGAAACCCTGAACGCCGTCTCCAGCATGGGTTTTCTCAGAAAAGAAGTCCAGTGAGCGTTGCGCAAGACCTGAACCCCAAATACGAATTGCACCCGTATCAGGTGAAAGCCATGCGCGCGCGACGAAGCCGTCCTGAAAGCCCGCGCCGCCTTCACCCGCCGCATGATGGCCGATCTCAACCTCGACTTCCGCGTGGACGGTTGAGCAGGGTGCAGGCGGCCTGATCGAAGTCACCATTCGCCGGTTCAAAGCGGCGTCGGCGGCAGATGATGGGGTCAGAAATTACGAAGGACAACCCACAACGTAGAATTCATGCCAGGTGAAGTAGACGTTCTCAGCGCTTACCTGCCGGTTGATCGCGCTCATGCCCTCGCGCGCGGCGAAGCCCTGCCCAGCCACACGCAAGGCGCGGCGCTCTTTGCCGACGTTTCCGGCTTCACGCCGCTCACCGAAGCCCTGGCCCGTCAGTTCGGCCCTCGTCGTGGCGCGGAAGAACTCACGCGACACCTCAACCGGGTCTACGACGCCCTGGTCGCCGAAATACATCGTCAGGGCGGCAGTGTGATCGGCTTTTCCGGCGACGCCATGACCTGCTGGTTTGATGCTAATTCTTCATCCTTGCGCGCCGCCGCCTGTGCGCTGGCGATGCAGAACGCTATGCAGGCTTTCGCCCAAGTGTCTTTGCCACGCTTTGTGGGCCCTCCCATCGCCCTGACGATGAAGGTGGGCGTGGCCACTGGCCCGGCCCGGCGCTTTGTGGTGGGCGACCCCGCGATTCAACTGTTGGATGTGATGGCCGGGGCCACGCTCACGCGCATGGCCGCCGCCGAACATCTGGCGCAACGGGGTGAAGTGATCGGCGATGTACCCACTGTTGCCGCGATAGAAGGCCGAGCCGAAGTGGTGGAATGGCGCACAGACGAAACAAGCGGCGAACGTTTTGCCGTGATCGACGGCTTGCAGGCCGCCCCGCTTGTCCACGCTGAACCAGCCCCGCCGAGTGTGTTGACGGCCGACCAGTTACGCCCGTGGCTCTTGCCTATCATTTACGAACGGTTAAGCTCGGGGCAGGGCGAGTTTCTCACCGAACTGCGCCTGGCGGTGGCGTTGTTCGTGCGCTTTGAAGGCATTGACTACGACGGCGATGAGGCGGCCGGCGAGAAGCTAAATGCTTTCATCCACCGGGTGCAGACGGTGCTGGCGAAGTATGAGGGCGTGTTCCTCCAGCTCACCACCGGCGACAAGGGTAGTTACTTGCACGCCGCCTTCGGCGCGCCGCTCGCCCACGAAGACGACGCCCACCGCGCCGTCAGCGCCGCTCTGGAACTGCAAGCCCTCCCGCCGGAACTCCATTTCATTCGCCCTCTGCAAATTGGAATCACTCGCGGCGGCATGCGCGCCGGGGCCTATGGCGGCCTCACACGCCGCACCTATGACGTGATGGGCGACGACGTGAACCTGGCCGCCCGCCTGATGCAAGCCGCCGCGCCAGGGGAAGTGTTGGTCAGCGAGGCGGTACAACACGCGGCGAGTAGGGGCGAGGTCACCTCGCCCTTAACTTGGGAAGCCCTGCCGCCTTTGCGGGTGAAAGGCAAAGCCGAACCGATTTCGGTCCACCGCCTGCTGGGGCAGGTCGCCCGCCACGCGAAGCGACCATCATCGCACTCTGCGATGGGAAACATGATCGGGCGCGCCGCCGAGCGGGAACAGATGGCCGCCCGGTTGGCGGCTTTGGCGCGCGGCGAAAGCGGAGTCTGCCTCGTCGAAGGTGAAGCCGGGATCGGCAAATCGCGTCTGGTGACCGACCTGCTGGAAGGGGCCGCGCGAGTGGGTGTGCGGCACTTGTCCAGCGCAGGGGATGCGATTGAAAAATCTACGCCCTATCACGTTTGGTGTTCCGTCTTCACCCAGGTCTTTGAATGGGACACACTGCCTGCCGACCCCGATGCGCGGCGTGCACACCTGGCTGAAGCCCTGGCGCAACTGCCGCCCGGCATGGAAGAACGCGCGCCGTTATTGAATGTCGTTCTGCCGGTGGATTGGCCGGATAACGAGCTGACCGCTCAGATGACCGGGGAAGTGCGCGCCGATAACACGCGCGAGCTTTTGCTCGCCCTATTGCAACAGGCAGCCAGGCGGACGCCGCTCCTCCTCGTCCTGGACGATGCACACTGGCTCGACTCTGCCTCGTGGGCGCTGGCCCTGGCCGTCAGCCAGCGCACGCGCAACGACCCGCTCCTGCTCGTCGTCGTCACCCGACCGCTCTCCCAGCCCTGGCCCGACGACTACGCCCGACTGCGCGCACAACCGGGCCTCCTCTGTCTGCTGTTGGAAGCGTTGCCATCGGCGGATATTTTGGCGCTGGTGTGCCAGCGGTTGGGTGTAACCCGGCTTCCCGATCCGGTGGCGGCCCTCATCCGCGACAAGGCTGAAGGGCATCCCTTCTTCAGTGAAGAACTGGCCTACGCGCTGCGTGATTCCGGCGTTATCACAATTGACAATGGTGGCGCGGAGCGCACATGCCGCATTGCGCCCGGCGTGGATTTCCGGACGGTGACCGTGCCCGATACGGTGGAGGGGGTGATCACCAGCCGGATTGACCGCCTCGCCGCGCCTCAGCAGTTGACGCTTAAAGTCGCCAGCGTCATCGGGCGGGTGTTTGCCTTCCGCCTGCTCCGAGACGTTCACCCGGTGGAGGCCGACAAGCCACAATTGGCCAACACCCTGAGCGCACTGCAACGCCTCGATCTCACCCTATTGGATATGCCCGACCCCAATCTGACCTACCTCTTCAAACACATCATTACGCAAGAGGTCGCCTACAACTTGATGACCTTTGCCCAACGGCGCGAGCTGCACCACGCTGTGGGCAAGTGGTACGAGTATACGTTTGCGAGCGACCTGGCCTCTCATTACCCGATCCTGGCCTACCACTGGAGCAAGACCGACGACCGGGCCAAAGCCATCGCCTATTTGGAAAAAGCGGGAGAACAGGCCCTCGCGCAGTATGCAAATCAGGAAGCGGTGAGTTTTCTGAACGAAGCATCCCGCCTGGCTGATGGAGTCCAGCCGCCAATCTCGGTCCTGCGCCGGGCGCGCTGGGAGCGGCAATCGGGCGAGGCCTGCCTGAAGTTGGGCCGACACGCGGAAACCCGCGAACATAGTCAGCAGGCACTCGCGTTGCTGGGCCGGTCACTGCCCATTGGGAGCGTCCAGCGGGTAATCGGTTTACTGGGGCAAGTTGTTAGAGAAGTGGGGCGACGGCTGAATCCGGCGGGGGGCCGCCCGCGCCCCGGCAAACTTGGGGCGGATTCCCTCGAGGCAGCGGTTGCCCGTTTGGAGGCGGCGCGCGCCTATTTTAGTCTGGGGGAACTGGCTTATTACGAACTCGACGTGGTCCTGGGGCTGGCGCTGATGTTGGGCATCGTGGATCTGTTGGAGGGGGACGAGCCATCGCCTGAACTGGCAAACGCCTACGCAGGCCTCAGCATGGTGGCGTCACATTTAGGGCGGGCTGGTCTGGCTGAGATGTACGGTCGCCTGGCCCAGGCAACGAGCCAGCGCTTGGGCAAGCTCGAGACCGAGGCTTTTGTCTTGCAGGTGAAGGCCCTCGCCCAACAGCGTCTGGGCCGGTGGGCGGAGGCTTACGCCCCGGCCACCCAGGCGGTCGCGCTCTTCGCCCGCCTGGGTGACCGTCGCCGGTGGGAAGAGTGCATGGATTATCTGGGCTATGTCGCCGCGCTGAAAGGCGAGTTTGCGCAAGGGCTTGAACTATTTTCGGAGATCGTGGCCTCGGCCCGCCAGCGGAATGATGTTAATAGTGCGCTGATGGCGCTGACGGATCTTGTCACGCTCCGACTTGCCCTAGGCCAAACCCAGAAGGCGCTCGACGCCATTCAAACTGGGTTCGGCTTGCCGGAAGGAAGATTGGATCCGAGATTTGAGATGTTCCTGTGCGCCCGGCTGGCGCAGGCGCATCTCCGGCAGAGTGAACTACAACAGGCGGATCAAGCTCTCGAACGAGGCATGCGTCTGGCAGGTGAACCATCGTCCACCCTGGTATCAGCCATCGCCTCGGGCGCGCTGGCTTTAGCCGCGTTGGAGTTGTGGGAGGCGCGCGGCCAGCCCGCTGCCGAACGCCAGTCGCTGGCGCAGTTCGTGAGGCAAAGCAATACGAACGCGCGCGGCGACTGGAGACCGATCGCCCAACCGCTTCTTTGGCGCTTGCGGGGCTGGGAAGCGTGGTTATCTGGCCGGCCGACTCGCGCCCGGCAAATATGGCGCAAGAGCCTGGCCGTCGCCGAGAGGTTGAAGATACCCTACGAAGCAGGCCTGGCACATTACGTGCTAGGGCACGCTTCGCGCGACGCTGGCGGTAAAGATCGGCGGGCGCATTTGCAAAAGGCGACTGAGATTTTCGAACGGCTGGGGGCGGTGTATGATCTGGAGCAGGCACGCCGAGCCCTCGAAGAGCCGTGAATGGGAGCGGGGCGCGAATGGATTTATCTGAGGGACAACGGATTGAACGGATGTTAGACGGACAAAACGGATCAGCATCCGTTCAATCCGTGGCTAATCCGTTTCATCCGTTGATTACGGCATTATCCAAAGCTCCGGCGTCTCCAGGGCCAGGTTCACGCTCACGCTCTTGAGCTGGTCCTTGCGGTCCGCCTCTGTGCCGATGATGATAAACTCCGCCATGTCGTTGACGTTCTCCGGCGCAAGCGTGACGGGCAGGAAGGCGGCGGACGCGCCGGGCGTCAGGGCGGGGGGCTGGCGCAGGAATTGCACGCCTTGGTTGATCAACATCTCCAGCGGGCAGGCAAACGCGGGCACGAAGAACCGGCGCGGTTGGCTCCAAAACGCCTGCGCCTCTTTGGCTTGATTGCCGCTGTACGTCTCGCGCTGAACGGCCACGCGGCCCTCCGCCACCCAGAACGGCTTCCCCGGCGCGTTGGGCGTTATCCCGCCCGCAAAATGAATCTCGATGGGGGCCAGGCCGTGTTCGGCGTCTAGCAACATGCCCTGCCCGCACTGCTCACAGCGCCAGGCGATCTCGTCCACCTCGGCGGGGACGGGCGACGCGCAACGCGGGCACACCAGCGGGGCGAGGCGGATTACTTGAGCCACTGCTTCACCTCGGGCGGGACGGGGAGCGAGTCGAAAAGCGAGCCGCTTGAGGCTGATTTCTCCGGTTTGTGCTTTTGGAACTCGTGGACTTCGCCGTACCGGAATGCCCGGTACGCCGCCCACATGATCGCCAGCCCGATCACGAAGACCACCACCATCGCGCCGAACGGTCCGTCGTCGCTGTTGCGGCTGCCACTGCCGGAGTACGCGATGATCGCGGGCACATCAATGGCGAGGAACGCGCCCGCCGCCATGCCCAGCACCAGCACCGCCGCGCGGTAGAGCGTGTTGCCGGGCGCTTTGCCGTACAGCACCTCGCCAGAGTAGCCATCCACCACCACCTGGAACGCCCGCCCGCGATACAGATAGCGCAGGACCCACAGCGGGTAATACACCACGCCGAAGCGCTCGTTTACAAAGCGCGTGAACGCCTGCGCGATGCGGTCCACGCCGGACTTGGTGCGCACGCGGCCCTGAAAGTCCTGTTCGGCGCTGGCGCGGGCGTCGGTGATCGAACTGACCGGCTCGAAGACCAGGCCGCTCGCGTGCAGGGCGTCTTCGTCGTAGGGCTGGACGGGCTGGTTGGTCAGCGGCACGCGCGTCACCCCGAACTCGCCCACGTCGCAGGCAGCGCTGTTCCACGTCATGTCCTCGGCGATCTTCTTCTCGCGCGGCTCCCAGCGTTGGTTCTTGCCGCTCCCCACCTTCTCCTGCCCGAACACCCAGCCCAGCACGCGCGCCCACGTTGTCCAGAACGGGATGTAGGCGAGGAACGTCTCCGTCAACTGCGCCTGCTCTTTGGCGTTGAAGGCGATGGCCCAATGGCTGGACAGGAATTTGCCCAGCGTGTTGGCGGCGGTCTGCCGCTCCACTTTGCACGGCACCTGATAGCGGCGGACGCCGTGCTCCCCGCGCACCAGCGAGCGCATGTCGCAGTACGGGCATTTGACGATGGCCTGCCCCTCCGGGATCGGCACCATGCCGCCACAGCGCGGGCAGTTCAGGCCTTGAAGAGCTTGACTATCAGCGTTCATCGCGATCGAATTGACAAGGGCTTGGTATCCACTTGGGCTGATTACCTGCCAATAGGCCCGTCTGTGAAATCCGTGCAATCTGTGTCGAACTAAACTTTAGCCGCCACCCAGGCCGCAATCGCAAACAAGATCGGCGCGGCGCACACGCCCAGCCCGGCGCAGGCCGCCAACGCCAGGCCGAGGCTTTCGCCGTCGTTCGCCGCCGCGCCGACGATCGGGATCAGCGCCAGGCAGGCGAAGGTCAGCGCCGTTACGCCGCCCGCCAGGAGGTACGGCGTTTCGGCCTTGGCTGGAAAGAGATTGGCGAGCGTCTTGCCGGTGGCCGCTTCCACCAGGGCGGTGTACGTCTGATTTTGGAAGCCGTACTTGAAGGTGTACAAGGGGATGTGGACCAGCGCCGTCTCCATCACATGCTCCGGCTGGACTCGAGGCTGGCCCTCGGCCAGCCACTTCTGCGCGGCCTCCAGCGGCACACTGGGCGCGTGGGCCTGTGCGTCCAGCGCCGGCTCGTACTTGCGCAGATCGCCCGCCGGCAGAGTCAAATGGCGCAGTTCGGTGATCGAGATCGCCGCCGCCGGTTCGAGATACACCACTTCCTTGTGGTTGACCTGACACTTGAAATACCACAGCGGGAAGTATTCAAACGCCTGGCCGACGAGGCGCGCCTTTTTATCCAGGTCTTTGACGGTCTGGTTGCCCGCCATCCACTGCGCCAACTGGCCGCGCGCCTTCGCCTCGTCAACCGTGGGGGCGAGGTACCAGTGGAAAACCACGCGCGACTTATCGAGGTAAACGGTGGATTGGCAGGCGGGGCAGGTGATGAAAATCTGCCCGGCGTCGGGATGCAGTTCACTGCCGCACTGGGTACAGCGGAGTTGCACGGAAGGGAGGGCGGGTTGATCCATCGAATTACGACCGGCCCACCGTATGCAACATGATGAAGTTCGCGGGCACCAGCTTGGTGGGCGGCAAACCGGCCATGACAATCACCTGCTGGCCGGGGCGCACGGGCGAGTTGAGCAACATCGCCGCTTCCACGTGTGCCAGCATGGCCTCCATGCTATCCGCGTGCGGGACGAGGTAGGGCATCACCCCCCACATCAGCGTCAGGCGCAGGTAGGTCTTGGCGTCCGGCGTGAAGGCCAGGACCGGCACGTTGGGCCGGGCCTTGGACATGATACGCGCGTTGCGGCCAGTCAGGGTGAAGACCGCGATGGCGGTCACGTCGCGGTCGTGGGCCAGCTCGCGGGCCGCGCGGCACAACGCGATCGAATCGTCGGAGGTGATTTCGCTCTGGAGACGCCAGCGGGTGTACTTTTCCCCGTTAGTCTCGGCTTCTTCGATGATAGACGCCATCATCTTCACCGCTTCCACCGGGTAGTTGCCGGAGGCCGTCTCGCCGGAGAGCATCACGGCGTCACTGCCGTCGAAGATCGCGTTGGCGACGTCGGAGACCTCGGCGCGCGTGGGGACGGGGTTCTGGATCATCGACTCCAGCATCTGCGTGGCCGTGATCACGATCTTGCGGTGGCGGTTGGCGGCTTCGATGATCCGCTTCTGCGCGGTGGGCACCTGTTGCGGCGAGAGCTCCACGCCCAGGTCGCCGCGCGCCACCATCACGCCGTCCGCGATCTCCAAAATCTTCTCCAGGTTGTCCAGCGCGGCGGGTTTCTCCAGCTTGGCGATGATGGGGAGCTTGGCGGCTTTGGGGTCGATCTCGACCAGCGCGCGTTTGACGAAGGCGCAGTCTTCCGCGCGGCGGACGAAGCTGAGCGCCACGTAGTCCACTTGCTGTTGAACGCCGAACTCCAGATCGGCGCGGTCTTTATCGGTGAGCGACGGGATGCTGACTTGCACGCCCGGCAGGTTGATCCCCTTGTGTTCCTTGAGCCATCCGCCGTGGACGATGCGCGTGTGCACCTCCGTGCTATCCACTTTTTCGACGCGCAGTTCCAGCAGGCCGTCGTCCAGCAGAATGCGATCACCCGAGTGTACGTCGTTGGGCAGGCCTTCGTACGAGGTGGAAACCATCTGGGCGGTGCCCTCCACCTCGCGGGTGGTGATGACGAACTCGGCCCGGTCCATCAGTTCCACCGGCTTGCCCTCCATGAGCGTGCCGGTGCGGATTTTGGGGCCTTGCAGGTCTTGCAGGATGGCGACCGGCTTGTTGAGCCGGTTGGAGACGCGCCGGATGCGTCCGATGCGGGCGGCGTGATCGGCGTGGGCGCCGTGCGAGAAGTTGAGCCGGGCTACGTTCATGCCGGCTTCAATCAGTTGAGCGATCTTTTCTTCGGTGTCGCACGCTGGCCCGATCGTGCAAACAATTTTCGTGTAACGCATACTGGCTCCGCAGTGCTCCCCGGCCCGCCCAGGTTTAGGATAAATGCAATTCAATGGGCCACCCGCCGCGCGGGCCGGCGGCTCGGCGGACGGATATCGATTTTTAGCGCCGGAGGGGCTGAGGCCCGCGCGGCCATCCTCGGGGAGTAATTCCCGCGATTATAACACCGGCTTGCGGCGGAGGATGCGCTCGTGAAAACGCGCGTTACACGTGGAGAGTGTGACGGAGGGCTTGATCGACGGCGGTCATGGGCAGAGCGCCAATCGCGCGGTCAAGCGCTATTTCACTGATTGTGGCGAGGTTATCCGTCATCACCACCGAATCGGTGAGCAGGCCAGACGGTTGCCCTTCCGGTGCGGTGAGACGAATAAGAACACGACTGGGGTGATTGGCGCGGAACAGCCTGCTTGTCACCATGGCCACAATGACCTGAGGAATTCCCGTTTGTAAATTGTCGGCCTGAACAATGAGTGCGGGGCGAAGCTTGGCTGTTCTCAGGTCAGAGTGGGGAAACAAGGCCAAGACAACATCGCCGCGCTTATAACTTGGCTTTGGCGGCGTCGTAGTTGTCATAGAGACTCATTTCCGGGCTGTCCCACTCTTCGGCAAACGCCGCGAGCCGCTCGCGAAGTTCGGCCGCCTGGTCTTCGCCGATGCCGCGCGTTCGCAAATCTATTGTGGCGGGCGTCAGAAAGGTCACGATGACGCGGGTATCGTCCGTGATGTTGGTGGGTTGCTCGGCCAATTCGATGGCGCCGTTGCGATATATGCCTTGAACACTGACTAACATACGCTTGCTCCTTGTGCCAGGTCATCCTACCAAAGCCGACGGGGAATGGCAAGCGCCACACCGGTAGCGCTCACTCACCGCGCTCCGGCGGGTGCGGGGGCATGATCTTGATCTTGGCGCCCGGGCGCGAGGCGCGCGCGGGCCATTCGGGCGCAGGCTCAAAGAGTTGCGAGAGGACGGCGAACCAGGCGGTGAAGATTTGGAGCCACGGTTTGGGACGGGGGATCGCGCCCAGCGAGGCCTCGCGCGTCACCAGCAGGATGGAGAATACCAAAACGGCCACGCCCAGCCATTGTATCGGCGAGAGGCTTTCGCCCAGCACCAGCCTCGCCGCCACAATCGTGAACAGCGCCTCGCTCAGGTTGATCAGCACCGTTTGCATGCCGCCCAGGTGCTTGACCCCGATGAACAGCGTGAGCCGAGAGATGATCGTGACGGCCGTCAGCAACAGCACCGGCGACCAGGCATTGAACGTCATGGGCAGAGCGGGCAGTCCGCCGAGGAGATAAGCGATGAACACCGTCCCAGCCATCCCGGTCAGTGTGTACAACGTGACGGTGGGCGAGGGAATGTCGTAGAGCGTGTGTTGATTAACCGAGACGTGTAAAGCGTACAGGGCGCCGGCCGCGATCATCATCAGCCCGGCGACCCAATCGGCCTGGCCGTCCCTCGTCCACTTCAGCAGGATGACGGCGATCAGCGCGAGGATCAAGCGGAGCAGTGTCAGGCGGGAGATGCGGTAGCCGTCCAGCCACGAGAAGAGGGTGAGGAACATCAGGTACAGCGTGAAAAGCAACTGGCCGATGGAGGCGTTGATGTTTTGCAGGCTGGTGTAGTAGAGCAGGGAGCCGAGGCCGTTGATGACGCCGGCGGTCAAACACGCCGCCAGGCCAAAGGGGTAAATGTAGATGTACTTCCGCCGCCAGAATAGATAGACCAGCCACAACACGCCTGCCGCCCCCACGGTGCGCAACATCACCACGCTGAAGGGCGCCACGCCGGCTTCAAACGCCTGCTTGCCAAAGATAGGCACCAGGCCGGAGGCGAAGGCCGAGAACAGGGCAGCGCTGATGCCCTGAAGGAGGGCCGGATTCCACTGGGAGGGCGTTGGGCGAGAAGACATGCTCGGCCTATCGCCTCACTCCAATGCCTTCAAAATATCGTCCATCAACTCGTCGTCCATGAACGTGCCCTTTTGCAGAAGGGTTTCGATCTGGCCGTTCAACCGGTCGCGTTCGGCGGCGGTGAGAAGCTTGGCCGTGACCACGATCACCGGGATGTCGCGGGTGGCCTCGTCGGCGCGCAGGGCGTCCAGCACCGCGAAGCCGTCCACCTCCGGCATCATCAAATCCAGGATCACCAGGTCGGGGTGGCGCTCACGGATCAGCTCCAGGCCGGTGCGGCCATCGTGCGCTTCGTAAATCTGATAATCGCCCTTGGATTGCAGGATGCGGCGGAGCAGGCGGACGGCGTCCGGCGTGTCGTCCACGATGGCGACCGAGCGTACACGCTCATCCAGCCGCTCCAGCGCGGCCAGCACGCCTTCCGGTTGTGGCTGGGCGGCGGGTGCCTCGATCGGCGTGGACATCTCCCTCGCCCAACCCTCGCCCAGCACCTCGCTCTGCACGGGGAAGGTGTGGCCGGAGCAGTTGATCACCACTACATCGTCAGGCTGGATGAGGCCCTGCGACACTAATTTGAACAGCCCGGCAAAGGCGACGGCGGCGGCGGGTTCCATCGAGCAGCCCTCCATCTTCGCCATCACGTGCATGGCGCGGAAGGCCTCCTCATCGCTCACCGACTCCATCGCGCCGCCGTGCTCGTCAATCCATTGCTTGAGCAAGGTATAGGCGCGCCCCGGGTTGCCGGTGGCGAGCGTGCCGATGCGGGTGCGCGGCGCGGCCACCACTTCCGGCGCGGCCAGGCCTTTCTTGAACGCCGTCACCATCGGCGCGCACCCGTCCGTTTGGATGCACGCCAGTTTGGGGAGCCGGTCTATCAGGCCCATCTGGTGCAACTCGCGGAAGCCCTTCATCGCGCCAATCGGCCCGAGGCCGCCGCTGACGGATTGGATGTACCAGTCCGGCGCACGCCACAACGCCGGGTGGCTGCCATTCGACTGTGGGTGGAGCGGCAATTGCCGGGCGACCTGTTCGGCCACCTCGTAGGCCAGCGTCTTCATGCTTTCTACCGAGGCGATGCTCCGCAGGCCGTGGTCGTAGTACATACCGCGTTGCTGGGCGAAGGCTTGCGCCATCTCTTTGGACTTGTCGTAGGTCGTGGTGACTTTGATCACCTGCGCGCCGTACAACGCGCACTCGCGCATCTTCTCCGGCGGCACCAGCGAGGTCAGGAAAGCGTAAATCTTGATCCCGGCCCGCGCGCAGTACGCGGCGTAGGAGATGGCGACGTTGCCGGTGGAAGCCACCACGGCCTCGGTGATCCCGGCTTCCTTCATCACAGAGACGGCCAGCGCGGCCTGCCGATCTTTGAACGAGCCGGTGGGGTTCTGGCGCTCGTCCTTGATGAACAAGTTGGGGCGGCCCAGCATCAGGCCGAGGTTGGTCACTTGGACCAGCGGGGTGTTGCCCTCGCCCAGGCTGGCGATGTGGGCCGGATCGCGCAAGGGCAATAACTCGCGGTAGCGCCAGAAGCCGGTCGGGCGCTGGCTCAGCGTCAACGGCAGGTCGCGCGCAATCGCCTCGTAATCGTACTGCGCCTCCAGGCGCTCACTGCCGCACTGCGTGCAGGCGAGTTGTGCCGGGGAGAAGGGCGCCGTGTGTCCGCAATCGGCGCAGGCTATTTCAAGGGTGTCAGTCATGGGCGATAGGTTTTTTGAATCTGGCGTCAACGGAGGCAAAACCGCTTCGCGTAAACAGATAGCCGCTATCCGTTTATCCGTTGGGTATCCGTTGACGCGCCGTTACCGGATGAGCCATTCTGGTGATGTCCGTTCGAGCCGCCGGGTTGCCCGCCATTGGCGCGGGCCGCCGTAATCGCTTTGTTCAGCGCCCGCGTCAACTCGAATTCCAAAATGGGCTTGGTCAGATAATCCACCGCGCCCAGCGTGCGCGCGCGCTCGTAGTCGTTGGCGATGGTGCACATGATCACGGGGATGTCGCGCGTGGCCGGTTCGCGCTTCAGCTCGGCCAGCACCTGCCAGCCGTCCTTGTTCGGCATGATCACGTCTAGCAGGATGGCGGCGGGCTGAAGTTCAATCACACGGTTCACGGCCTCCTCGCTTTTATGCACGCCGACGAGCTGGTAGCCGTGCGACTCCAAATACCGGCGATAGAGCGTGGTCAGGCCCTGATCGTCCTCGATGGCGACGATCAGCTTGACCTCGTCGGTGTCCGCGCGCGGCAACGTGATGGCCGGCTCCGGCTGGCTGACGGGCAGGGTGAACCGGAACGTGGCGCCCTGGCCCGGCCCATCCTCGCTCTCGGCCCAGATGTGTCCGCCGTGCATCTCCACCAGATACCGGCTGATATGCAAACCCAGGCCCGTGCCGCCCGCCTTGCGCGTGGCCGAGCCATCCAATTGCGAGAAGCGCTCGAACAACTTGTCGAGGTCCTTGGCGGGGATGCCCGACCCGGTGTCGCTTACGCTAATTTCCACAAACGGCGCGGTCTGCTGAGTCTGGCGATGCACTGCCTCCACCACCCGCGCGCTGACCACGATCCGGCCCCGGTCGGTGAACTTGGCGGCGTTGGACAGCAGGTTGAGCAGGATTTGCCGCAGGCGAGTGCTGTCGGCGTGGAGCTTGGGCAGGTGGTCCGGGACGGCCTGGACGAGTTCGATCGGCTTATCCTTGATCAGGCCGTGCGTGGTGAAGAGCACACCCTCCAGCACTTCGCCCAGGCTGACCTCGTCGAAGGCCAGCTCCATTTTGCCCGCCTCGATGCGCGAGAGATCGAGGATGTCGTTAATCAGGCCCAGCAGGTGGTGGCCGGAGTTGTAGATGGAGGAGAGGTCTTGCTGTTGCACCTCGTTGATCGGCCCGTCGATGCCCTTCAGGATGACACGTGAGAAGCCGATGATGGAGTTGAGCGGCGTGCGCAGTTCGTGGCTCATGTTCGCCAGGAATTGCGTCTTGAGCCGGTCCACTTCGGCCAGGCGCTCGGCGGTCTCACGCTGTTCCGCGTACAGCCGCGCAATCTGCAAGGCGGACATGGCCGCCGTCATCACCGCTTGCATCAGATCGAGATCGTCCTCGCTCAGGCCGCGGGCCGACCCGGTGTGCACCACTTCCACCAGGAAGTCAATGGCCCCGCTGAAAAACAACGGGGCGGCCAGCGACTCGCGCAGTTCATCCTCACCCACCGGCGTGATCGCGCGGACGCGCGGAGCGAGCCCACGGCGGTTCAGAACCTCCTGGAGATCGGGGCGCGAGCGGGCCGGGAAGCTGTGGCCGAGCCGAGGCCAATCGTAGGCATCCAGGTTGGCGACCTCGGCGGCCAACGGGGTGAGCGCCTGCGCGCCATCGTCCCAGCGATAGACGACGACGCCGTCGGCTTTGTAGGCGTGGCAGATCTCGGTGGCCAGGGTCTGGAGCAGGTGCGCCTCCTCCAGGTGGCTGGAGACCTGCTGGGTGATGTGCGCCAGCGATGTGGCGTTAATCTCTTGCCGCCGGACGCGCGCGTACAGGCGCGCGTTCTGCAGGGAGGCCGCAATCTGATCGGCGATGGTTTGGAGGCTGGCCACGTCGGCTTCCCCAAAGGCATGGCGCTGGGTGGATTGCACGCTGAGCGCGCCGAGGGTGAGATCGCCCACGACGAGCGGCAGGGCCATCTCGGAGCGCGTCTCCGGGGTGAGCGGGTTGGCGAAGCGCACCGTCTCGCCTTCCACGTCGGCGGAGATGCGCGCCTGGCGGTTGGCGATGGCCCAGCCGATCATGGATTTGCCGCCCACCTCCAATTGGTGGCCGAGACGGAGCAGGAGCCGCCCGGCCTCGCCGGTGGCGTAGTTGAGCACGGCCCATTCCCCGGCCTCATCCACCAGGAAGACGGCGACGAAATACAGGTCGAAGCGCTCGCGCAGAAGCTCCACCGTCTGCCGGAGGAGGGTGCGTTCGTCCAGCAGGCTGGTGGCCGTCCGGCTGATCTCGGCGGCGGTGAGCAACTGCTGGGCCAGGCGGCGGGCTTCTTCTTCCAGGTGCTTGAGGGCGGAGACATCGCGCGAGATGCCAAAGGTGCCGATCACCTGGCCGTCGTTGTCCCGCAGAACGAGTTTGCTGGTCAGCGCCCAGGTGTCCGGGCGATCCGGCCAGGTCTCGCGCTCCAGTTGGCCCAGCACCGGCTCGCCGGTGCGCATCAGCGCGCGCTCAGCCTCATATGCCTGGCGCGCGTGATCGCTCGTGAAGAAGTCGAAGTCCGACTTGCCCACCACCTTCTCGGCCTCCAGGCCGAACGGGTCGGCCATGGCTTTGCTCACGCGCAGGAAGCGGCTGTGCTGGTCTTTGAAGTAAATTTTGTCGGGGACGTTGTCCAACAGCGTTTGCAGGAGGAAGCGCTCATAGTCCAGCGCCTGCAGGGTCACGCGCTGATCGCTGATCAACTGCGCGTTGCGGATCGCGATCGCGATCTGATCGGCCAGGGTTTGCAGAACGGCGATATCTTCGTCGCTGAAGGCATTCGGCCGGGTGGATTGCACGCTGATCGCGCCGATGGCCGTATCGCCCACGCTGAGCGGCAGGGCCATTTCGGAGCGCGTCTCCGGCAGGAGCGGGTTGGCGAAGCGCACCTTCTCAGCGCCGGCGTCCAGAGCGATGCGCGCCTGGCGGTGGGCGACCGCCCAGCCGATCATGGAGTTGCCGCCGATCTCCAGCTTGTGGCCGATCTCCATCAGGCGCTGGCCCGCCTCGCCTGTGGCGTGCACCAGCACCGCCCAGCGGTGATCGGAGTCGGCCAGGAAGAGCGCCGCGTAGTACAGGTCAAAGCGCTGGCGGATCAGTTCCACGGAGCGCGCGATCAGCTCGTGAGTG
>Ga0247727_10010031_pt1 | contig 16906 bp, 10 predicted proteins | sample WisWelCaveWW1625_FD_202498 | JGI IMG/M metagenome (GOLD analysis project Ga0247727, IMG submission 202498) | Biofilm microbial communities from Wishing Well Cave, Virginia, United States - WW16-25 | ecosystem: Environmental > Aquatic > Deep subsurface > Groundwater > Cave microbial mat | place...
TTCTGGGAGCGCGCGGCGGAGAGGGCAGGCGAATTGAACGATCGCGGCGCCCGCAAGGAGTGTCTCGAGCACGGGATTTCCCTGCTCGCACGCACCGGCCGCAAGGAGGAGCTTCGCCGGTGGCAGGAGGCGCTCGATCTCTTGCAGCCGCCATGACCTCGCCCGCCAGGAGTCTCGCCCTGTTCAGTCAGGAAACGCGGTCGGCTCGGTGTCCGCGTAACCCTCTCCGCCCAGCGTCCCCAGGAATTCGACGAGCGCATCGACCTCCTCGGCAGTGAGGTCGAGCCGGGTGATCTTGGGACTGAGCCAGGGATTGGAGTTGCCCCCGCGGTTGTAAAGCTCGACGACTTCCTTGAGCGACGAGATCGAGCCATCGTGCATGTAGGGCGAGCGCTGCAAAAGGTCGCGGAGGGTCGGCGTCTTGAATGCACCCGTGTCCTCCTCCTTGCCGGTGACCTTGACGCGGCCGACGTCGTTCCACTGGTTTTTCTCGGGGTTCCAGCCAACACCCAGGTTGTGGAACTTGGTGTCGGTGAAGTTCCAGTTCAGATGACACTGATTGCACTTCGCCTTGTTCTGGAACAGCTCCCAACCCATCCTGGCCTTCTCGGAGATCGCGTCTGCCTGGCCTGCCTTGAAACGATCGAAGGGGGAATTGCCCGAGAGTCGCGTGGCTTCGTAGGCAGCGATGGCGTCGACCAGGAGGTCGATCGTCACCGGCTGTCCCTTATAGACCTCCTCGAACAATTCCCCGTAGCCCACGCTCTTCTTTATTCGGTGCACGACCTCGGCATGCGTGGTCGCCATTTCGACCGGGTTCTCGATCGGCCCTTTGGCCTGCTCCTGAAGCGAGCCCGCTCGTCCGTCCCAGAAAAACACGGGATAGATCGGGAAGGCGGTATTGACGACCGTCGGGGCCTTCCGGGTTCCGACCTTGCCGTCGACGCCGGTGGAATGCGCAGTAGGTTCCGAGAACGCAAACTGCGGCCGGTGGCAGGTGGCGCAGGAGACGGTCTGGTCCCTGGAGAGGCGCCGGTCGAAGAACAGGAGCCTTCCCAGGCGTACTTTCTCGGGAGTCATCTTGAGGCCGGCAGCTTCGAGCGACGCAAATTCGGCCGTGACACCGAGGGGCACGGCAGGAAGGGGATTCACAGGATTGAGTCGGCGATACGCCGGCTCGCCGGGGCCGCAGCTCGCGAGCACTGAAGAGAGAGTCGCACCCACGAGCCAGTGGAACGAATGACCGCTTGAGTTCGACATGACCATCCTCCGCTTCGCCAGGACCTATCACGCCTCGCATGCGCAATCTGCTTCGTCCCCTCGAAGCCCTTGAAAGACTCAGGCTGCCCGGCGCGACGGACGCCCTCCCGTGACGCAGAGACTCCTTGCCATCAGAACCAGAACTCGAACAGACCGGGGACGTAGACCGCGAAGAAATAGTAAGCCACGCCCAGACCCCCAAGGAACGCAGCGCCGAACAGTGCGGCCTCCTTCGATTCCTCCACGACCTGATCGCGCTCGCGAGTCTGCATCGGAAAGCTCTCGGTGACGTAGATCTGTACCGGGTCTGCGTCGCGCACCAGGTGCAGCGGAGTGGCAACGAAGTCGACCGCATGCAGAAGCGTCAGCCCGCCGTGCTTCACGAGCTCTACGACAAAGCACAGGGGAAAAAGGGCCCTCGAGCTCGAGGCGGATACTGACCACCCGTCGCGCGCCGCCATTACCGGGACCTGAATCGGCGAGGAGGCGACCACGAACAGGTCGACACCTGCGCGCGACCAGGGGCCCTTGCCGCCCTCCGAAACGCAGCCCGCCGGGTGCAGAGACAGAATCAGCCAGACCAGCATTGACCCCGGGCGACTCACGGGGATGAGCGAGCACCACCAGAAAGGCGCGGCTGGGATTCCCGCGACTTCCTGCTCGTCATCGGACCGGATCTCGCTTGACGAACTGGAAGGTTCCCTTCCATTTATTGCCCTCCGCCAGCTCCGGCTTGAGGCTCAGGTTGCACTCGACGAGCTTGATGCGCGGGCTGGAGAACTCGACGCGATACAGGAACGCCATCAGATTCTGCCGGCTGTGCTCGGTCTTGAAATCGACGCTGAAGCGCGAGTCCACGAAGCCGGGGCCGTTCTCCTTGTCGCGCGGGTTGAACGACTCGATCCTGAGGCCCGCCTTGGCCGCCATCTCCTGCAGATAGGCGCCGACCGCATCCTCTCCCGTGCCCTTCTTGCCGAGGCTATCCTTCTCCTGCTCCTTCTTGAGAAGATCGAGCCCGTCCTGGGCAACGCCGATCGCTTTGAGCGCCTGCTTGGCGGACTTGAGGTTTTGCTCCTCCTCCGCGACATTTCTTCCCAGCCACAGGTAGCCACCTGCCAGGGCAATCGTGGCGACGACGGCGAAGTTCAGGATCCACTTGACGCTGTCGAATTCCTTCATTTCGGGGCCCCCCCGGCGGCCTGGAACCGGTAGTTGGGTTTGAGCGTCGCCTCGATGCCGGTGATCTTGTAGCGGCCGTCCGTCTGGGCCTCGCTCTTGCCGCCCTGGACTTCCGTGACGACTTCACAGCCACGCAATGCCTGGTACAGCGCCTCCGAAGCCGCAAGGCTGTCGAATGCACCGCGGAGCACCAGCTTGGAGCGGTTCTCGTCGAGCTTCATCTCGAGATTGTGGATCTCGATCCGGCCGATCGAGGACAGCGCGGAATCGATGGCCATGACGATTGCGTTGAGGTAGTCGAGCCCGGAGGGCAAGGGCGTGATCGATCCGGACCGGCCAAGCTGGTCGGCGAGAGTCGTCCGATTCCCCTCGAGCTCGCGCTCGATGTCCTGGATGAAGCGCAGATTGGAGATCTCCCCGCGCTGGCGCTTCTGCTTGAGATCGACCTCCGCGGAGTAGAGGTCATGAACGCCCTCGGCGGCGTTGGCCGCCTGATTCATCTCCTCCCGGCGAAGCTGCAGCTCCTTGACTCGGAGGATTGTGCGTTGCGCCACGAACACGAACAGCATCATCATCATCCAGGTCAGAGGAACCTTGATCTGGTCGAATCGACGGGCGTAGCGCATCTCTTCCTTGCGAAAGTCGACGCGGCTGTGATCGGCTCCCAGGAGCCGCAGGCCGACTCCCAGGGCGGCGGCCCCCTCGCTGTTGGCGAGTTCGAGATCTTCCTCCGAGAGCTCGTGCGCCAGGGAATCGAACGGACGGGCGCGCTCGACCTTGTGTCCGAGAGCCTCCTCCAATGCCGCGACGAACTCGGGCTTGCGCGTCTCGGGCCCGAGCACCAGCACCTGGTCAATCTTTTCAAGGAGCCCCAGCGGCAGCAGCGTGCGCTGGACCTCGCGGCGCAGCGTGTGGAAATACTTTTCGATGCGCACCTCGGGGGAATCGCCTCCCAGGTCGTCGACCAGGATCAGGCTCTCGTCCTCCTCGTCTTTGGGCGGCGGAGCGAGCGGCAGGACCCGGTCCTTCTTCTCCCGAGGATCCCTGGGACCTTCCGCGGCTGTCGGCGGCGCCTTGGTCGCCTGCGAGCCGACGCGGATCGCCCGGGCGCAGATCAGCTCCCGGCCGCGAACCACCAGAAGATGGGTGACGTCGAGGTCACACTCGACGACCGTCCGCACGATCGGCTCCTTCGGGGCATCACCTTCCTCCTCCTCCGGAAAGTGCCCGGTGGCCAGCAACGCAGTGAACAGGCTCGAGAGGTGGAGATCGGCGAACTGCGGATCGATGTCGCAGCGCTGAAGGTGCGTGAGCCGCCTCTGGATCAGCGGCTTCTCGTAGGCCATCACCAGGATCCGCGTGCCGCTGCGAACCTGCTGCAGCTTGCGGTAGGAGACCACCACCTGGTCGAGATCGACCAGGTGCAGGTGGTTCTCCGCCTCGAACTTGATCACCTTGTCGAGCTGGTCCTCGTTGTCGAAGGGCAGATCGATCTCGCGGTAGGTGCAGGTCAGAGAATCGAGCGCGCACGCCGCCGGGTCGCGCATCACGCGCATCGAGCGGATCTGCTCGTTCAGATCGGCGGCCAGTCTCTCGTCCGGGTCAGTCTCCTCGGGATCGGGCTTCCAATCCAGGCAGCCGAACCGGGTGACCTTCGGGCTCCGCAAGCTGCCTTCCAGTTGCAGCACGCGGATGCGATGGCGGGAGAAGTCGATCGCCAGTGAGCTGGACATCATCAAGTTCCAAGGACAGGTGGGCGCCCGGAAACCGATTCAGCGCGGCGGGCCGGCGATCTTCTGGAGAAGCCGTTCGCGCTGCGTTTCCGTCAACACCGCGGCGATTTCCTCGTCGGCCTTGGTCTCCAGCAGTTTCAACTCCGCCGAAAACCTGTCTTGTACCTGCAAGACCTGGCCGCGATGCGCCCGCAGAATATCCTGAATCCTGGTCTGTTGCTCCTCGCTGAGGCCGAGGTCGAGAACCGCTTCCTCGATCGATCGACACTGATCTTCCAGAGACACGATGCCGCGGCGTTCCGGCCACAGCATCCGGGCGCCCGCAACGCCGGCGGCCCCCCAGAGAACACTGCTGACGACGACCCAAGTGACTTGGCGGCAAGGCAAAGGTCAGTCTCCGTCTGGCACCGGCGTGAAGAAGCGCAGGTAACGGAGGTGCGGACGAGCCTCCCGGAGGATCGGCAGCTCGCCTTCCTTGAGACCTTCAAGGAATGCCTCCTCGGGACGCCACTGACTCTTGAGCCTGGGTCGCTCCGCCTGTGCCTCCTTGGGAAGCTCTGCGACGTAAAACAGGCTGTTCAACACCAGCAACGCGGCGGCTACGGCGGCGCTTCGCATCAACCACCGGACCCCCCCGGAGGAATCCTCCCCGCCGGGAGTATCGTCGACCCGATCCGACGGGGCGTGGGAGGCGATTCGGTTGAGGATCCGCTCGGTGAGCCCGATCGGCGTGGAGGGCCGGTCGTCACGGATGGTCTTGGAAAGCGTCCGCCACAGGCGTCGTTCGCTCTCGAGCTCGGGAGACTTAAGTCGCGAGAGCTCGCGACGATCGTCGAGACTGAGCTCGGTATCCAGCTCCCGGTTCAGCAGGCGCAGGACTTTCTTGGGAATACTCATGGCTTTGGGTCAACTCCATCCCATGGCGTCTGGGTCCATGCCTTGGTCGGCAAGGCGCTGAACCAGCCAGTCCTTGAGCTTCATGCGCGCCCGAAACAGGCGCGACTCCACTGTTCCTTTGGGCAGCCGCAAGACCTCGCCGAGCTGCTCGTAACTCATCTCGGAGTACTCGCGCAGGATCAGAATCTGCCGATAGGCGTCCGGCAGCTGATCCACGCCTTCGCGTACCAGGTGCGCGATCTCTTCCCTGACCGGAGCATCGCTCGGGTCCGGCGACTTGCCCGCGATCGTCCTCTTGAGGGGCGCTTCGCCGTCGTCGAGCGAGACATGGCGACGGCGACGCTGTCTCTTTGACAGATCGACCGCAGCGTTCAGGGCGATGCGATAGAGCCAGGTGTAAAGGCTCGACCCGGCCTGGAAATGCACCAGGTTGCGGAAGGCGCGTAGAAAGGTCTCCTGCACCACTTCCTCCGCGTCCAGTCGATTCCCCAGGACTCGATGGGCGAGCGCGTAGAGGCGGTCCTGGTAGCGCTCGACCAGGACGCGAAACGCATCCTCGGAGCCTTCCAGGATCGACCGGAGAAGTTCCGCTTCGTCCATCACGGAGTTCAGCATCGCCGTTGCCATGGTTGGCAGGGTTCGACGGTCACTTGGAGGAGGATCTTCCGCCGGGACGCCCCGCCCGAAATCGCAACACTGCCCGCTGGCGCCAACTGCCCGGTCGCTGTAGCTCCCTGCCCAGAAACAACTTGGGCCATTCGAAGTAGAGCTTCATGCACTGTTCGGGCTCGGCCTCCTACGGGCTGGCTCCGACTCTTGAGGTAGGGAAAACCCTTCCAGGAGGAGCATCTCACCGTCCGTTGGTGCCCCAGTCGACCTTGGCCCCGAAACCGTTTGGATTGAGGGGTCGCGGTCCTGAGCTACCATACCCGTCCGCTTTCGCCGCGGACCCCCCCCTCCCCTCCCTGTCAGGAAGGCCGCAGCTTTCTTTTGAAGCCGAGCCTTCCTGTCGTTGCCTCTGCGCGCGGAAGAGCCTGGATGAAACCGACTGCGCCCAATGATCTCGAGAGGGCACTGCTCCGTCGCCTTGAAGAAAAGCTGCGACAGCCCGCCGGCTCGCTAGGAGGCATACCAGAAGTCGTCGCCGCGCTCTGCTCGACACTGCGAAGCGGCCGGCTCCACGAGGCTGAAAGGGCACTGCTGCTGAGCACGCACGCTATCCGCCGCCGCTTCGAGAAGGCCCTCGAGTTGCGGATCCAGAAGGCGCTCGAGGAGTCCGAGTGGGCGGCGCGTTCATTGGGGCGGGCCGGTTTGCCCATGAATGCCGGGCCGGACGGGAGAGCTTCCGAGGCGGGCGCTTCGAAGGAGTTGAATCGCACCAACGGAATCGAGGTTCGGCCCGAGCACTTTGTGAATGCCAAGACCGACCTCAGAACCGAGGGCGGGCAAGCCGGGGCCGTCGTTCCTTTTGTTTTTGCCGACTCCAAGATCATTGCCTGTCCCGCGGACGTGTCGGCCGGCCCCGAGGCGCCGCCTCATGGCAGTCCCGCGCTGGCGCCGCAAGAGTTCGAGGAGTCGATCTCGTCCCGCGACTTCATGGACGGCGCACTGCCGTCGGCCGCTTTCGAAGACCTTGCAAGAACCCTTCGACAGGCCGCAGACCGGGAAGGATTGCAGCTCGCCCCGGAAGAACCCGATCCCTGGTTGAAGCGCGGCCTGGTGGGCGGCAAATACCAACTCCTGCGCAAGCTGGGCGAAGGCGGCTTTGGCGCCATCTACGAAGCCGAGGATGTCCACCTGCGAAGCCGCGTGGCGATCAAGTTCCTGAGCGCGCGGGCCGCACGGCACTCTTCCCGTCTGGCCGAGCTCAAGAACGAGGCTCGGCGAGTCACTCGACTCAACCATCCCAACATCGTCGACTGGAAGTTCTTCGACGAGCTCGACGACGGGACCTGTTACTTCGTCATGGAGCTGCTCAAGGGGGAGGATCTGCAGGCCGTCCTGCGCAGAGAAAAAAAGCTGTCGCCGGAACGGACCACGAGGATTCTCCTTCAGGTGCTCTCGGCCTTGCGCGCGGCCCATCATCTCCCGACCGGCGATTCGATTCTCCACCTCGATCTCAAACCGAGGAATGTCTTCCTTCTCACCGATCGGGGAAACGCCGAAGAGCGGGTCAAGGTCATCGATTTCGGCATCAGCCGCTACATCGGCGGTGACGAGGACCCGAGCGACCTGAGCTCCGCCCCCGGCGACCCGGAACCCGACCGGATCTCGACTCCGGGACTTTTGTTGTCCGAATCTCCAGCCGGCTCGGGAAGAGTGGAGTCCCCCGGCTCCTCCCGATCGGTACGCTCGGGCTCGCTGCGTCGGATCCAGTCGTGCACTCCCGAATACGCCTCGCCCGAGCAGTGCCTGCACTTCCTCCGACCGAACGAGCCGCCGATCGAGCTCGACGGACGCTCGGATCTGTATTCCCTCGGAGTGATGGGCTACCAGATGTTGACCGGGTCGCTGCCGTTCAACGTTCCGCCGAGACGCTCGGACTGGCTGCGCGTTCACACCGAGAGCTCGCCGCTGAAGCTGTCGAGCGCCCATCCCCGCGTCCCGCGAAGACTGGCCTTGTTCATCGATCGGTGCCTGTGCACGGCCCGCGACCAGCGATTCAAGGACGCCGACGAGGCGTACGAAGCCCTTCATCGAATCGTCTATCCGCCGGTCTGGCCGATCGTCGCGAGAGTGACGGTGCCCCTGGTAATCGTGTTCGTCGCACTGCTGCTCTTCTTCTGGAACCGCGCATCCGCGTGGTCGAGGCTCGCGGTTCTGGCCGGGACCCGGGACTCCATGCGATCGCTTCAGGCGCAACCGCTTTACTTCGGACCGGCGGCTCGCTCCCGGAGATTGTTCTCGCCGAAGGAGGACACGTTCGGAAGGAAGGGCACCTGGAAGGTGATGTCGCGAACGCGCAAGGAGGTGCTCGCGGGTTGGTCGGTCCGCCAGATGAGCGACGAGGAGATCGAGCTCACGGCACCGGCGGAATCGACCGATGGCTTCGTTCGTGAGCTGGTCCATCTGGCCAACTCGGCCACGCGCAAGGAGACTCACGACTTCGAGGTCCGCTACCTCGCCACCGAGGTCTGGCAGATCGAATCGCTTCACCTCCTCGACCAGGTGTTGGACGGACGCGCTCTCGACCCGGCGGGAATCGAGCTCGAAGCCGAGGTGAGGTGGCGCGGCCCGACCCACCTCGAGCACCCAATCTCGATCATCGACCGGGTCCGGTTTTTTGCGAGCGAAACGGACGAGGGCGTCGACTGCAGGGGACCTGTTTCCGAAGCAACACAGCCCTGGACCTACCGTCTGGCACTCGAGGCTCTCGACCTGCCGTCCGATACCGCCCGCTTCAGAGTCGAGGTGATCGACTGCGCCGGCAATCGCCAGAGTCGAACGTTCGATGACGGTGACGTCGCCCTGGTCCGCGGAAGCCCTGCCCTCCTTCACTTCGACGTGCGCGGCGCGCCGCAGCGTGCGGGCGAATACCTGGTGCAACGTGGCAACGCACCATCGTTGACCTTGCGTCTGGATCGTCCGGCCAGGGTGGATTGGAGTCTGGTGCTGCCGTCACGGAAGGCTGCACTCGCGGGCTCCGTCGCTTGCAACGCACATCACGAGATCGACCTCGGCCAGCCATCGGACTGGATGGACGAGCGCGACTACCACGCATTCGTCGAGCTCACCTTCAAGGACTCCGAGCAGGTGCTGCACAGCGACCCGCTCGAGCGCGGAACGATTCGCGAAAAGCTGTACTTCCGCTACACGAACGACATCCCTCAGATTCGCGCCGAGCTGCTCGACGCGGCGGCTCTCGAACCGACGGAGCTCACCGAAGAGACCGTTTTCGTCTCCTCCCGGGAATTGAAGTTCCGAGTGACCTTGCTGCAATCCATGCCGGTGCAGGTGCGAGTCCTCTGGAAAAAGCAGGGCGAGGTTCTCGGACAGGAACAACGGCGGATCAGTGATCGCCAGAACTCGGAGACGCTGCTCTTTCCGGCCGTGACGGACGGTCTGTACCATCTCGAGTTCCGGCTGTTCCGGGTCCTGGAGCAGAATCCAGAGGAGGAGCTGTTCGATTCCTCTCCCGACCGGGTGGTGGTGTATCCAGTGAAGGTCGACACCTCGCCCGCGAGTCTTCTTCTCGGAGGCGACCTGGACCTCGTTCTCGTCAGAGAGAAGAAGGCGCGAATCCAGCTCGGTGCCGTCGACGATCCCGACTCGAGTGACACGCTCACTCCCGTCGACCTTTCCTGGCGGCTCAAGAAAGACGACGAGTCGGCGAGCGTGCCTCTGCCGACGACTCCGGCGCTCCCGTTCCTTGTCCCGGGCAAGACCGAACAAGTGGACCTCGATTTCTCCGGTTTCTCCGACGGGCTCTACCAGCTGTCGATCGACGGGATCGACCGGGCGGGAAACGCCGCCCGGGACGCGGATGGCTCGGAGGGAATCCGGCGACAGCTCACGATCGCACGACAAGGGCCGGCGCTCACGCTGGTGGAGCCGATCCAGGGGCTGCCGTGGACCAGCCTGAAGGCGAAGGACGGAGGTCCCCAGTGGAGCTTGAGGCTCGTCACCGACGATCCCAACGACGTGCAGACGGCATGCGCAAGAGTGCGCCGCAAGGATTCCACGGAGCAGCCGATCGAAGCACAGCTCATAAAGAATGCCCAGCAATGGAGCGGTGCCCTGGTCTTCACCGACCGTTGGTCCGAGAAGGAAGTCGAGATCCTCCTCTCCTCCACTGACGTCCACGGCAATGAGTCGACCCAGTTGATCCCGTTCACCCTCCCCAAGATCGCTCGAGTTCTTCCGACTCGAGTGCTGAGTCTCCGGAACGACGTCGATCTGGGTGAGATGAAGCGCGTGGACGGCAACGCGGACGCACCTTACGAGTGCTTCGGCCGGGACGAGAGGACGGAGTCCTTGCTGTTCAAGCGAGTCGGGCTCCCTGCCTATCGGAGTGATGACACACTGGGACTTGCCTTCCGCGTCGGCGAGATCCGCGACTTCTATCTCGACGAGAACGAGGTCACCCTCGGCGCCTACCTTGCCTTCGTGAAGGACCCGAACGGGTATCTCCGTCCGGATCACTGGCCGGGCGGGGCGCTTCCTGCGGATGGCGATTCCCGATTCCGGACCTTCTCGTCCCTGTCGATCGATCCAGCGCTTCCGGTCACGGAGCTCTGCTGGGACGAGGCCTTCGCGTTCGCGCATTGGGCCGGCAAACGCCTTCCTTCCGTCGTCGAGTGGGAGTACACGGTCCGCGGCGCCACCCAGTACCGACCGTTCGCATCGTTCCGTGAGGACCGGCCGGAGCCGCCTCAGTCCCGGGAGATCAACTTTGGCAACCCGTCGTCGGGCCTGTGGCCTGCGAGGGTCGGAGCGGACAAGTCCTCGGAGGATCCGGGGCTCGCCATCTACAACCTCTGCGGCAATGTCTCCGAGTGGACGGCGACGCCGCCCTGGTTCGAGTCAAGCCTGCCGAGCAATCTGCCGGCGCATCGCGAGCTCCATCGCCTCGACTACCTGACCCAGTTCGAGCACATGGATGCCGCGGAGTTTTTGCTCGCCGGAGCCTCCGTCTCGAGCTCCCAAACCGGATTCCAGGTCGTGAGAATCGCGCGCCGATCGGATCGCAGGTTCGATGTGGGCTTCCGCTGCGCGGTCGACGCCGAGGAGGTGCTCCGGAATCCAGAACGCTTTCGAGTGCTGGAGAGACGCCAGCGCTAGCCGCGGCCATCGCCATGAGACCCAGGCTTTCATTCCCGTTTGCAGTACTTCTCGTCCTTTCGGCGTGCCGCGCGCGGCCGCCCGAAAACCTCGACCTGCTTCCGTTCCACATCGCCATCAAACCCGTGGTTCACAGCCCTTCCTACGAGCTCGAGAGAGCGAGCACACCGGTCGACGACCCGGCCTTCCGTATCGAGATCGACCTTGCGCATCTCTCGGAGTCGATTCGCGGCGGGCTCGATCGACAGGGGTGCTCCAAGGCGACGCTTCTCTCTCCGCCAGCGGAAGGATGGACGGAAGATGCCCGGCAATGGTGGATCGAGGAGGCACGACGACTCCGCGCCGACCTGCTCCTGGAGTGCGAGCTCGACTACTCTCCCTCGATCGCAGGGTCGCTCAACGGCGAGAAGTTCGTCCTCAACCTTCCCGTGTTCCTCCTCGGCGGTCCGTTCTGCTACTTCGTCAACGATCGTCGTTACGAGGTGAACGGCGAGCTGCACTGCCGGCTGTACGACCTCAATCCCGTCTTTCGAGATCCGAGTGCGCTGAGCCGGCGCAGTGAGATCATGCTGGAGACGATCCACATCCAGCCGATCGAGCTGGACTTCGCCGATCGTGCCGGCAAGAGCGTGCCCCGGTACGCGCTGTCTCTGCTGGTCCCGCCCGGGTTTCTCGCGGACGAGACCGAAGCCGTACTCGCGCGGATGCACGAGGAGATCTGCGGCCGCCTGGCGCAGGACCTGGTGGCGGCCCTGCGCGAGAACCGCCGTCAGTTGATCACCGCTCCCGGAATCGCCGCCTTCCACCTGGACCCGTCCCCGGACGCCCATCGAGCACAGGAACGAGCCGACGGCACCCTCGACGTGTCCGCGAAAGTGCTGCTCCACCTGAACCAGGGCAGCGACGAGCTCTACGAGTCGGTCGTGCTTGCGGGCGAGCAGCGGCACGCCATCCCGTTCGACTCGCCCGCCCTTGCCGGCAGCGGCGATTCGTCCTCCGAACGCCGCTATTCGTTGCACGCGATGCTGCCCCAGAGCGCTGTGAGGTCGGGCATGATCCAACTCTGGCTCTACGACAGCAGCATGGCGCGCAACTCGCGCAGCTACACCCTGAGGCTCCGGCCGGCAGCGGTCTCGCCACCGTCGAATCCCGCGTCCCGCGATTAGAGGTCCACCTCGATGCGATCGAGAATTGCGGCGCTGTGGTTCCTCCTCCTGCACGGATGCGGGAGCGCAACGCTGGGCATCTTCGGCTCGAACGGCGACGACGACGAACCCTCGCCGAGCTCCCTGCCAAGCGTCGAAGGAGTCGCGGTCCGGGATCTCTTGATCACCGACGGCGCGGAGCGGGCGATTCTGCGCTTCAAGCTCGCGGATCGCGAAGGCGATCGCGTCGACGTAGGGGTCCTCTACTACCTTCCCGCGGGAGGAATGAATGGCTCCGCGCCCGACTTCACCCGGCCGTTCGAGGTCACGCGATTCATCGGCGACTCGAACCTCTCGAGGCTGCAGACAGCGAGCGGGGACGGCATCGAGCACGTGCGGACCTGGGATTACGGTGCGGAGCTGGACGACTTCCTCTCGGATCGCGGAACCGGCCGCCACGTCAACGGCATGCGCCTCGAGGTTCGCCTCCTCGGAAAGAACCCGCCGATCCTCGACCGAACCGATGAGGACGTCGAGCTGGGCAACGACCCAGCGAGCATTCTCTCCGTGCAGTTACCCGACATGGACGGCGATGGAGTCGCCGACGAGGTGAGCGGCACCGTCCCCGTGGCGATCGACTTCGAGGAGACCAACCACGCGGAAAAGGTGGCAGTGATGGTCGAGTACGACGTCGTGGGAGACGATCCCGACCTGGGTTTTTCACTGGTCGCCGCCTCTGATTCCCGCGGATTCATCGGATCCGTCGACCAGGTCGAAGAGGCGGATCCGCCCGTGGAGTTCCTGTGGGATTCGAACCAGGACTTTCCCGGTCAGGAAAAAGACCTCATCCTCCGGGTCACGGCCGCGGACCCGTTCATCGCCGATCAGCTCCTCGGAGACACCGACTTCCGGGAAACCCACGGTCTCGTCTCCCCGGTGATCGCAATCGACAACAACCAGGTGCCGATCGCCACCATCGATCAGGATTCCTACCGGCTGAGCCCGGACTCAAGGCGCGGCATCGCGGTTCAGTTCGAGCTCAGCGATGGCGACTCCCTGCAGAGTCCGTTGCCCGACGTGCCGATCGATCACGTGCGCATCGTCGCCCAGTGGAGTCGTGACGGCAGCTTCGGTGACCTGCCTTATTCGCGCGCCGCGATCGAAGCTCTGCTCCAGGACCCGGTCCAGCGGGAGAGCCTCCGCATTGCCGACTTGCTCGCCGCGGACTTCCGGGGCATTGCGAAACGAGCTTCCGATGGATCGGGCGGTGTCGCCGCCGACCGCGTTCGTCTGCCGGAGCTCAAGCTCGCAGCCAGCGTCTTGAACCACTCAGACATCATCGGCCAGCGACTCGACGTTCTCCGCCGGACTCGGGCGCCCGCCGTCCTGTCCTGGCCGAGCGACCCGCTGGACTCGATCCTCGTCGCCCTCCCGATCGGCGCAGGACCGCGCGCCGTCGTCATCGACTTCGACGCGTCGAGGTATCGTCTGCTCGAGATCGACACGACGGTCGGTTCCATCCTGAGGACGATCGCAACCGTCGCGGCAGAGCCCATTGCCGCCTGCCTAGAGCCTTGTGGCCAGAGCGTCCTGGTCGTCGAGAGATCCTCCCCCTCATGGCTGGTGGCGCGCATCGACCTTCAGAATGGCCAGCGCACTTCGCTCATCGCCGATGACGGCAGCTTTGCCGGTGACGTCCGGGCGATCACGTCCGCCGGCAGGCGCTCCTTCCTCCTCAGCGTCGCCGACGCGGTGCTGGAAGCCGTGGGGGACGGCTTTTCAGCAACGGTCCGCCCGATCCTTCGAGGTCTTGCGGAGCCCTGGGGCCTGGCGCTCCATCCCACCGACCCCGATCATCTGTTCGTCGCCGAGCACGCCGCGGATCGCGTGCTGTCCGTGCACCGCAGCACGCTGCGGCGCCTGAAGGTCGCCGCCATCAAGGCGCCCTTGGAAGAGGGTTTTCCGGCACCGGAGGCCGTCGCGGTCGATTCTCATGGACGTCTGTTCGTGATCACCGATGACGGCCGAGACGGGGCCCGCGAGCTGCGGTCGGTTCATCCGGGCTCCGGCGACAAGGCCGAGATCTTCGAGATCCAGACCGCGCTAGTGGGTCCAATCGGCAGCATCGGCATCGGGGCCGACGGATTCCTGCTGGTCCCGCAGGGCGATCGTCTTGCCGCCGGCGGCGGCATCGAGCAGGCACGCACGATCGCAGCCGTCGACTCTCAAGCGGCGGAGATCACCGTCGATCGAGACTTCGATCCCGGACTCGCGCCCTCATCGCTGTGGCGCATCCCGTTGGTCGGAGACGACCTGAGAACCGCGGACTCGAACCTGCGACGCGCTCTGACGATCGACGCCCACGATGCACTCGAGGAAGACCCCGGCGGACCGCTGTTCGTGCGCCTGACACCTTACGACAGCGAGCGCGGCACCCCCGACGAAACCGACACTCCGCGAGCTCTCAGGCCCGACCTCCACGTCGACGCGCGCAATGTCGACGGGGGTCAAAGGTCGGGATCAGGTTCGGTGAGCTGTGACGACTTCGACCGGGACGGTGACCTCGACCTGCTGTCGGGCAGCTTCGACGCCGGGGATGTCAATCTCTTCGAGCAGAGGGGGCCCGAATTCTTCGTTCTCGTTCAGTCGCTGGACCTGCCCAGCGACAGGGGCCCGATCGACGTCCGCTTTGCAGACATCGACGGCGACGATCTCCTGGACTCGTGGGTCCTGGTGCAGGACTCCACCAACGGCCATCGCCTGGAGTGGTACCGCGGAGACGGCAGGCAGCTCGGTTTCCGGGACTCGCTCGCTCTGACCTTCGACGCCCCCTACCGAATCGAGGACGCCGACTTCGACGGCGACGGCGACAGCGATCTGGTGCTGATCAACCGCTCGGGCGTCGTGGACTTCGTCGACGGCCTGGTGCTGATCAATGGGGGAGCCGGCGACACCTTCGCCGAGCGATTCCCGGAGAGCGCGCAAGCCTCGCTCGAGGGTCTGGAGCAGGCGACCTCCGCATCGATCGGAGACGTCGATCGGGACGGACTTCCCGACCTCGTCCTGACCGACAATGTCGGTCCGTCGAACGTGCACTTGTTCCTGCAGGATCCGGTCTCGGGATTCCCCTCGCAGCCCGACTTCTCGATCGACGGCGGTGGCCAGAGTCCCGAGAGCGGGACCCTGAGAGACGTCGACGACGACGGGGATCCCGACTTCGCCTACGTCTGCCCCGGCTCCGGCGACTTGCGCGTCCTCGACCACACCTCGGACGGGAATCAGTGGTTCTCCGACTTTCCGGCCTACCTGCTCGCGGCGTTGAGCACCCCGTTCTCGGTGGGCGCCGCCGATGTCGACCGCGACTGGGATCTGGACTTGTTTTTCAGCGAACAGCTCGGAAACTCGCTGGGACTCGTGCTGCAGCGATCGCGTTACGAGTTCTCCGCCGCGGCTTCGCTCGGCTCACCGGAGACCACGCCCAATCCAGTTCGTTCGCTCGCCGCCGACCTCAACGGAGACGGCGCGGTCGACCTGATTGCCGCCAACCAGGTGGCGGACGAGCTCGCGATCCTGTTCCAGGCCGCGGAGGGTGATTTCGCCCAGCGGCCGTTGCTCACGGTCGGCAACGACTCGGTCACCCGCAAGCCGGAGACGGTGATCGCCGCCGACCTCGATCGCGACGGCGACCTCGATCTGGCGTCCGCCAACGACGAGCTGAACAACCTGACTGTGTTCCTGCAGAAGGATTTCGGCTTCTTCAGCCTTCCCGATTTCAGCCTGGGGAACGCCACGGACACCGCCGTGCCCCAGGAGATTGCAGCGGGTGACATCGACGGCGATGGGCGCTTGGACCTCGTCAGCGTCAATCGCGGGAACACGCCTCCGGAGGGCGGAGTGACGATCTTTTTGCAGACCGAGAACGGTTTCGAAGCCAGACCCTCGGTGCGTCTGCAGGACGAGCGCATGCAGCGTCCGCAGACCCTGGCGCTGGCCGACTTGAACGACGACGGCCGGCTCGACATCGTCTCCGGCAACGGCGACTCCGACAATCTCGTGGTGCTGTTTCAACCTGCCGGCGGGTACCGGACCACCCGGGACGTCGACGACGCGGATCTATTCGAGATCCGGGAGCCCGGGTTGACCAAACCGGTCGCCGTCGTCGCCTCGGACATCGACCTCGATGAGCAGGTCGATCTGGTGGCCGCCTATTCCACCGCTGTGGGCCTTTTCCGTCACCAGGAAGTCGGCGGCAGTCACGAGTGGATCCTGCAGAGCCGGCTCGGGAATGGCTCCACTCCCAGCTCGGCGTTCGTTGCCGACATCAACGCCGACGGTCTGCCCGACATCGGCAGCTCGACCTCCAGACCCAGCATCGCCTTCTTCCTCCAGCCCCAGGGAGGGTTTCAAGCCGGTGGGCAGCCGGATGAAGAGCTTGAAGACATGCGCATCGCGAGCCCCCGCTTTGCGACCGCAATGGACATCGACGCCGACGGGCGTCTCGACCTGTTCATCGCCGACAGCGCGACCGCGCAGATCGTGCGCTTCCGCCAGGTGTGCTCTTTGCTCTTCACCCTGTCCCCGGATGACATCCTGGGAGGGCCCGGCACGACCGACATCCCCTCCTCGATCGCCCTCGCCGACCTCGACTCCGACGGTGAAATCGACCTGGTCACGTCCAACCGGGGCTCCAACACCCTCTCGGTCTTCTACGGCGGCTTCTGACCTGCGTCCGCCGAGCCGTCATTCCCGCGAAAGCGGGAATCCAGGCATCGGACGCACCCTCCCCGAGACAGGAACCACCCACCATTCTGTCGAAGGCGCGGGAATCGAGTTTCACGGAGATCAGGCACGCGCAGGTGAACAGCATTCGGGCCCAAGGCCCGAAAAGAAACTTGAACTTTCGCGGACATT
>Ga0247727_10010032_pt1 | contig 16906 bp, 17 predicted proteins | sample WisWelCaveWW1625_FD_202498 | JGI IMG/M metagenome (GOLD analysis project Ga0247727, IMG submission 202498) | Biofilm microbial communities from Wishing Well Cave, Virginia, United States - WW16-25 | ecosystem: Environmental > Aquatic > Deep subsurface > Groundwater > Cave microbial mat | place...
GAAATATTTTATGGGAGCTTTACTAGGTGGTGTCTCTAAAAATTTTTTAGAAGCTTGTGAAATTATGAATAATAACACTAATCAAGATTTACAGAAAAATGTGATAGCCAAATTTCATGATGAATCCCATTGGAATAGATATTTAGTAAATAGAAATGATATTAAAATCTTAGGTCCAGAATATTTATATCCAGAAAATTGGGCTAGAGATGTTTTTCTAAGAAATATAAATAAACAGATTAAGATGATGATTAGAGACAAAGAAAAATACCTGAAGACTAATCTTTTTAATTCTAGAATCTTAGATCAGAGTTTTTTTAAAAAGTTTTTCTTGATCTGGAAAAAGAAATTAGGGGATATATTAAAAAAGCTTAGATTAAAAAAATATTAAAAAATATAATGTAAAATTATGATTACTATGTTCAAAACATTTTCTATCTTCTTATTTCAAGACCCCGTATTTTTATTTAAATTTATTTGGAGATTTTTAGACACCGATTATAGTCTGCATGTAAAATTCATTGAGGATCAAGAATTATTCAGAGAATTAGAGAAAGGCAAAAGTATTATTCGTCTGGGTGATGGTGACATGGGTGTAATACACGGTAAAAGTATTTTTCATCAGGAAGCCAACCCTAATTTAGCCCAGGCCTTGTTAGAGATTATTAAGGATTATAAACCAGAATCTCCTTATATTTTATTTGTTCCAAGATTTTTGAATTTACCTAATTCGGTTTTAAAGCAGAAGGGTAGTTTAATTTGTTGGTTGCCCTTTAAAATAGAATTCTTTAGATCTTTTTCACAGGACATGAAATACGGTGACGCTCATTTTTTTTATTATTTAAATAATACACAAAATTTTTTTGAAAGATTTATACTCCATCACAATATTTTATTCGTCACCAATTCTGGGGTTCTTAAAAAGATCAAAGAAAATAAGACTTTAGATCAATCTAAATTATTTTTTGTAGAAATTCCTCCAGAAAGAACTTTTGATCAACTTGACCAGGTTTATTCTAAAATAGATCAGGTCTTACAGGCTCACAGAATTGATAGAATAATTTTATCTTGTGGTTGTTCCAGTCGATTGGTGGCCGATACCTATGCTAAACGTGGATATCAATGTATAGATACTGGCCTCGGCCTAAATTCCTATTTAGATAATAAAGATTATTCTCAGGAAGTAAAATATCATTAGAATATTTACTTATAATCTTAAATAATAAAATTATGTCTGTGTTTACAATATATTTGATTTAAAATTTTGATCTAGATACTGTTTGTGTTTCAGTTTTTAGCATAAAACTCTTTGAGTTCTTGAAGTTGAATTTTAATGTCTTTAATTTTTTTGTCTGATTTCAAACATTTATTGACAGTATTTTCAGCTCGGAATTTATTTATTTTAATATTTTTTTGATAAATCTTTTTGACTATTTTTAATAATCCAAATTTGGATTTATTTTTTTTAGTACCATATTGATTTAATTTAGGATATTTTTTCCAATCTTGAAGCATATTTTCACAAATTTTAGCCCACTCTAAAGTTGTGATACCGTTCCAATAATGATTAGTATAACCATTAACTTCTTTATTTTGAGCTAAAAACCAATCTAGCAAAGCCAAATTAGTCTTTAATTCATGTCCAATGATGGAGACTCTAATAATTTTTGTATTTTTAAATTGATTTTCAATTTTTTCGGAAATTATGGCTTTGCTTTGTCCATAAACATCTTTAGCATTTCTTTGGTCTTGTTTAGTATATTGATATTGAAGTTTTACTTCACCAGAGAATTCACAATCGGTAGAGGGGTGAATAATTCTTTTTTGTAAACTTTCTAGAAAGATTGGCAGGTCTATATTTAAGAGTTTATATTCTTGATCTGATTTTGGTTTTTTCTGGGGAATTTTTCCTATGCAATTTATAATATATTCTGACTCAGTGTTTTGAAGTTGCTGCAAAAAATTTGGATTGGGAAATTTAAAATCAGTAATTTCTATTTGAAAATTTTTTTGTAAAGAAAAATATTTATGTAGGGCATTGCCTAGCATACCCTTATGTCCCAAAATAAAAATTTTTTTTATTTTTTGCATTTATTTGAGATTTTTAGGTTTTAAAATAATTGTACTTTTTTAATATTTCTTTTAAATCCTTTTTGGAGACCAACTTGTCATCTGAACTTAACCCTTTTTCTTTGGATAATGAGTTTTGGCTATAGATTTTATGATAATGCATTAAATATATATTTTTTTCTTTATCATATTTTACTCTATTGATTTCATATTGAGAAATCAATTGTTCATGATCTTTTTCCGAGATTCTGGGTAAACCAATTTTATATTTTAGTCCAAATTCCTCTTTATATATTTCGAATAAATCTTTAATTTTAAATGACTTTAAATCTGGAATAATGTTAAATCCAGATTCTCTTAAAGCATACTCTATACAGTCTATAGCTTCTTCTATGTCAATCATAAACCTCGTCATATTTTCTCCACACAAAGTTAAGGGGTAATTATTTTTGATGGAATGCCAGATTAGAGGGATAATCGAACCAGTAGAATTTAAAACATTACCATAGATAACTGAAGAAAGTTTAGTTTTTTCTTTTTCCGAATTCACTATAAATGCTTCACCTGCAATAAACTTCATGCCTCCATATAAGGTAGTTGCACATCTACTTTTATCGGTAGAAATAAAAGTCGCAGCCTTTAAATTATTTTTAATGGCTGCTTTTCTAGAATTAATGGCACCTCTCACAATTATTTCTATACCTTCTTCTACATTTTGATCTACTGCCTCTATTTGTTTTAGAGAAGCTGTAAAAATAGCCAGAGTATGATTTTTAATAGACTCATTTAATAATTCAAAATTTCTAATATCACCCACTATACATTTGATTTTAGGAAATTGTTTTTTGAGATAATAATGTTTAGCTTCATCTCGACTAAAAATAGTGATTTGGTTATTTTTGTAATATCTTTTAACTAAATTGGTTCCTAGATAGCCAGCTCCTCCAGTAATAAATATTTTTTCATTCTTTAACATAAATCTGTTATAACCTGAATACGTTTATATTAGCATAATCTTATGAGTTTAGACAAATTTCAAGTGGTGGTTGGTAGTTATTGTTTAAGAAAAAAGACTCAATGCCCATCTCCCAATTGCTAAAAATCTCACCAAAATTCCATTAATTCTCATTTGGAGATTATATTTCCTAGTTTCTTGTTGCGTGTGAACTCTATATTTTAATAAATATTCTGGTAAATTGATGGCTTTATATTTAAATATTATTCTAGTCCAGAGCTCATAATCTTCTACGTATTTATAATTTTTTTTATAATAATTATTATTGTGACTGACTTTTTCTAAAATATCTTTTCTAATTATAACTGAAGGGTGTATAAACGGATTTCTACGAATGATATATAATTTATTTTTAAACCAATTAGTTTTTGGATAATTCATTTCACTAATTTCTTTTCCATTTTCATTTATTATTATTGCCAAACTTCCACAAATTGCAATTTTTTCTTGGTTTTCTTTTTCTAAAACTTCAATTTGTTTTTCGAATCTATTAAATATGGCTATATCATCAGCATCCATTCTGGCAATATATTTACCTTTGGCAATTTTGATTCCATTATTTAAAGCTTGAATGACACCAGTATTTTTTTGATTAATAATTTTTATTTTATTTTGATATTCTGGATTTTCAGAATATATATTTATAATATTTAAAGAATTATCTTTTGAACCATCATTAATAATAATTAATTCAAAATCTTGAAAACTTTGCTTTAAAATACTTTCTAAACTTTCTTGTAAATATTTTTCTGCATTATAAACCGGCATAATTACTGATATTGTGGGGACTTTTTTATTTTGAATATTTTCATTTAGCATGTGGAAAATTATATCACAGGGCTAATTTTTTAAATCCATGTTATACTCTCACTTATGCAGAAATTTTTAAAATTCGTAATTTATGTGAGTTTGGCTATTGTGCCATTTTTAGCTTTTTATGTAACTAGTGTAAATCCTGAATCTTGGCAAATTTTATTTCCCTATATTTCTGGAAAAAATTTTGCTTTTCGAATTCTGGTGGAAATTGCGGCCGCGGCCTGGTTAATGTTAATGATTATTAATAAAGAGTATAGACCTAAAAAATCTTTATTACTTTATGCTTATGCCAGCTTTATTTTTATTTTATTATTAGCCGATATTTTTTCTGTCAATCCTATTCGATCTTTCTTTTCTAACTTTGAAAGAATGGAAGGCTTTATTTCTCATATTCATCTTTTCCTGTATTTCTTAATTTTAATTTCTATTTTTAAAACCAGAGAAAGTTGGGAAAATGCGAAAACAATTTTATTTCTTTCTAATTTACCAGTTTTGATTTTAGCTTGGATGCAATTATTGGGAACTGAAAATATTTTTTCTAAATATTTACCAGCTTTAAAAAAATCTTTGCATGAAAATTTTGCCCCTTCACAGGGCGGGAATCAACTGGATGCTTCTTTAGGTAATTCTACTTATTTAGCTATTTATTGCGTTTTTTTTATTGGTTTATTTTTTATGACTTTTGTGGAGAATTATTTAAAAAACAAACAATATATAATTTATCTGGTGATGACTATTTTGAATTTAATAATTCTTTTTTATACCGGCACCAGGGGAGCTCAATTGGGATTAGTGCTAGGAATTTTTGTGACCTCCTTAATTCTTTTTTTCGCGGGTAAAAGATTTTCGGAAATTAAAAATCTTAGAAAAATAGCCTGTGGAGTTTTTATATTTTTAATTATTAGTTATTTTTCACTTTTAGTTTTCGGTCAAACTCAATTTGCTAAATCTTCCCCTTCACTTACTAAAATTGTAAAATTAGCAAAATTCTTAAATCCATTTACAGTCGGTGGAAAATTATTAGAAATTAAAACTAAACTTTACGACGGCCAATCTACTTATCAAGATTTATTGACAGTGACCAATGATAGCACCATGACTTCTAGATTTTTAAATATGAAAATGGGCTGGGATGGCTTTCAAGAAAAACCATGGTTAGGTTGGGGGCAAGATAATTATTTTTATGTATTTGGACAATATAATGATGCTCGCATGTATGCCCAAGAACCCTGGTTCGATAGATCGCATAATGTTTTTTTTGATTGGTTAATTGCGGCTGGAATTTTAGGATTATTAGCTTATTTATCACTTTATGTGATAGCAATTTATACTATGTGGTTTGCCAAAGCTACTCGTCAGCATCATGATTCTTATATTGATTTTTTGGAAAAAAGTTTATTAACTGGTTTATTGGTAGCTTATTTTATTCATAACTTTTTTGTTTTTGATAATTTAATTTCTTATATTCTTTTCTTTTCTATTTTAGCTTATATCAGTGTAAGATTCGATCACTCAGATGATAAAAAAGAAAATCTAGCTCCCATTAAATCTAATATTATCAAAAATATTGATGACAGAGTTGTACTTTATGGTCCATTTATTTTAGTAGCTTTATGTTCTGCAATTTATTTTTTGAATATTCAATATATTAAAGCTGGCATTGGAATTATTTCTGGTCTTATGCCGCGACCAATGGCTGACGATAAATCATCTCTAGATGCTTTAAATCGTTCTTTAGATGGATTTAAATTAGCCATTAATACGGGAGGCATAGCCAAGATGGAATCCGTAGAACAATTAACTATACAAACTAATAAATTAGTGGATGAAGTTAGAAAAGCCAATTTACCAAAAACTCAAGAATCTTTTCCAGTGTTTCAATTAATTTATAATTATGTGGAGACTGTAAAAAAAGAATATACTAATTTAATTGATTCAGAAAAAAATAAAGATCCTCGAAGTTTATCTATTTATGCAACTTTTTTGCGAGCTATAGGTGATAATGAAAATTCTTTAAAATATGGAAAATTAGCTTATGAATCTGCCCCTTTGAAACAAACTATTGCGGCTGATTATATGCAAACTTTACTTTTATCAAAAAATTATCCTGCAGTTTTGGTTGTAGCTGAAAAAATGTATATTTCTGAAACCAGTCATCCTCAAGCTAGACCTCTTTATGCTTTAGCTTTAGCTTATAATGGAAAATTTTCTGAAGCTTTAAATTTAGATCCAAGTTTGAAAGATAAAATTTCAGAAATTCAAAAAGAGATTCAGAAATAGGTTTTTAAAAAAGACTTGACAAAAATTTATAATAAGTTATACTTAAGCAAGTGAAAAGTGTTAGTGAATACGCTTTTTATTTTGTTTTTTAAAAATTCGATGGAAAGGGCAGAATGTCTAACAAGGAATGGAAAAAGAAAATGCAAAAGATTAGGCGCAGGAAAAGTAAATCAATGAAAATTGCAAGGCGTATTTCATCTCTTGCTCTTCAGAAGACTAATTATCTTCAGTCGAGTATGTATACAACAGAGAAAGTCTTGCGTGATTTCTTAAATAGACAAAGTTTTGTATATGCTCGCATTGCTGAGTATGCAGAAGCCTATTTGGTAGATCTGCAAGAGGGCAAGATATCTTTACTCTATAAAGATGAGCATCGTAACATCTTTATAGAATTACTGGAAAATGAGCTAAAGTTTTTACGTGCTCAGATGTTAGCATTAAAAGACGCGGATTTGTCTCAATTGGCAAATGAGCCAGTTCATACCCTGAATCTTCGATTTTAAACCACACAACGATTTGTTGAGATGATATTTCCCCAGAGTGGTCACAATTTATGTGGTCGCTCTGGGGATGGGGGTGAAAAATTTTGCAGCATTCTGAATGCTGTTTTTTTTATTGTGATATACTTTAATTATATTAATTTTGTTTTGTTTTGTATTACAAAAGACACATTTCTCCCGCGCAGCGGGAGAAATGGTTAAGAGAATACACAAATAAGATTTATAAAAATAAATTTTAAAATAAACTTTATGAAAATTAAATTTTTAAAATTATTTCAACACAAATTTCAGAAATTATTTATGAATTTTTTAATATTTTTATTTTTAATATTATTAAATTTTAATGTTTATTCTACTTTGGCCCAATCAGAAATTGTAACTAAACCCAGACAAGATTTTAAAGAAATCGGAGGACTGATTAGTAATTTAACTAATAATGTAGTTTTAAATTTGACAATATTTTTTGGGGCGGCAGCTTTTACAGCTTTTATGTATGGTTTGTTTATGTATATTTTGGACAGAGTTAATGATAAAACTGGTGGTGAGGGAGAAAAAAAAGCTAAAGAATTTATGTTGTGGAGTATAGTGGCTTTATTTGTGATGGTCTCGGTTTGGGGAATTGTCAGAATGTTTCAATCTTTTGTGGGAGTAGATCCAAAAAAATTAAATCAAGAATTACCAGTGATTTGTATTAGTGGAGTGAATTGTGAGGGGGATGATTATAAGAGTGAAACTGTTTTAGATAATTCTCCTTTGGATATCAATGAACTTAGAAATCCATCACCGCAGCCTGAGTCACTATCGAAGAAAAAATTAGGCGAAAGTTGTACGGTTTTAGCGGGTGGTAATAAAAATACCGAATGTGATGATAGTAAGGGTTATTATTGTAAAGCTGATAAAAAAGAAGAACAAGATAAACCTGGAAGTAACGGTGTTTGTGCAGTGAAATTAGACGCTAGTCTTCTAAAAATAATAACCAAAGACCCAGGGTCACTTTTAGAGATAGGTAAAGGTTTAGATGTAAAAGGCACACTTCTAGATTTAGGAAAGGGTTTATTTAAAAAATAAATATTAAATTTCTTTTTTATTTATTTTAAATTTTTTCTCGCGACAGAAATCCAGTGACCCCAAATAATCCTTAAAAGATCTAAATTATTAGAACTTGTTAGTGGTTGTTGAATCTATGTTATACTTTTAAGTATAAATAAAATTAGATAATTATATATTGGGTTTTGGATATGTAATTTTATTTTTAAATTTTGTAGTTTCTGTTTTTGTGAGGTGGAAACTTTGGTGAGATTTAAGAAGAAATATTTTTTGGCTGAAAGTTTTTAAAAAATTTTAGCAAATTTATAAAATATTAATATTGATTTATAATTTTGAGAAGATGTAATTTTATTCAAAGAATGTCTCGATACTTACATCGGGGTGGGTTGGTTTCTAAACTCTATGTCTCCCCCGCGTAGCGGGGGAGACATACACGATTGACGATTACAGAAATAATTTTACAACTCAAAAGATTTTATAAAATATTTATATTTATTTATGATTCTGGGAAAAAATTTTTTTGATCCCCAGAGTCCCGACGGCGGCGGGACTCTGACTACCATCAATAATAATTGAAAATATATTTTAATTTAGAGTTGTGAACAGATATTAAAAAATCTATAAAATATTTATTATTAAATTTCTAAATTTAAAAAAATTAAAGATAATTAAATAAAAGAATTAAAAATAATTATGCAAATAAAAATACCAGCAATTTTAAATCTGAAATTTTCTAAAATAAAAATATTTTTTATTTCTTTTTTGTTTTTTTTAATATTAATTTCAAATCTTTCTAATTCTTTAGCTCAAACTGCTGGTATCAGAGTCAGAATACCCGTGACCGATGATGGGCAGAGATTAGGCGATATAACTATCGGTGGCAGTGTTGGTGGAGGTGGCGGTCCAGTTGGCCCTGGTGGATACGGACCAGGAGGCCCTGGTTATTCACCGACATCGGCTAGTGGATGTAAAAGTGTGGATGAATCTGGGGTAGCAACTTTTGGAGGGATTGGTTGTTTGATTTCTAATTTTACTAATAATGTGGTCGCTATGTTGGTTATCCTTTTTGGAGCTGCAGCTTTAGCAACTTTTCTTTGGGGTATGGTTATTTTTATTAAAGATGCTGATATTCCGGCTGAACAAAAAAAAGGTCAAGATCGTATGATGTGGGGTTTGGCAGCTTTATTTGTAATGGTTTCAGTTTGGGGAATTGTGAGAATGTTTCAAGGATTTTTGGGAGTGGATAGAAGGGAGACACAAGTTGTTTTACCATCGGTTTGTACTAGTCCTTATGGTTGTGATGGTGAGGGCCGCCATATTTCCAATTCTGCTCCTTTAGATCCAGCACCATCAGGTAGAATAGATGCTAATAAAAAGTCACCAACTGAGCCTGGAAAAAAACAATCTGAAACACCAACAAAAACACCAAAAGATCCAAATGCATGTAATAAATTTACTAACCCTTGTCGATCTGGTTTTACATGTAGTGACTACATTGGTGAAGGTACATGTAAGAAAGATAAGGTGTCAGACAAAGCATATCGTCTTAAGGAACCATGTGGTTATATACAGTCAATCACTTCTAAATATGAAGCGACTTGTCCCGGAGATTTGAACATGTCTTGTCAAAAGCTGCCAGGTGCTACTGTTGATACATGTGAATATGATAAGCCAGAAGGAGATACAGAACACGTTGGTAAAGGTCAAGCTTGTGGTGCTATGCCATGGCAAGGCACATGTATCAAACCCTATGTTTGTAGTAGTTTTATCTTTGCAGGTACATGTGTGAAACAAGAAGATTATGGTAAAGAAGATATGGCAGAGCCTGGATATTTAGGTGGGCCATGTAAGTCTGAGGGTAAGAAATGTTTGAGTCTAGATTTACGATGTTCTACTAATAACATTTGTGAGCCAGCTCTAGGAGCATTAAATGGAGCCTGTTCTGTTGATGATACATGTCGCGAGGGTCTGACATGTCAGACATCTTTATTTGGTAATAATACTTGTGTTAAAGCTCAATCATCACAATCTACAACATCTGGAGGTTTAGAAAACAGCGACCAGCCGTTTTAATTTTTAGTAGAGATTGTTGAAATTTTAGGAATAAAATCTTAGATTTACAATTATATTTATACATTTGTTGGCTATAGTTTTGACGAAAGTAGAGTAGATCAGGTGGATAAATGTCTGAAAATTTCGATTTTCTCCATCATTGCGGGAGAAAATATTTATTCTATTTATAAAATCTAAATAACATCGTGTGTTGCATTAGAAGGTGGAATGCTGGACTAAGAATTTAGATTTTAAGTTATGTTATACTAATCCCATGTCAAAATTACAGTCGATAAAATATTTTTTAAAGTTTTTTTTTCAGAAATATTTAGAATTAAAAAAATATTTAGAATCTTTACAATATTTTTTAAAATTTTTTCAACAATGTTATTTTCAAAAATTTTTAAATTTATTTAAGTCTTTCATTTATTCTTTAAACATTTCCCCAAAATCTTTTCTTCGGTTCGCCGAAACCAGTCTTCGCCAAAGCTTCAGTATGGCAAGACAAACTTATTTTGCGAAGGTGACTTTCTTTTTCTTCAAAAAAATTTTTAAAATTATTTCCACAAATTATTTTTTAAATTTAAAATCTTTTTCTATATCCATTTTTTCTTTAGTCTTGACTTTGAATTCCACTTTTGCACAGACAGGAGTATCTCCAGTGGACACAGGAAATTTTCGAGATTTTGCTAATAGTTTGACTATCGATGTAATTGCTACGATTGGGACTATGATGATGGCCGCAGCTTTTGGGTTTTTCTTTTATGGCATAGCCGTATATATTTTTGAGCGGGCGCAAGGTAAGGATAGTGGTCAGGAATCAAAAAAAGCCCAGGATTTTATGCTTTGGGGGCTAATTGCTTTATTTGTGATGGTTTCGGCTTGGGGCATCATTAAAATGGCCCAGGGGCTCTTAAGTGAAGATTTCGCCGCCAGCAACGCTATTCCCATTGTTCCAATTAAATTTCAGGTTTTGAAGGGGAGTGTGGAAAAAAGTGAGGAAAAAACAACTGAGGAAGCTGACCCGGCTGCACCGCCAACACCTCCTGATAACAATCCAGGTTTACCGCCAACACCTCCTGATAACAATCCAGGTTTACCGCCAACACCTCCTGATAACAATCCAGGTTTACCGCCAACATCTACTGTAAAAAAAGCTGGCGATTCTTGTGACGCTGAGATTGCAAATGACTGTCACAATGAAAAGCTTTACTGTGACGACACTTTGTGGGATGAGTGCGAGATTATTCCAGGAACAGAGGGGGGAAAATGTTTGAAGGGTGACACATGTAAGAGTGGTCTTGATCTTGAATGTTATGATAAGCCGTGGTCGACGGTTGAGATTTGTAGAAAAAAAGTACAACCTGCAGGTTCTTCTTCTACTGACACAGGTGCCAAGACCGAGGCAGAAATATTAGAAAAAACTTGTAAAGATGGAACAGATACTGGAGATTCATGTACGAAATATCGTGAATGTAATAATAAAAGTGATAAAAGCATGTATGACAGTGAGTTATGTGTTAAGTATCGTAAACGTATATCATCAAAATAATAAAATTTTTTTAGCTTGACTTTATTTTTATTGTGTGTAGAATATGTGAGGTTGTTTGTTAAGGGATGGGTTTATGAATTATGGTTCATAAATTTCATCATTTGTTCAATGAAATAATCTGAAAGGAGAATCAAGATGGCAGAACAAACGGATCCAGAAATAGTAAGACTAAAAGTATTAGATCGAGTATGTGTTGTTGGAGGTATTATTGGGGTGTCATTGATGGTATTTGCACCCCATATTTTTGAGGCCCCAGAAAGAATAACTCAGGGCCGATACGGCGGTTTATTTCTCCTGGTTGGTGCGATAGTTGCGGGTTGGTTTTTTGGCTCATTGAAACCTAAACCATCACCAGAAAAAGGTGATAAACATTAACAAAAATAAAAAAAGAAAGGAGAAGAAATGTTTAAATTTCTTGGTGGGGTAGTAATCTTTGCGAGTCTCGTAGTATTTGGGATTTTCGGTTGGTGTCTGTTTGACATTATTCAGCTTGGATGGGAGTTGGGAGATTTTTTTTCTTTACTCTTCTCTGGAATAATATGTGGTGTTTTAGTGTGGTGTGGATGGTATATGGTTAATCATCCACCACTACCAGAAGCGCAACAGCATGTTATGCCGTGGTCCAATATTGTTGTTTTGGCGCTTCTGTCGAGTGCTATCACGGCTATCGCTTATAATGTGAAGCCGACGATCAGAGAGTTAAACATATTGGCTAATAACCAAATTGTTAAACAGGTTTCAGACAATGAGACTCAGTTGGGTTTATCCAAGGAAGAGTCTAAGAGAGCTCGTTATCGTGCCAAATCTGGTTCGTTATTACCAGAATTGCGGTCATCACAAACGTTAACCGTTGAAACCCCCAGGGTGAATAATCAGATGGTTTATGAGTCTGAAATCCCACCTGGATATAACATGAACGTTGGTGGTCCAGGGTTGAGGATTATTAGGGATGATATTGATGCAAATCAATTTACGCCCTATGATAAAACAATATGTTGGCCCAAGGGAAAAGTGGGTCACGTTGTTCCAGTCAAGTCACACATTTGGTATGTGGCTTGTACCCCGAAGTAAGTCTCACATCTCATGAGCACGCGCGACGCAATGTCGTAAAAAATCAAAAAAATTATCGTATCAATGTAAGAAATTACAAAACATGCGATGATCAATTTGATCAAAGCGTGCTCACAGGAATGTGGGGCTTTTTTTTATTTTACATAAAAACTTTGTCCACAGTCAAGATTTGCAAAATTTTTTTTCATGCTATACTAATTTTAGAAGTTATAATCTTTTAATAATAACTTTAAATTAATTTAAATCACAAGAAAATAAAAAATTATGAAAAATCTTTTTAAAAAATATATTTTAGGTTTAATGATGGCTGGTATGGTTTTGTCTTTCGCTTCTGTGTCTGCACAGCAGATTAGTGTCCAAGCTTGTCTTGATGCTGGTGGCAAGGTAAATGTTCGCATTTGTCTTAACTCTGATGGTACCGAGACACCTCTCACGCCTGACTCAGGTGGTCAAAGATTACAAGGGGCTGATCTTGGCGTGATAGCTAATTTAATTCAGCAGATTCAGGGCATTCTTGGTCTTATGGTACCACTTATGATAGGACTTGCTGTAGTTTGGTTTCTTTGGAATCTGTTTCAATATTTTATGGTGGAGAATGCAGATGATAAAACAAAAGCTATGAAATCTATGGGCTATGGTTTATTGGCGATTTTTGTGATGGTCTCAATCTGGGGTATTATTAATTTCTTTGGTGCAGCTTCAGGAATTGGTTCAGGTGGTGGAGCGAAACTTCCAACTTTGCCAACTTATCAGCAATGATTCTTAAAATTTATTTTTAATTTTCTTGTTTGTAATTAATTTAAAATCAAAACACTTCACCGTAATTCAGGTGGGGTGTTTTTGATTTAAGCAAATGAGACTTCTGTTCAATATGTTTTTTTGTGTGGCAAATTAATTTTAAATTAAAGTATTTTACGTCAATTAAAAATAATTTTTTGACAGAAGTTGATTTTGTAATTTTTATTTTTTATTTGCAACAAATAGATTTTTATGATAATATTTGTAAATTAGAATTAAATATTTATATAGATATTTATAATTTTATTTTTTTAACCGTTTCTCCCGCGCAGCGGGAGAAACGCAGTATTTTGCCAGCCAGAGGCTGGTCCGCCTCTGGCGGAAAGAAAAATAAAATAAAGATAGAAAAAGAAATTATAAAAATTAAAAATTAAAAATCTTGATAAAAAACATTATGAAAAAAGATATTCATCCAGAATTTAATACTGAGACTACAGCCACCTGCGCTTGCGGGGCCAAATATGTTGTGGGTTCAGTTTTGAAAGAAATCAAAGTGGAAATTTGTTCTGCTTGTCATCCTTTTTATACTAGTCAAGAAAAAGTTTTGGATACTGCTGGTCGTGTCAACAGATTCAAAAAACGAGTCGCCGCTGCTGTTAAAAAATAATCTTTATTTTGAATTATTTTTTTAGAAAACTCTGCAGAATTTTTGTACATAAAAAATAAAATTAATTTCTTTTTTAATTTTTAAATTTCTGATCTCCAAATCTATTTTGGATTTTTTAGATGACCGAGTTTCTCCCGCGCAGCCGGAGAAAGTAGGAATTTAAATTATCTAAGAACTCCTGTTTCAGATTTTTTCAGTTTACTCTTTTTGGAAATTTAATTTTTGTTAAAGTTGATTTGAGCTTTAGATTTTTGAGTTAAATATATTTTTCGCAGTTTTTGAAAACCACGATTCTCCCGCCACCGGCGGGACATCCCAAGAAAATATAAATTGTTCGGAATTTTTATTTAGGAGGGTGAATATATATTTACAAGAAATTAATTTTGATAACAGGAAATTTAAAATTTTTAAATAGATAATTTTTATATTATAATCATTTTATGACATACACATATACAATAGAGGATTTTAAAAATCATGAAAAAACTAAATATATTTTTTTATCATATACTGAACTTTTAAAAAAAGAAGAAGAAGTGAAAACTTTATTTTCAACAGAGAATAATGCTGCCTTGAAAGATAATGCGAAGGCTAATGATTTAGACGCAGAAATAAAAATTTTAGCTGAGACAGAATTGGCTGATTTGCAATTGCAAAAAGAAAAATTATGGCAAGAAATGAGTGAGATTTTAGAGAAAGATCAGGAAGAAGAAGAAAAACCCAAAGCTTTGATTTTAGAAATTGCAGCTGGGGCAGGTGGGGATGAGTCTTCACTGTTTGCAGCTGAGCTGGCTTTAATGTATCAATCTTATGCGCAAAAAATTCATTGTTCTTTTCAGAAATTAGATGAATCTGTGACCGAAGTTGGTGGTTATAAAGATGTGAGTTTTGAAATTAAAGGAGCGGCGGCTTGGGATAATTTTCAATATGAAATTGGAGTACACAGAGTACAAAGAATTCCAGATACTGAAAAAAATGGCCGAGTGCATACTTCGACCGTGACTGTGGCGGTGATGCCAATTCGTAAAATTAAAAAAATTATTATGAATCCAGCAGAGATTGAAATGGAAACTAGTCGTGCTGGTGGAGCGGGTGGTCAAAATGTCAACAAAGTGGAAACTGCTGTGCGTTTAATTCATAAACCAACTGGTATTGCCGTGAAATGTACTATGGAAAGAAGTCAATTAAAAAATCGTGAAAGAGCCATGGAAATGTTACAAGCGCGTTTAGATCAAATTGAAGAAGAAAGATATTTTAAAGAAAATCATGAAGCTAAAAAGAATCAAGTTGGTACTGGCGATAGATCGGAAAAAATTCGTACTTATAATTTTCCACAAGATCGTTTAACTGATCATAGAATTCATGAAAATTTTCATAATTTGCCAAATATTTTAGCGGGTGAGTTATCAGCTGTGATTTTTGCTTTGCAGAATTTTCAGAAATAATTTTTACTTTCGTTTGCTAAATCTCAAGAAAATTGATATACTGTTGAAATTATTTATAGGAATTATTGATATAAAAAATTATGGAAAATAAAATGAGTTTAGAAAATACAACAATAGAAGATATGGCGAAAGCTGGTATGCATTATGGTTATTCTAAAACCAGAAGACATCCTTCAACTAAAAATTTTATTCAAGTCACTGTGAATGGAGTGGATTTAATTGATTTAAATCAGACTAAAGGGCAAATTAAAAATGCTTTAGATTTTTTAGCAACTGTAGTCGCTCAAAAAAAATCTATTTTATTTATTTGCGAAAAAGATGAATTGTCTAATGTTTCTAGGGACATTGCTTTGTCTTTAAATTATCCATACGTTTGCAATAGATTTATTGGTGGTGCTATCACTAATTTTCCTAATATCAAAAAAAGGGTAGAAAAATTGCATGCTGTTTTGAAAGATAAAGAGCAAGGCGGTTGGAATAAGTTTACTAAAAAAGAACAACTTTTGATGCAAAGAGAAGCGGATAAATTAGATAAAAATTTTGGAGGTTTGAGTAATATGACTAATTTGCCGGGAGCTATTGTGGTAGTGGATTCTAAATATGAAAAAATTCCAGTTTGTGAAGCTGGTATTGCTCACATTCCTGTGATTGCAATTTCTAATACTGATTGTGATATTTCTACTATTGAATATCCAATTGTGGCCAATGATTCTTCTCGATCTTCGGTAGAAATGATTTTGAATATTTTTAAAACTTTTTTGAATTCACAAAATTTAGAAAATAATTCAGAACATAAATTGGAGAATAAATAATTTTATAAAAATTCTTAATAAATATTTTTTCAGTTATGATACAATTTAGTATTGCTAATAATTAAGAAATAATTTTTTCTGTTTTTTTTAAAGCCAATGTTGTCGCCCGCTGCGCGGGCGACAACCCAGTTTCTAAAGATTAGAGAAATATCTAAAAATCAAACTAAACTAAAATTATGTCCACAGAAATGGAAATTATTAAAGAATTAAGAGAAGAAACCGGTTTGTCTTTTACAGAAATTAAAACCGCTTTGAGTTTAGCTCAAAATGATAAAGTTAAGGCTATGGAATTGTTGGCCGAGAAAGCTAAAGAAATGGCTGCAAAAAAATCGGAAAGAGAATTGGGGGCGGGGATTATTGGTTTTTATATTCATACCACTGGTACAGTGGCAGCTATGGTGGAACTTTCTTGCGAAACTGATTTTGTAGCCAAGAATGAAGAGTTCAAAACATTAGCTAATGATTTAGCTTTTCAAATTGTAGCTTTAGCTCCGACCTCCATTAATAATGAAGATAATGCCGGAGAAGAGACTGCACTTTTGAAACAAAGTTTTATTAAAGATCCCAATTTGACTATTGAACAGAAAATTCAAAATGCAGTTCAGAAATTTGGTGAAAATATTCAAATCAAAAAATTTGTACGTTATGCAATTTAGTTTTATGATTATTTATTTTTATTTATTTTTAGGCATAATATTTTTCTTAGCTACTATTGGGTTAATTCATTTGCAAATTTTATATTTGATTAAAAATCCTCATCAATATGATAAAAATTATAATGGCCATGAAATTTTTATGACCATGACTTTGGCGACTCTGAGATATTTTTTTCGTCGCACGG
>Ga0247727_10010033_pt1 | contig 16904 bp, 17 predicted proteins | sample WisWelCaveWW1625_FD_202498 | JGI IMG/M metagenome (GOLD analysis project Ga0247727, IMG submission 202498) | Biofilm microbial communities from Wishing Well Cave, Virginia, United States - WW16-25 | ecosystem: Environmental > Aquatic > Deep subsurface > Groundwater > Cave microbial mat | place...
CGCCCCTTCCGGCGACCGTTGTCCAGGGGTAGGCCGCCGCCTCGCCCCCCGCCGCGACGCCGATCACGAGCGCGCGCGGCGCGAGCGCGTCGTCCGGGTCGAGCGGGGTCACGGTCGGGAACTCCGAGATCTCGGCCTCCCAATCGGCCTCGGCGTAGTCCTCCCGCGACTCCTCGACGGGGCGCAGCACCCGAGCGCCCGGGTTCTCCCGCCTGAAGACCGCGAAGGTCACCTCGTCCCAGGCCATCTCCTCGAGGCATTGACCGGCGAGCGGGCCGTGGATGCCGCAGCCGCTGACCTGCTGCCACCAGGTGCCGGTCTCCTCGTCCTGCATGATGAAGTTCTGGTTGTTGATGCCGGCGAGATGGAATCGCAGCCGCCGCCCCCCGACCGTCGATTTCCACACCAGACCGGTGTGGCACAGCGTTCAATAGGTGGCGACGATTGGCTCGCCGGCGATCACGTCGTTGACGACGTGATGGAAGGCGAGGGCGCGCACCGGGTAGCCGCGCGCCTCCCCGCCGAAGGCCACGGCCAGGACGAGGTCGTCGTCGGCCACGTGGTCCGCCGCCGCGACGGCGTCGAACTCCGGGCGCGGCAGCGGGCTGAACATCCACTCGAAGTGGTTCGAGCGGCCGAGGACGGCGCAGGCGGCGAGCACCGCCGGCGCGCCGAGGGAGAGCAGACGGCCGCGCCGGGTCGCGAGCCGCGGCCACAGCGCGATCGCGAGCGCGCCTCCCAGGACGAGCAGGGCGAGCGTCAGGGTCGCGGCCCGGCCGCGCATGGCATGGGAGATCGCCACATCGGCCCCGGTCTGGGCCGCGAACGGCCGGATGAGCACCATCGGCGTGACGGTCCAGGCCACGCTGACGAGCGCCATGACGGCGAGAGCGACGGCGAGAGCGCGTTTCATGTCACCGCTTCACCGGGTCCGGTCCCGGCCCACACCGAGGGCGTCGGCGACCCGGTTGATGTAGTTGAACCAGGCGGCGATCAACGTCATCTGGAGGATGGCCCGGTCGTCGAAGCCGTGGCGGCGCAGTGTCTCGTGATCCGCGGGGCCGATGGTGGTGGCGTCCTTCGTGAGTCTGCCGACGTAATCCAGCATGGCCCGGTCCGCCGCCGCGATCGGCGCGTGCTCGTAGTCCTCCTGGATCGCCCGGACCAGGTTCTCGTCCAACGTCACGCGACGCAGAAACTCTGCGTGGGAGGTGATTCAATAGTGGCACCGGTTCAGCACCGACACCCGGGTCGTGATCATCTCGTGCTGCCGCCGGGTCAGCGGCAGCGCCGGCGACATGAGCACGCCGAAGGTCGCGAAGGCGTGGTGCAGCGCCTCCGGGATCAGCGAATGCGCCGCCACGATGCCGGCGACGCCGTCGTCGGTCGGCTGCACCGGCGTGGCGTACTCGGCGGGATAGAGCTGCCGCTGCGCCTCGAGCGCGCGCCGCAGCGCCTCGCTCGCCTCGGCGAGCGGGACCGTCCGGATCCAGGTCATCGACGTCTCCTGGGGAAAGGGGCCGCCCCCCCCTCGCGGCGGGGGTCGGGGGGACTTCAGGCCCCGCCATTATGGACCGGAGAGCCGGGCAGGTGGGCGGCGTTGGCGGGGGTGGAGACGAGGCCTGGGGGCGGGGGCCGGATAGTCTGACGGCGAACGGCGGCCGGGGCCCCGCGACAGGGGCCCCGGCCGCGCGACGGCCTAGCTCGTACGCCCCGCCTTCCAGTCGGCGATCTGCTTCTCCAGCTTCGGGAGCTCGCCGGTGGCATCCTCGTCGGTCTTGCCGACGACGAGGGCCTTCTCGCCGACCGTGACGGCGTCCTTCGTCTTGCCGTCCTTGCCGAGCATCTGCGCCTTGAGGCGGAGGTTCCAGAAGACCTCCTTCAGGGAGATCGACTGGTCGATCCACTTCATCGCCTCGGTCTTGTCGAGGCCGTTGTTGAAGGCGAAGGAGGCGGCGCCGTAGGGGACGTTCCACTCCTTCACGTCGCCGGAGAGGGCCTGCCGGATGTTCGCCAGCGCCTGCTCCGTCGTCTTCGTCTCGACCTTGAACGGGACGCGCACCTTCTCCCACGCCAGCTCGACCGTGGCCGCGTTGGTGGACATCTCGGGGAACGAGAACTCCATCCACTCCTGGTTCGCCCCGGCGGTGGGGGTGACCTGGACCCTGAGCGCGTCCTGGGTGGCGTCGTACTCGTAGGAACCCCACTGGTCGGCTTTCTTGTTGAATATGATCGTCCAGGAGGTTCTGGTCGGCAGGGTGTGCAGGCTGTAGGTTCCCGCGGGGAGCGGCTTCCCGTTGACGGTCACGTCCTGGCTGAAGACGATGGTCGTCGCCTCGTTCGCGCCGGTCCGCCAGACCTGGTCGTAGGGGACCAGGTCGCCCCAGATGACGCGCCCTTTCACGCCGGGCCGGCTGTAGGTGATGGTGACGTCGGTCAGGCCGACGGTCTGCGTCACCGTCGCCTTCTGGCTCACGCGCGGCAGCTTGAGCTGGGCGAAGGCGGATGGCGCGACCAACATCAGAACTGCGGCGGACAACAGGAGTTTCTTCATGCAATCCCTCCTCGAATGGACCACGGGCCACGGGTTGAACGGATGAGTCGTGATTCTAACCCCCTCCGGCCGACGGAGCAACGGGCCGGCCGCCCGGCGCGGCAGCAGGGCCCGGCGCGGCAGCAGGGCCCGCCGCGGCAGCAGGCCCCGCCGCGGGGTCGATCTCCCCCCGGCTGCCCAGGATGGCCTGGAGCGCCGCCCCCAGCGCCAGGACCATCGCGCAGCCGATGAGGTTGTACCAGAGATAGCCGATGTCGGTGGTCAGGTAGAGCGTGATGACAGTCCCCTCGGCCACGAGGGCGGCCAGGAAGACCGCGGTCCCCCGCACCCGCTTCAGCAGGAACGCGGTCAGGAAGATCCCCAGGATGGTGCCGTAGAAGAGCGAGCCGAGGATGTTGATCGCCTCGATCAGGTTCTCCGCGAGGCTGGCCGCCATCGCGAAGGCGACCGCCAGGATCCCCCAGAATGCGGTCAGCACCTTCGACACGAACACGTAGTGCCGCTCGCTCTCGCGCGGCCGGACGAGCCGGCGGTAGATGTCGACGGTGGAGGTCGAGCCCAGGGCGTTGAGCTCGGACGAGGTCGACGACATCCCGGCGCAGAAGATGACCGCGATGAGCAACCCGATGACGCCCTTCGGCAGATGCTCCACGACGAAGGTCAGGAAGACGTAGTCGGAGTCCTTCGCCTCCATACCCGGGGCGACCTCGGCCACGAGGCGCTTCGCCTCGTCCCGGATCGCCTCGCCGCGCGCCGCGAGGTCCTTCACGCCGGCCCGGGCGGAGGCGACGGCGCCCTCGTCGTCGCTCGCGAGCCCCGCGGCCAGCGCCCGCACGGCGTCGCGCTTCTCGGCGAAGACCGCCGCGTAGCGCTCCTCGAGCGCCGTCATCTCGGGGGCGCGCGCCGACGCGTGCGCCGCCTCGAGCGCCGGCCGCTTGAAGAGGATCGGCGGCTGCACGAACTGGTAGAAGAGGAACACCATCACCCCTGTGAGCAGAACGAAGAACTGCATCGGCACCTTGAGCACGGCGTTGAACATCAGCCCCAGCCGGCTCTCGGTCACCGACCTCCCCGTCAGATAGCGCCCCACCTGCGACTGGTCGGTGCCGAAGTACGACAGCGACAGGAACAGGCCGCCGAAGAGCCCCGACCAGAGGGTGTAGCGCCGGTGGTAGTCGAATGAGAAGTTGATGATGTCCATCTTCCCCAGCTTGCCGGCCAGCGGCAGCGCCTGCGCCACCGGCATCTGCCGCGACAGATACACGAGGATGAGCGCGAACGCCACCCCCATCCCCACCAGGATCACCGCCATCTGGTGCTTCTGCGTCAGGCTGACCGCGCGCGAGCCTCCCGCGACCGTGTAGCCCACGACGAGGAGGCCGGTCAGCAGGATGGTGGCGTCGAGGTCCCAGCCGACGAGATTCGAAACGATGATCGCCGGGGCGTAGATGGTGATGCCGGCCGCGAGCCCGCGCTGCACGAGGAAGAGAAGGGCGCCCAGTTGCCGGGTCTTCAAATCGAAGCGCCGCTCGAGGTACTCGTAGGCCGTGTACACCCCGCACTTGTAGTACACGGGAATGAACAGCGCCGAGACGATCACGAGCGCCAGCGGCAGGCCGAGGTAGTTCTGGACGAACTCCATCCCCTTCTCGTAGCCGAAGCCGGGGGTCGAGAGGAAGGTCACGGCGCTCGCCTGGGTCGCCATCACCGACAGGCCGATGGTCCCCCACCTCATCGAGTGGTCGCCGCCGAAGTACTCTTCCAGGTCGCGGTTGCCGCGTGTCTTCCAGGCGCCGTAGGCGGCGATGCCGACGAGCGTGCCGACGAGCACGACGAGGTCGACGAGGTTCACGCGAGCAGGCTCGTGAGCAGGCGGAACAGCACGATGAGGAAGGCGAGGAACCCGAGGACCACGGCGTACACGCCGGTCCACGACCGGAAAAACGGCGGCCGGTCGTCGAGGACCTGCTTCGCTTTCTCGGGGTCGATCGTCACGCGGGCGCGCTCCGGCGGCCTAGTTTCCCAGGGCAATCAGGTTGGTGAAGAGGCGGTACGCCCCCGGCACACCCGCCGGGATTTGCCGGAACCAGGAGTACCCGGTGTACACGAACCAGCCGTCGCCGTACTTCGCCACCAGCAGGCCGCCGTCGCGCGGCGGCTCGCCGGCGTCGTTGCACGACAGCACCGCCTTGAAGGCGTCGTCCCACTTGTTGGCGAAGTAGAGGCCGCGCTCCTGCACCCACCCCTCGAAGTCGGCCGTTGAGATCTTGTTCGGCACGTTGAGCACGGGATGGTCCGGCGCGAGGAAGCGGACCTCGGCGTTCTCCTCGCTCACCCGGTCGCGCGAGATGGTCAGCGGGTACGGCGCCGGCGCCTCGACCCGGAGGTCCTGGCTGGTGCTGTACTGCACGATGACGGTGCCCCCGGCCCTGGCGTAGTCGAAGAGCGCCGGCTGCTGGAAGCGGATCCGTTCCAGCGTGTTGTAGGCCCGCACGCCGAGGATCACCGCGTCGTAGCGCTTGAGCACGTCGGTGGTCAGGTCGTCGAGCGTCAGCTCGACGACGGTGAACCCTGCCTGGCGGAGGCCCGCCGGCACCTGATCGCCGGCCCCTTGCAGGTAGCCGATCGTCTGCCCCCTGCGCTGCAGCGCCAGCCGTACGACGCGCGCCTCCGCCGGCGGCAGATCGACCTGCGTCGGAATGTGCTCGTGCTCGATGTGGAGGAGACCGCGCTGGTATTTCCGGCCGCCGGCCTCGGCGACGGCGCGCAGCGTGCCCGTCGAGGCCGCGCCGGCGGAGGCCGCGTCGGGCGGGTGGACCGCGAACGTCAGCGTCGCCGCGCCATCCTTGTCGGCGATCGTGAACGGCCGCGACGCCGGCGTGGTCGTCCAGCCTGCGGGTGCCTCGAGATGGAGCGTCCCTTCGACGCCGGCGCGGCCGGCACGCAGGTTCACCGACACCTCGCGCGCTGTCGCGTCCGGGAAGATCAGCACGCCGTCGGCGATCTGCAGCGCGACCGCCGGGATCACCTCGAGCGGCCGGTACTGCTCGCCGCGGACATCGTCGGTCCACTTGAAGACGACCGGTCGTTCGACGGTGAACGGCACACCGTCCAGGTCGAGATCGAATCCGACGATCAGGGCCGGCGGATTCTCCGGCAGGCCGATGAGGGCCGGCTCCGCGACCCGGAACATCCCGAGCGTCCCCGTCTCGCGCAGCCAGTACGGCTGCGAGTCAGTCAGACCAGCCGGCAGCGTGACGTCGATCGACTTCTTGAACGACTCGCGACCGTTCAAGACCTGGTCCCAGGTCTCGTTCGCCCCGGCGGCGGCAAGAGTCACGCGTTTCAACCGAACTGCAACAGACGATCGGTTGGCGGCTTCGAGATTGATCTTCACCGTGTCGCCGGGAACGGCGGAGAAGGCTTCGGCGGCGGCTTCGAGGTAGAGCCCGAGGCAGGCGGCGATGACCCGGTCGAGATCGCCCGCCTTGACGGTCGTCCAGCGGCCGGCCGGCAGCACCTTGAGCGCGCGGCGCGCCTCGAGCAGCGCCGGCACGACACCGGACGGGTTCTCCGGGTCGAACGTGCGGGTCGCACGCGCGAGGATCTCCCCCACCTGCCTGCCGCCAGGCACCCGCGCCCAGGTGGTGTCGATCCCCGCGAAGAGATCGGCGCCGGCCGACCCGGCGCCGGCCGCGGCGGCGGCGCCCGCCGGGGCGCCGGCCGGATCGCCCTCGACCGGTTCGAGGTACTCCAGCACCTCGCCGCGCGTGCCGCTCGAGCCGAACCCCTGGCTGTGATGCATGCTGCGGCTGCGGGCCGCCAGCTCGGGGTACGACTCGCCGAGCAGGGGGCTGTACTGGCCGACGTCCACCTTGACCATGGCGTCGGGCTTGAAGTCGGCGCGGTTGTCGTAGAACCAGGGCGAGGTGTTCCACAGCAGGCGCCGGGGGCGCCACGGGGTCAGGCGACCAAGCTGCTCGGGGTAGCGGTTCGGGTCCGCCGCCACCGTCACCGCCTCGCGCGCCAGGAGCGCCGAGGCGGTGTGATGGCCGTGGGTCTGGCGCGTGCCGCCGGGGAAACGGGTGATCACGACGTCGGGCTGGAACTCCCGGAAGACCCGCACCGTGTCGGAGAGGACCTCGTCCTTGTTCCAGATGCGCAAGGTCTCCTCCGGGTTCTTGGAGAACCCGAAGTCGATGGCGCGGGTGAAGAACTGGTGCCCGCCGTCGATCCGGCGCGCCGCCAGCAGCTCCTGCGACCTGATGATGCCGAGCAGCTCGCCGATCTCCGGGCCGATGAGGTTCTGCCCGCCGTCGCCGCGGGTCATCGACAGGTACGCCGTGTCGGCCAGGCGTCCGTTGGCCAGCCAGGCGATGAGCCGGGTGTTCTCGTCGTCGGGGTGGGCGGCGACGTACATCGCGCTCGCCAGCACCTCGAGCTTCCTGAGCGCCAGCTTGATCGCGGCCGCGTCGGGCCGCGGCGGCGCCTGGGCCGAGGCCGGCCCGGCGCCCATCCATCCCAGAACGACCGCCATCGCGCATCTCCCGATGCTCCTCGTGATTCCGCTCATCGCCGGGGCTTCTCCTCGCCTTCGAGCACGTGCCGATAGAGTTCCAGATACTGTCCAACGATTCGTTCCGCCGAGAACAGCGTCGCCGCCCGCTCGCGTCCCTTCTCTCCCAGGCCCCGGTAGCGCTGCGGCTCGGCCACCATGGCGTCGAGCCTCGCGACGAAGCCGTCGATGTCGCCGACCGGCAGCAGGAAGCCGGTCTCGCCATCGACCACGACCTCGGGGACGCCGCCGGCGCGGGTCGCCAGCACCGGGTGGCCGTGGAACATGCTCTCGAGGATGCTCAGGCCGAAGCTCTCGTGGTCCGAGGTGTAGAAGCCCAGGTCGGCGGCGTTGAGATAGTTCTCGATGTCCGGCACCGAGTTCATCACCGTCACACGCGGCTCGATCCCGAGGGCCGCCACCAGCGGGCGATAGGGTGAGAAGTCGCCCCCGGCCAGAATCAGCAGCCGTATCCGGTCGCGGTGCCGCGACGCGGCGACGACGCGCAGCAGGTCGTCCACCCGCTTGCCGGGGCGCAGGTTCGACATGTGGATGACCAGGAAGTCGTCACCGACCCCCAGCTCGTCGCGCACCTGCCGCCTCTCGCGCGTCGGCCTCACCGGCGCGAAGAAGTTGTGGATGACGCGGATGTCGCGGGTGACATCGAAGAGACGCACGGTCTCGTCGCGCAGGAAGCCCGACACTGCCGTCACGCCGAGCGAGCGCTCGATCGCGTGCCGTATCACGGGCTGGTAGTCGGGGTCCTTCCCCATCAGCGTCGTGTCGGTGCCGTGCAGCGTCGTGATCAGCCCCGGCGCCCCGGCGCCCAGCATATCGCGCGCCAGGCAGGCGGCGACGGCGTGCGGCACCGCGTAGTGCGCGTGGATCAGGTCGAGATCGTGCTCGCGGCTGACCTCGGCGAGCTTCACCGACAGCGGCAGCGTGTAGTCGGGGTAGCGGAACAGGTCGTACTCGTTGATGCTCACCGGGTGGAAAAAGACGTTCGGCGCAGACGCGTCGAGCCGGAACGGCATGCCGTACGAGACGAAGTGCACCTGGTGGCCGCGCTGCGCGAGCTGCTGCCCGAGCTGCGACGCCAGAATCCCGCTGCCGCCGACCGAGGGATAGCAGGTGATCGCGAGACGCAGCGGCGCCGGGCTCAGAATCGCCTCCCCGAACCGGTCAGGTCGGTCAGCCCGTCGAGGCGGATGGGGTCGTTGGCCCACACCGCCATCGCGTTCTCGACGCCGATCTCCGCCCCCAGCACCCGGGCGCGTGCCAACTGCAAGTCGATGTAGTTGCGCGTCTTCATCTGCGACGCGTGGCACTCCATCGCCGCCTTCCAGGTCGCGAAGGCAGATGAGATGTCGACGATGATCTTCGCCAGACCCTGCAGGCCGGCGCCGCCACCGGCGCCCGTGCCGGTGATGTCGTAGAAGTAGAGCGCGTCGATGGCATGCGCCGGATGGGTCTCGAGGTCGCGCAGCCCCGCGTAGCGCGCCAGCCGCGCCGCATCGCGCACGAGCCGCGCCGCCTTCGCATGGTCGGGGTGCTGGTTCTCCTCCGGAGTCGGCGCGAGCAGGATGTGCGGCCGGACGCGCCGGATGACGCGCGCGACGGCCAGGGCGTTCTGCGGCCGGTTCTCGATGCGGCAGTCTTCCCCAATCTCCGCGAACTCCAGCCGCGCGCCCATGATCGCCGCGGCCGCCTCGGCCTCGCGCTTGCGCTCCTCGGCGGTGCCGCTCGTCGCCGCCTCGCCGCGCGTCAGGTTCAGAACCGTAACCGCGTGCCCCCTGGAGACTTCCTTGATAAGGATGCCGCCGCAGCCGAACTCGACGTCGTCGGGATGGGCGCCGACGGCGAGGATGCGGCGCGCGGTCGGCGGCGGGGCCGGCGCGGCGGCGGGGCTCGCAGGATCAGGCACGGACGTCATGGATGGCGTCGCCCTTCATGAGCGCATCTCCGTCGTTGGGTCCCGGAAGCCCCCATCGGGGGCGCTCGCGCGGACCAGGGGCCGGCCGACCGGCGCCGTCCCCCCGCGAGCCGGGAACACGAAGGGTATCACCCCTTCCGTCGCCGGGCACTCAAAAGCGGCCGGGGCGGAGCAATTGATGAGCGGCTGGTTGCAGGCCATGACCCGGGTCGCACCAGACTCCGGGCGGAGGGCCGGGTCGTCGGACGTGGACAGGCTCCCGCCCGCCTCGGGACTACTGCTGGAGCCGTGCCAGCATTTCCTCCGCCAGATGGTAGTTGTCGCGATCGTCGGGATGGAATCGCGGCCTCAGGTAGGACCAAAGCGCCGCACAATACTTCTGGAAGAAGCCGGGCTTCACGAAGAAAAACCGCCCCGCCTCCCTCAAGGTTCGCCAGCTGAGGAGCCGGCGGTCCTGCCACAACAGGCTCATCGTGCCGATGCCGAGCGCTCCCAGGAAGCAGAACGTCGCGCCGGGCATGCCGAGGATGCGCAGCACATACGAGGGGGACACCTTCCGGAGCACGTCGTAGACCACGGCCTTGTGCTCTATCTCCTCGGCGTAGTGCCATTCGAAAAGCAATCGCACGCCGGGATCGGCATCGGACAGGAACTGATGGGTCAACCCGATCTCCGCGATGACCGCGTTGATGTGCTCGAGCGCCGACGCGTTCGAGAGAAGCATCTTCGGACCGAAAACGAATCCGGTGCAGCGCTCGAGGACTCCGTACACGAGGAAGGTGTACCACCGCAGGTATCCGTCGATCCTGTAACCCTGCGAACGGAGATTCTCGAAGAACCGCTCATGTTCCCGGGAATGCAGCGCTTCCTGGCCCAGCAGCCCCAGCACCTGTTCCCGCAGAGCGCCGTCGACGTGGTCGAGATATCTTCGGGTGGTGCGAAGAATGAACTTCTCCCCTTCGGGGATGATCAAGGTGTAGGCGTTGAGCCAATGGGTCTTGAAGGGGCTGTTCCCGAACCAGTGCCTGTCCGTTCCTCTGGGGAACGCGAAGACCACCGGACGTGGCCGGATTCTGTGATCCATTACGCCTAGGGCACGTTCCCCTGGAGGTGGGCCTGCACGAACTCATACGCCAGATCGCCGAACTGTGGGCACATCTCCTTGCTGGCCTCGACCGCGGCCGGGAAGTGCACGCCTCCGTAAACCCGCGCCATGCCGCAGTCGTTCACAAGGTCGGTCCAGGTCGCCCAGGGCCCCAGGATGATGGTGCGGGCCGGCGTGATGTCGGGCTCGACCTTGGACGTGCCCTTGAGCCAGGGGTACAGGAACCCCAGCGTGTCCGAGCCAAAGAGGCGCCGCATCGACTGGGCGTAGCCCGCGCAGAAGCACGCCGAGGCCGAGGGGTATTCGGGATGGTCGGCCGTGCTCATGTAGCTCCGCCATTCTTTGGCTGGAAGGTCAAAGACCATCCCCCTGCCGGGGCCGCCCCAGGCCGTCACCGGCGAGTCGCCGTACAGGTGGCGGATCGCCGAGAACGGCCGCACCGTGTCGTAGCGGAACTTCTCATTCCAGACGGCGATCCCGCCGTCGAACGTGGCGACATGGCCCATGAAGTCCAACTGGACGAATTGGTCCAGCGTGAGGCCGCGGGTCGATGCGAGGTAGATCCCTACCGTCCCGAGGCTCCGGATCTTGTCGTCGAACAACTCGGCGATCCCCTTCTGGCGATCGGTCAAGCCGGCGGAGACCGCGAGGACCTCGTCCGCCTGCCCCTGGTACCCAGCGACATTGTTCGGGTCGCTGTCGGACGGCACCGGGGAGCTGAAAATGTCCGGGTCGTCGTAGGTGTAGGGCCTGGTCAGGCGCCACTGCGGCGTGACGAACTGCTGCACACCGAAGAGGCCGCCGCCCCGCGTGCCGATGTTCGGCTGCCACCGGCCCGCGTCGATGAGGTCATATGCCGTGTTGACCGGCTTGTAACCCGTGTAGTCCGCGTAGGGCCTGCGGTTGTACTTCCGTCCCCCCTCGTCGCCGAGCTGGTTCATGCCGTCGTGCTCCCGGGCCGCCACAATCGCCCAGCCCGCCACGTTGCCGATGCCGTCCGGGGTGGTCGTGTTGGTGCTGACGTTGTCGGGATCGAGACCCACCGACGTCATCATCCGGCGCCAATCGGCGGCGTTCTGCGGGAGCACGCTGTTCAGGACGCGATACGACGCATAGATGAGCGCGACGTTCTTGTTCCGATTCGTGGCGCTCTCGCCGGCCGGCCGGCGGCCCAGATTGGAATAGACGCCGACCGCCGTCGGGTGATAGGGCGCAATGGCGTCGAACCAGGCGTTGTTGACGAGCGTGATGATGCGGAGCACGATCGACGCGTCGTTCGCGCCCGGCGACACCTGCCGAATGGCGGGGACCATCTCGGGGATGACCACCCGAATCGCCCCATTCCCGGTGTCGTAGTTGAACGCCGCTTCGGCGTCGGCGGAAAACAAGACGAGAATCCCGCAGAGACCCGCCTGGATCGTCCGGTTCACGACAGATGGCATCTTCGGCATGGCCTCCCCCTCCTGGTGATGCACTGGCCCATTCCCGCAAAGGGCCTGCTGGTCGGGCTTTCAGGACGTACCCCTAGTTACCGCGACCGGCTCGAAAAGTCAACTGTTTTCCCCCGGTTGCCGGGGTCGCGCCTCGTGCGGGTACGGCCCCCGGCTCGCAACCATGCGCATGGCGCTCCCTGGACCGTCCTGCCGCGCCGACCCGAACTTCACGGAAGCTCCTGGCGGGCGGGGACCGGTCATCGAATGGTACGGTCCGCCGATGATCAACGCACGTGCGGAAACATGCTGCTTGCTCCGGGCGACCTGGCGGCATGCTGCGCCTGCGACCATGACGGGGCGAGCCCCGGCCGGAGTGCGTGTGCATCTCGGAGCATGCCCGATTGCGCGCGACTCACCGCTTCGGGTCGCGTTCCATCCGGCCGGCACCGCCGGTTCGACGCCTCCGGCCGGCTGATCGCAGCCGGCGTACGCCGGGTCAGCAGCCGCGACACGCGGCAGACGGTCGTCCCGGGCGAGGACAGGAGAGGCTTCCTCTTCATCGAGCCGACGGATCCCCGACTCGGCCGGGCATGCCGGGCCGTGTCTGGAAGATCGTCGACATCGGGGCGCGTTACCTGCCCAGGACAGCGGTTCCCGCGAACCCACAGCCGTTTCCTCCGCAGTTATTGGCGGTAGAATCGGGTTGCATCGTGGCGTCATAGATGGTGAGCGTCGCGTCGATCCGTGCTTCTCTCCCGTCGATGGTGAAAGCCGGGGCGGCCGTCAGTATCAGTTCGTCGCTTGCCAGAATCGGCACGCGGGCGCCCAGCATGACTCTTCCCTGCATTCGGTTGACGCCTTCACCGACAACGGTCGCCGCGGGAGGCGCGCCCGTGCAATCCGACATCGCCGTGTCATCGAAACAGAATCGGAACTTGCCCTGCATGGTGAGCGACATCATGCCGCCCCGCACGTTGAGATCACGCGTCGGGTTGAGGCAATTCTCCAGCAACCCCCGCAGTCTCCCATCACACGGCGTCGGGCCGCCATCGTCACAAACCCCCTCCATGAACAGGTAGGTGATCTTGGCCGTGACGAGTCCCTCACCGACCGGGCACGTGACGAGGTCGCCCGCGCAACCTGTGCGAGCGCAGGAGAAATCCTTCGTATAGGTGCCAATCGTGTGCGCCACAATCCCCCGGGATGGCTCCGCCAGGAGGGGGCCCGGCAGTGTGAGCATCAAAACGGCCGCGAGGGGGGGCAGGAGCTTCTTCATGGATTGTCCTCCTTGGCTGCGAATTTTCTCCTAGTGTGACACAAATCAGGCGGTCCCGGGAAGCCGCGCGCATCGCGATTGGTTCGGGTGCCGGCCAACTGCACCTTCAGCCAGTGGTTCGAATTCCCCTGTCCCCTCTCGTCAGCCACGACGATGTCCGCAAGTCCGTCTTCGTCGTAGTGCGCCAGAGTCGTCCCGCGCGCGTCGAACACGTAGCTGATGCCGGCCTCACGGGTCACGTCTTTGAGCGTCCCCTCGCCGTTGTTGAGGAACAGGAGGCTCGCTTCGCCCCCCATGCCCCCATCGGGGAGCTTCCCGAAGCGGGACGGCCCACCCCGATTGCCGAGCCCCATGCTATTGACGACCAACAAAAAGGGGCGACACGGCAGGGGTTCACAATGGCACGGATTGAAGCATTTCAGATTCCGGTGCTTCCGGTGCCCGAGCAACGGCGGATCGTGGCGGAACTGGATGCCCTGCAGATGAAGGTACACGCGCTGAAGCAGGTGCAAGCCGCGATCTGTGCGGAGGTCGACGCTCTGCTGCCCTCTGTGCTGGACAGGGCGTTCAAGGGTAACCTCTGATAGTGAAGAATCCGTTCTTCACTGACGATCGCAGTGCGGCAACGATATCGGCTGCCTCGCCGAGAACGCTCCGTTGACGTACTGCCTCCCCGGCCTCCTGTCAGCACCGCTCTGACTCGCCACGAGGTAGTAGCGCCCGTCGCCAACCGGAGGATCGGGGAGGGGGGGGGTCGGCAACGCTCACCACTGCCCCGGCGTGGGATTCGCGACGGCCTTGCAGGTCAACGGTTGCACCTGTGACCGGTCCGGCATCAATCGGACGTTCCCGGTCCAGACCTGCAGCGAGTCGGCGGAGCGAAGTGTTCATGCTGTCGGAGACCCAGCCCCGGGTGGCGGCCATGGAGGCCCCGGCGAGGGAGATGACCTGAACGACCGCCGACCGAACGCGGCGGGGCCAGCCGCGGGGCAGGGGGAGGGGAAAGTGGAGGGCGACATCGGGCATGGGGACCTCCCGCAGAAATCTAAAATTGAGCGGGCGGGAAGCAGCGTAACGTATTGATTAAAGTGGGCTTTCCGGCAAGGAATCCGACCCGCAAGAATCGGCGGACCAGTACACCATTGGATAGACTGTTACCCGGCCTTGTCCGCTACGTTTGCGGGAAACCCAAATCGGCGAGTTGCAGCGTTCCCCGCTTCACGGGGGTGGCACGGCTGGGAGGGGCTCGGCCTGGACGGTCGTTGACGTACAAAACACGCGAGTCCAACCGAACGCCCTGTTCTTCAGCGTCGCCCCTCTCCAGGAAACATTCTGGTTTCCCACTAATCCGAACTGAATGAGCTCTCCGTTGAATTCGAAAGGGAAGGCCTCGATCTGCCTTAACCTTACATCTCCGATCCCGTTCTCCGTTTCTGGATCGAAGGTAAAAACGGAGTTCTCTAAACCCGTCGCGATTCGGATTCCGTCCCTGAAAGTCGCTGGGTCCGAGTAATCCCCATCCGGCGTATCGTCGAAGTAAACTTCCGACACACCCAGCGCTTCGTAAACGAGTAGGGAACCGTTTCTGTGCACGCGAGTGATGTGCGCCTCCAAGTAAAGGGTGAAGAGAGCCTTCGATTCGAGCCTGGGGCTGTCCTCCAGATAGAGGTCCTCTTCGTCTAGACCGTGAATGTAGTCAAAGTAGCCATAAATGAGAACCTCGCCGGAGCGCTTGTTGACGAGGAGTTGGAATATTTGTCTTCGACTGATTGTCCCGAGGGGGGATATTGAGACGAAGCGCGGTTGATCCGATGTCACCGCGACAGGCTCAGTTCTCGCTACGCCTCCACTGTCTCCTGCCAGAAGACCCGACGTGACAAGAAAAGCCACCGGGAGATAGCAAAGAACTCGATTCGGTCTCAACGGCCCTCCTGTTCGGTGCCAGACTGGCACGCTCTGGTCCCGCTGGCCTCTTGCGATCACAATGATTAGCTTGGGGTGCTTCTACCACATTTCTTAAATAGAGTAAATGCCTGTCCTACATTCGCACTTCACGAACGCGATATCGCACCCCGGCGTCAGGGCATCGACGGAAGATCGACACGGGGAGCCTCATCAGCCGAAGGATTTGCCTGTGTAACTCGTTGAGCTCGGGCTCGAACACCTGATACTGCGGTAGTCGGTCGAGTTTTCGCGGGCCATGCCGCGCCGAACTTCGCGCTCCAGGAGGGCGTGGACCAGAAGGGCCACGAAGTAGAGGAACAGGAGCGCCTCGATCCGGCTCACGTTCTTCAGCCGGACCGGCGCGAGATCCTGCACGGACTCGAGCTGCTCGTGACGCTTCTCGAGCTTCGGCCGGAACTTGTAGGCCTCCAGGATCGCCTTGAGCGAGAGATCCTTGCAGTTCGTGATCAGCGGGAACATGCCGTCGGAACGCTCGTCGGCCGCGACGACGTCGTCCTTGATCCTGGCCGCCACCGAGAACCGGAGGCGCTCGCGCAGCCTGAGCCGGCAGCGCTTCCCCCGGAGCTTCGTTTGGAGGCGCTCGATCCCCACGTACGCCTTCTCGATGCGCGCCCCCCGGGCCTCCGCGTCCTGCGCCGCCGTGAGCGAGTTCCACACCCAGACGATCCGGTACCCCTCGTTGGACGGCAGCTCCACCTCGACCACTTTCCACACGTCCTCGGGACCGCTCCGCCGGCGGGGATTCGGGCGCCGCACCGCCTCCACCCACGGCGGATCGTGGGTCTGGATATAGCTCCGGAACCACTTGTCCTCCCGCCGGTTTCTCGGCAGCACCGTGATGAAGCGCCCCCGGTGCTTGTCGATGTGGGCCAACGTCGTCTTGGAGCACAGCTTGCAGTCCGCCACGTAGGGAAAGGTCGACCGTCTGCACAGCCGGCGGAGCGTCTCCCACGTCCCGACGTGAGTCGTCGAGTCGTTGGTGTTCCCGTCCAGGGCGCGGTAGTGGATGGGCACGGCGCCGTCGGCCGACACCGTCAGGACGAAGAGAAGCTGCTTGAGATCCGGACGATCATCCTTGTTGTGCCCGTAGGTGACGAGCACCGTCGGTTTCCCTCGGACCTCGCGCCCGCCGGCCCCCTTGTACTCCCCCATCAGAGTCAGCGTGGTCGAGTCGTTGTGGAGCTGGTCGAGCTCGATCGCGAACTCGCGGATGGCGCCCCGGACCAGCTCCGTCAGGAGAGCGGCCCGGTCGGCATCGAACAGGCGATCCAGGGCCCGACCGACGCGGTCGTCGTTCAGGAAGGACACCTGGTCGGGGGTCAACCCGATGAGTCCCGGCTCGGCCCGCGTCGCCCACTCGGTGTGCGTGTAGAGGGGCTGCCGGTCGTTGAGGACGATGTTGCGGACCAGGACCCCGAGGGCTCGGGCCGCGCTGACGCGACCGCCCGAGGGCAGGACCTTGGCGAGGAGACGGTCCACCTTGAGGCGGCGGAGGATCTCATTCACCAGAGGCAGCCCGCCGACCCGGCGGGCTTCCAGAGCCGGCGCCGATCTCCCTTGACTCCTCTCCATACTAGCAGTATATTAACTGCTAGAAAGGCGCGAGTCAAGGACTTTCAATGGCTTCTTCCGACGCGCAGGCGAGGCTCGAGGCACTCAAGCGGGACATCCTGGAGCTGGGCTTCGTCCGCCCCGGGAGCCTGGTCCGCCGCTTCATGCCCTGCGGCAATCCGGCCTGCCGGTGCATGGGCAAGCCCCCCAGGCTCCACGGCCCCTACTATCAGTGGAGCCACAAGATCGCCGGCAAGACCCGCACCGTCCGGCTCTCGGAGGAGCAGGCGCGCCTATGCCAGCAATGGGTGCGCGACCACAAGCGGCTCAAGCGTCTCGTCCGTCAGATGGAGCAACTTTCCCTCAAAGAGACGGACCGCACCCTTGGCGCGATATCACGTCCGTGCATCCGTGATCGGTTAAGTGATCTGTTTTCAGTGAGATAGCTTGATGGGCACGGGTTTGCGGCGATCACCAGGTGGCTCCATTCTCGACGCGCGCGAGGAGCAATTGTCGGGACAGATTGGGATCG
>Ga0247727_10010034_pt1 | contig 16903 bp, 14 predicted proteins | sample WisWelCaveWW1625_FD_202498 | JGI IMG/M metagenome (GOLD analysis project Ga0247727, IMG submission 202498) | Biofilm microbial communities from Wishing Well Cave, Virginia, United States - WW16-25 | ecosystem: Environmental > Aquatic > Deep subsurface > Groundwater > Cave microbial mat | place...
CGACTTCGGGCTCCATCACCTTCATGACCTTCATCGCCTTGCCTGTGGTTTGCGCGTGAGCGCCGACTTCGGGCTCCATCACCTTCATGACCTTCATCGCCTTGCCTGTCGTTTGCGCGTGTCCTGACGCTTCGACGCCCAAAACGATACGATCGAGCAAAACGCGTTCGTCTTTGGAAAGAGTGGCGCGCAGGGCGCTCAATTTTTTCGCGAGACGTTTGAGAGAAGCTTGTTGTTTGGCTGCCATTTTTTGTTCCTCCTGAAAAATTGGACAATCGCAGGGACTGTCAGTTTTTTTACTTGATGGTGGTATTGTAGCGTGTATTGCGCGCGTTGTCTGTCATCTAGGTGACACAAGGGAAAATTGGTAGTACGGTAGTGCGATAGTGCAGTAGTCAGTGTTTGCGATTTGCGATACGCTATCCGCCATCTGCCATCCGCAATTCTCGCAATGTCGCTTGATCGAACCCCGCGAAACGCGGCAAATCGTTAAGGTTCGTGCGCGACAGGCGTTCGACAAATTTCGCGCGCACAATGTGGCTGATGCTTGGATAGGTCAACAAATGCCGCAAGGTTTGCGCGGGAACGCGCAGGAGCGTTGTCGCTTCTTGCGCGATCACATTCGCCGTGCGCGGTTGTCCCGAGAGCGCGGCGATCTCGCCAAAAAAGTCGCCTTCGCCCATCGTCTCAAGCCACCGCGTCCCCCCCCCTTCATCCACGCCTGCCACCGCGCGCCCTTGCATCACAAAAAATGCCGCGTCGCTTTTTTCTCCAAAACACACAATCGTCGAACCCACCGGCGCGGCGACGATTTGCGAATGGGTCGCCAACATTTGCCGATCCGATGGACTCAACGCGGCGAGCGCGCCAAAACGGATTGCGAGGGCGTCCACATCCGCAATCGTAGCGACGCGCACGACTTGCGCCGCGGGCGCGGTGGGCGCGGTGCGTAACAATTGAATCACCTGTTTCCATTGCGCGGCGGGTTGTCCAAGTCCGGGGAGGAATAACGCGAGGATGCCCGGCACAAAAACCAGCAGCGCGGCGATAAAAAACAATTCGCGCACCCCTGTTATTTCCGCCAGCCCCGTCAAACCCATGCCAACCAAAAAGGAAACATCACGCGTGACAAAAAAGACACTCGCCACGCGCCCGCGCATTTCGCGCGGCGTATTGCGCTGCAACAACAATTGCCGCGCCACCACCGAAGGCGCGTTCATAAAACCTGATATGGTGACAAAGAAAAACGCGAGTGTAACAGAGGAGAGCTGCGAATAAATCATCTGCGCGATACCCATGCCGAGGAGACTAATAGTCATCCATTGCCCACCCGGCAAACGATCGGCGATGCGCGCCATCAACAAACTGCCCGCGACAAAACCAAGCGATGTGAGCCCTTCTTGAATCCCGTACTCAAATTCTGTCGCGCCCAACGCTTCTGTCGCAAACGGCAGCAGCAGCGCGTTGCTCAAACCAAAACTGACACCCATGAACGGCAGCAAAATAAAACTCGAACGCAAAACCTGCGAGCCAAACAAAAAACCGATACCGCTTTGCATGTTGCGAAAAATGGTCGAGACATGCGTTTCCCCTTCGGGCTTGAGGACGGGGAGGCGCGTTAAAAAGATACACACCGCCGAAACCAAAAACGTCAGCGCGTCCACGTAAAACGCCAGCTCTAATGAAATAGTGGCAAGCAAACCCGACGCCGCGAAACCCACCGCCGTCGCGCCAAACGAGCTGATCGCCATCAGCGAATTTGCCGCCGCCAATTCTTCATCCGACGCCACTTCGGGCAAGACCGACGCTTGCGCGGGCTCAAAAAATTGTCCCACGCAGCTGGTCAATAAAACAATCACGTACAAATACGCGATATTCGATTGCACCAAAAAGGGAATCGTCAAGACCAAGAGCGCGCGCAAAATATCTGCGAGCAGCATGATCTTTTTCCGATCCCACCGATCCACAAATACGCCCGCGATCAAACCCAGCACGATGCTCGGTGCCACCGTTGCCATCAACATCAAACCGACAGACAACGCGGAACCTGTTTCGCGATAGACGAGAATGGACGCGGCGAGCGAAGTCAACGCGCTGCCAATCGTCGAAACGAGCTGCGCGCTCCACAACAGCGCGAAATTGCGATTCCGAAAAACCGCAAACGGTGAAACGGATGGATTCATAAAAACTCCCCCTCTCCCGCGCCGCTGGATTACAAATCCAGCGGCGCGGGAGAGGGGGGCGGGGGGTGAGGCGCTAGAACCCCGCCAACGCCGCGTCGCGCGACGCATAGATATGAAACAACTTGTCCAGTCCCACCAACTTGAGCGAATCGAGGAGGTACTCGGACGGAGCGGCGAGACGCAATTCGCCATGTTTGTCCTGCACTTCCAAACGCGCTTTCAAGAGCGCGCGCATTCCCGCGCTGGACATGAATTCCGCGCCACTCAAATCGGTGACGATCTTGTAGTGTTTTGCTTTGATGGCATTGGTCAGCGCGTCGTCCAATTCCGGCGCGCTGAAACCATCCACGCGTCCATTTACGCCGATCACGGCGACGTTGCCTGACATTTCTGAAGTGATGTTGACCATTGTTTTTCCTCCTGAAAAATTACATGCCACCACATCATACAGCAATCGCGCGCGTTTGTCTGTCACGCGCACGACAGAACGTTGACGCGCGGCATTATAGTAAGTTCAAGGGCGCGGCGCAATGGGGGGCGTGAATTGACGTGCCACGCACTTCCCCAAGTGCGTGGCACGTCAATTCACTGCTGCGCGCGTTTGCGTAACGCGGCGCGGTCGAGGATCACAATTTTGCCGCGCCCCGTGAGCAAGGACCCCGCGCGCCGCCATTGCCCCAAAATTTTCGCGGTCGTCTGACGCGCCACGCCGACATGCTGCGCGAGTTCATCTTGCGAAAGCGTGATATAGCCCTTGTCGCTCGCTGCGCGATCCAATTCGAGCAAAATGCGTGCGAGGCGCGCGGGCGCGTCGAAAAAGGCGAGCGCGCGTTCGCGTTCCGTGCTGGCGCGCAAACGCTGCGCGGTCACCTCCAAAACATGCCGCATCACTTTGGGATGGCGTTCGAGTTCGGATAGAAATTCCGCGCGCGGGAGAATGACCACTTCGCTGTCTTTGCGCGCAAGCGCGGAAGCCGTGCGCGGCGCGTTCGTAAGCAGCGCGATTTCGCCAAAACATTCGCCCGCGCGCAATTCGTTAATGACGAGTTCGCGCCCATCCGCAGTCGTGATCAGGATCGCCATTTCGCCCGCGCGGATCACATACGCAGCCTCGCCGGGATCGTCTTGATAAAATAAATAAGATTGACGTGGGATTTGTTTCACACGCGCGACGCGCGCGAGGACATGGAGCGCGGCATCGTCGAGGTCGTGGAACACGGTAACGCGGCGCAGAAAGGTGGTGAGGTCAACCAAAGAGATTCGCGTGTCGGGCATCGTGACCCAAGATTACCACGAATGTCCGACGCGCGAAAGGGGGGGCGCGAATGGAGACGTTTCACCGAAACGTCTCTACACGCGTGGCACATCATTCGCGGGATGCCGCCAAGAACGCGCGCCCCGCGTCTTGACTCAACTGCTCGATCTGTTGAATCGCGCGCGTGATATTTTCAAACGCTTCAGCTGCGGCGCGGCTGTGATGGTATGCCGCGCTCAACATTGCCCAATGCCGCGCATAGTGCAATGCCATCACCATTTCGCGCAAGGAGGTGTGCAGTTGGTAGGGCGCTAACGATATGCGTGCGGGCGATTCCGCGCGCGCGTGTTCGTCTAACCACGCGTTCCAATCGGCGAGATGATCGCGCGCTTGATCGAGATACAACGCATGATACATCGTTGCGACCGCATACGCGCCGTGTTCGCCGTACTGCTGTTGATCGGCGCGCGCACATGCACCGGCGGCTTCGAGCGCGGCGCTGATCGCGTCAAGCTCGGAATGCTGCGGCGAGTCGGAACGCTGCGGCGAGCGTTCCCTACGGGCGGCATTGCTGTCCGCGGGTGGAGGACGAACCGTTTCTGCCAGCGTGTTTATTTGTAAGGTGTCCATGTTTGAAGCTCCTGCAAAGGACTGCGGGGCATGGCGCGCAGCCATTCAATTTTCTGATTCATTAAGACGGCAACATCCAGACCGATTGCCGTGCCGTCGTCGCTCACTGAGCGTGGCCGCACATCCAACGCCATCGCGTAGCTAATGTGTTCGACGCCGTTGACGACGAAAACGGTTTTGCCATTCCGCTCGGCGAGAAAGAATAATGCGTCGCCGCACGGTGTAAAGAACAGTGATTCAAACCACATGGCATCGTACAACGCGCTAACGTGATGGTTTTGCACGATGACGTGATGTTTGGCTTTGCGCGCGACATACGCGATTTCGCGCGTCGTCGGATGGACACGCAAGGATTCGCCATAAATCTGATCGAACGCCGCGCCTTTGTGCGCGCCGCGCACAATGAGCTGTTTGGTCGCGCCATTGGCGTAGCGAACCTTGGCAATATGAAGCGGGAGTACGGGATTGGATTCGTGAGACGTGAAAATTTGTGGCAACATGTTCGCCCCCGGAATAAAGGATGAGGGATGAGGGATGAAGGATGAATAGAGACAATCCTACTCCGTGTCATCCGAAAATGATGCGCGCCGCATCTGGGGAGTATTATCGCGTGGGGCGTGTGAAATGAGTGTGAAATGAATTTGGAGGCAGCTGGGTGGTAAGGTGGTTCGGGGGTTGGGTGGTTAGAGAGAACCGAGAAACGAGAACTGAGAAACGCGATTTGCCATACGCCATACGCGATTTGTCCAGCGGACATCATCAAACAAAATGCCCCACGGTTTATGCTGTGGGGCATTTTATTTCAGTGCCGCCATCCGTTTTGGTGTAAGGGTGGCGAGGCATTCAAGCAGCTGCGCTTTCAACGGGTGATCAGGAAATTCGCCTTGAATTGTATTCAGCGCCTTGAGCAAGAGCGCGTGGGAACTGGATTGTATCGGTATTGTAGGGAAATGCGCGGGCAAATGCAAATCAAAAAAACGCGCTATGCCAAAAAAAATGTGCCACGCAAAAAAAAGAGACGTTCCACCGGAACGTCTCTACATTTTTAATTCTTCAAACTTCGCAGCAACATCTCTGCTTCCGCTACCGTAATCTCTCCCGCCTGTAACGCTTGCAAAATCGCAAACTGCGAATCGTATACCTGCACACGCGTTTCCCCGGACGGATTCAATGCCGCTTCAGGTTCGGATAAATCGGTGACGGTGACAGGAACGACGGCGTTCGATGCTGCGACGGGTGCGGTGGGTTGTACGGAACGAACGCTGTTTCGTTCCACTGCGTTTCGTTCCATCGCGGCGGAATCCGAACGCTGCGGCGAATCCGAACGCTGCGGCGAATCCGAACGCTGCGGCGAGCGTTCGCTACGCGGCGGGGGTTGCCCGGCAAAGCGGCTGGGGCGGCGTTCGACATCAATCTCAATATCGCCGTGCTGCGATTCGAGATGAATGTCAACGGGATCGCCAGCGCCTTCACCAATCGTGCCGACCATGCGCCCGCCGTGCCGCGCCCCCGGACCGGGACGACCGACTCGCACGAGGGGCGCATCACATTCGATTTCGCCATGCCGCGTCGCCGCATCAATGCGCGCATACGCGTCGCCGGGCAAGGTGAGTTGAATGTCCCCATGCCGCGTGACGAGTTCCCATGCAGCTGTGGGCAATACACTTTCGATTTGGACATCGCCGCGGCTGTTGTCAATATCGAGTTCCGCGATGCGGCCCTGTTCGATTTGGACATCGCCGCTGCCGATGCGCGTGGTGACGAGCTGCGCGTCAATATCTTCAAGTTGAAGATCGCCGTGTCCGAGACGCACATGCACACCATCGGGGCGTTCGGTTTCGCCGTCCTCGAATTTGAACATGTCGCCAAAACCGCGCGTGAATTGATCCGCCCACTGCGAAACGCGTTCGCCCAAGTTCTCGCCCCATTCTTCCCATTGATTGCCATATTCGTCCCATTCATCGGTTTCAATTGTAATGTGTTTGCCGAGACGAATTTTTTTGCCGAGCGGAGGGATGGGGGGAATCGGCGGGATTGGGGGCACAGGCGGAACAGGCGGAACATCGCCAACACCCGCGCGCGCTTTTGTTTCTTCCCGCGCGGGCGCATGCGGCGCGTCCATTTGCGTACAATTTTCGAGCGTCACATCACCGCTGCCCGAACGGAGATTGAAAACGCCGCGACAATTTTCGAGATGAATTTCGCCGCTGCCGAATTGGGCGCTGATGCGCGCGTGTATGTCTTGAATTTCCACTTCGCCGCTCGCGCAGGAGAGTTCGATCACCCACGCTTTTGATTTGGGCAGGGTGAGTGACCAATCACTGCCCCCGCCGAATGGATGCAATTCGAGCCAGCGTCCAGCAACGGTAGGTTCGCTGCTCAAGCGGCGTTTGGCTTCTGCGACCTCAAGCACAATTTCGTTTGTGTCCTCGCCAACAATTTCAAATTCGCCATTGGCGGCGACGATGCGGATCGCGTCGAACGCGTCCGCGTGCCATTTGTATTCAGACATAATGTAACTCCGGGGGGTGACGGGTGACGGGTGACGGGAAACGTCAAGCGTCAAACGTCAATGGTTAAATTCGTGATGTGGATGGTTTGAGAGTGGGCGTGTCTTGCAAACGTTCGCCCAACTCGATCAATTTGCTGCCGACGAGCTGGCGGATGTTTTTTGTGGTGGCGTGTGGTTTTTTTGATCCAGCAACGCCTCGATTTCAGCTTGACGCTGCGCGGCGCGTAATTCATCGGCGCGGCGTTCGATTTCATATTGTTCGTTGAGATAATTCATTTTCGTTCTCCTCTGGGAACGCTGCGGCGAGCGTTCCCTACAGTTGTTTGAGCTGTTCCAACGCTTGCGCGGCATCTATTTCGCCCGACGCAACCTTTTGCAAAATCGCGTTGCGCGCGTCGTTTGAGGAAACGGGGGCGGGGGCTTGCTCCGCGCGTTCGAGTGCTTGGTTGATCTCTTCCAGTTTGTTGCGGATGGTGGGATACGAAACGCCCAGCACTTTTTCCATTTCGGACAAATTGCCGCGCACGCGCAAAAACGCGCGCACAAAGGTCAATTGGTCACTCGACAGGGTCGAAAATAACCCGGGTGTAAATTCGCCCTGCATTTTGAGATGGCAATTGGCGCACTGGATTTCTGTAATGACAAGTTCGCCGCCGCAAGCGGGACAATGTTCAAAGAGTCGTAGCATTTGGTATCCTCCGCACATATTTATACTACAATAAATTTAATTTGTCAATAGATAAATCAAGATTATTTAGTAATTAATTGAAAGTCTTTAGTGATTCGTTTTTAACTATTTTATAGCGAAAAAAGCGTCAGCGGACAAAAAACGGATAAGCGAAAGAGAAATTCCCTATCCGTTTATGGCGATGTATTCATCGCGGTTTATCCGCTACCCTATCTGTTGGCAGCCCTCTCACCAGCGCAGCAAACAGGATTCCATCGTCAGCCCCGGTCCAAACGCCAATAACACCGCGTAATCCCCCACCTGCGGATTGCCCTGCTTGATGATTTCATCGAGGACGAACAAGATCGTCGCGGAGGACATGTTGCCGTATTGTCTCAAGACCGCGCGCGAGTATTTTAGATCGTCAGGGTCGAGTTCGAGACGGCGTTCAATGTGCTGCATGATTTTCAAGCCGCCGGGGTGCAAGCCCCAAAATTTTATGTCCGCGCGTTTCAAGCCATTGCGCGCGAGCAAATCGTCAACAAACGCTTCAATGTTCGCGCCGAGAATTTCAGGAACATAGGCGGACAAGTTCATTTTCATGCCGTGATCGGTCAGATGAAATGCCATGTGTTCGAGCGTGTTGTATTCGCAGCGCGTCAAAGAATCTACAAGCATCGGACCTGGATTTTCATCATCGAATCCAATCACCGCCGCGCCCGCGCCGTCGCCAAACAACGCGGACACGATCACATTTTCGGTGTCGTCTGTCGGTTGAAAATGGAGCGAACACAATTCCACTGCTAGCATCAAGGCGCGCTGCTGTGGATTCGCCATCACCACATCGCGCGCGCGCTGAAAGCCGGGGAACGCCGCATAGCAGCCCATTCCCAAAATGCACGTGCGCCGCACATCGCGCCGCAAACCAAGTTGTCCCGCGATTTGCAAATCAAGAAACGGCAAATCGTAACCCGTGCATGAAATCACGCTGAATTGATCAATGCCGCATGCGGCGATGTTTGACGCGTCGAGCGCGCGCTGCACAGTCATTGCGCCGAGCGGTAATGCTTCCTGCATGAACGTAAGATTGCGCTCTTGTGTCCCACGAAAGGTCTGGTGATATTCGCCCGGCGTCGCGGTGAAACGGCGTTGAATCCCCGCGCGTTGAAACAAGATGCGCGCGCGGCGATTCGCGCCGAGATGCGGTTGGAGAAACCGTTCGTAAATTTCTGTTTGTGAATACTCGTACTGCGGCACCCCCAAACCCATGCCGAGAATTTTTGGATATGACATTGCTGCTGCCTTTCGCGTGGCGCGAGATGAAATTTTATCAATGCACAATGCTTAATGCACAATGCAAAATGGAAAACGTGCGGCGGTCTTGCTTGTGCTGTGCGAGGTGAAATACATAGTACGCGGATTATGCGTTGGTGACAAGGCGCGCCCTCTTTTTACCCCGCGCGACGCGCCCCCCGTCTTGGTGTTTTAATAGTGTGCGATATAATTACGTGCACCGCAAGCCACTAACACTTGCATTCACCATCCAACAACGCGGCTGACCGAAGCGTGATTGGTTTTACCTGTCCCTGAACATGTCGAACGGTCACCCGCTACATTCTTTGAGGAGTCCACTCTTGATTACGACCATTCCCGAACTCGTAGATTTACGCATCCCGCGCGCCGATTTGCGCGAGACGCCGTGGTTTCGACCACTCACCATTTCGATTTTGAATCCGCCGATTGAAGGCGATCGCGTCCAAGAAGAACTCTTGCCGCAATTGATCGAATCGTTCCGCGCACAAGGGCACACCGTTTTGGAACATGCCGACGGCAATGTGAATTTGATGATCGGTTTCTATGATGTTCCCGACACCGATGAGCCGTTGACGGAACGCATCCCCGAACGCTCACTGCCCCTCGTCTTGACGATGATGCGCGATTACAAACTCGCTAAACGTCCCGATAATCTCGTCCTGTTTCTCACCATCCGCGAACGCCCCAGCGCGATGCAGCACAAACCCGCGGTTGAACTTTCGCGCACCGCGATGGCGCGCGCGGGTTCGCCCAAAATTATTTTTCTCTCGGGGGATCGCAACACGGGCGATTTGTGGGAAAGCACGTACACGACAATGGAAGGCGGACATCCGAGCGACAAAGCGGAAGAACGCGATGTGGTGACGATGCTGCGCGATCGTTTGATCTCGATGGCGTGTGCGCGCGATGTCGGCGCAGATTTTATCATTCGCAAAGATGCGATTACACAAACGCAATGGGAAAACACGCGCACGCCCGAAGCGATCATTGACGCGGGGCATCGCATGGACAATTTGAATCTCTTGCCCGCGCCCAAAAGTGTGGCGGAATATGTTTCCCAAGAACTCGGCAACATTTACCATCGCTATTTGAACATGAAAGGATTTAGTGAAGGGATGTTATTTGCGTTCGATCCCGATTCCGATACATTGATGGTCACCGCGTCAGGATCATGGAACGTGGACAAGCGCGCGTTGAAACGCGAAGAAGTGGTGCCGATTGGCGGGATGGATGGGCACAAAATTATTGTGTACGCGCCCGAAGGGATCAGCCCGAAAGGTCCGTCCGTCGAAGCGGTGGAAATGTACACGCTGTTGATGAGTGTGCCAAAAACGCGCGTTTCCAAAAAGAACGGCGTGTGGGTTGCGGATCCGAATAGCGAAAAACTAGTGCCAATGATTCGCGGGGGTGTGCATTCACATGTCGGCGTGGTGCGGATTGACGAGGAATGGGTTGAGGATATGGGTCTTAATCGCCGCGATTATCCGTACGGGTTCGGCTGCGGTACCGATTTGATGAAGCAGTTGGCGCAAGATGCAGCGGCACGTTCCAAAGCGATTCACGATCCGAACGACGAGCGTCTGTACGTGCGCTGGCAAATGTTGTATCACGGCGAGACGGTGGTGGAACTTTGGAAAGAGGGCGTGTCGGATCAACCGCTGCAAGGTTTATTGGATATGTATGATCCGAATCGCGTGGGGGCAATCGAGTACACGTGGGATCATATTGATCAACCCTAACAATTTTGAAATAAAAATCGTGCGCCGAGCGCACGATTTTTTATTTCAAAATTGCAAGTACCTTAATCCAATTTCAAAAAATTTTGCAAAATTTTTTGAAATTGGATTGGGCGACTAAAACTCAAACACCGCTTTGATCGCCTTGCTCGTGCCCCGTTTTTCCAACAACTCGAACGCGCGCCCGTACTCCTCCAACTTGAATTTATGCGTCACCATCCACGCTAAATCCATACCGTTTTGCATCAGCTCTAACGCAATGTCGAACGCCCCGCGTTTTTCGCCGCGATAGGGTTCGACGTGATTGTAAATGTAGGATGCGATCACTTCCAACTCTTTGGCAAAGATCGCGGTCCAATCCACATTTTTTGTAATCCCCGGCACGCCGACCAACACGACGCGCCCGCCATTGCGCGACAAGCGCATCGAATCGTCAATCGAAGCATCACTGCCGACACATTCGTACGTCACATCTACGCCGCCGCCATACAAAATGCGTTTCCCGATGATCGGCTGCAGCAATTCGCCCTGTGTGCGGTTTGCGATCTCGGCAAAATAATCTGCTTTGCCGTCAATACTCTCACTTGCCCCCAATTTGCGCGCGGCCTCGGCTTGAAAGGGATAACGCGCGACGACCCATATCTTTGCTTTGGAGCCCGTCGCGCGCAACGCGGCGAGCGTGACCAGACCGATCACGCCCGCGCCCATAATCAAAACGGTTTCATCGTCACGCGGCGGATATTGTAGCGCGGCGTGCAAGCCCACGGCAAAGGGTTCGACCAGCAGCGCGTTTTCATCGCTCACATTGTTCGGCACGCGCAAGAGCTGCGAGGTGTGCGCGAGATAGTATTCGCTCCAACTACCGCCCGTGTCACGGCAAAACCCCGGTTGGACACCCGGCGCGAGATCGCCCTGTGTCATGCGCTCACACAAATTGATTTCGCCGCGTTCACAGAAACGGCATAATTCCTTGAACCCGCGCGGTTTGCACCACAATAATGCTTCGACGACAACGCGTTCGCCGCTTTTGAAATCGCCCGCGCGCGCGCCCACTTCTGCAATCGTTCCCACATTTTCATGTCCGAACGTGAATGGAAAGGACGAAAGTGGGGAGAGGTATGGACTCGTATGCAAATGAATGGTTCCCATGTCCGTCCCGCAAATACCGCCGTACCGCGTTTTGACTTTCACCCACTCGTCGTTAGGCAGTTGCAGTTCGGGAACGTCCTGCATTTGTGTACAGGAAAGTCCGCTCCACAAAATCGCGGGCGCAACTTTTTGTCCCGCTAAACCGAGCGCGTAACGCGGAATCGCCGCGTCGAATTGAATTGCTTTCATGATAAGGGATGAGGGATGAGGGATGAAGGATGAAGCGTTTCCGCCTTCATCTTTCATCCCTCATCCTTAACCTCCGGTATTCTGGAATCGTCACCATCGGCGGACGTTCGCGGATTTGAATGTCCGCGACATCCAAGTCGAAATCATCGTTTTCGTAGCGAATCAATTTCATACTGCGATTGATCTGTTCCACAAGTTCGATGCCGCGCGCTTCGCCGACGCGCTGCATCACCACTTGGGCAATCTCGAACGCCATCATGCTCAACGCGTGCAGCGATTGATTGCGATGCACGCGCTCTTCCAAGTCCACTTGCCCCATTGCTTGCAAACCAAACCGCGCCCACAAATCAATCAACAAACCCGTCTCAACACCATAGCCAACAAAGAAGGGCACTTGCTCTAACGCGACCCGCCGCCCCGCGTATTCCCCCGCGAGGGGCTGCACAAAACCGGACAGTTCGGGATAAAACAGATTCAACAGCGGACGCGCCGCGAGTTCCGTCACGCGCCCGCCGCCGCGCGCCTGCAATTTTTTGCCGAGACGAAGGGGACGTTGATAAAAACCTTTGACGTACATCAAACGCGGTTCCCGAATCAACGGCCCCAAAATGCCATGCACAAAACGCGGATGAATGTTCACAATGTCCGTATCAATCCACGCAATCAAATCACCGCGCAACACATATAACGAATTCCACAACGCCTCGCCTTTACCCGCCCACGTCCCATAGCGCATCAACACTTCGGGATGTTTCACGACAGGCACGCCGAGTCCTTCCGCGATTTCTACTGTGCGATCCGTCGAACTGGAATCAATCACGACGATTTCATCGAGCAGTGGAAATTCTTGCACAAAACGTTTTCGGATTGTCTTGATCACACTGCCAATCGTCGCTTGTTCGTTCAACGTCGGCAGTCCGAGCGAAATTTTCAACCCCTGTTTTTCTTTTAACTCCACCAATTGCGCGATGTCTTCAAACTCGTGCGCGTGAAACGTATTTTCCGCAAACCATTTGTCCACCACCACCGAAATGGTGTAATCCACCGGCGCGAGGTGTTCATCCACCGGTGCGCGTTCAGGGAGTCCCCGCGCCGTTTTGACGATGAGGGTGGGAACTTTGGTTTGTTCCAACACGCGCGCCGCCACCGGACCGATCACGGTATCCTTGTCACGCACGCGCGCCGCCGCGCCCATCACAACGAGTTGATGCTTGCGCGGCTGGGCATGATCCAAAATGGTTTGCGCCGCATCGCCGCGCGCGCGAATCCATTTTTTGATTTTAGGCAGTGTTCGCAAATGCTGAAACAACGCGCGCACACTCGCATTCCGAAAACGCGTTGGCGGAGTCGCGTGCAGCAGCGTAATATCTGCGTCGGTGGTTTGTGTGAACGCCAGCGCACATTCCAGCGCGAGCGCGGCAAAAGGTCCTCCGCGAATCGGCAAGAGAATGTGCTTGATATTTTGCGGCAACGCGCCTTTGAGCAAGACGACATCACACGGCAACACCCGCATCAAGTCATTTGCGAAATCACTCGCCGCGCTTGCCGCCACCAACTCGACATCCTCTTTGGCAATCAATTCCTGCACTTGGCGCGCGGCATCATGTGTCACGCGCACTTGCAGCTGCGCGTCGGGCGATGACAACGCGGTGAGGGCAAGACGTAATTCTTGTGCGGCGCGCGCGCCCGCGCTTAACGATTGTGTGCGTGGCACAATGACGAGACCGAGAAAGAGAATCCGCAATTGGCGCGCGGCGGCGAGTGTACGCGCCAACGGCAACAACGTCGCGATTTGTTCCGCGCTGTCGCCGACGACCAAGATCGTTTGTTTGTGGACGCTCATGGTCATTTCAAGAGCGGAGCGATGCGTTCCTCAAAAATCGTTTCCCACGCGTAGGTTGTGACGACGCGGCGTTTGAGTTGATAGCGCGCGTCGCGGGCAAAAAATTGCGCGATGCGGTCAGCAATCTGCGCGGGGGATTCATCCAACGCGAAATAGTGGGCGAACGCGTGCGCCGTTTCGCGAAAGGGCGGAATGTCCGCGCAAAAAATGGGCAAGCGCGCCATTCCTGCTTCCAAAATCGGAATGCCGAATCCTTCGCGCGCGCTGGGAAACAAGAGCGCGTCCGCAAGGGCATACAAATCGCGGCGCGCACCGTCACTCACCGCGCCGTGTTCTTGGAGAAAAACAATACTTGACTCCTGATTGTCATTTCGAGCCGCGCTTGCGAGAAATCTCTCGGCGGGCGAATACGAGATTTCGGCGATGGTTACATCGCGCTCCGCTCGAAATGACAAATCACTCGCGCGCGCTTTCAATTCATCGAGATACGCGCGATTCGCAGGATTGTGCGGACCGAGCGGACCCATCACAACCAGTTTCGGCGCGCTTCCTTTTTCGCGCAATGCGCGCACAATGTCAATCGCGAGTTCGATATTTTTGCGCCGCGTGACGCGCGCGGGCAAGAGCAGCAGCGGCGCAGCATCAAGCAAATGGAATTGCTGCATCCAACGCGCGGTGGTTGCGCTCACCTGAAAAAATTCCGCCGCGTCAATGCCCGGCGGCACAACCGCAATGTTCGACGCGTCGAGGTCTAACAGGCGCGCGAGCTCGCGTTGACGCGATTCTGAAACGACAACATAGCGCGTGTTTTCCCAAACGCGTTTCAGCAAATCCCACGGCGCGCCCTCATGCAGATCATTCGCGTACACGGGATCACCCCACGCGAAATCGTGACACCACGCGAGCAATTTCACGCGTTGTTGCGTGACAAGTTGATGCAGCGCGGCAGTGAGCGCGAGATTTTTGTGCAATGTGACGATGTTGTGCGCGATGCAAACGTCAACGTCTTGGAGCGTTGCCTCCAACGCGCGTACAAGTTCCCCTCCCAACGCGTGAAAATCATCCGTCACATTTCCACGCTGCAAGGCGCGCTGTATCGCTTCCACGCGCGGATGCCGCGAATCGATCTCGGGAATGAGCGCGTCGGCGTCCCCTCGTCCTGCGACAAGTTTCACGTTATACTCGTGTTCTCGCAGCAGACGCGTGTGGGCTGCCATCGTCGCCTCGACGCCGCCGATGACAGGGGGCACGCTATAATGGAGCAGCGCGATTTGCATGGTACGCGTAAAGTATATTAAGCAGGGCTTTCGCTTAGTTGTCATTTCGAGCGGTTTTGCGAGAAATCTCGCTGGGCAAAACGAGATTTCTCGCTCCGCTCGAAATGACAAGCGAAAGTCCTGTTAAGAGTAAAAAGTAAAAAGTGAAAATTGGAGCGTACGCGATGTCGCGAGTTAACGAATTGCTCACCTTTCTCTATGGCGCGAAAACCGCGCAAGCAATGAAGCTGCGTGTGAACATGCTGATCGAAAAATATCGCGCGCAGTTGACGCAAACACAACGCGCGCCCATTGACGAGCGCACGGCGCTATTGATCACGTATGGCGATCAAGTACGCGCGGCAAGCGAATCACCACTGCGAACGCTGGCACGCTTTCTTGACACGCACACACGCGACATTTTGACAGGCGTTCACATTTTGCCGTTTTACCCTTCGTCGTCGGACGACGGATTTTCTGTGAGCGACTATTACGCGGTGGATTCGCATTTGGGAACGTGGGACGATGTGGCGCGTGTGGGCGCACATTTTGATTTGATGTTTGACGCGGTGATCAATCACGCGTCGGCGCAAGGCGAATGGTTTGAAAAATTTTTGCGCGACGAAGCGCCGCACAACGATTATTTTTTTGTGGCAACGAATGAATTCGTTACTACGAATGTGATTCGTCCGCGCGCGCTGCCGCTGCGGACGGAATTTGAAACGGCGGCGGGAAAAAAATTGGTATGGACAACGTTTAGCGCAGACCAAGTGGATTTGAATTACAAGAATCCTGAATTGTTGCTACAGGTTTTGGATGTGTTGTTGTTTTATGTCGCGCGCGGCGCGCGTTTTTTGCGGTTGGATGCGATTGCGTTTTTGTGGAAGGAAAGTGGGACGACGTGTTTGCATTTGCCGCAAACGCACGCGGTTATCCAATTTTTTCGCGCGGTGTTGAATGTAAGCGCGCCCGATGTGATTTTGGTCAGTGAAACGAATGTGCTGCACGCGGACAACCTTTCGTATTTTGGCGATGGGACGAACGAGGCGCAGTGGGTGTACAATTTTGCCTTACCGCCGCTCACACTGCACACGTTACAAACGGGCGACGCGACGAAACTCGCGCGGTGGGCGCAAACGCTGCAAACGCCTTCGCCCCACACTGCGTTTTTTAATTTTCTGGCGTCGCATGACGGCATCGGCTTGAATCCTGCGCGCGGCATTTTGAGTGACGCGGAAATTGACGCGCTGGTGAGTCGGACACTCGAACGCGGCGGACTGATTTCGTACAAGCACAATCCGGACGGCATCAAGAGTCCGTATGAAATGAATATCAATTTTTTGGATGCGCTGACGGACGGAGAAAAATGGGAAATGCGGGAAATAGAGGAAATGGGGGTTGCGCGATTTTTGTGCGCGCAAGCGATCCTGTTGGCGCTTGCAGGTGTGCCGGGGACTTATTTTCACTCGTTGTTTGGTTCGCGCGGGGATCGCGCAGGGGCGGACGCGAGTGGGATGGCGCGGCGGATCAATCGGCAAAAATTTTCGCGGGAGGAATTGGAACGCGACCTCGCGGATGCCTATTCGACGCGTTCCCAAATTTTTTCGCGGTTTGCGGAACTCTTGCGCGTACGCGGACAGCACGCCGCGTTCCATCCGCATGCGTCACAAACGATTTTGGATCACGACGCGCGCGTGTTTGCGGTGTTGCGTGAAGCGAATGAGGAACGCGTATTGTGTTTGCACAATGTGACCGCTGCGCGGGTGCAGTTTGATTGGAACGAATCAGGAACGGAGTGGCGCAATTTGTTTGCGGGTGACGAGACGCGCGCGGCGCAAATCGAATTGCCACCGTATGGGGTGGCGTGGCTGTTAGGTTGATGCAAGCAAAGTGTATTCGGTAAGCGGGCGGTTTGATAGATCGCCATGATTGATCCTCCTGGGATCGAATTTTATCATTGATTCGCGGTGGCGCGCGGATTCAAGACCTGACAGGTTTTTACCGCATTCGCGTCACCCCCCCACAACTGTTGCAATCCATCCCGCACGCGTCACCCATTGCATACGCGACGGAAACCTGTCACCTAATTTTTGCGCAAATTAGCCGACAAGTCATCGCGAGAAGTTACGGTAACGTCGTTGAATGACGACTTGGAAGGTTCAAGACCGA
>Ga0247727_10010035_pt1 | contig 16899 bp, 15 predicted proteins | sample WisWelCaveWW1625_FD_202498 | JGI IMG/M metagenome (GOLD analysis project Ga0247727, IMG submission 202498) | Biofilm microbial communities from Wishing Well Cave, Virginia, United States - WW16-25 | ecosystem: Environmental > Aquatic > Deep subsurface > Groundwater > Cave microbial mat | place...
ATAGCCGAGATGGGCCAGGTCGTCGCCGGTAATCAGGCGAGGGGGACGAACTTGCTCCGGTGGAGTCGTGGCCAGGAAGTGACGCATGAACTCGTAAGCTTCTAGGTTGCCATGACTGGCGAGGCAATCCAGCCGGTGCAGCTCCAGATGCTCTTCGAAAAGTGGCAGGCGTACGAAACGCTTGAGCGTGGCCGGTCGCATCTGGAATACATCCTTGAAGCGCAGGTGGTTGGCCACCAGCGCCACGATTTGCTCCGTATCATGGTTGGAGAAACGCAGACGCCGGCAAATCTCTTCGGCCATGCGCGCCCCGATCTCCACGTGACCATCGAAACGAATGCGATCCTCGGGGCCGGTTGGTGGCGCGAACGTAGGCGGTTTGCCCACATCGTGCAACAATACGCCCCACGCCAGCGTGGCCGAGCATCCCGCTTGCAGTCCTTCCAGCATCAGCCGCGTGTGAACCCAGACGTCCCCTTCGGGATGAAACTGAGGCGGTTGTTCGACACCCTTCATGCGGGCAATTTCCGGCAGAAGCGGCTCAAGCAGGCCTGACCCCTCGAGCAACTCAAACCCGCGCCGCGCCGCGCCCTCGGTGAGCAAGCGCGTGAGTTCCTCGCGCAAGCGCTCGGCAGAAACGTTGCGAATCTCCGCCGCCAGCGGGGGAATGGCGGCCAAGGTAGCCGGCTCGATGGTATAGCGGAAGCGCGCTGCAAACCGTACCGCCCGCACCATGCGCAGCCTGTCCTCCGCAAATCGAAGTGCAGGATTGCCAATGGCTCGGACGACCCCGGCGGTGAGATCTTCCCGGCCGCCCACATAGTCCAGCACCTCTCCCGTCTGCGGATCCATCAGCAACCCGTTGATGGTGAAATCTCGACGGCGAACGTCTTCCTCCGGGTGGAGGGAATAGACCACACTGTCCGGGTGGCGCCCATCGGAGTAGCCCACATCGGAACGGAAAGTGGCGACCTCGATCTGGACACCGTCCGCGACAACGATCACCACGCCAAACCGCACGCCCACCGTGATGCTGCCGGGGAACAGTTCCTGCACGCGGTCGGGCGTGCCATCGGTGGCGACGTCGTAATCCTGCGGCTCTCGCTGGAGCAGCAGGTCGCGTACACATCCGCCCACCAGATAGGCCTGGTGTCCGGCCTCGCGCAACGTGCGGCAGATGTGGCTGGCGAATTCGCGCGGCTGCATGAGGGGATTATGCGCCTGCGCGAAGGATGCGGCAAATGGTCCCACATCTGACCCGGACGGCGAGTTTCGGTTAGTCGTCTTTGGGGCGCAAAAGGGAGCCGCCAAGCTGCAGCTTGGAGAAACCGAAGCGGTCGCGCAGCCGGTCGGTTGCCCGGGCAAGCCGCTCAACCTTTTTGGGGTCGCCGGTATGCAGCAGGTTGAGCTGTTCTCCCGCAGCCGCCGGATGCTCCAGTGAAGATAGGGAGGCCCCCAGCAGCCGCACTTTTCGCTGGCGGTCCCAATGGGCTTCAAAAAGCTGCTGATGCGTGCTGAGAATGATTCGATCGAGGTGCGTTGCTTCGGTAAGCGTGTGTGACCGTGTGATGGTTTCAAAGCCGGCGTACCGAATCGTAAGCGTCATCGTCCGTGCCCGCAGGCCGGACTCCCGCAAGCGCTTTGCGACCTTCTGGCACAGGAAACTGAGTGTGGAACCGAGCACGGAGGGATCCTCGGTGTCTTCGGGAAAAGTCTGATTGGCGGAGATGGACTTCGGCTCGGCATCCACGAGGAATTCGTAGGCGTCGCCACCCCGCGCCTTGCGCGCTAGCGCCGTGCCCCACTGGCCAAACGTTGCTTCAAGCTTTTCCTCTGGGACACCTGCCAACTGGCCGACGGTTTCAATTCCCAGGCCGCGCAGAGCTTTCTCCGTCACCTTGCCAATGCCGGGAATCTTGCGCATGGGGAGCGGAGCAAGAAAGTTGGCCTCGCAACCCGCCGGAACCCATATCAGGCCGCGCGGCTTGGCCTGGTCGGAGGCCACTTTGGCGACCAGCCGCGTAGCGGCAAGTCCGCCGGAACACGGCAGGCCGGTGGTCGCCGTTATTTCACACAGTAGTTTGTGAGCGGCCGCGAGGGGCGGGCCGTGCAAGCGTTCCGTTCCCGCCAGATCAAGGTAGGCCTCGTCAATTGAGACCATCTCAATCACCGGCGAGTACTTCGCTAGAATAGCTGCGATGCGGTCGCTCCACTGTCCATAGAGGTCGTGGTGGCTGTCGAGGAACACTGCCTGGGGACACAGCCGCGACGCCGTTCGTAGTGGCATGGCCGACTGAATGCCGTAGCGCCTTGCTTCATAGCTGGCGGCCGTGACCACACCGCGCTGGTCCGGTTGCCCACCGACCACGACCGGCTTGCCGCGCAGCTCAGGCCTCGCCAATAGCTCGACGGAGACAAAGAACGCGTCCATATCCACATGGAGTATGGAAGAACTGGCCGGAGCCGACGAGGCATCCGAAAGGTCGTGCTTTGCACGGAATCGAGCTAGCCCGGGCAAGAGTGGAGACTCCGCGGATACTATACACTGGCTTGCAGGTGTGCCGGCGTAACTGTAATCGCGAGCAAGCCTGCAGGCTGGGAACAGCGTCTACTCGGGGAGACCGATGCGTTGAAGGAGTTGCTGATAGCGTGGATCGGATCGAAGCAAATCAAACTGTGGATCTGCACGGAGTACATAGACGAGCGCGCGTGAGCGCTCCTGACAAGCACGCTCAAGCCATTCAAAAGCTTTTTCTTTCTCCCCCAGGCGCGCGTACTCGAGAGCCACGCTGGCTGCCTGCTCTTGGCCTTGCGCAGCCCGCTTCGCGTCTATTCTGACCCAAACTTTCAACAAACCATTGAAGCCCCCCGCGGCAAAGCCGGATGCAAGCGCGGCCGCAGTCTCGGTATCGCGCCGCAGCTCCGCGGCCCTTATTAGTTCCTGGGCTGCTTCTTTTTCTCTCCCCATCTGCGCGTAAACAATTCCCAGGAAAAAATGTGCCATGGGATGATCCGGATCGGCCGACAATACCCGCTGATATTCCGACACAGCTCGATCATATTGACGGTTGAAGTAGTAGAAGCGGCCCAGACAGGAGCTCACCGAAAGGGGGTCAATTTCGTTTGCCTTTTTCGCTTCTAACAGAGCGCGGTCCGGCTTCCCCATGGCCCACCAGAAAAGGGCAAATTGGGCGTGCGCTTCCGCTAGCCCTGGATTCAGTTCGATCGCGCGTCGGAATTCCTTCTCGGATTCAGCCCAGTTCCAGTCGTATGACAGGTAAATGGAGCCCCGTGTCGCATGTGCTTCCGCTAGCCGATCGTCCAACTCAAGCGCCCTGCGAGCCATGGCGCGTGCGTCTTGCACGCCGCGGGCAGATATAGTTCGGTAGAGGTTGGCCTGAGCCAAACCGGCGTATGCCGGCGCGTATCCCGAATCCACTGCCAGCGCCTTTTCGAAATAAGCCACGGCCGTTGCATTTGCCCCCAACCGGGCCTTTTGTCGATTCAGGAAATGATGCCCCAGCAAAAGGTATTCGTATGCTTGGGGGTGAATCCGGGTTCTGTCGTGTAGTTCGGCTCGCTCCCGGCGCGTCAGCTGAACCTGGATCTGACTGGCGACGTCGCTGGCCACCCCACCCTGCAGGGTCAGGATATCGCGAAGGTCCCGCTCGTAACTCTCGGCCCAAAGCTGCCGGTCTCGCACTGGATCTACCAGTTGAACAGTGATTCGAACTCGCTCACCCGAACGAAGGACGGAGCCTTCCAGCACCGCGTTGACGTTCAGTTCGCGCGCGATGACTGCCAGCGGCTTCTTCGTATCCTTGTACTGGAACGCAGTGGTCTGGGAGATAACCCGCAGCGCACTCACTTTCCCGAGGTTGGTGATCAATGCCTCCGTCATGCCGTCGGCAAAGTATTCCTGTTCTGAATCGTTTGAGTGGTTCTCAAGTGGCAAGACCAAAATAGAGGCGGTTCGATCAGCGGCAGATGCGGCCTCGCCCGCCGTTCTCCAATTCCAACCCTTCCAGACCAGTAGGGCAACAAGGACTCCCGCTAAACTTGCGGCTGCGATCCAAAGCGCGCTTGGGTGCACCCTGAATGGCGCGGGGGTTTGCGCAGTGGGGGGCAAAGTTCCGGGAGAAGTGTCTTCTTGATTTTCCGGGAGCCGGAGACGATACCCCCGGCGGGGCAGAGTTTCAACGTACCGCGGTTCGTTGGCCGAATCCCCTAGGCATTCGCGGAGTTTGTTAACCGCGGCATTCAGACTGTGCTCGTAATCGACAAAGGTATTGTTTGGCCACAGCCGCGACCTCAACTCCTCCCGGGTTACAACCTGGTTCGGGTGATTGAGCAGGATGGCAAGGATTTCGAAGGGCTGTCCGGACAGTTTGATGCGGATTCCGTGCTTGCGCAGTTCACCAGCCTCGAGGTCCACCTCGAACGTCCCAAAGCGCGTGACGCCTGACTTTTGGACTTCCGGCACGCGAATCCTCGCCAGTCGTTCGGCTAGTGTACCACCCTTGCTTTGAAGGTCAATCCAACAGGCTTTGCCCTGCCCCTGAAGTGATGGTGAACTGTTGTTCTTTTAATGAGTTAGCCGGTGACCTGAAATTACCCAAGAATTGATTCTGCCAGCATTGCGGTAGCCGTTCCTTCCTCACACAGTGGGAACAAATCAAACGGGAGTCGCCGCATGTTAGGAAGCACTCGCAAATGGCTCAGTCTTGCGTTATCCGTGGCGCTGGCTTGGCCAGTTGCAGCGGGCGAAGAACAAATTCCATTCGAATGGATTCGCCAGCCCGATGCCATCCTCGTACGTGCGACGGTCAACGGAAAATCTGTTCACTTGATCCTGGACACTGGGGCCACCTTCACCATGCTTGGACCTGAGGTGCTCGGCAAGGCTTCAGTCCCCTTGAAACCCTCCCAGTTCTCTATCGACGGGCCGGGAATGATTGGCGAGGCAAGATTCGTCGAGGTCAAGTTTCAAATCGCAGCCAAACAATGGCGGAACCGGATCGTTCTTCTGAAGAACTTCGAACAGGTTTCACGTGCCTACGGGCGGAGGATTGATGGAATCCTGGGACAGGACATTCTTTCGGAGTTCGACCGCGTGTCCATTGATTTCCGCAATCGAAAAATCATCCTCACCGATTAGGTCCGCACCGCTACAAGGACGCGCGGGATGCCGGCCAGGTCTCGTGTGACGCCAACGTGCATCCAGCCGGAGGCAGCACCGACGAACGCACTTACACGCTTGAGCGAATTGTATCCCAGCTCGAGGACCAGCAGGCCGCCGGGCGCAAGAAGAAGACGCCTGGATTGATCAATCAATGAAGCATAGAGTTCGTGACCGCACTCGCCTCCGAAAAGCGCCTCGCCTGGCTCATGCTCGCGAACTTCGCACTGCAGATGGTCTCTTTCATCACGGCCCACATAGGGGGGGTTGCTGACAATCAAATCAAACGTTGAGTCATCCAAACGTTGGGGCACAGCAGGTTGTGCTCCGCTGAAAGCTTCGAGCAGGTTGCATTGGACGAATTGAATGCGCTCGGAGACGCCGTGGCGCACGGCGTTGCGACGGGCCACTGCGAGAGCCGTGGAAGAGATGTCAGTCGCAATGACGTGTGCGGAAGGCAGTTCACGCGCTAGGGCAATTGCGAGGCAGCCAGAGCCAGTGCCGACGTCGGCAATGCGCAGTGGCTCGCGGCTGCGCTTCGGGCCAAGCCGCTCGAGGACCACTTCCACAAGATGTTCCGTTTCCGGGCGGGGAATCAGCACAGCCGGCGTGACCTCGAATTCAAGGCCCCAGAACTCTTGCTTTCCGGTCAGGTATTGCGTGGGAACACCGGAAGCACGTTCCGCAACCAGTTCCAGGTAACGCGCCGTGATTGCTGGATCGAGTGCCTCTTCTGGATGTGCGTAGAGCCAGGCGCGGTCGCGGCCCAGCAAATGCATCAGCAGGAGTTCGGCCGCAAGGGTATGAGACGGCACACGCTCTGCGCGCAAACGATGCATGGCCTCGCGCAGGGCCCCGCGAACATCCAGAACCGTCGGCATGGGTATCCCTGCAGACATGTGCACCACGTCAGGCTTCGACGAGCTCCTGCTTGAGCCGCTCAGCTTCGAAGTGCGTCATTAGGTTATCCACCAGCGGGGCCAATTTGCCGTCCATGACCTCGGTCAACTGGTGAAGCGTGAGCCCGATTCGGTGGTCGGTGACGCGGTTTTGGGGGAAGTTGTAAGTGCGGATTTTTTCCGAGCGGTCGCCGGTCTTGATCTGCCCGCGGCGCTCGGCGGCGATCTGCGCATGCTGCTTTTCGCGCTCCATCTCATAGAGCCGCGCGCGGAGCACGCGCATGGCCTTGGAACGGTTTTTGATCTGCGATTTCTCGTCCTGCTGGGAGACGACCAGGCCCGAAGGGATGTGCGTGATGCGCACGGCCGAATAAGTGGTGTTCACCGACTGCCCGCCCGGCCCGGAGGAGCAGAAGGTATCCACGCGGATGTCCTTGGGGTCAATCTTAATATCAATTTCATCCGCCTCGGGAAGCACGGCGACAGTGGCCGCCGAAGTATGGATGCGGCCTTGCTGTTCCGTGGCCGGCACGCGCTGAACGCGGTGCACCCCGCTTTCGTATTTCAGCTTGGAATAGACCTTTTGGCCGGCAATCGCCGCCACCACTTCCTTCAACCCGCCAAGCGACGACGGGGAGCTTTCCAGCACCTCAACGCGCCAGCCCTGCGATTCTGCGTAGCGCGAGTACATGCGGAAGAGCTCGCCGGCAAAGAGTGCGGCTTCGTCGCCTCCCGTCCCGGCTCGGATTTCGACGATGACGTTTTTCTCGTCGTTCGGGTCTCGAGGCAGCAAAAGCACTTTCAGCTCGCGCTCCACCTGATCCTTGCGGGCCTCGAGCTGGTGCTCTTCGTCATGGGCCAGCTGCTTCATCTCGGCATCTTCAGCTTCGATGAGCATCTGCTTGGTGCCGCGCAGGTCTTTTTCAATCTGCTTCCACGCGCGGTACTTGGCCACCACCTCGGCGAGCTCGGCGTGCGTCCGGGCGAGCTTCTGGAAGCGCGCCGAATCGTTGTGCACCTCAGGCGAGGAGAGTTGCGCGGTCAGCTCGTCGTAGCGGGCTTCGATCTGGTCCAGTTTTTGATAGAGCGTCAGGTTTGGCATACAAAGCACCCAAAATGCGAGATTAGAAAATCGAAAAGAGGAACCTGAGAAACTGGAAACCTGCGCAGGCCCCGCAGTGCGGAGCAAATGGAGGGCAGCTAATAAAACTCGGCGTACATCAAAATCAAACCTGTTACCACAATAGCGCCGAACCAGGTCAAAGTCAAACGGCCGCTTCCGCCTGCATACGGCACGGCCTGTCCCCGCGAAGGCGCTTCACCGCAGCTTCCTCAGGTCGAATTCAGTCGTCACCACCTGCCCGTCAGGCGCGCGTACCTCGATGCGCAACAGCTCAGAAGCAATCTGACTGGTGTCGAATTCCAGGAGCACCTCCGCGCCGATGAGATCGCCGATCCCGATCGAGTACTGAGGATCACCTGTTACCTTCTTCGGCTCGAGAGCGTCGTGATGGGCAACGGAAATCGTGAAATCGCGCCAGAAGTCTTTTGGCCGGTTATAGCCGCCGTAGGTCGGCGTCAGATAGACCCGAACCCGAACTACAATCCGGTCCGGGTTCGCCTGGTATTCCTTTTGCGCTTGAAACGCCGAATAGCCCGGAAGGGCGTCCTTGGCGCGCTTCACAACCTGCTGCAACGGCGTGCGCACTTCGATCTCGGCGACGTGAGGGCCCGACGCGGGCAGAGGGAACCGGCGCACATATTGGGCGAGAAACTCCGTCGTCTTCTCATCCTTACGGCTGCCAAGGAAATAGGCTTCGCGGACAGCGAGGGAAGAGAGCGGGTATTCGTATGCTGCCGCGGACTGTGCGACCTGCGCCAGAGCCAGAAGTGCAATCGGAAACTGGCTGCGTCTCATTGCGTTTTCTCCGCACCCGTTGACTCCAGCCGATAGACTACCAGCGTGGCCCTCTGGAGCAGCCGGAGCGGCGGGCGCACATCGTACTGTTCTTCGAGGGCGACGAGCTCGCCCCGCGCCGTGGGCCAGACGTCCGCGCTTTGCGAGGGTCGTAACTGCTGATCGCAAAGGATCGCCCCGGTGTCCAGCTGCCACAGGAGCAGCTGCGCGTCGCGCCGGTCGTGTACCCGCAGCCCGCGCAGGAGCGGGTTGTACCGCGCCATCGAACCAACGGCGAGTTTGGCGTCCGCGCTGATGCGCAGGAGCTGCGATTCGCTGCCGCGCACGTTGCCCGCGGAGCTTCGGCGCTGTTTGCCCGTGTTGGCGTCCAGCCAACGCAACTGTCCGGCCAGCACAAACACCTCGGCGCCGTCTTCCGACCACGCCAGATCCTCTCCGCTGATTTTGCGTTGCCACAGGATTTTATTGCTTTCCACCTCGAGAATGCGCAAGTCCGACTTGCCGGGCCACCGCGTTGGGCGCAACAGAATGGCCAGCCGGCGCCCGTCGGGCGAGAGCGCCATCCGTGTCCATACCTCCGCTGTGTTGAGTTTAAAAATGCGGGTGCGAACCCTGCTCCCATCCTGCAGGTCGAAGAAACGGATTTCCACTTCCTTTAGGCCGGGAGCATCAGCGAAATAGGATTCCGGTGGCCAGAAAATGGCGGCCAGCAGCCCGCCGGCCATTGTCGGGGTCCCCGGGTAAAGCCCATGGGGATCACGGAATATCTGAAAGCGCACCGCGGCGCTCGACGATTCAATCACCCACAGGCCGCCGATGCTTTGAACTACGAACAGCTCCCCGCTTTTGGAGAATGTAATCCCGGTTGTCTTCCAGACCACGCCCGGGGGAAGCGGCGGGAAATCCAAATGCAGGCGACGAGATTGGCCAGAGTCGCGATCCACGAGCTTCAACTCCAGGCCCTTGAGCGTGTGCCCATACTCGGCGAGCCAGCGGCCGTCGGGCGACGCGCCGATTCCCGTCCCGGGTGTCACCGTTTCGCGGGCAACTACGGTGAGGGAGGGACACAGGGAAAGGGCCGTCTGTGGCACGTGGACGTCTTGGCCGGCGGCTAAGCAGGTACCAAAGCCAACTAGGGTCGCGGCAACAGCAAAGTGTTGCAAGACGAGTTGAAAGATCCGGCGCAGCATGGCCAGGACGCATAGTTTGAACCAACTTACGGTCGCAGCTATAATGATTTTTGTTGTTCCGTGTTCTCGGAACGCTGGAGCAAGCGCGAAGCTGCCCACGCAGCTGGACTCCCTGTGGCCATCTTTTGCAGGGGGCGCAGGCCTGCCGCGGAACCCCGTTAGCACTAGGAGCGAGAAATGGTCAAGGCGACTCAACTGCGCCCGGGAATGATTATCCGCCACGACGGCGAACTCTATTCGGTGTTCAGTGTGGAGCACCGCACGCCGGGCAATAAGCGCGGCTCGATGCAAACGAAGATGCGCAACCTGTGTACCGGTGCCATGATCGACCACCGGTTCCGCGCGGAGGAGTTTCTCGAGCGAGCCATTCTGGACGAGGTGGAGTTTGAATACCTCTATGCGGACGGCGATGGCTTCCACTTCATGAATACGCAAACCTACGAGCAGATTCATCTTGGCAAAGACGTCCTAGGCGACGCGATGAACTATTTGGTGCCCAATACGCTTCTGAAGGTGGAGTTTTTCGAAAGCAAACCGATCGGCGTGGCCCTGCCCGATACGGTGGATTTGAAGGTGGTGCATACCGAGCCGACGATGCAGAAGGCCACTGCAAGTGCGGTGATGAAGCCTGCCAAGCTGGAAACCGGGCTGACAATTCAGGTGCCACCCTTCATCAATGAGGGCGACACGGTACGCGTAGATACCACCGAAGCGCGCTACGTCCAGCGCGCTTAGCCCACCGCCGAAATTCCATCAAGCAATCGCGCGAGCCACCGGCACCTCCTGGCCCTTCAGCACTTCTTGCAGCGCATCCACCAGCGCCCCATCCCACCAGCCCCGGCGCACCTCTTCCTGCATGATGGCGAAAGCTTCTCCGACAGGAAGAGCCTTGCGATAGGGCCGGTCGGTGGTGAGCGCATCGTAAATATCCACGGTTTGAAGGACGCGAGCAGTGAGCGGAATGCTGTTGTTGGAAAGGCGGTCGGGATAGCCGGTGCCGTTCATCCGCTCGTGGTGATGGCGGATGATGGGAAGCAACTGGCGAAACGATTTCAGCGGACTGCAAATGCGCTCGCCAACCACGACGTGGGTTTCCATGACGCGACGCTCGTCTTCAGTGAGCGGGCCGGGCTTGAGCAGGATGTGCTCGGGCACGGCGACCTTGCCAATGTCGTGCACGATGCCGGCTCGACGCAGCGCGACAATTTGATCCTGCGGGAGGCCGAGTTGTTCGGCCAACGCCACGGAATACTTTGCGAGCCGGTCGCAGTGGCCTTCGGTGTAAGGGTCCTTGGCCTCAATGCTCCGCGCCAGAGTGCAAAGGACCATTTCCGCGCTCTCCAATTCGTCAGTATAGCGTTTCAGTCGCACGAGGGACTTCACGCGAGCCAGCAATTCCTCTTTGCGCACCGGCTTGTGCAGGAAATCGTCCGCGCCGGATTCAATCCCCTGAAGGCGGTTTTCCGTTCGGGCCATTCCGGTGACAAGAACGACCGGGATGAGTCGCGTTTCAGCCTGCGACTTGAGGATGCGGCAAACGCTGAAGCCGGTCTGACGCGGCATCATGACGTCGAGCAGCGCAATGTCGATCGGTTCGTGTTCAAACGCCGCCAGCGCTTCCGAACCATCGGCAACGCAGACTACGCGATAGCCGTGCGTTCGCAACATGTGGCACAACAGCTCGCGGTTGTCTTCACTGTCATCGGCAACGAGAACGGTGCCCTGAAGCGACTCACATTCGTACATATGAATCTCCCGGAAGGCCTGGGGGTGAAAGGGAACTACAAGGGTGCCCGCCGCCGACCAACAAAAATGAGGAAGGGAACAGAAACTTAGCAACGGAACGGCGGAGTGTCAAGACGAATAGAACGCGAAACGAGAAGAGAGTTTCAGTGTGAAACAGAGCAGCTAGGAGAAGACGCGCTGAAAGATTGTATCAACCTGGCGCAGCTGGCGACGCAAGTCGAACGCGCGCTCAAGTTCGGCCGGCTTCAGGAATTTCGTGATGCGCGGATCGGCCCCGACTCGTTCGCGGAAGTTGGCATCCGTCTCCCAGGCGGCCATCGCGTTTTCCTGCAGCCACTTGTAGGCATCCTCGCGCGATGCGCCGGCCTCGACCAGGTCTTGCAGGAGCTGGCCGGAAAAGACCAGCCCGCCCGTCGCTTCCAGGTTGCGCAGCATGCGTTCGGGGAAAACGCGCAGCCCCGCCACGATATCAGTCAGGCGCGCCAGCATGTAGTCCACCAGGATGCAGGAGTCGGGAAGAATGATGCGTTCCACCGAGCTATGGGAAATGTCTCGCTCGTGCCACAGGGCCACGTTTTCCAGCGCGGCCATCGAGTTTGCGCGCACCACGCGTGCCAGCCCGCAAAGCTGCTCGCAATTGACCGGGTTGCGCTTGTGGGGCATGGCCGAACTGCCGCGCTGCTCACCGCCAAACGGCTCCTCGACTTCGCGGATTTCCGTTCGCTGGAGGTGGCGGATTTCGAGCGCGATTTTCTCCATACTGGCCGCGAAAATTGCCAACGTCCCCAAATATTGGGCGTGTCGATCACGTTGGATCACTTGGGAAGAGATGGGCGCAACAGCCAGCCCCAGCCGCGCGCAAATTTTCTGTTCAACTTCGGGGCCCAGGTGCGAGCAGGTTCCAACCGCGCCGGAGATTTTGCCGACAGCCATCTGTGAGGCAGCTTGCCCGAAACGCTCGATATTGCGGCAGTTTTCCGCGTACCAATTGGCCAGCTTCAAGCCAAACGTAATTGGCTCGGCATGAATGCCATGTGTGCGACCGATCTGCGGCGTATCTTTGAATTCTCGGGCGCGACGCTCCAGTACCTCTCCCAGCCGAGCCAGTCCACGCTCGATCAGCCGCGAAGCTTCCTTCACTTGCAGGGCCTGCGCCGAATCCACGACATCGTTTGACGTCAGACCATAGTGCAGCCAGCGGGCAGCGGCCGGATCGCCAATCGTTTCGCTGACAGCCATGGTGAAGGCGATGACGTCGTGCTTCACGCGCGCTTCCAGCTCGAGAATGCGCATCAGGTTGACGCGGGCTTTGGCGCGAATCGTCGCGGCGGCTTCGCGAGGCACCAGACCGTTCTCGGCCAGTGTTTCGGTGGCGGCCAATTCCACGTCAAGCCACTGCTGGAACTTGGTCTCGTCACTCCAGACGCGGCCCATCTCCTCGCGTGTGTACCGTGGGATCAATTGAATCTCCCTTGAGCCGGAGGTGCTTTCAAACAGGTGGGGGTATTCCCTGTCCAATGATACCGCAACCTGCGGCTAGCGTCAGTCGAGATTAGCTGGGATTTCTCGGAAACCTATTCGCCCGTACCATAAGCTCTTTGTCTTCAAGCTTTTGGCGGAAAACTCAGGCTCCCGCGACATACACGGTGTGGGACAAATCCCAGTATGGAGGCGGACATGAACGTGATGCTTTCGTGGTACACGGTAAAGAACCTCGAGCAAGCCAAGAAGTTTTACGGCGAGGTGCTCGGGCTGAAGAAAACGTTTGAGATGCGGGGCTGGGCCGAGTTCAGCCATGCCGAAGGCGCTGCCGCCATCGGACTGGCGGAGAACCCGACGGCCAACGGCAGCTCAAGCAAGGGCGGGGCAACCGTGGTGCTGGGGGTGCCGGACCTCAACCGCGTACAGAAGGAACTCACGGCGCGCGGAGTGAAGTTCGAAGACAAAGTCGAAGAGATCCCGGGCGTGGTGCGCATCGCCACATTCCACGATCCCTTCGGCAACCGGCTGCAGCTCACGCAGTCTCTATTACAAACCTAGGCACGGAACCTTCGCGCCGGGACATTGTTCCATCTGTGCGCGACTGCGAGGGTGGAATAATGGACCGGCGCGACGCCTGCAAGTCTCAGGAGCGTGATGATGTCAGTCAAATCTTGGCCGCAGATCCCTGTGGAGCAGGAGGCGCGGCTCGTCGAACGCGCCCAGCAGGGTGACCGCGCAGCGTTTGGCGAGCTGGTAGAGCCGTGGCGGAAACCGCTTTTCGGCTACATCTACCGCATGGTTACGCTGCGGCAAGACGCCGAGGATTTGTTGCAGGACGTGCTCGTGCGCGTGCTCGAAAACCTGCCAAGTTTTCGCGGGGAGGCGAGGTTCAAGTCGTGGCTCTTCGGCATCGCCACCCACGTCTGCCTCGATCACCTGCGGCACAAGAGGCGCTGGCGCGTCGAGGCGCAGCTCGAAGGCCAGTACGAAACCGAAGCGGATCCCGCTAAGGTCGAGCAGGTATCCGCCGCCCTTTCGCGACCCGATTTTATCTTCGACATTCGCGAACACATCGCGTTCTGCTTTACCTGCATTGGCCGCACCCTGCCTCCGGAGGAACAGGCTGCGGTCATGCTGCGCGAAGTCCTGGGATTCTCGAACCAAGAGGCAGCGCGCATCCTCAGCGTCTCCGAGCCGGTCTTTCGCCACCGCCTCTCCGATGCCCGCGGCACCATGATTCAGAGCTATGATGGTCTTTGCCAGCTCATCAAGAAGGACGGCCCCTGCTGGCAGTGCCGCGGCCTGCGCGAGTTCGCGCCGCAGGCCAACCGCGGCCCCGATCTGGTGCAGATCGAAGTGACGCCGGGCGTGGCAGTCACGCCGGAAAATCTTTTCGAGGCGCGGCTGAAGATTGTACGCGACGCAGATTTGGAAAGCGGGCGCACGCGCTCGCTGCACGACATGTTCTATGAAGGCATCACGCGGCGCGAGGAGAGACGGCCCAAAGCTTCCTGAACCATGGTGAACCGAAAATTGATCCGCGCTGTGCGCGCCGCTCTCCGGTTGGCCAAGCAGTACGCCAGCGACCGGCACAGAACGCGTCACCTGGTCGAACAGGCCGACGCCAAGGCAAGGCACACTCACGGGCCACTGCACAAATTGCGAGGAGATTTCTTCGAGCTGCTCCACCTGCTGCGCGCGTGGGCATCGGGGAAATATTCGGTGGTGCCGTGGAAGTCGCTCCTTATGGCCATCGCTGCCGTGCTCTACTTCGTCAACCCGTTTGACCTCGTTCCCGACTTCCTTCCCCTGACTGGCCTGGTGGACGATGTAGCTGTCCTCGCCTATGTTCTGAGATCCCTTCAGAAGGATCTCACTCGTTTCCGCGATTGGCAGCAAGCGCAGGCTGAGCTGCCGCGCGTGGGCGGGTCCTAATCCTTCCCCAAGAGCCCACCTAACCGCGTGGTCCTTTTTCTGGTCTAATGACTCGGATGGAACATGGAGCGGCGCAGGCGGTCGAGATCAGCGACGCCGCCCGGGTCGCGCAGGCGCAGGCCGGCGACCGGGAAGCCTTCCGCCTGCTCGTCGAACGGCATAGTCACACCATCTTCGGCCTGGCATATCGCATGACCGGAAACGAATACGACGCTGACGAGATTGTGCAGGACACGTTTCTACGAGCCTACCGGCGGCTGGACCGCTTCGAAGCGCGGGCGAACTTCGGCACCTGGCTCTACCGCATCGCGGTGAACTGCTCGCTGGACTTGATGCGCAAGCGAAAAACCGACGAGCAGCGTCGCGTAGCGGCCCCCGCCCAGGGCGAAGAATCGGACTGCGCGGATGCCTTCGACCAGATGCCCACGGCTCAGCCGTCACCCGACCGGCTGGCGCTAAGCGGAGAAGTGGGACGTCACGTTGCCGTGGCGCTGGCCGCGCTGAGTCCGGTTGAACGCGCGGCCTTCGAGCTGCGTCACTTCGAAGGGCTCTCCATCGAAGAAATAGGCCGTGCGCTCGGCCTGCGCGAAAGTGCGACGAAGAATAGCGTCTTCCGCGCCGTGCAGAAACTTAGAAAGGCTCTGGAGCCGCTGGTAGTTCGAAACCGATGACACACCTGAGTGAACAACAACTGGTCGCACTCCGCTACGACGAGGTGGAAGACCGCTCTGCTGTCGAGCAGCACCTGGCAACCTGCGAAGAATGTCGGGGGAGCTTTGAGCGGCTTCAAAAGGTGCTGGCCGCCGTTGAAGCGATGCCCGTGTCCCCACGCGATGCCGACTACGGCCGTCGCGTCTGGCAGCGAATTGCACCACGGCTGGATGAGCGCGAACGCTTGGACTGGCATGGCTGGTTTTCCGCCAAGCGGCTGACGCTGGCCGGAGCGATGGCTGTGCTGGTGCTGGCCGCGTTCATCGCCGGACGTTTTTGGCCGCGCCAGCCGGAGCCACCAACTGCGACTGCGATTCCTCCTGAGGTGCGCGAGCGAATTCTGCTGGTGGCCGTGGGCGAACATCTGGACCGCTCGCAGATGGTGCTTGTGGAATTGGTGAACGCGAATCCACCGGCCACGGGAGAAGTGGACATTTCGGGTGAGCAGCGCCGCGCCCGCGAACTGGTGACCGCGAATCGCCTCTATCGCCAGACAGCTCAGCAAGCGGGCGAAGCAGCCGTAGCCAGTGTGCTCGATGAGCTGGAGCGCGTGTTGGTGGAGATCGCCAACAGTCCGGCAGAGGTTTCCACCGTTCAGCTTGCGCATCTGCAGAAGCGGATCGAGGCAAAGGGAATCCTATTCAAGGTGCGCGTGATTGGCTCGGAGGTGCGCGGCCGCAAGCCACCCATACCTTCCGGAGCGGCGCGCAGCAGTTCGTAGTCGAGTGCTGAAAGGAAAGGCATAATGATTCATAAATATATTATTGCCGTCATCATTTGGGTGGTGCTGGCACTGGCTGCGCCGGCCTTTGCGGCACTACAGGCCCCGGCGCCACCTGCTTCAGAAAGTGTCTTTTCCCTCAGCGAGCAGGACAAGGAAAAGCTCAAGGAGAAAGCGGAACGTTTGAAGGAGAAGGCCGAGCGGGAGAAGGAAAAGCTCGAGCGCGAACAGGAAAGAAAGGACCGCGAACAGGAGCGCCTCGATCGTCTGAACGAATTGTATGACGATGGTCAGGAGGCGCTCGACGAAGGCCGGTGGGAGCGCGCCGCTGAGAGGTTTGACCAAGTCGTGAAGAGCGGCGGCGCGCGAGCCGATGCGGCCCTCTACTGGCGGTCGTACGCACTGCACAAGCTGGGACGCCGGGAAGAGGCCCTGCTAGTTCTTCAAACGCTGCGTTCCACCTACCCGCAGAGCAAGTGGCTTTCCGATGCCAAGGCGCTTGAAGTGGAAGTGCGTCAGTCCACCGGCCAGCCCCCCAAACCGGAGACAGAAACCGACGAGGAGCTGAAGCTGCTTGCGTTGAACAGTCTGCAGCACACCGATCCGGAAAGAGCCGTGCCCTTGCTGGAGAAATTCCTCCAGGGCAGCAATTCACCCAAGCTCAAACAGAAGGCCCTGTTTGTGCTGGCGCAAACCGGCTCACCACTGGCGCGGGAGATCATGGCCAGGATTGCTCGCGGCCAGTCGAACCCCGACCTGCAGCGCAAGGCGATTGAATACCTCGGACTCTTCGGTGGCAAAGAAAGCCGGCAGACTCTTTCAGACATCTACACCTCCAGCACGGATATCCAGGTCAAACGACAGATCCTGCGTAGTTTTATGATTGCTGGCGAACGCGACCGTCTTTTAACTGCGGCGAAAAGCGAACAAGTCCCGGAACTTCGCTCGGAAGCCATCCGACAGCTTGGCGTGATGGGCGCCCGAGACGAGATCTGGCAAATGTATCAGGCGGAGATCAACACAGAACTGAAAACGCAGATGATCCAGGCGCTCTTTGTCGGCGGCGCATCCGAAAAACTGGCCGAGCTGGCCCTCAACGAGAAGGATTCTAAGCTGCG
>Ga0247727_10010036_pt1 | contig 16899 bp, 15 predicted proteins | sample WisWelCaveWW1625_FD_202498 | JGI IMG/M metagenome (GOLD analysis project Ga0247727, IMG submission 202498) | Biofilm microbial communities from Wishing Well Cave, Virginia, United States - WW16-25 | ecosystem: Environmental > Aquatic > Deep subsurface > Groundwater > Cave microbial mat | place...
CGCGGTCAGTTAGGTCGCGTTAGTGGATCATGCGGTCAGCTTACTCTTGGATCTGCGCGCCTCGCCGGAGCAGACCCTGACGCGGTTGCACCCCTTGTTGCAGACCAATCCCACGCGCCAACGTCCTGGGCGGCGCGTCCCACGGCGAAAGTTAAAGGATTCGCGCCGCGTGCGGTATCTGTTATATCGCAAGCGGCTCACGGCTTAACTTAATGCCATTGGGCTTTAGCAGGTTCCTGACTCGACCAACGACCCCGCTGAAGCGTCGAATCCAACACCTCGCACCAGTTAGAAATTCGCTATAATGGAATACAAAATTCTCTGGCGTTGGTTTCTCTCCGCCCTCCTCCTTCTCCTCCTCGCGCTCTGGCTCTGGTCCCTCGCGCCTTTATATCTCGCGCCCGCGCCGCGCGCCCAAGAAAACATTCGTTTGCAAAATGTGAACGCGCCCGCGTGGAATGACACGCTCGTTCTGGATGTCCAACTCGCGGATTGGCAGGGGCAACTGCGGCGCGGTTTTTTTTCGTGGACGCAAGGCGCGCGCAGTGTGCGTTATCCGCTGGCGATGCAAGCGACAAATTTCCCGCAGCGTTTGATTGTCCCTCTCGGCGGTTTGGAAAATTGGAACGCGCCCGCGCAAAATCTGCGCGTCCAATTTTTGCCGCCCGACGCGTTCAACCCGCAAGTGCGCGGCGCGGCTTTGATGCAACGCGGCGGATTTCCCCTTGACTTGATTTTGTTACGCGCGCTCTCGCCCATTCTGATTAACACCTCGCCCTTTCCACACATTCTCATTTTCATCGCCGCGATTTTTTCCCTCGCGCTTGCGCTTTTAATTCCCATCTCCACCCTCGCCGCGCGTTTGAAAATCGCCGCGTTGGTGTTGTTGTGCAGCGTTGGACTCATCACCCTCGCCATTTCCTACAACAACGCGCAACTCGCCGCCAGCGCGTATATGCCCGATCCCGTTCAAGCACAAATTTCCGTCCCCGCATACAACGAATCGCCCTATCTCAATGCCACTCTCGCAGAGGCATATTCCGAATTGCCACTACAGCCGATTCTTCTCCTCGACACGCCACCTAACAGTTATCTCGCCGACCGCGCGCGCTATCTCTTTTATCCCCGCCGCGTAGATGTTGCATCCCGCGCCACAATCTCCAATCCCTCGAATGTGCTCGGGACAAGTCTCCAATCTCCAATCTCCACCTACGGCGCAATCCTCCAATCCCCCGCCTCACCGCCCCCTCCCAACGGCTGGACAAAAATTTCGGCGGACAAACGCCCCATCGCCATCTATCGCGCGCCCAATTTCACTCCCCCGTCATTGCCCGCGCCGCCGAATTCTTTTGCGTGGCTGCAAATTGGCGGCGCGCTGCTCATCGCCGGGTTCGCGGGCTGGAGCATCGCAGGCGCGCTAGGGTTTCGCAGCGGCTTGCAAATTTCCGCGGCGTTGCTTTATGGCTTGATGCTGCTCGCCGCGTGGATGTTTGTGCTGAACCTTTTGAAAATCGCGTGGACGGGATGGACGATTGGGATACCGCTTCTAATTGTCAGTGTCCTATTGAACGCACGCGATTTTTTCGCGTGTCGCGGGTGTGCCGCGCAGAGCCATGTCATTTCGAGCGGAGTGCGATGTAATCATCGCACTCCGCTCGAAATGACAAATCCTTTTCCGCCCAACGAGAGATTTTTTTTGGCGTTAGGAATCATCGTCGTCGTTTTACTTGTGTGGAATATCGTCCAACAAGCAACCCATCTCCCTTTCGGCGACCTCGACACCTGGCGCATGTGGGGCTTGCGCGGACGCGCGTTTTTCATGGACGATAATTTGGAAACTGTTTTGCGAACCTATGGCAGCTTGCACACGCCGTCGTATCCGCCCTTGCAGCCGCTCGCGCAAACGTGGCTTTATCTTGCCATGAACGCGCTCGATGAACGCTACGTGAAAATTTTGTTTCCCCTCTTTTACCTCTCAACCTTGAACTTGGTCTATTTTACCGTCGCGGCGTGGACAACACGAACACGCGCCATGTTTTGGACACTGCTGCTCGCGCTCACGCCCGTATTCCTTGACCACGCGACGCTGGGTAACGCGGACTTGCCACTCGCCGCGATGCTGCTGCTCGGCGCGATTGCGTTGTGCCGATGGATTGAAAGTGGCGCGCGCAATGAGTTGATCGCAGCCACTCTTGCGCTCGGTGGCGCGGCATGGACAAAATTCGACGGCGCGTATTTTGGCGTGGTGATGCTGATGCTCGCAACCGTGATTCGCGCGCGGCGGCTGGAACGCAAGAACACGCGCGAAATTTTGCGCGACGGCGCGTTTGCAATGCTCGGATTTATTTTGATTGTCGCGGTGTGGAATGTTTACACGCGCGTCTATTTGGGCTTGAGCGAACCGACAACCTTTAGCGGCGCGTGGGGCATCGAACGCGTGGGGACGTTTTTACGCGGCGTTCAAGAATTTGGCGAGGAAATTTTTTTCAGTCACAGCAATTCGGCGTGGGGTTGGCTCGGCGGCGGCTACGGCGCGTTTTGGTTTATTGTCATCGGCGCGCTGCTCTGGCAATGGCGCAAACTGTTCACTGATCCACTGATTACTTTTTTACTGCTCACTTGTTTTTTCGGACTCGTCTTTTATCTCGCCATCTACACTGTCCGTCCATTCTTTTCGAGCGAACGGTATTTGCTTCATCTCGCGCCGTTGCTGGTGTTGGCGGCGGCGCGGGCAATGTCATTGCGAGACCCACCTCCCGCGCGGGCGTGAGGTTCAAGGACAGAAACTTTTCCAACGCGAATCTACGCGAATCGGAACGAATCCCTCAATTCTTCGGGACAGGTTCTACGCGAATTTTATTTTATCCCAAAGAGATTCGCGTAGATTCGCGTTTTGATTCGCGTAGATTCGCGTTTCCCATCCCCTGACTCGAATAGTACTTGGGAGTTTCGCGTTTCTCATCCCCTGCCTCGAAAAGAGGCAAGAATTTCTGTGCAGCTAATCAGGATGAATCTCAATCGTCGTCTTGACGCCCCGCCGTTCTTTCAAAACATCAACCGAAAAATCATTCAACGCCACGCGCTGCGTCAACATCCGTTCCAACATCCCCGGAAAGCGTTCTTGAAAATCCCCGAACGCGGTCACGCCCATTTCAAAGTATTTGCGATTCGCATTCACCACACCAACGGCGAGCATATTGCCCAACACCATCCGCAAATTGAGCGCGCCCGCGTCCAGATTTATTTTGTGCTGTGCTGACGTGACCGAATTTAACACCACAATCCCATTCGTCGTCACCAGTTCCAATGTTTTCAACGCGGTAGGTCCATCGCCCGTCGCTTCAAAAATCACGTCCACGCGGTTGTGCATCAATTTTGGAATTTCATCGAGCGGCGTATCTTGCAACGAAATGTACGTTGCGCCCAGGTCGCGCGCAAGCATCGAATTGAGTGTTCCCACTTTTGACCGCGCGCAGATCACAACCTCCAAGCCACGCGCGCGCAATGCCAACGCCGCGAGCAAGCCAATCGTTCCCGCGCCCGTCACTAACGCGGTTTGCGGTTTCCATACCATCCGTTCTTGAATATTCCACGCCTGAAACATTGCCTTTGAAACAATGCTGTACGGCTCGAGCAAAATTCCCACCGCGCGCAACTGCGCGGGAATCTCGATCAAAAAATCTTCATCATCCGCATAGTATTCCACGAGAAACCCATGTGCGCGCCGCACACCGCGCTCGGTGAATTTTTCCGTCAGGCACATATCCGATTCACCTGCTGCGCAATTCAAACACTCGCACGGACGCCGCACCGTTGCGACAACGTAAGCGCCTTTTTTGAAACGCGACGCGTGCGATCCAATGCGTTCGATTTGCCCAAAATTTTCGTGACCCAGAATGAGATATTCAAATCCCGCGGGCGCATCGCCAAACGCGCCCGAATTGATTTCTGCGTCCGTGCCGCAAATGCCCGCGCGCACCATTCGCACCAACACTTGATCGTTGTTTATTTCTGGCTCTGGCACATCTATCACCCGCGCGGAATCGGGAACATGCGGCGTAATTGCGATTGCTTTCATAATCAATCCTCCAAAAAGATCGCGTGCGTGCCACGCGGCGCGGCAAGTGTAAAAGATTCCGCGCGCTCGTCAAGCTCTGCAAAAAATTCAAAACCCGTTCTTTTGCTCGCGAACTGTGTTCGCACAAAAACGGGTTTTGAATTTTTTGCGGTTGACACGCACGCACGTTCTCGCTAAGCTCCTCTCAACTCTCAAAAAGGAAAAACAAAAATGGATCTCGTCACACTCGGCGAACTTTTGATTGACATGTTTCCTGCCGAAACGGGCAAACGTCTCACCGACGTTTCTGCATTCCTCCCCAAACCGGGGGGCGCGCCCGCGAATGTGGCGGTGGCTGCGGCGCGTCTCGGCGCATCCACCGCGTTCATTGGCAAAGTGGGGCAAGATTTTTTTGGCGAATTTTTGCGCGAGGTTTTGAAACGTGAACGCGTCGAAACGCGCGGACTGCGTTTTGATCCCGACGCGCGCACCACGCTTGCGCTGATCGCGCAGCCGACGGCGGACAACGAATATATTTTTTATCGCAACCCCGGCGCGGATCAACGCTTGCGCCCCGATGAATTGGATCGCGAATTGTTGACGACAACGCGCGCATTGCATCTTGGTTCCGTTTCTCTGACCGACGAGCCGAGCCGCAGCGCGACGTTTGAAGCAGTCCGCTTGGCAAAAGAGGGCAAGGCGTTAATTTCTTTCGATGTCAATTATCGCCCCGCGCTGTGGCGTTCGCGCGACGACGCGTTAACGCAAATCGCGGCGATGCTGCCGAACGCGGGCTTGCTCAAGGTCAATGAACAGGAATTGGAATTGTTGACGAACACGCCGGATGTAGAAAAAGGCAGCGCATTGCTTTTGGCGCGTGGACCGAAATTGATCGTCGTCACCCTCGGCGCGCAAGGCAGTTATTTTCGCAGCGCGCAAAAAAGCGGGTACGTCAACGCGTTCAAGGTGGATGCGCTTGATTCAACGGGCTGCGGCGATGCGTTCACGGGCGCGCTGTTGACACAGCTTGTAAAATTTGGAATGGAAAATCTTGACGCGCATTTGCAAACCGCACTCGAGTACGCGAACGCAGCGGGCGCGATCACAGCGACCCGGCGCGGCGCAATTCCCGCGCTGCCAACGGCGGGCGAAGTCGAGGATTTTTTGAGAAAGGTGTTACCGAAAATTGGAGTGTTGACTGTAAAGGATGAAGGATGAGGGATGAGGGATGAAAAAAATGGTGCATCGTGCGCCAATTTTTTTATGTGTATCAAATTTTTCTCAATGCTGTCACTAACGGATCCACATCGTCGCGTACATTGTACGCTTGCAGCGATACGCGAATAAATTGACGCGCGTTCCATTGCACAATCGGAACCTCGATCCGAAATTCATCGTACAAGCGCGTTTTCACAATTTCTTGCTCACACGATGGCAGTGGGAGCGTCACCATTTGCGCGAACCAAGTTTGATCGGATAACGGCGCAAGTTGCGTGAGCGCAGATATTTTTTCTTGCGCGTACACGGCGAGCGCGTGACATTCCGCGCGCACTGTGTCCCAATCATTTTCTAGCAAAAATTGAATCGCGGCAGGTGTAGCTAAATACGCGGCGATGTCGCGCGTGCCTTGCCATTCTTGTTCTTGCACAAACCGCGCGGAAGCAGGTTTTTCGGGACGCCAGCCCCAACTCACCACCAGCGGCTCAATGTCATTTTGCAAGGCGCGGCGCACGTACAAGAACGCGCTGCCTTTCGGCGCGCACAACCATTTGTGATTGTTGCTGCTGTACACATCCGCATCGAGCGCGCGCAGATCGAGCGGAATTTGTCCGACGGTGTGCGCGCCGTCAATGATCGAAAGGATGCCCCGTTCGCGCGCGCGGCAAATCAATTCTTGAATTGGAAAAATCAAGGCAGTGGGCGAGGTAATGTGCGAGAGAAATAAAACGCGCGTGCGCGGTGTGATCGCCTCCCATACCCGTTCCACAAAATCTTGGTCTGTGGAAACGGGAATGGGAAGCGGCACGCGTTTATATATCGCGCCCGCTTTTTCACACAAAAATTCCCACGTCCGATTCAGCGCGCCGTATTCGTGATCGGTTGTAACAATTTCATCCCCCACATTCAGTTTCAAAGAACGCGCGGCGATGTTTAGCCCCGTCGTCGCGTTCGGCACATACACCAAATCGTCCGCGTCACAATTCACATACTGCGCGAGTGGTTCGCGCGCGGCGCGCAACAATTCATCAAAGCGGCGTCCAAGAAATTCGACGGGCTGCTGTTCGAGTTCGAGTTGCCAGCGTTGGTATTCTTGAAAAACGGGGAGTGGGCACGCGCCGAATGAGCCGTGATTGAGAAAGATAGTATCAGGGCGCAAGAGAAATTGTTTCGAGAGTTCTGTCATTGCGGATATTTTTATCCCAACCCATTTTTCTTTTTGTATTCCGCAATTTGCTTTTGCACAATCTCGCGCTGTGACAGCGCGCTGTTCACAGGTTTCGCCATTTGCAATTCCCAACTGTTGAGCGTCGCCTCCACCTGATCCAAAAATTTACGCGCGGGTTTGAGAACGCCTTGCGTGATCGGTTTCGCCAGCGTCGCTTCCACATTGCGCGCGTTGTCGTCACTGAACCAACCCTCGCGCAAGGTGCGGAACAAGCCATCGTCGAGCGCATCCAACGCGCCGGGAATCGCAACGAGCAATCCCGTAATGCCATTCAATGTTTGCCGCGCGCCTTCGCCCGCCCCGAATGGAATTTTTCCCAACAGGTCATCGAAAAATTTCCGCGCTTGATCCAACAAGGGCAGAATGGGCGACGACGCTTGCGCGACGAGTTCTTGAACGTTCTTGAACAACGCGTTGACGTTCGCCCACGCGTTCTCTGCGCTCGTCAACGCGCGGCGAATCGCCGCGAACGCGTTTTCAAAATTGTCGAGCGCGTTTTCCGCCTTGATAATCCCCTCACGCAAAAGGTTCAATCCACCCTCCAACGCGTTGAGTGATCCCTTGTATGCGCCCAATGCCGCGCCGATGATCGAATCAATGCCGATTTTATCGAGTGTGTCGTACAAACCCGTCAGCCCTTTGTAGATTTCGATTTGCAGTTGCGCCGCGACAAGTTGTTTTTGCGCGTCATTATTTTTTTGTTGCAATTCACTCAATTGAAATTGCAAATCTGCAAGTTGCTGCGCCGCGGCGCGTTTCGCCCACGCCGTCGCTTCGATCCCTGTGAACGCCACCGCGCCACCCGCGGCAACAACGCCTGCGCCCAACGCCGCCACCGCTTGCCGCCGCGTCAATGTGATTTCGTCCGCTTTTGTGTTTGCCATAATGTTGTTCCTCCGCCGCGTTCTACGTTTTCAAATCCGACAGGTTTCCAATCATACAGCTAATCCGCGCAAACACGTGTTAGGAAAAATATCCACTACCGCGCGCGGCAATGTCGTGTTACAATTCCGCCTCAATGATTCCTGAAAGCGAATTGATGGCACAAGCGCGGCGCGCGCTGCGCGAAGAGCGTTTGGAGGATGCACAAGGCATTCTTGTGAATGTCGTCATTAGCGAACCGCGCAATGATGAAGCATGGCTGATGTTGGCGGAGACGCTCCAAGACCCCGCGCGCAAAATGGAATGTTTGGAAAACGCGCGCCGCATTGATCCGCGCAATCCTGTGACGTTGCGCGCGATTCAAGCGCTCCAAAATGAAGCAGCGGCAGAGAACACCGCACAAGATAGTGCTTTGCCCGCTGCGCCCGATCCCGCGCCAACACAGCCACCAACCATTGCGCCTGAAATTCCCACGCGCGCCAATCTCATAGAACCACTCTTGCAAGAAGCAGAGCTCGCAGCGAAAGCGATCATGATGAGTGTTGAACCCGCAGAAATACGCAATCTTGGAGTGGAACTTGTCACGCAGATCGAACAAGCAATCTTGCACGACGAAACAGCCGCGCGGCGTTGGGCGCGTTCAGCGGGACGCGACGCGTTGGTGAAATATGAAAGAGGACTCAGTACGCTCATCACCAATTTACCAATGAATGATCCGTACCTCGCGGCATTGCGGGAGCAGCGTCAGCGCGCGTTAGAGCTATTCAAAGTAGAAGCGCGAATGAATCCGCCCGATGAGACAGAATAAATTTGCTGCCCGCAACAAAAAATCTTGCGTCCCATGACGCAAGATTTTTATTTTCCATTTTCTCCCAACGCTTTGAAATAAATGACCTTCCCATCGCCCACATCATAATAATCCCGAAAATGCGCGGCGAGCGTATAGCCGCGTCGTTCATAAAACGCGCGCGTTGGCGCGTACTGTGGTTTGTCCGACGTTTCAATATACAACTGTCGCGCGTTGCGTTTCGATAAATCCTGCTCGATATGATTCAATAACGCGCTGCCGACTTTTTTATCTTGCTGATTTTTTTCCACGACGATCCAATACAAATCAAACGTTCCTACGGCGAGCGATGCAGGTCCATAACACGCGAATCCAAGCGGTGGCGCGTTTTCGTTTTCACGATACACAATCCACTCATATTCATCCGACTCGGGATTCGTGCTGTACGCTTCAAACATTTCGCGCACGATCTCGATTTCGTCGGAATGAAAAAAGCCCGTCGCGTGGGTGAGCGCGACGAGCATTTCTTGTTCGTGTGGTCTAGGTTGATCAATCATTCCTGCTGTACTTATGCCGCCACAGGAACTGGTAACACAGTTTGTGGCAATTGCTTTTTATCTTGCTTGAACGAGCCCACCGGAATCGCGCGCACGCCATCTGCGCCGGCGCTCCGCGCTTTTAGCCGCAGCGAAATAATACGCGGACGCGGTTCTTTTAATTTATACCGATGCGCGGCGAGACGCACAATTTCATCAGCGAGCATCGCGTAACTCATGCCCGCCACACGCGCCGCGCGCGCAATCCCCGCGTCGGGCGACAAATCCGCGTTCGGATTCACTTCCAACACATACGGCACACCGTTCATTACGCGCAAATCCACGCGCCCGTAATCGCGCACGCCCATTGCGCGGTACGCGTCCACCGCGACCTTGACAATTTTATCACGCAGCGCCTCACTCACTTTAGCGGGCGAAATGACTTGGGTATATTTGTAGTCATCCGAATCCTCCACCCACTTGCCTTTGAACGTCACGATGCGCGCTTTTGGGTTGGGAATCTGCGAGAAATTGATTTCCGATAACGGCAGCACGCGCGGATTGTCATTGCCCAACACAGTCACATTAAATTCGCGTCCTTCGATAAATGATTCCACCAGCGCGGGTTGGCGATACGTGTCCCAAATGAATCGCAATTGCTGGCGCAGCTCGCGTTCATTCTCGACAACCGAATCGAGCGTGATACCGAGCGACGCATCTTCCGCGACCGGTTTCACAAACAACGGAAAATCGAGTTGCCGCCGCACGGTTGGCGGACCGATCACTTGAAAGGGCGCGGTGGGAATGTTGTGCGCCTTGAGCATTTCTTTGGCGCGTCCCTTGTTCAAACAAGTAGCGAGGGTGAGGCGATTGGAGCCCGTGTAACGGAAATGCAAATACTCGTACACGGAAATCACGTACGGTTCGAGGTAGGTTTTGTCGCGGATACTTTCACAGAGGTTAAAGATGAGCCATTCGTTCGGATCAAATTCGCGCAGCGGCTCCCACAATTCGTGACGAATCGGAACCGAAACGACTTGATGTCCGAACGAACGCAGCGAATTGGCAACCGCGTCTTCGACAATTTTTGTTTCTTGTTCCGCGAGAATGTCTTCGGGTTGTCCTTTGTCCAACAGATCAACGACGTTATAAACGACGAGTACTTTCAATGCAAATGCCTCACTGGATTTTGCGCGTCAGTGGGATGGCGCACAATGAATTGTTGTCACAGATTCATCGTTGCAACAACAAAATATTTTTCGCGCAACGCTCACAAAAAAATTTTTGTGTTGTACATGAATACGCGCGAAATTATTTGTATGTCGTTCATTATAACGTATTGCTTACGAATTGCATCCTTAAAATTTTTTCGCAATAATTTTCCGATACCGGCGTAGAGGAAAAAATTTTTTATCGCGCGTGTGTCGAGTGAGCATACGCACATGCGACGCGCGAATTTTTTAAGGTGAGAGAATGGAGGGGGAAAATTTTTTATCGCACTCGCGTCGAGTGAGCATGCCCACATGCGGCGCGTGCCGGCGCGAACATCCGCGCATGCCCGCGCATCGAGATTGTGGCGATGATTACATCGCATCGCAAACGGCGCTCCTCGCAATGACAACGCCCGCGCGTGTCGAGTGAGTATGCCCCAGACCCCAAGTGTTTTTCACGACTGCCGCGAATCGAGTCGCGCGACGCGGCGAAAACACTTGGGGTCTCTCGGGCTTTTACCGCGCGCGGCTGCATCACAATTTCGGAACTGTGCATATCCGATGGTATAATTCGCGCGTCTAAAATGTTGTGCAAGTCGTTCGGCGCGGCACAGAACCGCGCCGTTTTTCATGGAACAAAGCGGAACGCTTCCGCAGGAGTGATGGCACTGTGATTTTTTGGTTATTGAGCGCGCTGCAAAGCGGGAACGCGTTGTATGCCGTAACGGTTGTGGTGGGCGCTCCGATTGCATTGATTCTCGGTCTCGCGCTGCATGAATTTGCTCATGCGTTCGTCGGCTATCGACTCGGTGATTTGACGCCGCTGCGCGATGGGCGCTTGACACTCAATCCGCTCGCGCATTTCGATGTGCTTGGCACGATTTTGATTCTGATTGCGGGCTTTGGCTATGGGCGTCCCGTGATGGTGAATCCTTACAATTTTCGCATGGATCGTCGAATGGGGATGGCATTGGTCGCCATTGCGGGTCCCGTCACCAATGTGTTGATTGCGTTGGCGTTTGGGATTGCGCTGCGCGTGTTGTATGCCGTATCGGGCGGGATTGATTTTCAGACTCCCGAACCGTTTGATTTCATCAAGGGAATTTTTTCGTTGATCGTTTCGTTCAATTTGGGTTTGGCGGTGTTTAACATGATTCCGTTTCCGCCGCTGGATGGTTCCAAAGTATTGCTGGCGCTGCTGCCGGGCGAAATGGCGTATCGCGTGGAACGTTTTTACATTCAAGCGCAGCAGTATGGCATGTTGATCCTCTTTGCGATCTTGTGGCTTGGCGGGCGATTTATCGGACCTTTGATTAGCGGACCCGCCGACGCGTTGTACCTGCTCATTGTTGGGCGCGGCGCACTTTTTTAGAATGGGCAATCCGTTCTACCGCGTGCGCCAATTTTTCCGCGCCGCGCGCGCAATGCCCTTGACGCAACAGGAAATTGAACGCCTCCGCGCGGTTTTGAATGACGACGCGTTGGCACTTTACCAAACCATGCCGCTGGGGGATCAACGACACAGCTTGAACATTTTCGACGCGCTGATCGCGCAGGGATACAATGCGCGTCCCTTGCTTCAAGCCGCGCTGCTGCACGATGTTGGCAAACGAAACATTGGACTCGCACATCGTACAGGGGTTATTCTGCTCGACAAAATTTCGCTCACCGCGTTAGCGCGGGTTGCAAGCGACAACGCGGAAAGTTGGCGTCATCCGTTCTATGTTTCACTTCATCATCCCCAAATCGGCGCGGAACTTGCGGCGCGTGTGGGCGTGGAGGAAAACGCGCTCGCGTTGATTCGCGCGCATCAAGAAAAATCACACGCGTTCACGGGAAGCGACGCCAAGCAGCTCTGTGAATGGCATGACGCGCTCAAAGCGTTGGATGATGTGAATTGAGTAATTCCTTTATTGTGCAAAAAATTTTTTCCGCGTGCTTTTTGTGCGTAACCATTTTTGTTATGGGCTGTCAAGCTAGCCCAACGGCAACGCCAACGCCCGCGCCGATTCCACAAGAAACGAATACGCCCATTCCCACCGCGACACTTGAACCCACATTGACGCCGACACCAACCGAACCTCCGCCAACGGAAACGCCCCTCCCCACCGCTACACCCTTACCGCCCGTTGCGACAACGCGCATTATCGTGAATGTGCGCGCGGGACCGGGCGCAGGATTTGCCCTGATCGGCAAATTGCCGCGCGGCGTCTCGAAAGAAATTTTGGGCAAGAGTGAAGACAGCAAGTGGTGGCAGATCGAGTACGAGGGCAAGGTCGGATGGATCGCGGCGGACTTTACGGATGTGCGCGGCGGAACGAGTGGCGTCACTGTCGTTGCGGCGGCAAAGCTACCCACGCCTACACCATTGCCCGTTGGCACACTGATTCCGCGTTTGCAGCCGACGGCGACGCCGACCGCTGATATTCCGACAGCGAGTGGGCGCATTTATTTTGTCGTCAAGCAAGCGGATGCAAGTTATACAACCGCGTGGGTGCGCCCCAACAAGAAACAAGAAATTTTTTCTGATGTGACACTCGGCACCGCGCCCGGGGATTTGAGCAACGCGTTAAGCACCAACGCCTCGCCGCTCGATTGGTCTGACAAAGTAGCAAAGCTCGCGTATGTCGTTGGCGGCGACACACAAAATAAATTGCAGACGATTGATCAAAATCAGAACGTTACGGATGTAGCTTCGCACGGCGCGATTGTGACGCCGCGCTGGTTTGGGGATGGGAGCGCGATGGCGTACATTGGTTACGACAACAATTTACAAAATCAAAAAATTTACATTGTCAATGCCAATGGCGCGCAGCGCCGCGAATGTTTTGGCGCGCGCAGCGGTGAAACCTTGCGCGGGCTGGCTGTTTCACCCAGCACGAGCGAAATTATTTTTGTCTCGAATTTCACCGGCGGCTCGGAACTCTGGAAATTGGACGCGAATTGTGGCGCGCCGGTTCGCATGACCCAATTCAATGTGGACACCACCGCGCCCGCGTTTTCACCCGACGGCACACAGCTGGCGTTCGTGTCCAATCAAGCGGGCGCGAGTCAATTTGAAATTTATCTAATGAACGCGGATGGCTCTGCGCTGCGCCGTTTGATTGCAGGTTTTAGCCCGATCTTTTCGCCTGACGGCAACTGGCTCGCATTTTCGCAAAACGGCGAAGTGTATATTATGGATATGAGCGGCAATCGCATCCAAACCGTCGCGCCGGGCTACAGACCCGCGTGGGCGCGGGAATGATGGTAGGGGCAATGGCTCATGCTTGCTTGGGAGCTAAAGAAATGAGCGTACAAGAATTAGAACCGCAACTCGCCGCGTTGTCGCTTGCCGAAAAAGCGCAGGTGCTTGAATTGCTCGCGCACGAACTTGGCGAGGAATGGTTGGGCATCGAAAAAATTTCTGGCGTCGCGGGCGGCGAAGCGTGCATTGTTCGCACGCGCGTCCCTGTTTGGACGCTGGAGGGTTATCGCCGTTTGGGCTGGAACGACGAACGAATTTTGGCAAACTATCCAACTCTGCGCGCGTCCGATTTGTTGAACGCATGGGCGTACGTGCGCGAACATCGTCAAGAAATTGAACGCGCTCTTCTTGCAAACGAAGCGGCGTGATAGCGAAAGTGATTTACGCGAAAAGTTGATTCGCATCAATCGCCCACAACGATAAAATGAAACCACGTCTCACCCTCATCGGACTCGGACAGCTTGGCACGTCCATCGGACTCGCGCTGAAAAAAACGGGCGCGGAATTGGAAATCGTCGGTCACGATAAAAATCGGGAAGCGTTGAACGCGGCGCAAAAGTTGGGCGCGCTTGACAAGAGCGAATGGAATTTGTACAACGCGTGTGAAGGCGCGGGCTTGATCATCTTAGCGATGCCCCTCGCGGGCGTGTTGGAGACGATCCATTTGTTGAAAGAGGATGTCGCGCCGGGTGTGATTGTCACAGATACCGCGTCCGTCAAGCTCCCCGTGCTGCAAGCGGCGCAGAGTTTCAAACCGGGCGTCCATTTCATTGGCGGCAATCCCGTGTTCCGTCCCGCGCCCGATGGCGCGATGCCCAATGCAGTTGCCAACGCGAACCTGTTTCAAAACGCGGTGTACTGTTTGACGCCGACATTCACCGCTGATCCCGCTGCGGTCCAGGTGCTGACCGGTTTCATTTCGATGTTGGGCGCGAAACCGTTGTATCTCGATCCTGCCGAACACGATGGACTTGCGGCGGGCGCGCAGCATCTCGCGTTGGTTGTGGAAACCGCGCTTTTGAAAACGGCGACGGCAAGCGCAGGGTGGCGCGAATTGAATAAATTTGCGGGCGCGGATTTTTTTAACGCGACCGAACTTGCCATGCGTGATGCGCTCTCGACCGCGCAACTCATGTTCGCGCAGCGTGAGCCCTTGCAGCAATGGATTGATTTGTCCATTCAAACCCTGCGCGAATTAAAAATGCTTATGGCGCAAAAGGACGCGGCGGAATTAGAAAAATGGCTCAAGAGCGCGCAAGACGCGCGCGATCAATGGCTCGGCAATCAAGTGGGCGATTCAACCCCCGCGCCCGATTTTTCCGAAGTGCGCTCCGGCGCCGCGCGCCTATTTCTCGGCGGACTTGCAAATCGTATGGGAGGCGAAAAAAAGAAGGGATGAGGGATAAAGGATGAGGGATGCTCGCGTTGTGTTCCTTCATCCTTCATCCCTCATCCTTCATCCTTTGTGTTCATGGTTTCTCTTTCCTTTGTTATTCCGGCATTCAATGAAGAACCAAACGTCGCGGAAGCATTGCGCCGCGCGTCTGCGGTATTGACGACATTGAATCTCGATTACGAAATTATTTTGGTCAATGACGGCAGCCGCGACCGCACCGGTGAAATTGCAAAAAGCATGATCGGTCAGATTCCCCATTTGCGCGTGGTGGAAAACAACCCCAATCGCGGTTATGGCGGTTCGCTCAAAACGGGCTTTTATACCGCGACAAAAGAATGGATCGCGTTTGGACCGAGCGACAATCAATTTGATTTCAGCCAAGTGCGCGATTTGTTGGCGCAAGCGCACACGTACGATATTATCACGGGCTATCGGGCGAATGATGCCGATCCGTTCATGCGCCGCGTGAATCGGTGGGGCTGGAATGGACTCGTGCAAATTTTGTTTGGCTACATGACGCGCGATATTGATTGCGGCTTTAAATTATTTCGCCGCGAAATTCTCCAACACGTCACACTCAATTCCGACGGCGCGATGGTGGACACGGAATTGCTCGCCGGCGCGGAAGCGCGCGACTACAAAATCGTCGAAGTGCCGTTGAAACATTTGCCGCGCACAGCGGGTTCGCCGACAGGCGCGAACTATAAAGTGATCTTGCGCGCGTTCCGCGATTTGGTGCGTTTTCGTTTTCGCTTGTGGCGCGAATTGGAGGAAGAAAAAAAAAGGATTAAACCCGCGACGACGCAACAGTAGTCAGTGGTCAGTGAACAGTAATCAGTTTTCGGTCTCTAGTCTCTAATGCCCTACCGCGTTCTCATGATCGCGCCGACCTCTTTTTTTGGAGATTACGGCTGCCACGTTCGCATCCTCGAAGAAACCCTCGCGCTGCAAAATCTGGGACACACCGTTCGCATCGTCACCTATCCGCGCGGACGCGATTTGCCGAACCTTGACATCGAACGCACCATGCCGATTCCATGGCGCGTGAATTACGAAGTCGGTTCGTCGCGTCACAAAATCGGACTCGATCTTTTTCTTCTCTCACGCGTCCTGCGCGCGGCGCGCCGCTTCAAGCCCGACATTATTCACGGACATCTGCACGAAGGCGCGTTGATGGGCTGGTTCGCCGCGAAAATTTTTCGCAAACCGTTCGTGTTTGATTTTCAAGGATCGCTCACGGGAGAAATGACCGATCATCAATTCTTGAATCCGCGCGGCATGTTTTACAAACCCTTGCGCGCACTCGAAACATGGATCGATCAGCAGCCCGCGCACATTTTCACCAGCGCGGCATATCAAGCGCAACTTTTGGAGCAAGAGTATCGCGTCCCTCCACACAAAATTTTGCACATTCCCGACGCGGTGAATCCCGAATGGTTTCGTCTGTGGAGCGATCAAGAGCGCGCGGAATTTCGCGCAAAGAAATTTGAGCGCAAAGTCAAACAACTTGGCATTTTGCCCGGGCATCCCGTCGTGGTCTATCTCGGTTTGCTAGCGGACTATCAGGGCGTTGGGCATTTGCTTGCCGCCGCGCAACAAATTTTGCAGCGTGGCAGCGACGCGTATTTTTTGATCATGGGGTATCCCGGCGCGGAAAAATATATTGACCGCGCGCGTGAGATGGGCATCGCCGCGCGCGTCTTGTTTCCCGGGCGTATTCCGTACGAGGACATTGCGGAATGGCTCGCCGTCGGCAATATCGCGGTCGCGCCAAAATTGAGTCAGAGCGAAGGCAACGGCAAAATTTTGAATTACATGGCGAGTGGTCTGCCTGTCGTCGCGTTTGACAATCCGGTGGCGCGCGATTATTTGGGCGAAGATGGCGTCTATGCGCCGTCGGGCAATGTGGACGCGTTGGCGCGGGGCATTGAAGCTCTGCTCGCGGATCTTCAAGCGGCAAAAGAGTTGGGGAAAAAATTACGCGCGCGGGCGCTCGAAAAATTTTCGTGGGAGGCGTCCGCGCGAAAAATGGAAGCGGCGTATGAGGCGTTGATCCAAAAAGAAACTCGGACTGCAAATGAATTGCAAATGAAACCGCGTCGGTTTTGAACCGACGCGGTTTTTTATCTGCAGGACTTACGCAAGGTTGTCATTCTGAGCCGCCTTTGCGAAGAATCTCCGGCGCGAAAAGCGAGATTCTGGCGATGGCATACATCGCACGTCCCTTCAGCATCCTATCAGGAAAGAGTCAAGCTCCTGAACCTTAAAATTTTATAACAGTTTCCGCGCCACGGAGTGTGCGGGCCTCGTGCCGACAGTCGAGGGCTTGAGCTCCAT
>Ga0247727_10010037_pt1 | contig 16897 bp, 14 predicted proteins | sample WisWelCaveWW1625_FD_202498 | JGI IMG/M metagenome (GOLD analysis project Ga0247727, IMG submission 202498) | Biofilm microbial communities from Wishing Well Cave, Virginia, United States - WW16-25 | ecosystem: Environmental > Aquatic > Deep subsurface > Groundwater > Cave microbial mat | place...
TTTTGAACTCATGGTCAGTGCTCCTGTCATAGTCAGGAAATCCCTCCGTTAATGATGGATTTCCAAAGAACAGAAACCTGACATTCTTATCGAGCACTAAACATGACATTTCTATTGTGGTATTACACCCTTCCACAGCGGCTAACAAATTGCTTGACAAATAAGGTTTTGTTTGTTAGATTGCGGCTAACTAATCCTTAAGAAAGTAAGGATAGGGAAATCCTGCCAAATAAAAACACATCACTCAAAAGAGACGTTACGATTACTGGTTGTCACGATTTAAAGATGAGTTTCAAAGCATACTGTGATGATCAAAATCGTTAATCGTAAAGAAAAGGAGGTGGTGAACCAGCACGATCCGCAAAGGGTTTCTGAGTTGCAAAGTTGTTTGCATTTTGGTTCCTTTTTGGAGGGTAGAACAAATTAGGAGGTATGTTATGTTTAAGAAAATGATTTTGTTTATGGCGATCTGTTTGCTGTTGCCTGCAGTGGTGCTGGCGCAAGGCATTACGACAGCATCTCTCAATGGTACGGTAAAAGATCAGAAAGGCGAAACGTTGGTTGGGGCCAACGTGGTGGCCGTGCATGAACCCAGTGGATCGACTACTGGAGCAGCCACGCGCAGCGACGGTCGTTTCAACATTCCCGGTGTACGAGTTGGTGGTCCGTACACAGTCACTGCAACTTACATAGGGTATAAAACCCAAAAACAGGAGAACGTTTTTCTTAGTTTAGGCGTTGACTTAAAAATAGAATTTGTCTTGCCGGAAGAAGCGGTTGAGCTTGGCGAAATCGTGACCGTTGCGGAAAGAAACGAGATATTCAGCGCGTCACACACCGGAACTGTCACCAACTTTAACGTGGAGAAAATTCGGCGACTCGCCACGCTGAGTCGCAGCATATCGGACTTCGGCCGACTAACGCCAACGTATAGCTCGTCAGGTCCCTTCGCAAATTCGTTTGGGGGTCGCAACAACCTTTACAACAACGTCACCATCGATGGTTCAGTCTTCAATAACGTATTCGGCCTGGCCTCGGAAGTGGGCGGCCAAACGAACGCGCAGCCGATCTCGCTCGACGCTGTCGAAGAGATCCAGGTTTCCCTTGCGCCTTATGACGTGCGTGAAGGCTCCTTCACCGGCGCCAACATCAGCGTCATCACCAAAGCTGGCACGAATCAGCTTCAGGGGTCGGCCTACTACTACGGCCGCAACGAGTCGCTTATCAGCGACAAGGTTGCCGGCGCAGACGTAATCAACACCAAGTTCTCACAGGGCACCTATGGTGTGCGGGTCTCCGGGCCAATCATTCCCAAAAGGGCGTTCCTGTTCGCCAACGCGGAATTCGGGCGCCGCGACGATCCGGGCACGACCTTCCGGGCCGCACTCAACGCGCAGGAATTAGCCAACCCCCCAACGGGTGTTTCCAGGGTGCTGGCCTCAGACCTTACTCGGCTGCGAGACTTCGTGCAAGACGAGTTCAGTTTTGACCCGGGCACCTTTGACGGCTACAGCCTTGACACTTATAACGATAAGCTCACGACTCGCTTTGACCTGAACATCAACCCGTCGAATCGTCTGACGGTGCGGTATAACTACCTGAAGTCGTACCGCGACACACCGCTTTCGAACTCGGGGGCATCGGGTGGCCGGCAGCCCAGCGCGTCGCGCTTGCCGTTCTCCGGTTCCAACTACCTGATCAACAACAATGCCCACTCCATCATTGGCCAGTTGAACTCAACCCTCAGCAATAGGTACTCGAACCAGTTCGTCATTGGCTACACCGCGTTGCGAGATTTCCGCGACGCTAAAATCTCGCGAGCTTTTCCCACGGTGGACATCGAAAATGGCCTCGGCAGCACGATCACAACCATCGGCTTCGAGCCTTTCACAGCCAATAATAAACTGGACTCGGACATCTTCCAGGTTTCCGATAATTTTTCGGCATACTATGGCAAACATACCTTGACGTTTGGTACAGCGCACGAGGTGTACTCCTTCTCGAACGGCTTCACCCCCAACTTCAACAGCTTGTACCGTTTCCGTACGCTGGACGAATTTATAAACCATGTTAACAACACCCCCAGTATTGACACCAATAATGATGGTGTGCCGGATGCGGTGCCACAGCCGACCCGGTTCGAAATCACTTATTCGGCCGTGCCCGGAGTAGCTGTCCCGCTGGCAGAAATTAGCGCTTGGCAGGCCAGCCTCTACGCGCAGGACGAGTTCCAGGTGACGCCAGGATTGAAGCTGACCGGTGGCCTGCGGGTTGATTTTCCAATTTATACCAAGGACTTGCCAGCGAATCCGACCGTTGCCGCCTTGTCCTTTGCTAACGGCGAGCAGATCGATGTATCGAAGCTGCCCGACGCGACGCCCCTGTGGTCGCCGCGCTTCGGCTTCAACTGGGACGTCCAAGGCAACCGGTCACTCCAGGTGCGCGGCGGCACCGGTCTCTTCACCGGCAAAATCCCGTTCGTGTGGCTCTCCAACCAAGCTTCGAACAACGGTGTGCTCTTCGGCTCGACGCTCGTGACTACCTCAGGAGCCAGTGCCGGCATTACCCCGCTGTTCGATCCGGCCACGCAGCAGAATGTCACTTTCAACCCCGACCGCGAGACCTACGTGCCGGCCAACCCGAGCCTGCCGGCGACTGTGCTTATCAACTCCACAGCCAATGACTTCAAATTTCCGCAGGTCTGGCGCAGTAACCTAGCCCTCGACGCAAAACTGCCGTACGGCTTGATTGGCACGGTGGAAGGCATTTACTCGAAGGACATCAACGCGGTCTTTCACCGCAACGCTAACTTCGCAGCCCCCGTGGGCAACTTCGCCGGCGCCGACAACCGCCCACGCTTCGCCGGTACTTCCTCGGGAAATCGGATTAACCAAAGCGTTACCAACGCGATCATCCTGGATAACACCAGCAAAGGATACCAGTACTTTTTGACTACTCAGCTCAAGAAGGATTTTGGCCAAGGTTTTGCCGAAATTGGCTATACTTACGGCCGGGCGCGCGACCTGACCAGCTCGCCAAGCGCGATCGCTGCCACGGCTTGGCTCTCCAACCAGGTCGTCAACAGCCCGAATGATCCGAGTATGGGCTTTGCAGTAAATGACCAGCGCCACCGCTTCGTCGGGACGGCTTCCTACCGCCTGAACTTACTGGGGCGGGCCGGGACTACCTTCTCGGTCGTCTACATTGGCGGTACCGGGAGCAACTACTCCTACACCTACGGAGGGGACATGAATGGTGACACCATCCAGGGTAACGATCTTATCTACATTCCGCGCAATGCTAGTGAGATCGTGCTGGAGGCTGGCGGCACGTCGGACACACGTACGCCAGATCAGATCTGGCAGCAACTCGACGCTTTCATTAATCAGGACTCGTACCTGAGCGAGCACCGCGGCGAGTATGCCGAGCGCGGTGCCGCCCGTGAACCCTGGGTGAGCCGCCTTGACATCAGCCTCAAGCAAGAGTTTCACGTTAATTTCCGTGGGCAGCGCAATGCCTTCGAACTCAATTTTGATTTCATTAATTTCGGCAACCTGCTCAACTCCGACTGGGGCGTTATTGAAACCGCACCCACGAGCTCGCGGCAGGCCATTGCTTTCAGACGCTACGACGCAACCACCAATCGGCCGGTGTTCACGTTCCCCACGACAGTGACGAATACATTCAGTAAGAATACCGAGCTCGTCTCCCGCTGGCAGGCGCAGTTCGGCATTCGTTATTACTTCAACTAGCGAAGGTTTCACTCTTAGTTGTGAAAGCACAAAGGCCGACGCTCACATTGAGTGTCGGCCTTTTTTGTTAATCCCTGCGATACTTGAATAAATCTGAATAATGAATATCGAACAAGAAATGTTGAATGATGAATCGCGAATAAAACACAAAGGCTGACAACCCCTCGAATGTCGGCCTTTGTGTAAATTTCCGCCTTGTTGTTTTAGTTTGTATTAGACCATAGTTTCGTGTTTCGTTGCAGGGGACAATGATTTTCTCGAAGCTTTTATTTTTTTGCCGTACTTCTCACAGAAAAACCGAATACACTCAGGAGCAATATCAATAGCAGATTCGTCGTAAGCACCGGTGTCGGGACTAAGCCATGTTAACGTATAGTCTCCTTCAACTAAGCGAAACCGTTCTTTATCCCGCAATGGCAACAACACCTCGCCAGGATTATCTTCCATTTAGTAACGGAAAGAAATCCAATTCGTATATTGACACATCCAGAACATCTTCAAACCACAAACGCAACACGTAATCTCGTACATACTCCGCTTTGAGCAAGCCCTTCTCTTCATGGTTTTCCCAGCGGCTCTCATTGTCTGCGAAGTCGCGCCATTCTTTCCAGTTCATGACATTTACCCCACAATTAAAACAGGTTGATTGTTTTGTGCTCGTTCCCATTGTTCGAGTAACTCTTGTTCATGTGCTTCCACCCATGTCTCCACCATCTTTCTCAAACTTGCTGGAAGTTCTTTGCCCGGTTTCATCCATTTTCTTGTTCTAATCTCAATTCTATAGACTCGAACTAAATATAACAAAAGCTTTGAATGATGCAACAAAACAATTTAACGCTCACATCGAGTGTCGGCCTTTTTTGGTTAGCCCACTTCGACATTCGATATTCAAAATTCCTTTATTCGATATTTGAATAAATCTGAATAATGTATATCGAACAAGGAATGTCGAATGATGAACGGTTGTTTTCAAAAGGAGTCAAAGGAGACCGATTGCTTGCTTTTGCAAAAAGAATGAGGTATCTTTTTGTCAAGTTATCTACTGGACATGATTCATGAACATGAACGTCGAAAGTTTTATGGCGGTGCTCAAGGCGCTGCATGACCACGAGGTTGAGTATATCCTGGTGGGAGGACTGGCGGTTATTCTTCATGACGTCCCCCGAGTCACCGAGGATCTGGACATATTCGTGAAACGAGAACCTGTAAATGTTGACAAACTCAAGAAAGCGCTTCGTTCAGTATTCAATGATGAGAGTATCGAAGAGATGGAGTTGCAGGATTTGAAAGACTATCCGGTCATACGCTACGGTACTCCAAAAGATTATTACATTGATATTATGGATCGAATTGGCGAAGTATTTAAGTATGACGACCTGGAGTATGAAATAATTGAAAGTAATGAAATCCCAATTAGGGTTGCAACTATTGAGACACTGATCAAATTGAAACAGGGAACAATTCGTGAGCTTGATAAAGCAGATGTGATTTTGTTAATGGAAAAATTAAGGGAGAAAAAATAATGCCGGTTTACAAATATCGAAGTTTTGAGGAAGCAGAAGAACATCTGAAGAAACTGCTGCCGACTGACCCATTGGAAAGACTCAGGCAGTTAGAAAGAATAATTATTGTTTTAAAACCCCCGCGCAAAATTCAACGCGGCATCTTCAAGTTCAGAACGCTGGAAGAGGCAAACGAGCATCGAAAGAACTTTGATACTCAGAGTTGAGTATCGGCTGGTTGTTTTGGACTTCAGACCAATAGCATCTGCATGGGCTGTAAAGTCCGCGTAAAAGGATTGAGCACTAAACCCAGAATCTCAAGAGTAACCACTCCCAGAAGCGCTTCATCGCCAGCCTCGCCCAGAATAACCGGCGTGTGCCCTTCACCTTGCGGCAATTTGATGTAACATTCAGAGACCTTGCGTTCGATGGTTGTGCCGTCTGCCAAAGTGAAAGTTAGCGACCGCTTTGGCGACAAACCCAGCACCTTCCAAATTTTGTCGGGCAGCAGGGTATAAGTAGCACCACTATCAACCAAAAACCTTACCCTCGCCTCGTTATCACTGGAATTCGTGACCACCCCTTCTATATAAGTTACGCCCATTTTTGAAATCTCCTTTGAACTCATTCCATTTTAAATATAACTGATTGCGCGAACGACCGCAAGTTTTAAATCACCACATCGATAATAATTCAAATCACAATGACCGGATTAATTCAGTTCTTCTTTGCCAGCCAGCCCTGCTAAATAAGCAAGTAGATCGAGAATTTGCTCTTCAGTCAGCAGGTCATGATAATTTTCCGGCATCGTCGAAGTGTGTTGCACAATTCTGGTGGCAATCCGATCTTTGCGAACCACAATTTTGTTGGAGGTCTTTTCCGTCAAAAAAATCTCGTCGGTTGTTTCACCGGTTATCATTCCAACTAAGAATCGATCATCGCTTGTCTTTAATAACACCTCTTCGTAACCACTGACTATGTTCGAATCCGGCTTAACGATTTTCGAGTAAATATGCTCTGGTGTGCGATAGGCCGCGATGGCTGTTAAATCCGGGCCAAGTGTGCTGCCTTCCGCTACGCCATTGCGGTTGATACCAACATGACAACTGACGCATCCCGCTCCACTTTCTGTGTTAAAAAAAAGTGACCGACCGGACTCGACATCGCCTACTATTTTCATTTGTGAAGATGCGTTCGATTTGTGATCTGAGCTCGACAGCGCAGGAATTTGAATAGCGCCTATCTCCGGCGAACTACCTAAACTATTCAAATAAAGAACGACCGCTTTTATTTCCGCGGACAAAAGTGCAATGGGCGGCTCATAAATTTTAGGCATTTCATTTTTATAATTGGGAACGATAAACGCCGCCGGCACAATCATACTTTGCACCAAATAATCCGCGCCGCTCTTCAAGCCCGCCTTCTTCGCACGTTGATCTGCGCGAATACCAATGATTGCGCCATCTTTTCCCTCACCCAGATTGGGGCCGCGCAGCGCATAGCCGCGCTCACCGATGCGATGGCAAACATGGCAGCGTCCCTTTCCCCAAAAAATATTTTCCCCAGCCGCGCTGATAACCTGCTTAGTTTCATCGCTGTATTCTGCCGAAGTCTTCGGCAATGAAGAAATCCAACTGACCAGCCAGTACACAATTAAAAACAAAAATAGAAATAAAAATCCGATTCGGATTCTCATGATAATTGCAAGTTGTGAATAGAGGAATATCAGAATTTACAAACGAACAATCAAGAGCTGCTTGGTTGGAGCGGCGAGAAAAACAAAGGGGGCTGTCCAAAAAGTAGGAAATGTCATTCTAAGCGCAGCGAAGAATCCCCCTGATCGTGCGTAAATGAGGAGATTCTTCGGCAGAAAGCGCCTCAGAAAGACAGGCGCTTGATGCTTTTTGGACAGCCCCCGATAGTATCTATCAGAAAGATCTACTTATCGAGCAGCGAATTGCGTTGCTTGCTCGATGCTGGCGCTGCCCATTGGAAATTGGAAACTGGCGTCGCTGGCCGCACCTTCAGTGACCGTCACTTCGGCGGTTTGCTTGCCGAGGGTTTCCTGCCAGTACTGCACGGTGTAGGCGCCGGCGGGCACATTGGCCAACTCGAAATTGCCGTTGCCATCGGTGACGGCGTAGTACGGATTATCCACAACAACGATGTAGCCGCTCATCCAGTTGTGAACGTCACAGGCGATGCGGATGACTTCGGGCTGCGCGAAGGTCTGTACCATGCGCTTTTTGAATCCCGGTTGCGCCACGTTCATACTGGCGTTTTTCTCGCTATAAGTATGAATGTTGTGCAAGATGCCGTCGCTGTTAAGAATGGTCAATTCGGACCCAACAGGAACCAAAGCGACATGCGGTTTGAAGGCGCACCCGTTCTGGTCTATTTCAAAGGCAGACCCAAGCGCAGAAAGCGCCTTGCCTTGCGTGATATTGGTCAGACTCACCACCACGTTGGCGAGACCTTTGTTGCTGCCAACGACCAGGTCTTGCTTGTAGTGAGGCTCTTTGCCGCAGACGTTGACGTCCTTCGTAATCTCTAACTTTTGCATGGCGGGAATTTCACCAGCATAAGTGACCGTGCCTTTGATGGATCCGCCAGCGGCAACCTCCATAGCCATATAGCCACCGCTCGCCATCGGTTGAGCCGCGGGTTTGTCCGAAACCGCTGGCGTCTCGGTTTTTTGTTCGCCACCGCCGCCACAGCCGATGGCAAAGATTGCGAACAGTACTGCAATCATCACGCTTAATAGTTTTTTCATGAGATTCCTCCAGTAACGGTTATGATTATTGAGATGGTGCTAATTGCTAACGAATTGACGGATGTTCATGAGGTAGTCCCTTAGCGCCGCAATTTGTTTTTGCGGATCGCCATCGAAAACGTTGGGCGGCGCAGCATCGGGATAAAAGCCGGGCATGCGGGTGCCCGGTTGCAATTTCTGCGGATCGCTAATCCAGTCGTAAACCCAGTCCGGCCGCAAGCGATTTGGCGCGAGCAGAAAGTCTGGCGCCCAGCCGTCGGGCGGACCTTCCGGTTTCTTTTTGCCAACTTGGTGGCAACTATAACAACTCAACAAATCAGCGGCGAAGAGCTTTTCCGCGCCACGCGTTTCTTCACTGGTCAGGTCAATTTTAATTTCTTCGAAAGGTTCACTGAGACCCTCGAGCGCCTGAAAGTACTCGATGAGCGCGTTGACCTCGTCATCAGTGAATGAAAAAGTCGGCATTCTCACGGTCAGCCACGGACGAATGTTGGTGGTCGGACTTTTGAGAAATTCGAATAGCCATTTCGGTTGCACTTTGCGGCCTTCGCCAATCAAATCCGGCGGTGCGAAGGAAATGGCTTCCTCGGCGGAACGGCTTTCTTTCTTAAAAGCCTCCACCAAAGTTGGACGAATAAAACCTCCTTCGCCTTCGATGATGTGACAACCTGCGCAGTTGTACTGTCGCACCAAACGCCGCCCCTTTTCGATGGCTTCTCCCATGCGGCCCATGTCATGCTTGTAGGTTTCGCCAATCTTACGGCCATCCCAGCTGTTTAGCAAAACCGCCAGAGTCGTGGCATCGTCTTTGGACATGGCAAAATTCGGCATTCGTTGAGCCACCACTTCAGTGGCGTAGACGCGGGAGTTGAGCAGTTTCCCGATGGTCCATTCTTCCCAGTTTTCCGCGGCGACTTCACCGCGAGCCAGGGCATCGCCATAAAAAAGCTCTTCATGAGTTTTGCTGCCAAATTCATTCAGGGAAACGCTAACTTTGCCTTCGCCTTCCATGCCGGCAATGTCGTGACAGCCGTGGCAGCCAAAATTGCGAATGACGGCTTTGCCTTCCGCAATAAGCTCCGGGGATTGCAGGTCCACGCCATCGAGGCTGTTGGCAGGTGGATGGGCTTCTTTGTTGGCCATCAGGTAGGCGACGATATCCAAAGCCTCCGCGTCCGTCAAACGCAGGCTCGGCATCGTCGTGCCCGGGTGATACTGCTTTGGATTTTTGATCCAGGTAAAGAGCCAATCGCGATTGACTTTGCTGCCAATTTTGGTAAGCTCCGGCGCAATATCGTAGGTCACGTCGGTGATATGCACTTCGCGATCCGACTCAGTGATCACGTGGCAGCCTTTGCAGCCCAAACTTTCCACTAATTCTTCGCCGCGTGCTGCCGAACCACCGGCTGGCGCCTGCGGGAGTAAATAACTGTTTTTTGTGCTGATGTCTGTCACGTAGGCTGTGACCGCGCGCGCCTCCTGATCGGTGAACTGCGGATTCGGCATCCGGCTATGCTGCCGGTACGATTTCGTGTCCTTTATCCAGCGGTAAATGAATTCCGAATTCGTCTTCTTGGTGACGGCGTTAAGCGGCGGTCCGATTTTGCGGGCGGTTTCGTAACCGGCAATTTCGTGGCAACCGTAACAACCGAGATCAAAAAACATGCGTTTGGCCTTGGTGAGCATAGGAGCGTGCTCAACTTTCATTTCTTTGCTATGGCACTTGTTGCAGCCGGCGTCGCGAAATTCCGGGGTTAACAAAGGATGCTCCCAGTGTTTTATCTGGCCGTGAGCAAACTGCTTCGATTGCAGCGCCGGCCCCTGGCCTTCGTGGCAGGGAACACAGCCAAAGCGATTGATGGGATGCTTCTTCAAAAAAACTTCGCGCTTGGGGTGAGTCTGAAAAGGCGCGTCGTAGTCGTCGTAGCCGCCTTTGTCGGTGTTCACGTGGCAGCTGGTGCAGCGGTCCACTTGATCGAGCGGGTTTTCAAAATTGCCGCTCACGAAACTAGGGAGCACCACCTGCTGGATGGCGATTTTACGGTCATCGATCAATTGCAGCTTGGTCTGCAAATCCACTATTGGCGCCTGAATTTTTTCGATTTCATTACGCAGACTGTCGACGCGGGAACTGTAGCGCGCCAGCCGAGACGCCAATTCAGCTTTCTTCGCCTCAGCATCGTCCCATTCTACCTTCAGATTTTTGACATTTTGGTCGGAATCGTCGAGCGTGGCTCGCATTTTCTGGGCTTTGTCCGAATGGCCGGAATGCTCTGCATGTTTGTATTCGTACCAGAGCGCGTCGTATTCGCTCTTCTCGAAACGATACTTCTGCATAGCCTTTTCCATCGCAAAGTCGGCGCTATTAATATCATTCCGCAAGTCCTCGTAGGCATCACCCTTAAGATCGGCCGCGGCTTGGCGCAACTGCTCTTCTAAATTTGCAAGCCGATCGCCGCTCTTTTGTTTGATTTCATCATTGACGGAAGCCAGTTGGGCTGCAACGCGCTCGTATTCGGTCTCATTGAGCTGCTTCTGATAGCGCTGCCACGGCGCGCGCAGACTGATCATGTCCACAATTGCCCAAAACGTAGTGAGGGCCAACAAACCAGCAAGAATCAGATAGAGATGACCGTACTCTCGTTCTTCGACGGGGGTTTCAGATCGCTTGGGCAAGTAAGCCTCCTCGCAAACATTGATGATTGATGATTGTCAATTGACCCTTAAATGTTAAACCAGGGGGTTACCCAAATATATTTGATGTTGAGCGTCCAGCGCAAAAGCATCTTTATCGGCAATCCCAGCATCGTTAAAAATAGAAACGCCAAAATTCCGTAACGCACCGCGCCAAGATTTTTGATGAAATCGGTGTTCCTTTTCCAGAAATAGTAGGCGACACCCAACAAATAATAGACCGTTACTACAAACCCGCCAAAGAAGAAAGCCCCCACCGAGCTGCGAATGCCAAAAAATTGATGCAGATCGACATTGACCATCGCGACAACTTTGTGGATGTCCCAACGTTCCCACGGACCAAAGAAGTTCCAGCCCGGCCCGCGCAGGAAAGTACCCACAAAAATCAGCGCAATCCACAAAACGAAAAATCCGAAGATAAAAGTGCCAATCGCAAACTTGCGCTCTTGCCAAGTGTAATAGCCATTGCCTTTCGGATTTTTGTCAATGTATGGAATGGCCATCAGACCAACGATGATGAGCGTTGGGAAAATCACACCGGCGATCCAGGGATCGAAATAGACCAGCATCTCTTGCAAACCGAGAAAGTACCACGGCGCTTTGGAGGGATTGGGGGTGCGCGTGGGGTTGGCTGGCTCCTCCAATGGCGCATCAATGACGATTGACCACACGGTGAGGATGACCATGATCAATATCGAGCAAAGAAACTCGTTGCGCGTGAGAAACGGCCAGGTGAAGATGCGATCCTTGCCCATCGTCTGCAGCTCGCCATACTTGCCGGCGCCGATGAGCTGATCGTTCCGAGAGGCCTGCTTCATAGCCAAATAAGTGAAGTACGCCACCAGAAAGATCATCATCACGATGGGGATGTTATCTTCTTTGGTTACAATCGCTAAAAAATGTTCCATGCTTCCTGCCTCAAGGTTAGATTAAATCTACTCGTTCCCACATAGGGGCTGTCCAAAAGGTACCTGTCATTGCGATCCCGACGCTTCGGGAGAAGCAATCTCATGATTTTGTGCTCAAATGATGAGATTGCTTCGTCGCTATCGCTCCTCGCAATGACAATTCCTTCCTTTTTGGACCTAATAACTTGACGAATTGTTGAAACAGGGTTTATAAAGGCCCGGATATCCCACCGTCTTTGCGGACGCGCCAGAAATGCACGGCGATGAAGACGGCTAAAAACAACGGAAAAAAGATGCAGTGTAACACATAAAAACGCAAGAGCGTTGGAGGTCCAACTTGAGTGCCGCCCAACAGCACGAAACGAACGTCGTTATCGGGACGCATGCCTAACTCCGGCCCGAACGGTCCTTCGTGCCCTAACAAAGGAGTGGCACGCGCCATATTGGTGCCTACGGTCACGGCCCAGATTGAAAGCTGATCCCAGGGCAGCAGGTAACCAGTGAAGCTCAAAAGCAGTGTCGTCGTCAACAAAATGACGCCGACCACCCAGTTGAATTCCCGCGGCGGTTTGTAGGAGCCGGTCAAAAAAACCCGGAACATGTGCAGCCAAACGGCAATCACCATGCCGTGCGCCGCCCAGCGGTGCATGTTGCGGAGAAACATGCCGAAGGGCACATCGAATTGCAGATATTTCATATCGCTAAAAGCGTATTCAGCAGTCGGACGATAATAGAACATCAAGAGAACACCAGTGACTGCCGTCACCAGAAAAAGCAGAAACGTGATGCCGCCCATGCACCAAGTGAAACGAATGTACGCGCCATGACGCGGAATACGCGTGGGGTGAAGATGCAACCAAACATTGTCTAAAACCTGCAGGTAGCGGTTGCGCGGGGTGTCCTCGTAGCTGTGCCGGAACATCGATTTCCAGACCTGCGATTTAGTGAAATTGTCCTTCATTTTGTCGAACAGAGCCTGCATCTTATCTCCTTGTAATGTAACCAGATACCGTGTGGGGATGGTCTTGAAAAAATGTGCGAAAATATAACCACATTTTTGTTAAATGTCAAGCGGTAAATCGAAACGGCGATAGTTTTTACGCATACCAGAAATGTAGCCGCGACCTTCAGGTCGCGCCACCGCTCTCCGCAGGCTGAAGCCCGCGGCTACACATCACCCAAAAACGCCTTCACCAGATTCAGTTTGGAAAATTCGCCTTGAGATAGATAGGTCAACGTTTCTTCGCGTCCCAAAACTTCATCGCGAATCCGCTCCGCCTCCCAACCGCGGCTTCTCAGCGCACTAATTTTGGCTTTGATTTCCGCGTAGTATTCTATTTTTAAATCTAACGACCGATTGGGAGAGTCGAGCAATTTACCGCTGCCGCAAAAATACTGGCTCATGGGCAAAGTACGCGCTTTCTTCAGCGAGGCCAGCCAATCGTTAATGTTTTCGTCGTATTTGAGCACCTTCACTTTTACACTCAAAAACAGGTCGCCGCCGAAAAGCCAGCCTTCATTGGGTTCATAAAATCCGATGTGATCCGGAGAATGACCCGGGAGCTCCATCACCCGAAAGCGATAACCTTTGGTTTCGATCTCACTGCCGATGACCTCAGCTTGAGCCGATTCCGGCGTACCCCAAACGAAGCGCCGGTAGAGTTTGAGATGCGGTGGTGGATGATGAATAAGCTCGAGTCCGGAACGATGGACTTTTCCGACAATTCCGAGATGCTTTTGGAAAAGAGAATTAGCCGCAATATGATCTTCGTGGGCATGGGTGTGCACGATCTGCTCAACGTTTTGCCGCCGCAGGGTTTCAAAGAAATCGTGGGCGATGTGACGGAAGCCGGTGTCAATCAGCAAACCATCGACAAAGTAAGCTGAAGTGGTGTAAATTTTCTTTCCGAGAAAATTGCGCGTGAGTTTATATTGGGTGACCGGGCCGATGTTTTTGATTTCGATCATCTGATTCAAGATTCACGTTTACTAAACCTTTAGAGGTTTAGTAAACGTAGGTTAACCGATGATGAAATTGCGCCAGCCTTTAATATCCGCCAGCCACATGACTGAAGAAAACAGAAGGTCGCTTTTGCGAAAGAAGTCCATCTGCCGGCGGGTACGCAGTGAGCTGCGTAGAACCGGTGCGATGATTGCCTGCGCCTTGCGTTCGTAATCGACCAACGGTTTGTTTTGCGCGATAATCTCACCGAGCCATTTACCGGCCATCATCGCCAAACCGGTGCCGCCGCCGTTGGTGGGAAACACCATGCCCGCGGCGTCGCCCACCAGAGCTACGTGCTCGAAAACCAGCCGTGATTTCAAACCGCCCAGTGGTACCGCGCCGCCGCCTTTCTGTCTCACTTTCAAATTGTGTTCGCCTGCAATTTCATCCAGCACCTGATTGAGCAAGCCGCGCACGTTGCTCGGACCACGGACACCCACGCCGATGTTGGCCTCACCAATTTTGTTTTTTGGAAACAGCCAAAAGTAGCCGCCTGGAAAGCGCCGCTCGAACCAGAGCTCGATGATATCGCTGCGAAAGTCGCCTTCAGCCAGCACAAAAGCGCAGGGACAAATGTCGCGATTGGACTGAAACGCCGGAAAGGAATCGGCCACCTTCGAGAAAACGCCATCGGCGCCCACGATGATATCCGCGGTGAACGTTTCGTTTTCAATCGAAATATTTTTGCCGACGATGGATTTCACCCGAGCCCCAATTCGATGTTCGACGCCATTCTCGATCGCGCGCTGAAATAAATGGCGATCCAATTCCGTGCGGTTGAACATCTGGCCTTTCAAATGAGCAACGTAGGTTTTCCCCAAAGGCGATTTGAATTTGATGCCCTCGATGTTGCCTGCATAAACTTGCGCTGGCAGATCGTAGAGTTCGGCGCAATTTGCATCCGGAAAAATGGTGAGCAACTCATCATAAGTGGGGATGGCCTCGCCGCACTGCATTGGAATGCCAACCTCCTTTTTCGCCTCGATTAGCAGCACGCGTTTGCCGGACTTCCGCGGGGTGATGTAAGTCGCCGTGGCGCAGCCCGCCGGTCCTGCGCCAACAATGATCACGTCGTATTGGTTTTCCCCAGGCATGGTTTTGGAAAGTTGTAATCGGAGGTGATGAGAATCTTTAGTCAATGCAGTTATGGTTCCAACCCCAATTCTTGTCGCAGGGCAGCGTCCGCAACCTTGTGTCGTCTCCAGTAATCGGAAAGAATGGAGTGGGTTTTCACCGTTTTGGTGGTCAGCAGCCTGGCTTCCGGACCGAAGCCGCTGACGGTGGTTTCTTCCCACGCGATAATGCGGTGGGGAAAGCTTTTTTCAAATTTGATCGCCAGTTTTTTTTCGATATCTTTGTAGTCGATGGTGTACAGCTGCAGCTCGTCCGACGACAGACTTGCATCGTTGCTCGAGGTCAATGTTGCAGTTGCCTTTTCCACTTTGAGCGGCTCGTGCCGCAACCGGGAAAAGAACAATCCGGGAATGATCTGGATGTCACCGGTCGGAAGCGATTGCGGCGCCAGCCGGATTTTCGTCCACACTTCGTCTTCCAGCAGAACGGAGCCGAGCTGAAAATTCTGATCGCCTTCATTTTGAAAATAAGACCGCAATTGCACATCGACTTCGTTACCGCGCTGGTTGAGCTGCATGAAAGTATGTCCGCACCATTCTTGCGCGGACGAGGTGACTTTCAAAGTTGGACTGACGCCGTCCGCGGGTGTGAACACCGAAGTCATCAGGGAATAGGGATAAAGTCCGGTGTTAAATTTTTTGGTGAAGTTCAGCTTCAACACCGAGGTAGCATTTCGACGATCGCCGAATTCGTACTTGACCTGTTTGTCGGTGAGAAAATCTTCAGTGACGAAAATCAGCACAGCGTCGCCGTGGTGGATTTCAGCGTAGCGCGCCTGCTCAAGGGCGTAGCGCGTGAGCTCCGCTTTGCCGGCGTACCAGTATTGATTGAAGGCGTCGCGGTCGGCTGATATCGGGTCTTTGCTATCCGCCGCCTTGCAGCCAGAAAAGCTGACTGCGGCCAGCATCAAAACTAAACCGCTTAAAATCCAAAGTTGAAAAAACGCGGTCAAGTTTTTCATAAAAATGTTCCTTAGAATTCTAATGAGATTGCTCGAACTGATTTTACAACGAGTTCCGGGATGAAAACATTCCGGCTAAAACGGATCTTTGAATTGGAATAAGACTAAGATAGGGATTTGAGAGGTGGAATCAAACAAAAAATGTTTGGTGGGAATTATCGTAAGAGACAGAATACAAAAATCTTGACTTCCATTCTTTCAACGTTTACCTTACTTCATAAATTGTGAGCGGCTCGATTTCTTGGTAGCACTTCTCGTTAGGATCAATTTGAATGTACATCATCTTGTTTTCATTAGTAGCCGCCGCTGCGACGATGGTTGGCGGCAGCATCCCTCTGCTCCATAAGAAATTGTCCAAGAAAAGCCTCATGGTGCTGGTGGCGTTTTCGGCCGGTGTGCTGCTTTCCACCGGTCTCAATCACATGGTAGTGGAAAGCTATGCGCAGTCCGGCCGCTGGGCGATGGTAGCCGTGAGCCTCGGATTTGTGATTCTCTATGGTTATGAGAAGGTGGCGATGATTCACGCCTGTCGCGAGCAGGAATGTCATGTCCATCTTTTTGGCGGTGCTGCACTCGTCGGCATCGGCTTTCACAGCTTGCTCGATGGTTTCGCTATCGCCGTGAGTTTTGGGCTGGAGAAAACCATGGGGATGATCGTCATCGCCGCCGTAATTCTCCACCGTTTGCCCACCGGGATTTCTATCGCCTCGATCATGCTGTCTCACCGATACCACAAGGCGAAAGCGTGGATGACTTTGGGCATGATTGCTTGCATGAATGTTTTGGGCGCCTTCCTTGGTCAATTCATCCCATTTAGTGAAACGACTCTGCTGAGCCTCGCGGTTGGCCTGTCTGGCGGCACGTTTCTCTATATCTCCACCAGCGATCTTCTGCCGATTGCTCATGAAAACAATCTTGATTATCGAGTTCCATTCTTTTTTTTGATCGGGTTCTTAGGAGTATTGGCCGCGACCTTTCTCAATGGCGGATGATGTTTCATCTCGGAGGTAATCAAAAATGCGCCGCGTGCACTTCAGTCTAACTTAGTTTTGATTTTTGTGCTTGACAACTCTTGTAAAAATCTTTACAATTAATGAAAGAACTTTTTCAGGAATGGACCATGAGCAGATATTTCTTTAAAGCCGCATTATTCACAGACGCTTTTTTC
>Ga0247727_10010038_pt1 | contig 16896 bp, 33 predicted proteins | sample WisWelCaveWW1625_FD_202498 | JGI IMG/M metagenome (GOLD analysis project Ga0247727, IMG submission 202498) | Biofilm microbial communities from Wishing Well Cave, Virginia, United States - WW16-25 | ecosystem: Environmental > Aquatic > Deep subsurface > Groundwater > Cave microbial mat | place...
AGGCAAAAGACCCGCCACTTCAAAAACTGCCTTTGCTGTCTTATTCAATGCGTGGGCAATGGCTTTCAGAGTTGCAACAGATGGTTGTCTTTCTCCGCTCAATATCCTGCTGATTACGCCTTGATCTTTTTTCGTAAGCCTTGCAAGTTTCGCGGGGGATATATCTCTTTGCGCCAGTTCGATTGTTAGCCAGTCAGAAAACTTTGTCATTTGACAACATCATAGAACAAAAATGATTGTTCGTGAGACATGGAAATATTGCCCCTTGACAAGTTATAAACTTGGTAGTAAAGTTGCCAGTAAGCAAGTTTTACTTGTTGGGAAACAAAGGACAAAACGATGGGCGACAAATCTGAAATCAAGATAACCCGTACCTACAGTCTCGACCCTGTTGTAGTGTCATGGGTTACACGAAAAGCGGCTCGTGTCACCATTGAAAGCGATGGTGAAAGAGCCAGTGACAGCAAGATTGTCAACGATCTGCTTCTCGCCGCAATGCAGAAGGATAAAAGGAATGAGGCGGGCAGGAAGAAATTCATCAAGCGCATTCGCGATTACAAAGAAATGACGGTGGCGAAATGACAATCGAAGAATCCCTAATCGAGTATATGTATAGAGTAAAAGAACTCACCGAGGCATTGGAACGAGCCGCGGATGCAATTACTAATGATGACCTCTCGCAGAGTGAACGGCAGTATGAAGCCGCACTTGCGAGAAAGGTTGCGAAGGAATGATCCCGCAACCCCTCCCCTCCCCGAACGAACCGAACCCCAAAGCACTGGCACGCCTGTTCGACTATTTCCTGGAACTGGTGGAACAGGGGATCATTGTGCCGAAGGTAAAGCCTGTGATAGCGGGGGAAGAAGCCGCGCCCGTCGAACTTGTGGAATTGGAGGCTGTGTAAAATGGCGCGCGCTGTTGGAGTACTCAATGGGAATTGGAAAACCCACTGGCAGGATGAGTTGCAGACAGAGTCGGTCCGCCTCCCGTTGCGGCGCGAGATAGAGATTGCTCTGAAGGTGGCAGAGAGCATGATGGTTCAGGACTTCCCCTCGATTGTGGAACAAGGAACAAAGAGAGCAGAGGAGTTGAGGGAACAGTTACGCATCCTTGCGAATATCACCCGTGAGGCGCAAGAGGAGTACTTTGCGAATCTATCGGCGGCGAACGAGCCTTCTCCATAGGTCAATGGTACAGCGGAATTGAGAATTTGTCACAACTTCAAAGGAGAAATAGCCATGTTTTACAAAGATACCCGAACCGAAAACGAAAAATATCTGGAAGAAGAACTGGAACGAGAACGATACGAACGCAACCAGGAAAACGAACGCCAAGACCGCGCCCGAGAAGAACGTCGAAGAGAACAACGGGAGCAATCAGAATATGAGTGGCGTCATCCTGACAATTGGGAAAGTGCGTTTCAAGCACAAGCCGGACTCTGTTGGCGCGAGCATAATCAATACCCCGATGAGACGGATATGTTCTTCAAGAACTCGGCAGAGGCGAATGAAAAGGCTCTTGAAATTTGGCGTGTAGTATCAGCGAGCAAACAAATGGAACTGGACGAACTGCAAAAACAAATTGATGCGGTTTGGGACAGGGTACGCAATGAGACAGCCGACAAACTTATCGCATCCGACTCGCGGCAGGAGTTTGTTTCAACAGCCGAAGCGTTACGCGATAACGCTTTAGATGGTTACTGCGACTGGTAACTTTCGTGAAATACCGCATCCTGCTCTTTATCATCATTGTGTGCATCCTCATCCTGGCGTACCTAGCATGGAAACCATGATCTTACTGACCGCCTTAGCCGCCATCATTGCCGCGGTGTTGTTGTATCAGGGACTGCGCGACGACATAGGCAGGCTGGACGAACGGATCAAGAAGCTGGAGGAAGCCAAACGCATGAGAGTGAACATTATGACGTTAGAAGAAATGGAACACGCGATGAGCGGACTGGCAACCCTGAAAACGGATTTAGAGATACGAAGCAATATTGTAGACAATGTAATCGCGCATTTATCGAAGGCACACACGCCGACAAAGAAGTGAAAGGAAGAAACAATGATTGGACCACAAGAACCCCCGAATGATTATCGAATTTTCAATTGCCGCCGAGCAGACGGCTCATTCCCTCCGCTAAGTGAGTTCTTCGAGACGGCTGTGCAAAAGGCAGACGCCCACAAAAGCATGACCACCAAACTAGCCTTTATCTGCAACGAAGTCCCTGAGGAGATCGTCCGTCACGCGCAGGTGATGATCGTGACCGGGAACACATGGCACATCTTCGGCTCTGCGGGGCGGGCGCACGGTGATCGAGAGGCATTCAACATTCCCGAAGTGTCCTGCACCGTGATAGATATTTCCCCCATTGATGAGTTGAACAGCGAGAAGGTGGCGGAGATCATCGGCACATGCACGGACCCGAATGCGGGGGTCATCAATATGGCGGGGCTGGTGACGGGGTTGTCCGCGTTGGGGGGAGTGGTGACGGAACGCGCACATTGGATCGGCAGCAAGGAATGGTTCGATGCCATTCCAGAACAGGAGTTTTAGCAATGGCAACAACAGCAATCACACGAACAGACGATAAGGTCATTCAGACCTACGGCGAGAGTGGTGAAATTCTCTCGCTTGCAAAGCGAATCAAGATTATGGTGCCGGGCGGGAACAAACTGAGCGATGCTGAGGCGCAGGCTTTAGCCCAGGTTTCCCTTGTAACAAAGTGCAATCCGTTCATTGGTGAGATTTGGTACATCCCTGGGCGCGGTCCCATGATTGGGATCAAAGGCGCACGGCGGCATGGAAATGAACAAGTGCAGGAAGCGGGCGGAAAAGATGCGTATTGGACAGCAAACTTTTCTATCGCCACACCCGCAGAGGTTGGATACATAGGCGACATCAAAGACCTTGCCGCGGCATGGAAGGTGGTGATTGAAGATTCCGTTTCCACTGCCAGGTATCAAAAAATGTTTATCGAGACTGTCAATTCCCTACGTTCTGCGGGAAGTTCTGATCCTGTTGGCGAAGCCAGAGAGGTTGTCGGTAAACGTCCCCAGTGGATTGGATACGGTTATTCCACGATCAGTGAACAAAGCCGAATGAACAAGCAGGCGCTGGCAATGAAGCGCGCAGAAGCCGATGGTCTGAAACGAAAGTTTTATATTCCGTTTGGGGCAGATGTTGCGGCAGGCGATTCAGCGCAGGAAGTTGATAGTCGAGATTGGATCGAAGCGCCGGTATCTGAAACCGAACCGAGAAACCCCGATCCGATAGACGATGCGGCATGGGACAAATGGCTGGCGTTGTGCTATCAGGCAGAAAAGGTGGAGGTGCCTTACGCGCTAGTGAACCGTGAGACCACGACAAAATCCGACCTGCGCGCGGGATACATGGAACTTGAACGCTTTGTGCGTGACGCCAAAGAGCAGGAACGCGTCACGGCTTGATCCCTTGACAAGGGGCAGGGTTCGGAAGCCCTGCCCCGGAAGGAATAAATGACAAGTATATTTTGCATCTTCGGCATTCTCGTTATCTTTCTCTCAATCGCCTGGGAGCAATTTAAAGAGGGCAGGGGTAGACTGTATGACATCGTTCATGCTCGTCATAGGATTGCGGAACATGATGCCAGCGGAGCCGTGATTGCGTATCGGTGGTTTATGGAAGACCTGGACGGATCGTTCCGTTCAATGACTTCATTTGGGCGGTCACGAGGCGCGCGCTGGGATCGGGAAAATTTAATACAAACATCCGACCGCGTTCCGACCGCCAAAAACACTCATGGTTTCTATGCGGCTAAAACACCAGACAGCCCCATTCTGAAGCCATTTCGTTTTCCAGGAGCCGTGAAAGCCAGGGTGCAGTTGTCGGGCAGAGTGGTCGAAAGTGAATATGGTTTTAAGGGACAGCATTGCCTGCTGCTGGAAATCGTGGAGGAAGCGTGAAAATTGGCAAAGTAATTCGAACTAGTACCAGTGTGCCTGGCTCAATTCCAATTAGCAAACCGATTCTAGAGGCCATACTCGTAACGAATTGGCCCAAGAGCAAGAGACAGATTGCGCCCAAACGTGGCGCAGAGAAAAAAGTAGCGCAGAGTGAACAACAAAGATGATTTGCAAGCCGTCCTCCTGATGTTATTGATGATTGTGTTGATCATGCTGGCGGCCGCGATTGTCAGCGGTGTTATTCGCGTCTGGATTCAAATTGGCGTGGGTGCAGGATGACGCTCGTTAAACTATTCTGTGCCACCGCATTTACCCTCCTGCTTGCCTCTCTCATCGTGTGGATTGATGAGTGGGTGATCGAGATCATCGCCTGGATTTTCATCGGTCTGGTCGTCTGGTATTGCATCGCGCTCCTGATTGGCACAGGCAATGAGGAGGCGGCGCGCAAATATCAGATGCTTGGAGATTTTGCATCGTCCATTTCCAAGCTCGGAGTGGATCAGTGGAACGCCATGGGATTTCATTTTCCGATATTGCGTTTCAAACTATTCAAAGGTCAGGTACTGGAATTATTTGAAGACACGAAGGCGACGCGCGCGCAATTCATCCATTTTTTGAAAACCAGCGACCGCGCACAGATCAGCCCGGAACGATATTGGAACACGAGCGAATACCCGCGCTGGGCGTGGCAGGAGATCAAAACTTGGCTGGAAACAAACGACCCGCCGTACATTTACAAAGACAGCGCGGCGGGCAATCACTCGTGGTTGTGGCGCGGCAATGCGCACGCGCATTTATGCGCGTATTGGCTGGTGAATGGTCTGCCCAATATGGAGGAGGTGGAAGGCGGCGGCGGGATGTGGTACGCGGATGAGCAGACGGCATAATCTCCCCTCCCCCACCGCCTCTTGCTCCCCCTCCCTCCTACGGGAAGGGGTTACGCACGCAAATTTGCGTGTGAGAAGGGCAAATAGACGGGTTGGGCGTGGTTTCCACAATCCAAACTACAAGGGGTGTCACGGCTCGTGACATTGCGAAAACCGAAAGGAAAATACGTCTGTGACCATTCACCCGAAGAGGGCAAAACGCTTCGCAAAACGTGTTTTACGGGAAGTGCGGAAATCATCGTATCGCAAGGTAATCCCGATGATGTTCCCCATGAAGAATAACGGCGATTATGTTGTGAAGCCTGGCACTTTGAATCGGATTGTAAAAAGCTGCGGCGAGTATCTCCCGAAAGAAAGCGAGAAGTTGATCGCGCTGGGTTTGAAGAAACCGCGCAAGCCTCGCAAGACATTGATGCAAATGAATCAACACGAATTGGCAGACCATATTACGAAACAGGTCGCGCGTATCAACAACACCATTCAAAGCCGAGGGCTGAAAGGTCGCATCGGTTGGATCAAGGAGTGAGGAAAATGAGCAATTCAAGATTTTCTATTTTGCAAGCGCGAGCCGTGAAGGATCAGTGTATATCTGATTCCCAATTCCGAACCCTTGCCGCATTGGGAATATATGCGGATGAGGACGGCTGGTGCTTCCCAAGTTTGACTACACTGGGAATCGATTTAGGAAAAAGTAAACAGGCAGTAGGGCGAGACACAATAGCCCTCCGAAAACTTGGATACCTGGAAGTGCGTGCGCGTTTTGACAAAAACAAATCGCGTCGATCAAACCTATACAGACTCAAGTTTGATATGCCGCCCCGTCAACGCTACGTTGACGCCCCGTCAACCTCAGAAGTTGACGGGGCGTCAACTTCTGAGGTTGACGTTAACGACCCAATTAACGACCCATTGAACAATGATGATGATCTACCGCCACTCGCAAAAATTTCACGTGCCTATGAGTCAGAGATCGGTGTACTCACCCCGATGATCGCGGATGAACTGCAAGAGGCGGCTGACGCGTACCCGTTGCAATGGGTACTGGATGCAATCCATGAAGCGGCGGTGCAGAACAAACGGGGATGGAAATATTGTTTGGTAATTTTGAAACGCTGGAAAGAGCAGGGGAATCAAGAGCCAGCAAAGAAATCGAATCACAACGGAAAAAAATTATCTCCGGCTGAGGCGTTGGATGCGTATGCCAAAGAGCAAGGATGGGCGGTCTAATGGTTACCAAACAAGACATCCACAAAATTCTCCAACGGATCAAGTATCTTCCCAACTCGCCAATGAACGAACGCAACACAGGCGAGATCGTAGATATGTTTTTTGTGATCCTCAAAGATTTATCTTTTGATTTGCTGGACAAAGCCGCGTTGTTCTATCTCGGTCAGGAGAAACCATTCTTCCCCATGCCTGGCATGATCCGCGCGAAGGCATTGAAATTACAGATGCTTGCATTACGGATTCCCACACCGGCGGAAGCGTGGGGGATAGTATTGCATCGTGAGACGAGACAACCCGGAATGATTTGCGAAACATCCAGAACCCTGCACGAGGAGGCAGGAAGGCGTATTGGCGGGGAATATTTCCAGAAGATTCAGGAGATCAACCAGCACGAGGAGCAATGCCAGATGTGCAAGCGGACCACGTTTGAATCCACCTATGCTCACCCGATGGTGGCGCGGACGGTGCGTCTGCTCGGAGGATTGGATGCCATTCTGAGCGATAACCCTGTGGCGGACCGGGCGCGATTTATTCAGGCGTATCAGGAAGTGCTTGAACGGGAACAATCGGTTGTGGGCATGGTGCCTGAGGTGAGGGAGTTTGTGCAGGAGAATTCAGAGAGACTATTGGAAGTTCGCCGCGCCGCGTTCGAGACCGGGGAACGTGACGAGATCAACAAACAGTACAAGCAACTTGCGGAAAGGTTGGAGAAATGACCACCATACACACCATACTGGATTTACCGCAGGACTGGATGCGGATGTATTCCGTGAAGGACGAAGCGGAGGCGCTGCGAATCGCGGCTGGCAGGAAGGCGTATTTCATGCAGTCGCAGATCATCGTGGCGTGTTATCTGTTCGTGCCTGTGGAGGAAATGCAATGACACCAACATCCAACCATCCCCTGATCGTCCTCGCGGAAGAGCGCGCGAACCAGCGCGTGGTGCATTATCAATCCATCACGGAGAACATCGCGCATGAGGCGGAACGTTATTACTGCCTGTGTGGATACAACAGTACGAACCGCAAAGAGTTCACCCTGCATTGGGAGAGGGTGACGTGCGGGGCGAAAGAGGATGCAGAATGATCCGCAAATCCACCGGCGAGTATCCCCCGAATTGGAAAGAGATTGCCAAAGCCGTGAAGGATGAGGCGGGGTGGAGGTGTGATGATGACTGAAATTCAGGCAAAGTACAAAATCAGCCCGACGCCGCGCGTGGATATATTGGATAAGATATTACGCGTCGCGGATGGGGACGAAGTCATCGCGAATCTCATCTGCGATCTACTGTTGCGCGCACAGGAGAGGGGTGTGGAGAGAAGGTGTAATATCGGGGTTCACTTTGAGTTCAACGACAAGGGGTATGCGCGTCACTGGAACATAGACGATGGCGGCGTGTTTCCCAAGCCGAAGATTGCTGTTTAGGTGGACATTATCCACCTAAACATAGTTCTACCGCCCTTTGTAGTTGAAAGGTGTCTTATGAAAAAAGTAGTTGCAATTCGATATGGTTTTATTCATTACCACGCTGGTTGCGGTGGTGGGTGTGATTTCTCGGACGCAATAGGCAACGGCAGAAACGCCGCGTCCGTCCGTAAAGCAATCTTGAAACACGTCCGAAAAACAGGTCACGAGTGTTGGATTGAGGCAGGCAGGCATACGTCTTATAGGCTTGAAGGCGGTAGAACAACGGGTGTAGCCGACAAGGGGTAGGCTGTGCGAATTTATGGACGATGGGTTGTACCCCTTGCGGCTAACCCAAGTCCGTTAGTTTGCACCTTGCAAATTTCGTCACTCAAAAGAAAGGAAATATAAATGTCAACAGTTACCCTTGATGTAGATTTTGTGGTTCGCCAATGTTCTGAGTGTGGCATCACATATTGCCTTCCAGGCAATTTCAGCCGCGCTCGCTCAGACGATCATAATTCGTGGTACTGCCCAAACGGTCACGGTCAGCATATCCCCGCGCTGTCAGATGCGGAGAAACTTCGCAAACAATTGGAAGAGGAACGGCGTCGCCATTCGCAAACACAATTGGAGCTGATGGCAGCAGAGCAACAAGTAACCGCAATCAAGAAAGAAAAGTCTCGGTTGCAAAAGCGCATCAAGAATGGTGTGTGTCCTTGCTGTCATCGTTCGTTTGTGCAATTGTCTCGGCACATGGCAAGCAAGCATCCAGGGTTTGATGCAAACTAACAAATCACTGCACTGGACGGGTGGGTACGATGTCCGTTTTTGGACGAGTATCAAACCCACCCGCCAGTAAGTTCAACCGTTGGGCTTCTTCATGGCAAACATAGGCTCTTATCCACTCAACGAAATCATAACGGGCGACTCTCGCCTGCTTGCTCAATCCATTCCCGATGAGAGCATTGATTTGATATTCACTGATCCAATTTACTCGAATCAAGATGATTATTATTGGCTGGCTGAAATCGCAAAGCGCATTTTGAAACCAAAAGGTTCTTTGTTATGCTGGTCAAATGGTAAATGGCATCGCACTAATGCGAATTGGCTAGAAAGCGCTGGCATGGTTTATCGTTGGGATTTTGCCTGTGTCCATTATTCAGGCTTATCACCGATGAATGGAAAAATCATAGCGAAAACGAATCGGTTGATATGGTTGGATGTAAATGGAAAATCAAAACTATTATCCTATATTGCCGATGGTTTTTTGTCTACGCCCTGGTTATCTAATGCAAGAATTGAAAAGAGAAAAGAACACCGCTGGACAAAATCACCAAAGTTTACGAAGATTGCCATTGAAGCCTTTACGTTACATGATGCGGTTGTATACGATCCGTTTGTTGGTGGAGGCACAAATTCAGCAATATGCAAAATGTACGAACGAAATTTTATAGCAAGTGAAATCAATCCAGTTACAGCCAATCTTGCCCGCCGTCGTCTTTTGCGAACCAATCCGCCTTTGATAGGGTTGGCGAAGCCTAACACAGCGTCGAGCCGACTATTTGAAGGCTGGGGCGATTTGCCCGCAGTCGCTAATCAATCCGAAAGTGAATCGCCCGCATAGGGCGGCTCACGCAAAACGTTAGCCCGCTCCGCCGTATAATCGGCGCAAGGAAAAATCAAGACATGTTGCTAAAAATCTATGAACTCATAACAAAGTTGCAAGCCGAAATTGGCGATGACGCAGAAGTTAGATTATCTGCCCGAGATGGTGTTTTGGAAATCCGCGTTGACTGGTGGCAAAGAGATTTTCATGCACTCCACCAGGTTACAGAAATTGAGTTAGCAAAAGTTGTTGATGAAACTATGCCGCCAAATTATTTTGTGGCATGGTGTAAAAATGAGTATGCTCGCAAAGTAAAAGCGGGCTAACACAGCGTGTACCCGACGCCGTGCCACGTCCGCCATTTTTGGACGGGTTCACAGGCGCGGGTAACGCTAGCCGTTGGGCAGACCCTTTGCCCGAAAGGAACTGAAATGAAAACAGATGTAAATGGTTGTAGCACAACCGCCGCAGGTCAGGAGCAATGGGAAGAATACACGTCTATCTCAGGGCGTGAAATGGTGCAATATGATTACCGTACCCCACAAGGTAAATTGTTCTCCTGTGTTGCTCCTTCGTTGTCGGCGGCACGCGCCTGCCGTGATTCGTGGCTCGTCAAACAGTCTGCCCAACAAAGCGTGCAGTTGACCGCCGCTGGGCACGGCGAAAATAATGTTGTCGCTGAAAGCGGCGACAACTAACGCAAGCCGTTAGCCGCCACATTGCAAAGGAAGATACCGTGTCAAAAATTTTACTTACTATCGAGCAAGTTCGTTTTATCTGGTCTCTTGGTTTTTCGAGTGGACGTGTTCAGCAAGCATCACATCCGAACGAAGGCGTTTTATGGGAAGAAGAGACTATCCCGTTTGAATCAGACCTTGCCCGTCTTGCGTCCGCTAATAAGCAACTCTCTAAAAAGTTGTTGGCGGCTAACAATGCTTGCACTGGCTTGCGCCCGTAGAACCTTCGACATCTTGCGACTCTGTGGGCGCAAGCCAGTAAAGCCAACCGTTGGGCTTCTAAGCACAAGTGAGTTATGCCTAGAAATATGTCTTTCAGTATTACGACCAAGCAAATGTATCAAGGCGAGAAGATAGTTACTCGTCGTCTCGGATGGTCTCACCTGAAAGTCGGTGATATTGTTTGCGCCGTTGAAAAAGGCATGGGTCTTAAAAAGGGCGATAAGGTCAAGAAGATTGGCCTGATTGAAATTGTCTCAGTTACCCGTGAGCCGCTTTCGAGAGTGACGTACACGGAATGTGTCAGAGAAGGCTTCCCAGAAATGAATCCCGATGAGTTTGTGTCTATGTTCTGCCGTAAAAATAAATGCTCTCCCGATACAGTGGTAAATCGAATAGGTTTTATGCGTCTCTACGAAGCCCAACACGGCATGGAGCCGACGAGTGCTATCGAGGGCGAAAATAAATCTTAGTTGCGTGCGCCGCACTCGCGGCTCATGCTGACCGTTAGGCGTTTGAAATGCTCGAATTGATCTGTGAAAATTGTGGTGAAAAGTTTATCAGACGAAAGTTTGTCCGTGTGCCGTTATGCCTGAAATGTCTCGATAGGCGAAGGCATCCAGCAAAAAGCATCAGCATAGAAAAGATTGAGCGCAACAATCAAATTATGTTGGCAAAGCATAATGGCAAAAAACAAAGTGAAATTGCACGCGAATTAGGAATTTCAAAACAGGCAGTCTCGCAAATAGTGAAACGCCTAACAATGCGTGCAGGCGACAAGTGCTAGAGTCGCCCAAAATTCAAAAGCGTTCAGGCTCCGCACTTGCGCCTAACGCCAGCCGTTCGGCGGCTTCGCCCAGGAGAAAAAGTTATGAGTAAATCATTTGCGTTTTGTGAACGGTGTAAGGCAAAGTTGGTGGAAGATAAAAGTTGGTGGCTTGAATTGGATCAACAAACTGGCACATATTCCCTTGAAGCTGTGCCAAAAGAGTTCTCGCAGGGTGGATTTGCCTTCGGTAAAGATTGTGCAAATTAAATGAGATTTGTTGTATAATCCTCCCAACGGGCGAACGCCCATCATATTTTTTCCGACCGACAGCATAGAAACGGGTCACGCAATCTGCGTGACCTGTTTTTTTTTTGCCCGGCGGAACAAACAAAGGAGAATCCCATGTTTGATCTACTGCAACCCATTCTTGTGATCGTGGTGGCTTATTTAGTACGCGCTGCACTGCGTGTGCTGAATGTGAAACTTGAGGAAGGCGTGTTTCACGCGCTTGTGGCTGCCATCGTCGTGTACCTGCTTGGCTTGCTTGGCGTTGAGCAAGCCGCACGGCTTTTGGGATAGGGTCTGTCGCTCGCGCCTATGAACGAGTTGTTTGTTGAATTGATCAAGCAGGTACCGAACGCGGTAGCCGTGATCGTGATGGCATACCTGTTCCTGAAAGCAGAGAAAGAACGGGAGGAACGCCGTGAAGCAAACGCTAAGGAAATAGAACAAAGCCGGCGCGAGCACAATATATTCATCAACAATATGTGGGCGATTTCCATCAAGCAGGTGGTTGAAAGCCAGAATGCCGCATCGGAAACCATTGCTCAAACATTGGCAGAACATGAAAAAGCCTCTCAAGAACGCTATGAACGCATGAAGGTCACAGATCAATTGATCAAAGCTGTGCAGGAACTAACTATGGCGCGTGAGGTCAAACCATGAACCGCGAACTCAGAATGGGCGGGTTGCTGAAAGGGTGGCAGCCATCCCTTGCGGGGTTGCTGTATTACCTCCACGCGCCGCGTCTGCCTTATGTGAAAGACGTGTTTTGGAGCGACGTGGACCTGCCAGATGTATCATTCTGGCAGGACAAGATAGATTTCAGAAAAATGAAGCGATCTGGGGTGAGCGGGGTGTTTATCCGTGTGGGACAGAACGTATGGATTGACCGCTGCTTTGAGGAGAACTGGAAGCAGGCACAGCAGGTAGGCTTGCCGCGTGGTTCGTACTGGTTTTACGACAGCCGCGTAAAGCCTGAAAGTCAGGCGGGTCTATATATTGAACTGCTCAGGGACGACCCAGGAGAGTTGCCGCTGGTGGTGGATTACGAAGAGAATTTTGGCGGACCGTTCCGAGGATGGCATATGCTTTACCGATTCCTCGAACGCTTGCGTTTGAAATTCCCGCACAAAAAAATCTGGATATACACGGGCTATTGGTACTGGATGAAAAATTCGCCGCAGTGGAATACGGCGGCGCTCCACTACTTTCTTCAGTTCCCGCTCTGGCTGGCGTGGTACACAACAGACCCGAAGCGGGTGCGGGTGCCGAAGCCGTGGAAGGATGCGATCATGTGGCAATGGGGTACGCCCCCCGAGGGGAAGGAACGCGGAGTCTCATCGAAAGAGATCGACATGAATAAATTTACAGGTAATCTCTACGAGTTCGAGAAGATGTTGGAGTAAATCACATGCCTACTTATCGGAATAACGGCATCGAAAATGTTGTTACCTACAGCACACATACCCCAGGCGTTGAACGACCCCTGAGCGGGAAAGCGGGGCACATTCGACCCGGCGAGTCATTTATAGGTGACGACCTGGGATCGATTCTGAGGTTGACGCAGAGTCTTCCACACGCCGGCGCTGGACAGTACGTGTATGAGAATGCAGTAACACTAATCCTTGGTGCCGAACCTCCCGGTAGTGGTAGTGAGCCTGTCCCGCCTATCCCTACCAGTCCTGGCAATTTCTGGATTGTGCGCGGTGATGAGGAGTTGAGACGTTTTGACTTTCACTCACGTACACTTGCGCCAGATTGGGTGTACTTACCACAAACCCCATCGGTATTCCGTTTCGACAAGTACGCCAATGATCCGACACTTTGGCGCGTAGATATTTTACTGCTTCGAGTACATATTCTCCGTGTCAATAATTGGACCGAGGATGAAAATCGATCCCAAATTGCATACGCATTCAGCGGAGGTACCGCATTGTTCAATGGCAATGCGTATCCGCGACAAGCCTACTTGACCATGAGTTTCAATGTGTTGGAAGAGATCACGGTTGAGGGCGGATACTTAAAATTCAAAACGATTATTCCTGGCGTAAACCATGTGAGTCAGATGACCCGTCAGTCTCATCCACAGTTCGTTCATAAATGGGACATCGTAACTGCCAGAAGACAGGAAGATGGTTCGTATAAGACTTTTCATGTCAATACACCCCATGGTGCGATGTATTGGTTCCTTGCGAGCAAGGAAGGATACGGATACATCCCGCTTGAAGTTGTAAGGAGAGTGTGAGATTGATGTCTGCTAACAAACAAGCAACAGGGCGAAAGCCGCCTAAAACTGCATGGAAGAAGGGGCAAAGCGGGAATCCGAAAGGCAGACCGAAAGACGGCGAGTCCTGGGCGAGCATCATCAAGGCGGTGGGAGATATGTATCCTGCCGATCTTATCAAGATTGTCGGTAGTAAAAACGATCTGGGCAAGATGCTGGTCAACCTGCCTGCCAATGTTCAGATGAAATATCTCGTGACTGCCCGCGTGTTCACCGCCCTGATGTTTGAGCCGACTTCGGGATTGTGGAAGGAACTTATGGAACGTGTAGATGGCAAGGTCCAGGATCGTATCCAGCTCGATGGTATTTTGAACGTGGAAAACCTGACTGATGTATTGAACAAGGTCTATGGCACAGGCAACCGTACAAGCTGACGAACGCACTGAACGGATGCTCGCCGCCATGAGGACGGCGGAATGTCCGCGAGACCAGGCGGAACGGTTTGTGAAAGCCGGCTACGTTCCACTGGAGGGGATGCTCCTCTTCCATGCGTCGGCGAGACAGGCAGACAAAGCCGGCGGTCCCGAATGGATGGCGCTTGGCGGGAAGCGCGGACCTGGAAAATCTCATACGATCATGGCGCAGGTGCTGGACGACTGCCTGCGTGTAGATGGATTGAAGTTCCTGTTCCTGCGCAAGATACAGAAAGCGGCGAGGGAGAGTATGGAGGACATCATCCGCAAGGTTTTTCTCTACACCCCGCACACCCTGACCGCCGACGGGTTACGGTTGACCAACGAGAGCCGCATCACTATCGGAGGCTTCAAGGACGAGAAGGACATCGAGAAATATTTAGGTATTGAGTACGACGGAATTGTGATCGAGGAGTGCACGCAGATCAGCGAGACCAAGAAGGAGAAACTACGCGGCTCACTCCGTACATCGAAATCCAACTGGCGACCGCGCATTTATCTCAGCACAAACGCCGACGGCATCGGTCTGTTATGGTTCAAGAAGATGTTTGTGGAACCGTATCGAGCAGACATGGAGACGATTACCCGCTTCTTTGATGTGACGCACATTTATAACCCATTCATCAATGAGGAGTATGACGCGTGGCTGGACAGTCTGACGGGTCCGCTCCGCAAAGCGTGGCGAGATGGAGATTGGGATGCGTTCGCGGGTATGGCGTTTCCGCAGTGGAATCGGGAGCGGCACGTGGTTCAGTCCTTCGAGATACCCCCGCATTGGGTGAGATGGTCTGGTCTGGATTGGGGATTTGCCTCCCCGTTCTGCAACCTGTGGGCTGCGAAAGACCCCGACACCCGCAGAGTATATGTGTACCGCGAGTTCTATTCCGCCAACCTGACCGACCGACAACAGGCGCGGGGCATCAAGGACATGACGCTGGCGAGGGAGAACTTGTTTATACGCTATGCCGACCCGTCGTTGTGGGAACGGAAGAACCGAGAGGGACAGGTGTACTCCACCGCTGATGAATACAAGGCGGAGGGGATCACTCTGACCCGTGCAGACAACGACAGGTTGAGCGGCAAGCGAAAGGTCAACAACCTTCTCGCCGACCTGCCCGACGGATTGCCTGGCTTGCAGGTGTTCGACAACTGCCCGAGCCTGATCGAGCAATTGTCCACGCTGGCAAGTGACAGCCGCAACCCCGAGGATGTGGACACAGACCAGGAAGATCATGCCTACGATGCGTTGAGATACCTGCTGACCAACGAGAAGAAAGCGGAACAACAGCAAGCTCCGAAAGAGAAGTTTGTGCATCCTTTGAAAGGGAACCGTGACCTATGGTAAAACTTGACGCCGAGACAATCCAAGCTATGAAAGCCCACGCGAAGCAGGTGGTAGCCGCCTATGGCACGCGGGACACGAATCTCTTCCAGAGATACCGGGAAATGTATTTCATGGAGGACGATATAAAACGCCCGAAAAACTCGAAGGTGGACGAGAAGGATTGGGCGATCACCGTTTCCCCGTCGGCTCGTAATGAGGTCGTCGGCATGGTGCGCCTGCTGGATACGAGTAATGTGCATGTGAAGGTGAAGGATAGCGGGGACGTTGCGCAGAACTCAGACAAGATCGAGGCGGGCTTGAAGACCATACTGCGTGTAAGCGGGGAGTATCGCAGGTCGCGGGTGGAATCGGATGCGGCATTGTCGGCGGTGTTGTATGGGCCGGTGGTGATGTACTTCGAGAGTGTGGACGACATCCTGGCGGTGACGACCAACTATTACTACAAACGGCAACTCGAACAGATCAGGAAGCGCACGCCGGTACTGATTCGCACGATCAACGCGGAACAATCCTACCCGGAGTGGGGAGAGTTTGGCATGATCTCCCACGAGTGGAAGTACAAGGTCAAGGGTTCGGTGCTGATCCAACGATGGGGGGTGAAAGAGTCGGATGTGAAGAAGGGGAACGATTACACCGTCCACGACATTTACGACTGTGAGAACCGCCTGGTGTATGCCGATGAGATCAAAGACCCATTGTTTGCCGCGGCACATGAAATGACTACCATCCCCATCATTGTACGGTATGCAGGTGGTTCGTCACTATTCCCTGAGCCGGAAAAGCAGATGAATTCCTTCCTGTATGCGAAAGCGAAGAGCCGGCTGGATAAACGCGAGAACGCCCTGTTGACAGCCATAGCGACAGCGATCAACATTCGCGGAATGATGGGGCCATTGTTGGCGATTGACCCGGATAACGCGCCCGCCACAATCAAGGTGGAATTCCAGGGCGGGGTGCGGTACATCATGGCGAAGGCGCAACAGGTGGACGATAAGGTGATAGACCCGGTGGTGTTCCAGTGGAAGCAATTACTGGACGAGATCGGCGGGCAGTCCACCATCTATAAGCAGACGTTGGGGCAGAACATCAACGCAAGTACGTTCTCTTCGTTGGCGATGCTATCCAGCGCGGGGAAACTCCCCCTTGTGGATATGCAGAGGGCTATCGAGATGGCGTTCCGGGATGTGTTCCTGAACATCCTGCAACGGATCAAAGAGGAGGGGATCGAGAACAACCTGATTACCGCAGAGGATATCCCCGATGACGTGGACATTGACGTATCCCTTGAACCCAAACTCCCGCAAGACAACCTGCGTAACGCGCAAATTGTGACACAGTTGAAATCATCCGGCGCGAACGTATCAGACGAGTGGATCAATACCAACCTTTTGCAGATACCCGATAGTAATGAGATGTTCCGGCAGCGGACGAAAGAGGAGATACGCAAGGCGATCCTGATGAACATCATGCAGAACCCGCAATTGATGCAGCAATTTGTGATGGCGGCGATGGGACAGGGCGCACAACCACAACCACCCCCACCCATGCCGCAGGGAGGGATGCCGCCCATGCCTGAACAAGGAATGATGCCTGAGCAAATGCCGCCACAAGCAGGACAGGAGAACATGGAAGCCATGCCGCAGACCGACGCGATGATCCCGCCGCAGGAGAGGATGTAATGGACGACTTCGACATTCGAGACATCATGCTGGAAGCCATAGCGGAGGTGCAAGAGATAGTACGCGAAGCCTTGCAGGAACTGGCGTTGCCGCAGAT
>Ga0247727_10010039_pt1 | contig 16894 bp, 19 predicted proteins | sample WisWelCaveWW1625_FD_202498 | JGI IMG/M metagenome (GOLD analysis project Ga0247727, IMG submission 202498) | Biofilm microbial communities from Wishing Well Cave, Virginia, United States - WW16-25 | ecosystem: Environmental > Aquatic > Deep subsurface > Groundwater > Cave microbial mat | place...
TGACGTGGCGATCGCGGAGGCGCTGCATGTCTCGGTCGGTAACGTCAAGAGTTTGCTGTTGGGCGGGCATGGTGATTTGATGCTGCCGCTGCCTCGATACACGGTGGTCAGCGGCATTCCGCTGACCGATTTGCTGCCGAAAGAGAAGATTGATGCGTTGGTGCAGGAGACGCAGAATGCCGGGGCGACGGTGGTGAAGCTGCTGGGAAGCGGTAGCGCGTACTTTGCTCCTGCGGCGGCGGTCTGTACGATGGTGCGGGCCATCGTTCATGACACCGGCGATCTCTGCTGCGCATCCGTGTTGCTGACCGGTCAGTACGGTTTGCGCGATCTCTTCATCGGGGTGCCGGTACGTTTGGGACATCGTGGTTTGGTGGATGTGGTTGAGGTTTCGCTCACGAAGGAGGAACGCGCCGCCCTTGAAGGATCAGCCGAGTCAATTCGTGAGGGTATTCACCGGTTGGGTATTTGATGGCGGGTATTGATCTTGTCGTTCTGGGGGGCGGCCCCGGCGGAATGGCGACGGCGATGCGTGCTGCGCAGTTGGGTGCGAGTGTCACATTGATCGAAGATCGGCATATTGGCGGTCTCTGCGTGCATTGGGGATGCATTCCGACCAAGTCGATGATTCATGCGGCTCATCTGCTGGAAGGTATTCGGGGTTTGGAATGGGAGAGCGATGCTGCGGATTTGCCATCCCGGTATGCTCGGCTGATCGCTCAGAAAGAGCAGATCGTGCAGCGGTTGGCGCATGGTGCCGAGCAATCGTTGGTCAAGCGCGGCGTGCGGCTGGTGCGAGGGCGCGGGCGGTTTCGGGACGTTTCGACGATCGAGGTGGGTGGCGATCGGGTGCATGCCGATCGGGTGATCGTTGCAACCGGCGCGCGTCCTCGGGTGCATGATGTGTTGTCGACCGATGCAGATCACATCTTCTCCAGCGATGAGGTGTTGCTGCGACGTCAGCTGCCTGCCCGTTTGTTGGTTGTCGGTGGTGGCGTGAGCGGCTGTGAGTTTGCCTGTTTGTTTCATGCGTTGGGCGTCCGTGTCACGCTTGTCGAGCAGCTGGAGCGCCTGTTGGTTGGCGAGGATGTTGAGATCGCTCAGCGTTTCACATCGTCGATGCAGCGTCGAGGAGTCGAGGTCGTGACCGGCGCGACAGTTGTGGATGTGCAGCGTGGATCGCCGTTGACGGCGCGTTGCAGCAGCGGACATACGCTGGAGGCGGATGCGGCACTCGTTTGTATCGGGCGGCAGGCGAATACATCTGACATGGGGTTGGAGGATGTCGGTGTATCGCTGGATCGCGGTTGGATCACGGTCAATCAAAGGTGCCAGACATCCGTGCCGTCCATCTATGCGGTTGGTGATGTGAACGGCGTATGCCCATTGGCGCACGCCGCAACGCATCAGGGGATTGTGGCAGCGGAGCACGCGCTGGATCAGGAGTCGTCGGTGAGCACGCCGCATCTGATGCCGCGTTGCATTTTCACGCAGCCGGAGATTGCCTCGGTCGGGTGGACGGAAGCACAGGCACAGGCGCAGGGGCTGCAGGTTGCTGTGGCGCGTGTGCCGTACCGAGGTATCGCGCGGTCGCAGACGGCCCGGGTGACCGAAGGGTTGATCAAGCTGGTGGCGGATGCTGGGTCGGATCGTTTGGTGGGGGCGCATTTGTTCGGCGAGTCGGCTACCGAGTTGATTAGTGAGCTGACGGTTGTTGTGCAGATGGGGGTGCCGCTCTCGCGATTGGCCGATGTCGTGCATCCGCATCCGACGTATGCGGAAGGTGTGTGGGAGGCGGTCCGCCAACTTTGCGGCCGATCGTTGTACAATTGACCACTCGTGGGCGATTGCCGGAATGGCTCAGGAGGCCGATCGCTGGTAACGGTGTGACGGAGCAGGTGCGGGATCTCCTGACGGTGGAGAGCTTGCATACCGTGTGTCAGAGCGCTCGGTGTCCGAACGTGAGCGAATGCTTTGGGCAGGGGACGGCGACATTCATGATCGCCGGCGATATCTGTACGCGCAGCTGCAGCTTCTGTGCGGTGCCGCATGGCGCTCCGCTGCCGCTTGAGACGGATGAGGGAGCGCGGATTGGCGCGATGGCGCAGGCGCTGCGCCTCGATTACGTGGTGGTCACAGCAGTTGCGCGCGACGATCTTGCTGATGGCGGGGCATCGCACTTTGCCGGAGTGATTTGCCAAATCCGAGCGGTCGTACCGCACATGAAGGTGGAAGTATTGGTGCCGGATTTTCAGGGGCGTTTGCAGGATGTGGAGACAGTACTGGCAGCTGCTCCCGATGTGTTCAATCATAATGTGGAGACGATCGCCCGGCTGCAGCGGCGTGTGCGACCGGCCGCTCGCTACGAGCGATCGTTGCACGTATTGTCGTGGGCATCGGAACGTGGGTGCGTGACCAAGAGTGGTATTATGGTCGGGTTGGGCGAGCAGGAAGCAGAAGTGGAAGCCGTGTGCAAAGATCTTCGGCGAGCCGGGTGTGATCTGCTGACCATTGGGCAATATCTGCAGCCGATTGTGCGGAGATTGCCGGTGGCGGAATTCGTGACGCCGGAGCAGTTTGTCCGGTATCGGGAGATGGCATTGGGATTGGGGTTTGTGCATGTGGCCGCGGGTCCGTATGTGCGCAGCTCCTATCGGGCGTCGGAGGCATGGCGGGCCGCGCTGGCAGCCCGGGCGTTGGCCTCGGCCGAGGGATTGTCATGATTCGTGTGAGGGTACCGAATATCGGCGAGGGCATCACCGATGCTACGGTCTCCTTCTGGCATGTTGAGGAGGGAGATGGTGTACAGGCGGGTGATGATATGGTCGAGATGGCGACCGACAAAGCGACATTCAACATTCCTGCGCCTTGCACCGGTGTGGTGGTTGAGGTGTTTTTCGAAGAGGGTGAGTCGGCCAAAATCGGCGAGGTATTAGCTACGATTGAGGAAGAGGCCTCTAAAAGGAGTGGACTTTGATGTTACAGGAAGCCTATCGATTGCGGCGTCTGCCGCTGTATTTGTTTACCATCATGGATGAGTTGAAGCGAAAGGCGCGCGAGAAGGATATCGATGTGATCGATCTTGGCATGGGCAACCCCGATTTGCCTGCGCCGCCGCATGTGGTCGACGAGTTGTGCAAGCAGGCGCGCGTTCCGGAGAATCATCGGTACTCGCGGCCGGGTGAGGGGGTTGAGCAGCAGTTGCGCAGCGCCATTGCGCAGTGGTACCAGCAGCGCTTTGATGTCACGCTGGATCCGCACACCGAGGTGTCACCGTTGATCGGTTCCAAAGAGGGGATCGCGCACCTCTGTCTGGCGTTCTTGAATCACGATGATATCGGGATCGTGCCGAACCCGGCGTATCCGGTGCATTTTAACGGCGTGATCGTTGCGGGCGGCATTCTCTACAGCGTGCCGATCAGCAAGGAGCATGGGTACATCCCGGATCTGAAGGGTATCAACAACGAGATCTTGAAGCGGGCGAAGATGCTGTTCATCAGCTATCCGCATAATCCGACGACGGCGGTGGCGGACCGGTCATTTTTTGAGGAGGTGGTGCGGTGGGCGAAGCAGCGAGAGATGGTGATCGCGCACGACCTGACCTATTCCGACATCGTGTTTGACGGGTACAAGGCGCCAAGCATCTTGCAGGTGAAGGGTGCCAAGGATCTGCCGCTGATCGAGTTTCACACGCTGTCCAAGAGTTACAACATGGCCGGGTGGCGGATCGGGTTCGCCGTGGGGAACTCGCAGGTCTTGCGCGTGCTGGACAAGACGAAGAGCTATCTTGACTTCGGTATCTTCCGGCCGATCCAGCTGGCGGCGGTCAAGGCGTTGACCGGGCCGCAAGATTGCGTCAAGGAGTTGGTGGAGACTTACCGCAGGCGTCGTGACGTCTTCATCGATGGACTCAACCGCGTGGGCTGGCCGGTGGACAAGCCGAAGGCGACATTCTATGTCTGGGCGCGTCTGCCGATGAAATACAGCGCGTTGACTTCTATGGAGTTTGCCTCGCTGTTGGTCGAGGAAGCCGGTGTGGCCTGCGCGCCGGGCACCGGCTTCGGAGAGTATGGCGAGGGATTTGTTCGGTTTGCGCTCGTCGAGCCGGAAGAGCGTTTGAAGCTGGCCGTGGAACGTATCGGGACACTGCTTGCCGTTGCCGATTGATGGCGGTTCAGCGCGTTCTCTTGATGTACATCTCAGTCAACTCGGGGCATCATTGCGCGAGTCTGTCCGTGGAGCGCGCGCTGAAGGTATTGCAGCCGACCATCGACGTGCTCAATATCAATTCCTTCAACTACACCAATCCGATTCTGGAGCGGGTGATCAATCGTACCTATCTCGAAGTGATCCGGCGGACTCCCGACGTGTGGGAGTATCTGTATGACAATCCCGGCGTGGTGCGTCGGACGCAGGCGTTGAAGCGGTTGATCCATCGTTTCAACTCGGCCAAGCTGCGGGATCTGTTGGAAAGTTTCCGGCCGGACGTGATCGGGTGCGCTCAAGCGTTTCCCTGCGGCATGGTCGCTGATTTCAAGGCCAGTCATGGACTCCGGGTGCCGTTGGTCGGCATGCTCACTGACTATGCGCCGCATTCATACTGGCTCTACGACGAGGTGGATTGGTACGTCGTGCCGTCGGATGAGACCAAGGAGCGGCTTGTGCGCAACGGTATCGACGAGGAGCGCGTCAAAGCGTTTGGAATCCCGATCAATCCGGTCTTTGGTCAGCACGTGGATCGTCGCGAGGTGTGCAGTGCGTTGCGACTGGATCCAGCGAAGCCGGTGGTGCTGATCATGGGGGGTGGCGGTGGATTGGGGCCGATCAGGGAGTTGGTGTGGAGGTTGGATCGGGCAGCGGTTGATGCGCAGCTCGTGGTCGTGACCGGGGTGAACGGGCGTTTGCAGCGGTGGCTGGAGGTGAAAGGCCCTCGTTTTCGGAAGCCGATGCGTGCGTTGGGGTATGTCAACTATATCGATCAGCTGATGGCGTGCGCGACATTGATCGTGACCAAGCCCGGCGGGTTGACCACGGCGGAGGCCTTGGCCAAAGGGTTGCCGATGGTGATCGTGCATCCGATTCCCGGGCAGGAGGCGAATAACACGCAGTTTCTGCTGAAGAATCAGGTGGCGGTGAGAGCGCAGCACGTGGACGATGTGGTGGCGTTGATCGGTTCCTTGCTGGAGCGTCCGATGAAGTTGCAGCAGATGCGTCGGGCTGCTATGGCATTGGGGAAGCCGGATGCTGCGCTTCGGACGGCTCGCTTGATGCTGGGAGAAGTCGCATGACCGGCGAGACGCAATACCGGTTGTACCGGGTCGCGCACGGCATCGTCAATGCGATGCCGCGGCGCGCAGCATACTGGATAGCCAACCGTTTGGCCGATGTCCAGTATGACTCTCGGAGGATGGATCGTGATGCGGTGACGGATAATCTGCGGATGGTGCTGGGAGAGCATCATCCGGACTTGTCCCGTCATGCTCGAGGGGTCTTTCGCTCGTTCGGGAAGTACCTGGTGGATTTCCTGACCATGGATCGGTTGGACCGACAGTCGTTGCGTCGGTACGTCACGTTCCGGGGGTTTGAGGCCATCCGCCAAACGTTGTCAGGGCGTCAGGGTGTGATTGCGTTGACGGCGCATATCGGCAACTGGGAATTAGCCGGTGTTGCCATAGCGCTGCAGCAGAAGGTGCGAGTGACCGCTGTGGCGTTGGATCATGCGTACCCCAAGGTCAACGAATTCTTCCTCAGTCGTCGACGGCGTCACGGTTTGGAAAGCGTCCCATTGGGGCAAGCGTTCAAAGTCTGCCTACGTCGGTTAAAGGAATGTTCAGTGGTCGGACTCCTTGGCGATCGCAACTTCGGTGATCATGGTGTGACGGTACCGTTCTTCGGTCAGCAGACGGCGCTGCCGCGAGGTCCTGCGATGTTGAGCGTGTTGACGGGCGCGCCGATTGTGCCGTGTTTCATGGTTCGGCAGGCGGATGATGAGTTCTTGTTCTGCACCGAGCCACCGATCGCGCCGAGGGCGTCAGCGGATCGGGAGGAGGAGGTGGTGCGGCTGACCATGGCATATGCTGGTGTCATGGAGCGGTATATCCGCCGGTACCCCGATCAGTGGTGTATGTTCCGTCGTTTCTGGGTGGAGGACCAGCGCGTTGAACGTCTGCGTGCTCGTGCCCGCGTTTAATGTGGCTTCAGCCATCGCGCCTCTGGTGCGAGCGGTGCGGTCGGCAGGGTTGCCGGTGTGCGTGGTGGATGATGGATCTTCAGACGGCAGCGGCGCGTTGGCTGCCGAAGCCGGCGCGCATGTCATTACGCATGTGCTGAACCAGGGCAAGGGCCGGTCGCTGATCGACGGGTTTCGTTATCTCATCGATCAAGGGTATGAAGCGGTGATTACTCTAGACGGGGATGGTCAGCATGATCCGGCCGACCTGCCACGGTTCCTGCAGGCGGCGGAGCTGGGTCGTGCGGACCTGGTGGTGGGAAATCGCATGGGGGAAACGGCGCGGATGCCGTTGGTGCGTCGTCTCACCAATCGGCTGATGTCGGCGCTCCTCTCCAATCTCTGTGGGGTGCGAATTCCCGACTCCCAGTGTGGATATCGCTTGATTCGGTGTCGATGGTTGCACCGGATCGAGTTGTCCTCATCGGGCTATGACATGGAGTCGGAGATGCTGATGCGGGCGGCATGGTCTCGTGCGGCGATCACATCGGTGCCGATCCGCACGATCTACCAGCATCAGACGAGCCACATTCGTCCCGTGCGTGACACCATTCGGTTTGTGCGGTTGTTGGTGCGCATGCAGCGGTTGAGGCGACAGTTACATGGTGACGGGTTGGATCGATCCGGCTGATCATCAGCGGATGCTCGACGAGCAGCTGCGCGGGCGCGGCATCCATGACGAGCGCGTGCTGCAGGCGTTTGGGCGTGTTCCACGTGAGCGGTTTGTGCCATGGCCGTTCCGGGCGCGCGCGTATGATGATGCGCCGCTGCCGATCGGACGGGACCAGACGGTGTCTCAGCCATACATCGTGGCGTTGATGACGCAGGCGCTGGCGTTGACGCCGCGCTCGCGCGTCTTGGAAGTGGGGACGGGTTCCGGATATCAGACGGCAATCCTGGCTGAGTTGGCGGAGGCTGTCTACACGGTGGAGTGGGATGCATGTTTGCTGCGTCGAGCGCTGCAGCGGCTTCGGATGATGGGGTGCCGGCATATCGATGGGCAATTGGGGGATGGGGCGCTGGGGTGGCCGGCACATCATCCGTACGACGGCATACTGGTCGCTGCTGCGGCTGCCGCGGTGCCTCCTCCGTTGATCGAGCAGCTTGGAGAGCTGGGGCGTTTAGTCATGCCGGTGGGCACATTGCGGGAGCAGGAGCTGGTGCTGCTCACGAAGCGTGGACGGCATCTCGAATGGCAGCGGCTGTGCGGGTGCCTCTTCGTACCGTTGCGTGGTCCGCATGGATGGGTTGAGTCGCTGTGACCGCATCGAATCGCCGTTTCTTTCATTGGGCGTTGGTAGTTTCAGTGGTCAGCCATTTGCTGGTGTTGACGGTAGCGGTGCCCCGGTATCTTCGGTCAGCGCGTCGACCGGCTTCTTCGCTGAAGCTTACGTATGCCGCTCCGCGACTCCTGCGTGCTTCCAGAGAGATCTTGCCGAAGGAAACGTTGGCGAAGCCGTCATCTTCTCGGGAGCGATCGGCTTCTGTGGCGGCACCGTCAACAGCGGGCGGTGGACATCGAGGGGTCCTCGGTCAGCGTGCTGTAGCTCAACGGGCCTTGCCGGTGCCGGAGAAGCCGGCGTTGGCCACCGCATCGGTTTACGCTTCCAACGTGCCGATGACTGCACCGATCGCGCTCGACATCGTACCGGCGACCTCTCCTGCGTTAGCCAAGGAGCCGATGTTTCAGCTCTACTACCGATCGATTCGCGAGCGGATTCGCGCCAAGGCGTATCAGGTGGTGCCCAAGCCGTTTCAGAACGGCGATGTCTTTCTGTCGTTCGTGGTGGCTCGTGGAGGAGCGCTGGTGTCCCTGCAGCTTGACGAGACGCAGTCATCAGCGCGAACCGTCTTGCGTCAAGCGGCGTCGCGAGCGGTGCGGGAGGCCTCGCCGTTCCCTCCGTTTCCTCCCGTGGTCACGGAGTCGAAGATCGCGTTCACCATTGTCATCTCGTTTGAGGAGGAGCTCTCTCGGTAGGTGGCGCGAGGGCGTCGTACGAGCCGAGTATTCGAAAGTCGTCTTGACAACCAATAGCTTGTCAGTTACCATACGTGCCTCTGAAAGGCAAGGTGCATAATGACTTACGTAGACGTCAAAGAAAACGAACCGCTGGAAAAGGCGTTGCGTCGCTTCAAGAAGAAGTTGGAGCGGGAAGGGATTATCCGCCAGCTCAAGGAGCGGAAGCATTACGAGAAGCCTTCCGAGAAGCGACGTCGCAAGATGCGGAATTCGCGCAAGAAACGCGGCCGCTGGTAATTGAATCGTCATCCAACAACGTGAGCATGTCTCACAAACGACCCAGCCGTTACGGTTGGGTCTTGCCGCTTTTTCTGGTGATGATGCAGACCACTGGATGTGTAACGACAGCCCCCGTGGTACAGGCCGATCTGGCATCTGTGCAGCTCCCGCCGGTGACCCGGGTGACGCTCGACAATGGCATGACAGTGCTCGTGACGGAGCGTCGCGGCTCCGGGGCGGTGTCCTGGTATGCCGTGGTCAACGTTGGCAGCGCCACTGAGACGCCGTATCTCGGATCCGGTATCAGCCATTTTGTCGAGCACATGCTGTTCAAGGGAACCGAGCGTCGAGCCGTCAATACGATCGAGCGGGAGATCGCCGACTTGGGCGGCGATTCGAACGGCCATACCTCCTTTGACGAAACGGCGTATGTGATCACGGTGCCGCGCGAAGGCGCGCGACAGGCGCTCGATATTCTCGCGGACATGCTGCTGCGCTCCTCGTTTGCTCCGGACGAGGTGGAGAAGGAGCGGGAGGTGATCCGCAACGAGATGCGCCGTGGGCGCGACGATCCCGACCGTCAACTCTACGAGTTGTTGTGGGGCACCGCGTATCGAGTGCACGCCTACCGTCATCCGACGATCGGCTATCAGCCGGTGTTTGACCAGCTCACGCGGGACGATTTGGTGCAGTTCTACCGACGGTACTACACGATGGATAACGTGACGCTGTCGGTCGCGGGTGATGTGCGCGTCGCAGAGGTGATGCAGTGGGCGCGGGACGCGTTTGGCGGTGTGACGCGGAGCGCCCGTCAGGCGGCGGCGCTGCCATCGGAGCCGGTCCAACTGGCTGAACGACGCCGGTTCCAGGCGCATCCCGGCGAGCTGACGCGGGTGGCGATGGGATACCGCAGCGTGAGCTTTACCGATGCCGATCTGTACGCGTTGGATCTTCTGTCAGTGGTGCTGGGACAGGGGGACAGCTCGATCTTGGTGCAGGCATTGCAGTACGAGCAGCGGCTGGTGCACTCGATCGGCGTGGCCAGCGTGACGCCTAAAGATCCAGGGTTGTGGACTATATCGTTTGCGTCGGATCCGGATCGGGCTGACGCAGCGATTGCCGCCGTTGACAAGATGATCGAGCGGGTAGGGCGGGAAGGGGTGCCGGTGGCCGCGATGACGCGCGCCAGGCAGCAGCTGATCAGCGACTATCTCTTTGGCTCCGAGATGGATGAGGTGCTGGCCCGGCGGGCGGCTGATGGCGAGGTCATGGCGGGCGATCCGAATTTCGCCAGTGCGTATCTCTCGGGGATTGCACGGTTGACGGTGGGGGATCTGCGGCGCGTGGCCGGACAATACCTCACGGCCGATCGGCGGACGGTAGTGGTGCTGGGGCCGTCAACCATCGAAGGTGCTTCAGCGGCGGATCGGACGGCGAAACTATCGGACATTGCGCGGCAGCCGTTGCCGAACGGCGCCGTGCTGCTGACGCGTTACGATGATCAGCTGCCTCTGGCATCCGTACGTGTGGTGTTCAAGGGCGGCGTGTGGGGCGAGGGCGATCTTCCCAATGGCGTTTCGGCATTGACGGCTCGATTACTGACGCGTGGGACGAAGCGGCATACCGCATCTGAGATTGCGGAGGCGATCGAGGCGATTGGCGGGCGGCTGGATACGTTTAGCGGAAACAACAGCTTCGGCGTCACGTTGGATGTGCCGAGCCTGCATGTCGGGCAGGCGGTTGTGCTATTGCATGAGCTGGTGACGGAGCCGGCGTTCGATCCCGATGAGCTGGAAGGAGAGCAGTCTCGCCTGATGGCGGCCATTCGTGCAGCCGACGAGCATGTCTTTCAGGTTGCGCAGCGGCATCTGCGGCGACTGCTGTATCCATCGCATCCGTACGGTCGCATGGCGATCGGCACGGTGGAGTCGGTCTCGCAAGTGCATCACAACGATGTGATGCGATACGCTGCGGCATGGTTGCGACCGGAGTATTTGGTTGTCTCGCTCTTCGGTCATGCGGAGCCATCGGTGGTGGAGTGGGTCGAGTCATCGTTCGGCGTCTGGGATGTGGAGAGCGCGTCCGGGACTTCGATGTCGCCAGCGCTGCATCCGGCGGCAGAGGGGCAGCGCGCGATCACTGTGGAGATGAATCGGGCGCAGGCGGTGGCGATGCTCGGCTTTCCAGCCATGCCGTATCGTGATCCGGATAAGGTGTCACTCGATGTGCTGATCGCGTTGTTGTCCGGGAGCGACGGCCGTCTGTTTGATCGGGTGCGTCAGCAGTTTGGGCTCGCGTACGTCGTGGGCGCGTCGGCAGTGGTCGGATACGACACCGGCTTTCTCCTGGTCTATGCGGCGACATCGCCCTCCGATGTGCAACGAGTGGCGGAATTGTTGCATGAAGAGTTGGCACGTTGCGTGCAGGAACCGGTCTCTCCCGATGAACTGGAGCGGGTCAAGCGTCGGGTGATCGGGTTGCATCGGATCGGGCTGCAGTCCAACGGCGCCAAGGCGATGCAGGCGGCGCTGGACGAACTCTATGGCGCCGATCCGTCGTACATGGAGCAGTATCCGGCGCTCGTGGAGCAGGTGACCGTCGAGGATATCCGTCGTGTGGCGGCGCGTTGCCTGCGGCCGGAGCAGTCGGCCGTGGTACTGCTCACATCGTCGGCTTCGGGCGCGGCAGCTCCATGATGCTGCGCGCACCGGCGGTGGCCGGTCTCTTCTACCCTGCCAACCGTTCTGCGTTATCGCAAACGGTGCACGCGCTATACGAGCGCGCGGCTGGTGAGGAGGGAGTAGCGTCTGCGAGTCCGGCGTGCATCGTCCCGCATGCCGGCTACCAGTATTCCGGCGCCGTAGCGGCGTTTGTCTATCAAACACTCGCCATTCCCGCGCGGTGTGTGGTGTTGGGTCCGAACCATACCGGTTGTGGAGCAGCGGTAAGTGTGATGGCGCGCGGGCGTTGGTCGACGCCGTTGGGCGAGGTGCCGTTGGATGAGGCGTTTGCCGATCGGTTGACGCAACGATGCTTGGGGGTATCGGTCGATGCCGAGGCGCATCGAGCCGAGCATTCGATCGAGGTGCAGCTGCCGCTGCTGCAGTATCGGCAGCCGTCGTTCTCGCTCGTGCCGATCGTTCTCTATCCGGTCGGCATCGATGGATACCGGGCGTTGGGGGAGGCGTTGGCCGATCTGATTCGTGAGGATGATGTCCCAACGCTCCTGATCGCCTCCAGCGATTTCACACATTATGAGGAGCAGGCTGATGCCGAGCGGAAAGATCGGCTGGCGATCGAGGCGATCGAAGCGGTGGATGCCGATGAGTTATGCCGGCGCGTGGAGCGTCACCGGATCTCCATGTGTGGGTATGCGCCGACAAGCGTGGTGCTGGTGGCGGCCCGCCGTCTAGGATGCGGTCGCGGACGATTGTTGCGTTATCGGACGAGTGGTGATGCGACCGGAGATTATGCGTCGGTTGTGGGGTATGCGGGGTTGACGTTGTCATGAGCGAGCAGAAGTTAGCCTTGGTGTTGGGTGGTGGCGCGGCGCGCGGCATGGCGCATCTCGGCGTGCTGCGGGTGCTGCGGCGCGAACGCGTGCCGATCGATCTCGTGGTGGGCACCAGCATTGGTGCGTTGATCGGTTCGGTATTTTCGTTGGGCATTCCGCAGGAAGAATCGGAGGCGATGGCGCTCGCCACCACCTGGCAGAGCTTGACGGATATCACCATTCCAACGCGTGGGTTTAACGCCGGCCTGCGCTTGGAGAGCGTCATCCGCAAAGCGGTGCACAATCTGCGGTTTGAAGATACCAAGATTCCGCTGGCGGTCGTGGCGACGGATGTGGAGCGTGGGCAGGAGGTCATCCTGCAGTCCGGCGACCTCGTCAAATCGATTCGGGCCAGCTGTTCGATTCCCGGGATCTTTTCACCGGTCACGCTGGACGGGCACTTGCTCGTTGATGGAGGACTCAAGTATACGATACCGGTCAGTGTGGCCAGGCGTCTGGGAGCGACGACGGTGATCGCGGTGGATGTCGGGTTCTGTGTGCGTCACGGCACGATCAACAACATTCTGCAACTGCTGTACCAGGCTTCCCAGATTGTCGGGCAGGAGTTGAATAATTATCAGACGATGGATGCTGATCTGGTGATTCGGCCTGGGTTGGGCGATATCGATCAGATGGCGTTTCATCGGTGTGCCGAAGCGATTCGGTTGGGGGAGCAGGCCGCCGAGCAGGTGCGAGAGGAGATAGAGCGCTGTGTCCAGCGAGATGCCACCAAAGCGGGTTGATGAATCGTGGAAGGAAGAAGTAGCCAAGGAACGCCAGAAACTGCGTCAAGCTCCGGCAGCGCCGGGGCGTGGCCAGCAGCCTGAGCGTGGCGGCGAACCGCAAGAGCCGGTGTCGGAGGCGGAGGCGACGGCGTTTGCGAACTTCCTGCTGGGGTTGCGGTTGCAGGCGTTAATTGCGTTGGGGCAGGTGCCGCATCCGGCGACACAGCAGCTGGAGTACCAGCCGGAGCAGGCGCAGTATCTGATCGATGTGTTGACGCTGCTGCAGCGCAAGACGGTTGGTAACCTGACGCCGGAAGAACAGACGTTGTTCGATGAGCTGCTCTATGAGTTGCGGATGAAATTCGTACAGGCAACCGCGCCGCCACCGCCGCCTGAGTCGCGGCATGCCTAAGCCGTTCGCCAACGCGTTGCGCTTGGCGATCAGCCTCGGACTCATTGGTGCGCTGCTCTGGGTGGCGCGCGATCACATGGCGCGGATCGGCGCACTGCTCGCCCAGGTGCGCCCAACATGGCTGGCGCTTGCGTTATCCGTCTATCTGGCCGTGAACGGTATCTTGGGCATCCGGCTGCAGCAGGTGTTGGGGGCTGTGGGTGTCACGTTACCGTTGCCGCTGTTGATCCGCCTGAATTTCATCGGCATGTTCTTTAACAATTTTCTGCCCACCTCGACCGGCGGCGATGTCGTGAAAGCGTACTATATTGGGCGCAGTGCCGATGTGGCATGGATTGCGTGGGTCGGGGTGGTGGTGGATCGGGCGCTCGGATCGGGGACGTTCCTGTTGCTGACGCTGATGGCGTTGGTAGCTCATCCTGGCGATCAACTGCTTGGCCGGATTGGCTGGTGGTATGTGGTGGCTGGCGCATGCGTCGGTGGCGCAGTCCTTGGCGCGATGGCGTGTGCGCGCGGTATGCTGCAGCGCGGCAATGCGCCGGCGTGGTGCGTGCGGCTGCAGCCGTTGCTGGCGCTGATGAACCAACGATCACGTCTGCTATGGCGGGTGGGTGTTGCGGCAATCTGGTCGTTGGCGGCACAGTTGCTAGGAGTTATGGGGATGCTGTGTTTGTCGCGCAGTCTGGGGTTACCGATAGGATTGATGGAGTTGCTACTGGTGATGCCGTTGGTGGCAGCGGCCAGCATGGTGCCGTCAATCAACGGTTTGGGCGTGCGCGAGAGCGCACTGGTGCTGTGTCTTGAGCGGAGTGTTGGGCGCGATTCGGCGCTGGCGCTGGCGCTGCTTCTGTTGGCAGTGTTGATCGCGATCAGCTTGGTGGGTGGCGTGTTGTACGCGGTGCAGGGGGGTCGCATGAAGCTGGCGCTGGGTGAATCGACTTCAGCCAAGTGTGCCGGTTAGTTTGTGATCAGTGTCATCGTTAGGAGGTCGGAATGATTGACAAGGAGCTGCTGGATATTCTGGCGTGTCCGGTATGCAAGACGCCCGTGCGGTTGGAGGGGGAGCGGTTGATTTGCTCACAGTGCGGGCGTCGCTATCCGATTCGTGAGGGGATTCCCGTGATGCTGGTGGATCAGGCGGAAGCAGGCCAGTCTTCGCGGTGAGCACGCGCTCCACGTATTTGGTCATCCATGGCCCCAACCTGGATCTCTTGGGGCTGCGGCAACCAGAGATCTATGGCCGACTCACACTCAAGCAGATCGACGCGTCGCTGCGGCGGCGTGCGGCCGAGCTCGGCGTTGGGATCGAAACCGTTCAGTCGAACTATGATGTGGAGATCGTTGAGCGGATCAAGGCAGCCAGAGGTCGGGGCATCTCGGGGATCGTGATCAACCCAGCGGCGTACACGCATACCAGCGAGGAGATTCCACGGGCGATTGCGGCCGCCGGTCTGCCGGCTGTGGAGGTGCATCTCTCCAACGTGCATGCCCGCGAGACGTTCCGGCGGCTCTCACTGGTGGCGCCGGTCGTGACGGGTGGCATCTTCGGCCTCGGAGCGTTCGGGTATCTCCTGGCGCTGGAAGCGGTTGTGCATGTGTCGCGGCACGGGCGGAGCCGTCGGCCGGCTCGCTTGACACCCGGGCGTCGCTTGCGTAGAATGCCCGCACATCATGATTGATACCAGCCAGTTTAAATCCGGCCTCAGCATCGTCCTCGATAACGAACTCCATACCATTGTGGAGTTTCAGCATGTCAAGCCGGGGAAGGGCGGTGCGTTCGTCCGCACGAAGTTGCGCAGCATGCGGACGGGGAACGTCATTGAGCGTACCTTCCGGTCCGGCGAAAAATTCGAGGATGCGTTCATCGAGGATCGTGGGTTCCAGTTTCTGTACCGGGCGGGCGACGATCTGCACTTCATGGATCATACGACCTACGAGGAGATTACGATCAGCGTGGAGAAGCTGGGGAAGCAGGTCGGTTTCCTCAAAGAGAATATGGAAGTGACCGCTTCGTTTCATAATGGTCAGTTGCTAGAGGTGGTGCTGCCGTTGTTTGTGGAGATGAAGGTCGAACATACGGATCCGGGATTGAAGGGTGATACGGCCAAGAGCGGGATGAAGCCGGCGACACTGGAGACCGGCGCGACGATTCAGGTACCGCTCTTTTTGGAGTCGGGCGAGTCGATCAAGATCGATACGCGCACCGGCGTGTACGTCAGCCGGGCATAAAGACCTATGGGTGCATCGATGAATATCAAAGAGTTGCGTGAGATGGTTGAGTTGATGAACGAGCATCAACTGGTGGAGTTGGAGTTGGAGCGCGAAGGCATGAAGGTGCGCCTCAAGAAGTCGAGCGGCCTCAGCGCCGAGCAGTTGCTGGAGATGCGTCAGATGCCGATGATGGCTCAGATGCCGGCGGTGGCACCGGCACCAGCTCCCGCGGTCCCCGCGGCGGTATCCAGCGCCAAGCGCGCGGAGATCAAGTCACCGATGGTCGGCACGTTCTATCGTGCGGCGGCACCGGAAGCGCCGCCGTTCGTCAATATCGGCACGGCCATCGAGGTGGGCCAGGTGTTGTGTATCTTAGAAGCGATGAAACTTATGAACGAGTTGAAAGCTGAGATCAGGGGCACGATTGTCGAGATCCGCGTCGAGAATGGACAGCCCGTGGAGTTTGGGCAGGTCCTCTTCGTCGTGGAGGTCGCGTGAGCCACGATGTTCTCAAAAATCCTGATTGCCAATCGTGGCGAAATCGCACTCCGCATCATCCGCGCCTGCAGAGAGTTGGGCATCAAAACCGTTGCGGTCTATTCCGAAGCGGATGCCAATTCGCTGCACGTCCGCTTCGCTGACGAAGCGGTCTGTATTGGTCCGCCCCCGCCCGCCCAGAGCTATCTGAACATCCCTAGCATCATCAGTGCCGCTGAGATCACCGATGTCGAGGCGATTCATCCCGGATACGGCTTCCTGGCTGAGAACGCGCACTTCGCCGAGATTTGCGAGTCATGCAAGATCACTTTTATCGGTCCACGGCCGGAGAGCATGCGGTTGATGGGTGACAAGATGGCGGCTCGGGAGCTGATGCAGAAAGCCGGGATTCCGATCGTGCCGGGCAGTTCCGCCGCTATTCAGAACAAGGAAGAAGCGCTTAAAACAGCCAAGCGCATCCAATATCCGGTCATCATCAAGGCGGCGGCCGGCGGCGGCGGCCGTGGCATGCGTGTGTGTCATAACGACGTCCGCTTGGTGAGTGCGTTGACGACGGCGCAAGCTGAGGCGGAGGCGGCGTTTGGCAACGGGTCGGTGTTTATCGAGCGGTATATCGGTCGCCGGCGTCACGTCGAGTTTCAGGTCTTGGCTGATCATCATGGTCATGCGGTGCATTTGGGAGAGCGGGATTGCTCCATCCAGCGGCGGCACCAGAAGCTGGTGGAAGAGACGCCATCGGTGATTCTGGATTCGAAGCTCCGCCGCCGTATGGCAGATGCCGCGCTTCGTGCCGTCAAAGTGTCCAACTATGTCAACGCCGGGACGATCGAGTTTCTGGTGGATGAGCAGCGGAACTTCTATTTTATGGAGATGAATACGCGGTTGCAGGTGGAGCACCCGGTGACGGAGCTGGTCACGGGAATCGATTTGGTGAAGGAGCAGCTCAAGGTCGCCGCCGGTGAGCGTTTGAGCTTCAAGCAGGATGACATCAAGTTCCGCGGGGCGGCGATCGAGGTGCGGATCAATG
>Ga0247727_10010040_pt1 | contig 16892 bp, 1 predicted proteins | sample WisWelCaveWW1625_FD_202498 | JGI IMG/M metagenome (GOLD analysis project Ga0247727, IMG submission 202498) | Biofilm microbial communities from Wishing Well Cave, Virginia, United States - WW16-25 | ecosystem: Environmental > Aquatic > Deep subsurface > Groundwater > Cave microbial mat | place...
CCGAGCACTCGTTCTGGCCCCAGGATCCCCAGATCCCGCTCGCCATCGCGGGCGGGATCACGACGATCCAGGCGCTGCCCGGCTCGGCGAACCTGATCGGCGGGCGCAGCGCCGTGCTGAAGCTCGTGCCCGCGCGCACGGTGCAGGAGATGAAGTTCCCCGGGGCGCGCTACGGGCTCAAGATGGCGTGCGGCGAGAACCCCAAGCGGGTCTATCGCAACCGGCCCGGCGGGCCCTCGACCCGCATGGGCAACATCGCCGGCTACCGCGCCGCTTTCAGCGAGGGCGAGCGCTACCGCCGCCGGTGGGACACGTGGAACAAGGATCCCAAGGGCGACGCCCCCGACCGCAACCTGCGCAACGAGACCCTGGCCGAGGTGCTGCGCGGCAACATCTACGTGCAGAACCACTGCTATCGGGCCGACGAGATGGCGCAGATGCTCGACCTGGCGCGGGAGTTCGGCTTCCGGATCCGGTCGTTCCATCACGCCGTCGAGTCGTACAAGATCGCCGACCTGCTGGCGCGCGACAGCGTGGCGGTCTCGATCTGGGCGGATTGGTACGGCTTCAAGGAAGAGGCGATGGACGGGATCCAGGGGAACGCCGCGCTGGTGCAGCAGGCGGGCGGCCGTCCGGTGATCCACTCCGACAGCCCGAGCGGGATCCAGCGGCTGAACCAGGAGGCGGCGAAGGCGATGTACCATGGACAGCGCTCGGGGATCGCGATCACGCGCGACCAGGCGCTGCGCTGGATCACGCTGAACCCGGCGTGGGTGCTGGGGCTCGACTCGGTGGTCGGGACCCTGGAGCGGGGTAAGATGGCCGACGTGGTGGTGTGGTCGGGAGACCCGTTCTCCGTGTACGCCAAGGCCCTCCAGGTCTACAGCGACGGCTGGCTGGTGTACGACCGGAACGACCCCGCGCACCAACCCCGCACCGACTTCGAGCTGTGGCAGGTTCCCCCCACCGCGCCCGGGAGCGACCGATGATCGCCTTGATCCTTGCGCAGACGATCGCGATCACGGGCGGGACGGTGTATCCGGTGTCCGGTCCCAAGCTCGACAACGCGACCGTGCTGATCCGGGACGGGCGGATCGCCGCCGTGGGCGCCAACGTCGCGGTGCCCACGGATGCCGTGCGCATCGATGCCGCCGGCAAATGGGTCACGCCGGGGCTGATCGACGGGGCCGGCGAGATGGGGCTCACCGAGATCGGGCTCGCCCAGGAGACCAACGAGCAGCGGCTCCAGGGCAACGACGTGGCGGCGTCGTTCAACGTGACGGAGGGGATCAACCCCGCCTCGACCCTGATCGCGATCACCCGGATCGAAGGCGTCACGACGGCCCTGGCGGCGCCGGGAGGCAACGCCCTGATCCGCGGGCAACCGGTGTTGATCGATCTCGCGGGCGAGACCGTCGAAGCGATGCTGGTGACGGGCACCGTGGGCGTGCTCGCCGACCTGTCCGAGAACTCCAAGGACGCGGGCGGCGGATCGCGCGCCGGCGCCGCGGCGCGGCTGCGACGGGTGTTCAACGACGCGCTCGAGTACGGCCGCCGCAAGACCGAGTACACGCGCGCCCAGATGCAGGAGCTCGCGGCGCCCGCGGCGGACCTCGAAGCCCTGCTGCCGGTGCTGCGCGGGGCGCGGCCGCTCATCGTGATCGCCAACCGGCGCTCGGACATCGAGACCGCGCTGCGCATCGCGCAGGAGTACAAGCTGAAGCTGATCCTCGCCGGTGCGGCGGAGGGCTGGATGATCGCCGAGCGGATCGCGCGGGCCGGCGTGCCCGTCCTCGTGCAGCCGCTGGACAACATCCCGTCGTACGACGCGCTCGGTGTGCGCTACGAGAACGCCGCGCGGCTGGCGCGCGCCGGGGTGAAGGTCGCGCTACTCGAGACCGACACGCACAACGCCAGGAACCTGCGCCAGCAAGCCGGCAACGCGGTGTCGTACGGCATGCCGTGGGACCAGGCGCTGCGCGCGGTGACGCTCGCGCCCGCCGAGATCTTCGGCGTGGCCGAGCGCTACGGATCGCTCGAGCCGGGGAAGGTGGCGAACGTGGTCGTGTGGTCGGGCGATCCGTTCGAGTTCACCACCGGGGTAGAGCACGTGCTGATTCGGGGTCGCGAGATCCCGCTGCGCAGCCGCCAGACGGAGCTGTTCGAGAGGTACCGGAGCCTGCCGCCCAGGTATTAGACGAGCAGACACACAGGTACACAGCAGACGCAGCAGGCGCCACAGGCGCACAGGTGGTGAACAGGCCACGGGCGGCAGGGAGCAGGTATGACTGGCTCCCTACGACCCTGATACCTGTTCACCATCTGCGCGTCTACGCGTCTGTCCTTCTGCTGTCGCCTACCCGCCTGTCCGTCTGTTCGCCTGTCCAGGCGGCATATCCCTTGCGCCCCTAGCCCTGGCCTGAGGCGGGCTGGGCGGTCCTGCGGTCAGCCAACCCCCGCTTGCTGTGGCAGCGGCGCCACAGTATGTTCGGCGCCCGTTGAGGCACAACAACTTAAGTGATCGGCGTCACACGGAGTCCGGTCACTGCTCATTGATCGTACGGGGTGGCTGCGTCACGTTAGCACCGGTTCGCAACGCACAGTTTCAGCGCCCGCCCGATCAGGCCGTAGGCGACCTGACCCGGGCGCTTGCTGTCTTGGCACCCCGCAGGCCCTAGCGAATGAGGTCCATGGCACGCCGGAGCTCGACGACGTTGGCTTGGCTGCGCGAGCTCTGCCGCCCCGCCATGGGCGCTGTGGCGGTCGTCGTGTTCACGACGACCTGCATCCTGCCGTCCGAGCCCAGGCTGGCCGCGGGGGTGGAGATCACGCCCAACGGCGGCCACAACTTCCGCTCGCTCACCGAGACGTTCGCTTTCACCGCGATCCCCCGAGACCGCGGTGGCAATTCCCTCAACAAGCAAGCGACGTGGAGCTCGACCGACCAAACGGTCGTGACGATCGATCCCGCGACCGGGGTGGCGACGGCCGTCGATACGGGCACCACCTCGATCGTGGCTTCGGTAGACGGCGTGTCGAGCAGCGTCATGGTGACGGTCGTACAGTTCGCAAGGCAGCTCGGCTTCGCGACGCAGCCGACGCCGACCCAGGCCGGCAGCCCGATCACACCCCCGGTAACGGTCGAGGTGCAGGATTCGATGGGGATGCGCGTCATGGGCTCGACGGCGTCGGTCACCGTCGGGATCACGAGCGGCGCCCCGCTCAGCACGCAGACCGCGGTCGATGGCGTCGCGACATTTGCGAACCTCACCATTTCTCAGTCTGGGTCCTTTACCCTGACCGCGACGTCGGGGACGCTCGCCGCGGCCACGAGCAGCAGCTTCACCATCGGCGCCGGGCCCGCGGCGCGGCTCGTGTTCACGATCCAGCCCCAGGATCGGGCTGCCGGGGGCCGCTTGCGGCCGGACTCGGGGGTCCGCGTGGCGGCGCAGGACAGCCTGGGCAACACCGTGCCGTCGTTCACGGCGAACGTAACGGTGGCCATCGGGACGAACCCGGCAGGCGGGACGCTGTCCGGAACGGTCCCCCGTGCGGCGGTGAACGGCGTGGCGACGTTCCCGGATCTGTCGATCAACCGCGTGGGCGTCGGCTACACCCTGCTCGCGGCAGCGGTCGGGATCGACTCGGCGGAAAGCAACGCCTTCGACATCACGCCGGGGACCGCCACGAAGGTCGGATTCCTGATCCCGATCCCTGACAGCGCGGCTGCCGGCGATCCGATCACTCCCTCCCTTCAGGTGGCGGTGCAAGACGCCCTCGGCAACACCGTGCCCGGCTTCCCGGGGACCGTGCTCGTGGCCATCGGGGCCAACCCGAGCGCAGGAACGCTGAGCGGCACGACCGCGCGGCCCATCGACCCCACCGGGCTCGCCGCATTCACCGATCTGGTGATCAACAAGGATGGCCTGGGCTACACACTGGTGGCGAGCCTTGTCGGGGGCGGCCTGAGCAGTGCCGAGACTCCTGCCCTCGACGTGTCGGCGGGTCGGGGCACCCGCCTCGCCTTCACCATCCAACCGGGCCCGACGCAGGCCGGCAGCCCCATCTCGCCCAGCATACAGGTGACGGTGCAGGACGCGTTGGGCAACACGGTGACGACGTCGGCGGCACCGATCACCATTGCCATCACGGCCGGCAGTGGAACGAGCGGGGCCACCCTGGGGGGCAGTCCGACCCGGAGTGCGGCGAGCGGCGTCGCGACGTTCAACGACCTGAACATCGATCGCAGCGGCTCCGTGTACACGCTGACCGCTGCGTCACCGGCCCTCGCTTCCGCCGTGAGCGCCGGCTTCGACATCAACCCCGGTCCGCCCACGCAGCTCGCGTTCACTGTCCAGCCGGCTACGACGCAGGCCGGCGGCCCGATCCGTTCCGACTCTGGCGTCCGGGTTGCGATCCAGGACGCGTTGGGCAACACGGTGACGACCGCGACGCAAAACCTCACCGTGGCGATCACGAGCGGCACGGGCACGTCGGGGGCGACGCTCTCGGGTACCGTGACGCGGCCCACCGTGGCCGGCGTGGCGACGTTCAGCAACCTGAGCATCGACAGCAGCGGCACCGCCTACACCCTGCGGGCGACGAACGGTGGACTACTCGCGGCCACCAGCACCGGGTTCAACATCGTGCCGGGCGTCGCGACCCGGCTGATCTTCACCGCCCAGCCTACGACGACGGCGGCGGGTGCCGCCATCACCCCGGCCCTGCGGGTGACCGCGCTCGACGCCATCGGCAACATTGCGACGAGCTTCACGGGCAGTGTCTCCCTGGCCATCGGGACAAACCCCGGAGGCGGGATCCTCTCCGGCACGACGAGCCGCAACGCGGTGAGCGGCGTGGCTACGTTCCCCGGGCTGAGCATCAATCGCACGGGCACGGGCTACACGCTCGGCGCGTCGGCCGCCGGGCTCGCCGGGGCGGCGAGCACGTCGTTCGATATCCGGCCTGCTCCCGCCGTGCGGATCGTCTGGACGGTGCAGCCGGTCACCACGGTCGCCGGTAGCCCGATCACGCCGGCCGTCCGCGTCGCGTTCCAGGACTCGCTCGGCAACACGGTGACCGATTCGACGAACACGATCACCGTCGCCCTGGGCGCGAACCCGGGCGGCGCGACGCTGTCGGGCACGCTCGTGCGAGGGGCCGTGGCCGGTGTCGCCATGTTCAACGACCTCAAGCTGAACCGCACCGGCACCGGTTACGCCCTGACCGCGGCGGCCACCGGGTTTACCACGGTGGCGAGCACCACGTTCGACATCACGCCGAGCGCGCCCACCAAGCTTGCGTTCACGGTCCAGCCGGCGAACAGCGTCGCGGGCGCCACCATGGCATCCGTCCAGGTGACTGTGCTGGACGCGCTCGACAACACCGTGACCGGCGCGACCAACAGCGTGACCCTGGCGATCGGCACGAACCCCGGCGGCGGCACGCTCAGCGGCACGCTGATCCAAACGCCCGTGAACGGCGTCGCCACGTTCAGTAACCTCAACATCAACCGGACGGGGAACGGCTACACCCTGACCGCTGGGGCGGCGGGCCTCACGGGTGCCACGAGCGTGCCGTTCATCATCACCGCGGCGGCGCCGACGCGCCTCGTGTTCACGGTCGAGCCGACGTCGGACACCGCGCGAGGAACGATCGCGCCGCCGGTCCAGGTGACGATCCAGGACGCGCTGGGGAACACGGTCACCGGCGCCACGAATTCGGTCACCGTCGCGATTACGCCCGCTACGGGGACCGCGGGCGCCACGCTCTCGGGGACCTCCACCGTCAGCGCCGGGGCGGGTGTCGCCACGTTCTCGACCTTGAGCATCGACAAGGCGGGCACCGGCTACACCCTCACCGCCACGGCTGCGTCACTCACGTCGGACACGAGCGCCACGTTCGACATCACGCCGGGCGCGGCGGCGAAGCTCGCGTTCACGGTGCAGCCGGGTGCCACCGCCGCGGGCAGCCCGATCCGGCCCGACTCCGGCGTCCGCGTCACCATCCAAGACGCCGTGGGCAACACGGTCACGAGCGGCACGAATCCGATCACGATCGCGATTGGCACGAACCCGCGCGGCGGCTCGCTGTCGGGGACCACGACCCGCAATGCGGTCAGTGGCGTGGCGGTATTCCCGGGTCTTTCCATTGATACCGCCACCACGGGCTATACCCTGACGGCCGCGTCCGGCATTCTCACGGGCGTCACGAGCACCTCGTTCACCATCACGCCAGGCGCGGCCGCGAAGCTCGCGTTCACGACGCAGCCAGCGGGTCCCGTCGCGGCGGGCGCGACGATCGCGCCGGCCGTGCAGGTGGCCGTGCTCGACGCGCTGGGCAATCTCGTGACGAGCGCCGCGAACACGGTCAATCTCGCCCTGGCCAGCAACCCCGGCGGCGCGACGCTTTCCGGCACGACGAGCGCGGCGGCGGTCGCCGGAGTCGCGACGTTCAGCACGCTGTCGCTCAATCGCCCGGGCGCCGGCTACAGCCTAGCGGCAACGGCGACGAGCCTCACGGGGGCCACCAGCGCTTCCTTCGACGTCACCCCAGGCGCGGCGGCGCAGCTCGTGTTCACGGTGCAGCCGACCAACGCCGCCGGCGGCGTCGCCATCGCCCCGGCGGTCCAGGTCACCGTCCGCGACGCCCAGGGCAACACGGTCACGGGTGCCAGCGGCGCGATCACGGTCGCCATCGGCACGAACCCGGGCGGCTCCAGCCTCGGTGGCACCGCCACGCGGACCCCGGTAGCCGGGGTGGCGACGTTCAACGATCTGACGCTCGACAAGGTGGGGGCGAGCTACACCCTCACGGCGACGTCCGGTGCTCTGCCCCAGGCGACGAGCACGGGGTTCGACATCAGCCACGGGGCCGCCGCGAAGCTGGCGTTCACGATGCAACCGAGCAACGTCGGCGCGGGCGCGGCGATCGCGCCGGCCGTGCGCGTCACGATCCAGGACCAGTTCAACAACACCGTCACCAGCGCGACGAACAACGTCACGATCGCGATCGGTACCAACCCGAGCGGAGGCGCGCTGAGCGGGACGCTCACCGTCCCAGCCGCCGCGGGCGTGGCGACGTTCAGCGACCTGTCTATCGATCGCACCGGCACGGGCTACACGCTCACCGGCGCTGCCACCGGGCTCACGGGCGCCACGAGCACGGCATTCAACCTCACCTCTGGCACCGCCACGAAGCTCGCGTTCACCGTCCAGCCCGGCTCGGCAGCCGCGGGCGGTGCCTTCACGCCCGCAGTCCAGGTCACGGTCCAGGACGCGCTGGGCAACACAGTCACGAGCGCGACCAACAGCATCACTCTCGCGATCGAGACCAATGCCGGCGGCGGGACCCTGCGCGGGAACCCGACTCAGTCGGCGACGACCGGCGTGGCGACGTTCCCGGGCGTCAACATCGACAAGGTCGGCACCGGGTACACCCTGCGGGCGAGCGCTGCTGGGCTCACGTCGGCCGTGAGCGAAACATTCAACGTGACGCCCGCCCCAGCAACCCGCCTGGCCATCACGGTCCAGCCGAGTGCGACGGCGGCGGGCGGCACGATCAGTCCCGCCGTTCAGGTCACCGTCCAGGACTCTCTGGGCAACACGGTGACGAGCTCGACCGCGAGCGTCACGCTGGCGATCACGGGTGGTAGCGGCACGAGCGGCGCCACACTATCCGGCGCGACCACCCAGAGCGCCGTCGCGGGCGTCGCGTCGTTCGGCACTCTGAGCATCGACAAGGCGGGCACCGGCTACACCCTCACCGGCTCCGCGGCGGGACTGACCAACACCACGAGCGCCGGTTTCGACATCGCGCCGGGTGCGGCCACGCGCCTCGCCTTTACGGTACAGCCGACCACCACCCAGGCGGGGAGCGCGATCGGTCCGGCGGTCCTCGTCGCCGTGCAGGACGCGTTCGGCAACACGGTCACGGGCGCGACGAACAGCATCACGGTCGCCATCGGCAGCAACCCGGGCGGCGGCACCCTTTCGGGGACCGTGAGCCGCAACGCGGCCGGCGGTATCGCCACGTTCAACGACCTGAGCATCAACATGGCGGCCGTGGGCTACACCCTGACGGCGTCGGCGGGCGTCCTCACGGGCGCCACGAGCCCGGGCTTCGATGTGACGGCCGGGGCGCCCAACCGGCTCGCGTTCACGGTGCAGCCGCCGGCCACGACCCAGGCGGGGACCATCGTCACGCCGGCGGTGCGGGTGACGGCGCAGGACGGTCTGGGCAACACCATCACGGGCTTCACCGCCAACGTGACGGTCGCGATAACGGGCGGGAGCGGTGCACCCGGAGCCACGCTGAGCGGCACCCTCACAGTGGCGGCGGTCGCGGGCACCGCGACCCTCAACGACCTGAGCATCGACAAGACGGATCAGGGATTCTCGAGCTACACCCTCACCGCCACCGCCGCGGGGGTCTCAGGCGCCACCAGCGGCGGGTTCAGCATCACGCCGGCCGCGGCCAACCGGCTGGCGTTCACGGTCCAGCCCTCGAATGCGACCGCCGGCGCGACGATCGCGCCCGCCGTTCAGGTCACCGTCCAGGACGCCTTCGGCAACACGGTCACCGGCTCGAGCGCGAGCGTGACCGCGGCGATCACGAGCGGTACGGGCACGAGCGGCGCGCTGCTGTCGGGCACGGCCAGCGTTTCGGCCGTGGGGGGGATCGCCTCGTTCTCGACCCTGAACATCGACAAGGCCGGCACGGGATACACGCTGACCGCCACGTCCGCGGGGCTGACGAGCGCCTCGAGCGCCGCGTTCAACATCAACCCGGCAGGGGCGGCAAAGCTCGCCTTCACGGTGCAGCCCACCAACGCGGCGGCGGGCGCTGCGATCGCGCCGGCGGTCCAGGTGACGGTGCAGGATGCGTTCGGCAACCGTGTGACGGGCGCGGCCAACGCTGTGACGATCGCCCTCGGCGCGAATCCCGGGGGCGACGCACTGGGCGGCACGCTGTCGCAAAACGCCGTCGCCGGTATCGCCACGTTCACCAACCTGAGCCTCACGAAGGTGGCGAACGGCTACACCCTCACCAGCGCCGCCACCGGGCTGACCGGCGCCACGAGCACGGCGTTCGATCTGACCCCGGCACCCGCCGCCCGGGTGGTCTTCGCGGCGCAGCCGACGCAGGCCGCCGCAGGCGCCGCGATCACACCGGCGGCTCAGGTGCGGGTGGAGGACGCCTTCGGCAACACCGTCACGGGCGCCACGGGATCCATCACGCTCGCGATCGGGACGAACCCGGGCACCGGCACGCTATCGGGCACGGTGACGCGGACACCGGTAGGCGGCGTCGCCACATTCGGCGACCTGAGCATCAATCGGGTCGGGAACGGCTACACCCTGACGGCGGCGTCCACCGGCCTCGCGGGCGCCACGAGCGTGCCGTTCGATATCACGCCGGGATCCGTGACGCTGCTCGCCTTCACCTTCCAGCCGACGAGCGCGATCGCGGGTGCGACGATCGCGCCGGCGGTGCGGGTAACGGCGCAGGACGCCCTGGGAAACACCGTCCCCACGTTCACCGGAAACGTGACCCTCGCGATCGGGACCAACCCGGCCGGCGGGACGCTGTCGGGCACGGCGACGGTGCCGGCGGTCGCCGGCGTGGCGACCTTCGGCGACCTGAGCATCAATCGAACGGGGACGGGCTACACGCTCGACGCCACCGCCACCGGACTCACCGGCGCCACGAGCACCGCGTTCGACATCACCCCCGGCACGGCTACCAAGCTGGCTTTCACGACGCAGCCCACCAACGCCACCGCGGGCAGCCCGATCACGCCGGCGATCGCGGTCACGATTCAGGATGCCCTCGGCAACACGGTGACCTCGGCGACCAACAGCATCTCGCTCGCGATCGGGACCAACCCCGGCGGCGGGACGCTGTCCGGCACGACGCCGAAAAGCGCGGTCGCCGGCGTGGCCACGTTCGACAACCTGAGCATCAACCGGACCGGCACCGGTTACACCCTGGCGGCGACATCGGGCGCGCTCACCGGCGCCACCAGCAACGCATTCACGGTCAACCCGGCCGTCGCGTCGCAGCTCGCGTTCACGGCTCAGCCCACGAACGTGACCGCGGGTGGGGCGATCGCGGCCGTCCAGGTCACGGTGCGTGACGCGTTCGGCAACACGGTGACCAGCTCCAGCCACTCGATCACGGCCGCTATCGGTACCAATCCGGGCGGCGGCACGCTCACCGGCACCCTTACCGTTACCGCCGTCGCGGGCGTGGCCACGTTCAGCGACCTCAACGTCAACCGCACCGGAATCGGCTACACCCTGACCGCGTCTGCCACCGGGCTCACAGGTGCGACGAGCGGCACGTTCGATGTAAACCCGGCGGGGGCGAGCCAGCTCGCCTTTACAGTCCAACCGTCCAACGCTCTAGCTGGCGCGTCGATCAGTCCCGCAGTCCAGGTGACCGTCCAGGACCAGTTCGGCAACACCGTCACGAGCGCCAGCAGCTCCATCGCGATCGCCATCGGCACCAACCCCGGCGGGGGCACGCTGTCGGGCACGACGCCCAAGAACGCCGTGAGCGGCGTGGCCACCTTCTCGAACCTGAGCATCGACAAGACCGGCGCGGGCTACAACCTCACGGCCTCGGCCGCCGGGCTCACCGGCCAGACCAGCTCGGCGTTTACGATCACGCCCGCGCCGGCGAGCCGACTGGCCTTCACCGTCGGACCCACGACGACGGTCGCCGGACAGGCGATCTCCCCCGCCCTGCAGGTCACTGTGCAGGACGCGTTCGGCAACACCGTGACGAGCGCGACCAACTCGGTCACGGTCGCGATCGGGACCAACCCCGCGGGCGGCACGCTGAGCGGGACGACCGCACAGAACGCCGTGAGTGGGATCGCGACGTTCCCGGGCCTGTCGATCAATCGCGCGGCTGCGGGCTACACTCTGGGGGCAACCGCCACGGGCCTCACGTCGGCCACAAGCGGCGGTTTCACGATCACGGCGGGCGCGGCCGCCCAGCTGGCCTTCACGGTCCACCCGTCCAACGCCGCAGCCGGCGCGTCGATCAGTCCCGCCGTCCAGGTAACGATCCAGGACGCCCTCGGCAACGCGGTGCCAGGCGCGACCAATTCAGTCACGCTGGCGATCGGGACGAACCCGGGCGGCGGCTCGCTCGCAGGCACCACCACGCAGGTCGGCGTCGCGGGGCTCGCAACGTTCAACGACCTGATGATCGACCGGTCGGGCGCGGGCTACACCCTGACCGCCTCGGCCGCCGGCCTCACGGGAGCCACGAGCGCGACCTTCAACATCAACGCGGGCCCCCCGAGCCGGTTGGCGTTCACGGTCCTGCCGAGCAACGCCGTCGCCGGCGTGGCGATCGCGCCCGCCGTCCAGGTTTCCGTGCAGGACGCTCTCGGCAACCTGGTGACTGGCGCGACGCACATGATCACGCTGGCGATCGGGACCAATCCCGGCGGCGGCACGCTGTCGGGGACAACGTCCAGCGCGGCGTCAGGTGGCGTGGCCACGTTCGCCAATCTGAGCATCGACAAGGCCGGGACCGGCTACACGCTGACGGGCTCGGCGTCGGGCCTCACGGGGACGACCAGCACCGGCTTCAACATCACCGCGGCCGGCGCGGACCACCTGGCGTTCACGGTGCAGCCGACCAGCACCGTCGCCGGCGCCTCGATCTCTCCGGCGCTCGAAGTGACCGTGCAGGATGCCTTCGGCAACCGGGTCACCAGCGCGAACAACTCGATCACGGTCGCGATCGGGAGCAATCCGGGCGGCGGCACCCTGTCCGGCACACCGACCCAGAACGCCGCCGCCGGCGTCGCGACGTTCGGTGGCCTCAGCATCGACAAGACGGGGAATGGCTATTCGCTCACCGCCACCGCGACCGGCCCCGGCCTGGCCACGAGCGCCGGCTTCCCCATCACGCCGGCGGCGCCCAACCGGCTGGCGTTCTCGGTCCAACCGGGGGCCACGGTGGCCGGGGTGGCGATCAGCCCGGCCGTCCAGATCGCCGTACAGGACCAGTTCGGGAACCTGGTTACGACGGCGACCAACGGGATCACGCTCGCCATCGGTACGAACCCCGCCGGCGGTACGCTGAGCGGCACCGCAGCGCGCAACGCCGTGAACGGCATCGCCAGCTTCGGCGACCTCTCGATCGACCGCGCTGGTGCGGGCTACACGCTCGATGCGACGTCGCTAGGGTTGACGGGCCAGACCAGCCCGGCCTTCACGGTGCTTCCCGGCCCCGCCACCCGGCTGGCCTTCATCACCCATCCGACGAACGCGGTGGCCGGTGTGGCGATCGCCCCGGCGGTCAGGGTCGCCATCCAGGACGCCCTCGGCAACACGGTCATCACGGCGACCGACCCCGTGACGGTCGCCCTCGGGACCAACCCGGGGAGCGACGGAGCGCTGGACGGCACGCTCATTGTGGCCGCCGTGGCCGGTGTGGCCACCTTCAGCGATCTCAACATCGACGAAGCCGATGCGGGCTATACGCTCGGCGCCAGCGCCACGGGGTTGACGGGTGCCGGGAGCGCGGCGTTCACGATCACTCCGGCCGCGGCCAACAAGCTCGCCTTCACCGTGCAGCCCGCGGGTGCCGCGGCGGGTGCCGCGCTCGCACCGGCCGTGCAGGTGACCGTCCAGGACCAGTTCGGCAACCGGGTCACCACCGCCACCAACTCGATCACGGTCGCGATCGGCGCGAACCCGAGCGGGGGAACGCTGGGCGGCGCGATGACGGTCGCGGCGTCGGCGGGCATCGCGTCGTTCTCGACCCTGAACATCAACCGTACGGGGACGCCGTACACGCTCACGGCGTCTGCGACGGGGCTGACCGGCGCCACCAGCGACCCGTTCACGATCACGCCAGGGACGCCCGCGCAGCTCGCGTTCACGGTCCAGCCCAACAACGCCACCGCCGGGGTGGCCATCAGCCCCGCGGTGCAGGTCGCGATCCAGGACGCGCTGGGCAACACCGTGACCACCGCGACCGACAACGTCACCGTGTCCATCGGGACGAACCCCGCGGGGGGTACGCTCTCGGGCGGGACCACCGTGGCCGCGGTCAGTGGCATCGCCACGTTCTCGACGCTCAGCATCGACAAGGTGGCCGTCGGCTACCGGCTGGCGGCGGCATCGGGCTCCTTCACGGGGGCGACGAGCAACACCTTCGCAATCAGCTCGGCCGCCGCCAGCAAGCTGGCGTTCACAGTGCAGCCCTCGAACGCCGTGGCGGGCGTGGCGATCGCGCCAGCCGTTCAGGTGGTGATCCAGGACCAGTTCGGCAACCTGGTCTCCGGCGCGACCGACAACGTCACGGTCACGATCGCGACCAATCCAGGTGGCGGCGCGCTGGGCGGCGCGACGACCGTCGCGGCGTCGGGCGGCATCGCAACCTTCTCGACCCTGACCGTGGACAAGGTCGGGGCCGGCTACACGCTGGCGGCCACATCCGGCGCGCTGACGCCGGCGCCCGGCAGCGCCGGCTTCACGATCGCGCCCGCGTCGCCCAACCGGCTCGCGTTCACCATCGAGCCGTCGAACGTCACGGCGGGCGAGGCTATCGCTCCCGCGGTTCAAGTGACCGTGCAGGACCAGTTCGGCAACACCGCGACAAGCGCGACCAACTCGATCACGGTGGCGATCGGGACCAACCCCGGCGGCGGCACGCTCTCGGGGACGACGACGGTCGCGGCGGTCAACGGCGTGGCCACGTTCACGAACCTCAGTATCAACCGGACGGGGTTGGGCTACACGCTCAATGCCACGGCCACCGGGATCACGGGGGATGGGAGCGCGAGCTTCGATGTGGCTCCGGCCGCTGCCGCGCGCCTCGCCTTCACGATCCAGCCGAGCAACGCGACGGCCGGTGTCGCGATCGCCCCCGCCGTACAGGTGACCGTGCAGGACACGTTGGGGAACACGGTCAGCGGCGCGACCCACATGATTACGGTAGCGATCGGAACGAATCCCGCCGGCGGAACGCTTGCAGGGACGAACGCGGTCGCGGCCGTCAACGGCGTGGCCACGTTCTCGACCCTGAGCATCAACAAGGCAGGCTCGGGCTACACACTCACCGGCTCCGCCACGGGGCTCACGGGGGCCACGAGCAGCGGCTTCACGATCGCGCACGCCGCGGCGAGCCAGGTCGCATTCACCGTCCAGCCCTCCAACGCCGTGGCGGGCGTAGCGATCAGTCCCGCCGTCCAGGTCACGATCCAGGACCAGTTCGCGAACACGGTGACCCCGGCGACCAGCAACGTCACGGTTGCCCTAGGCGCGAACCCGGGCGGCGACGGGGCGCTGGACGGCACGCTGACCGTGGCGGCCGTGGCCGGTGTCGCGACCTTCAGCGATCTCAACATCGATGAGGCGGACCCAGGCTACACGCTGACGGCCAGCTCCGGCAGTCTGGCCGGCGCGACCTCGAGCACCTTCAACATCACCCCAGCGGCGGCCAACCAGCTGGCGTTCACGGTGCAGCCGACCAACGCCACGGCGGGCGTGGCGATCGCGCCCGCAGTGCGGGTGACGATTCAGGATCAGTTCAATAACACCGTCACGTCGGCCATCAACACGGTGACGGTGGCGATCGGGACCAACCCCGGCGGCGGCACACTGTCGGGCGCGGCGAGCCTCGCGGCGGTGGCCGGTGTCGCCACGTTCACGAACCTCAGCATCAACAGGTCGGGGACGGGTTACACCCTGACCGCGGCCGCCACGGGGATTACGGGGGCGACCAGCGGGACCTTCAATACCGTCGCCGCGGGCGCCGATCACCTGGCCTTCACGGTGCAGCCGTCCAGCGCGACGGCCGGCGTGACGATCGCCCCGGCCGTGCAGGTGACGGTCCAGGACCAGTTCAACAACACCGTCACCACCGCGACGAACAACGTCACAGTCGCGATCGGGACCAACCCGGGCGGCGGAACCTTGTCGGGGGCGACCAGCGTGGCCGCGGTGAGCGGCGTCGCGAGCTTCTCGACCCTGAGCATCAACAAGTCGGGGACCGGCTACACGCTCACCGCGTCGGCCCCCGGGCTCGGGGGCGCCACCAGCTCAGGCTTCATCATCAACCCGGCAGGCGCCGATCACCTGGCCTTCACCGTCCAGCCGAGCAACGTCAGCGCGGGCTCGGCGGTCGCGCCGTCGGTCGGGGTGACGGTCCAGGACCAGTTCAACAACACGGTCACCTCGGCCACAAACAACGTGACGGTCGCGATCGGCACCAACCCGGGCAGCGCGACGCTGAGCGGGACCCTGACGATCGCGGCGGTCGCAGGCGTGGCCACGTTCAACGACCTGAGCCTCAACCGCAGCGGCAACGGCTACACCCTCACGGCGGCCGCCACGGGCCTCACGGGCGCTACGAGCTCCGCCTTCAACGTAGCTGCGGGGGCGGCGAGCCAGCTTGCCGTTACCGTTCAGCCGACCAACGCGACGGCAGGCGTGGCCATCGCCCCGTCGGTTCAGGTCACGGTCCAGGACGCGTCGGGCAACACGGTGCCCAGCGCGACGCACCTGATCACCGTAGGCATCGGAACCAACCCGGGCGGGGGCACGCTGTCCGGGACGACCTCGCGGAACGCCGTCGCTGGCGTGGCGACGTTGAACGATCTCAGCATCGACAAGACCGGCACCGGCCACACGCTGACGGCATCGGCCACCGGGCTCACGCAGGCGACGAGCGGCGGATTCACGATCAGCCCGGCGGCAGCCTCCCAGCTCGGCTTGACGGCGCAGCCGAGCAACGCCGTAGCGGGCGTGGCGATCGCGCCTGCGGTCCAGGTGACGGTGCGCGACCAGTTCGGCAATACGGTGACCACGGCGACCAACAGCGTCGCCATCGCGATCGCCACGAACCCGGGCGGCGGGACGCTGTCCGGGACGACGCCGCGGAACGCGGTCGTGGGGGTGGCGACGTTCAACGACCTGAGCATCAACAAGATCGGCAGCGGCTATACGATCACGGCCTCGGCGGCCGGACTCACCGCAGCCACGAGCAACGGATTCAACATCAGCGCCGGCCCACCGAGCCAACTGGTGTTCACCGTGCAGCCGTCGAACGCGGTCGCGGGAGTCGCTATCGCGCCGGCGGTCCAGGTGACCATTCAGGACGCGCTCGGCAACACCGTGAGCTCGGCGAACAACAGCGTCACGGTGGCGATCGACAACAACCCCGGCGGCGGCACGCTCGCAGGCACCACCACCCGCGCGGCGGTGGCGGGCGTGGCGACGTTCAACAACCTGAGCATCAACCTGGCGGGCAGCGGCTACACGTTGTCCGCCTCCGCCACCGGCCTCACCGGCACGACGAGCGCAGGGTTCAACATCACTGCGGCGGCGGCGGTGCGGCTGGCGTTCAGCGTCGAGCCAAGCACGACCGTCGCCGGCGTCGTGATCGCGCCGACGATCCAGGCGCGGATCCAGGACGCGTTCGGGAACACGGTCACGAGCGCGACGGATAACGTGACCGCCGCGATCGCCGACAACCCCGCCGGCGGCGCGCTCGCGGGCACCGCGACCAAGACGGCGGTAGCCGGCGTGGTGACCTTCAGCGACCTGAGCATCGACAAGACCGGGGCCGGCTACACGCTGCGGGTCGCTTCGGGGAGCCTGACGGCGGACACCAGCGCCGGCTTCAACATTACCGCGGCGGCTGCCACACAACTGGCCTTCACCGTTCAGCCGAGCAACACCGTGGCGGGCGTGAACATCAGCCCCGCGGTCGCGGTCACGATCCGGGACCAGTTCGGCAATACGGTGACCTCGGCGACGAACAGTGTGACCCTGGCGATCCAGAGCGGCACGGGGACCGCGGGGGCCACGCTCTCGGGGACCCTGACGGTGGCGGCCGTGAGCGGGATCGCGACCTTC
>Ga0247727_10010041_pt1 | contig 16891 bp, 13 predicted proteins | sample WisWelCaveWW1625_FD_202498 | JGI IMG/M metagenome (GOLD analysis project Ga0247727, IMG submission 202498) | Biofilm microbial communities from Wishing Well Cave, Virginia, United States - WW16-25 | ecosystem: Environmental > Aquatic > Deep subsurface > Groundwater > Cave microbial mat | place...
GCCGCTTGCGCACGCGCTCGAAGAACTCCCGCGTGAACAGCGGTGAGACGCCCGCCATCCAGGGGTTCGAGGGCTCGGAGATCACGACGTCGTACGTCTCGGCCGGCGGGGCGGCCAGCACGTGCATCCGGGCGTCGCCCACGATCAGCGTGAGGCGCTTGTCCTCGAGCGCGCGCCCGTTGGCGTCCGCGAAGAAGCGCCGCGCCGCCTCCACGACCTCGGGCAGGATCTCCACCGCGGTGACGGACTCGAGACCGTGCGTTAGGGCCGATCCGGCGGTCACGCCGCTGCCGAGACCGATCACCAGCGCGCTTCGAGGTCGTGGATGGACCAGGAGCGGCACGTGCGCGAGCAGGCGCTGGGTCGACATGTCGCCGCCCGACGTCGCGTCCACCTTTCCGTCGATGGCCAGAGAGAACGTCGCGCCCACCCGCTTCACGGACACGTTCGCGAGTCGGCCCTCGGCGTAGAAGACCAGCTCGCCCCGCCGCAGGATCTCTTCGACCGACAGGAAGGCGTTGTAGACGGAGTACTTGTAAGCACCTCCCGCCAGGAGCTCCTTGTCGAGCGCCGGCGTGGAATGGAGGGCGATCAAGGCGCCGAGCGCCGCGACGGGAGCGACTACGCGGGAGACCCCTGCCACGGCGAGCAGGACGACGACTCCTGCGAGAGCCGACGCGCCGGCCGCGAGCCGCAGCGTGTCCTCGAGACCCAGCGTCGGGAGCAGGACGAACCCAGAGGCGAGCGCTCCCGCTATCGCACCCAGCGTGTTGCTCACAGCGGCGCGCGACACGGAGCGGGCCACGTCGTGGGCCTTCCGAAGCAGGCTGACGCCGAAGGGAAAGAGCGCTCCCGAGAACAGCGCGGGCAGGGCCACGAGCGAGAGCGCTCCCGTGGCCTGAAGCCTCAAGAGGCCCGCGGGATCGTCTGCGAGACGGCGGACCGCTTCGCCGTACGCGACGGGCAGCGCGGCGAGCGCGTGGAGGACCCGCACGGATGCGAGGGCCACGGCGACCTGCGCGAGCCCGAACACGAGCGATGTCCACTGGCCGCGCGGAAGCGCCGCCGAGGACAGGAGCGCGCCCGCGGCGAGGCCCAGCACGATCGCCCCGAGGACGAACGCGAAGGCGTGGGCGGTGGGTCCCGCCACGAGCACGAAGGCCCGGGTCCACGCCACCTCGCTCACGAGACCGGCGAAGCCGGCTGAGAACAAAGCCGCGAGTACGACCCCTGCGCGGGGCGCTGCTGCTGCTGAGCGTGTCCGCGGCGACGCTATCCCGGTGGGCACGCTCTCCGCGGTTATGCGCCCTGGCGCCCACAGGGCGAGCGCGGCCGCGGACGCGTTGAGCACCGCGGCGACCGCGCCCGCGCCCCGCACGCCGAGGCCCGGCAGCAGCCAGAGCACGCTGCCGTACACGCCCACCACGGCACCGAGCGTATTGGTGCCGAACAGCGCCCCGGCGCTGCGCGCGTCGGCGCGGGCGTCGCTGCCGCTCGCGAGCGCACGCGTCGCGAGCACGAGCGTCGTGCCCATGAGCGTGCTCGGCGCGAGGAGCGCCACCGCCGCGAGCGGCCAGGCAAGAGCCGCGCCTGCCGCTGCGCGGACGCCCTCGAGGAGAGGCAGCAGCAAGCTCAGGGCGAGGGCGAGCCCGGCGAGGACGGCCTCGACCCGGACGAAGCGGCGTTGTGCGGCGGCGCTGTCGGACCGGCCGAGCAGGCGCGGAGCCAGAGCGCTCCCGAGCGCCAGGCCGCCCATGAAGACGGCCGTGACGACGGCCACGGCCTCGAGGGTCGAGCCGAACACGAGACCGAGGAGGCGCGTCCAGAGGATCTGGTTGAGGAGCGCGGCGCAGCCCGAGAGGGCTGCGGCCAGGCACAGCGCTCCCCGGCGCCGGGCGTCGGTCACGTCTCGATCCTCAGGCCAGTCAGCGCGTAGAGGCCGATCTCCGGCCGGTACTCGTCGCCGCGCTCGCGGCAGACGCGGACGTGCATGCGTGTGTGCCTCCCGCGCGCCATTATCGACGAGGGTGGGGCATTCGCCGGCGGCCGGCGGATTGGCACCTCACTGATGTACGTCCCCTTCGACGCGGGGAACAACTTCGTCCTGAACGGTCCCGGCCTCGCCCAGCTAAGGGCATACCCGACTGGGTGTAGTGCTCGACGAAAGGAAGACGCGGACGCGATCGACCCCGTGACGTCGAGAGATCTTGCGAAGCTAGCCGATGTCCGTGATGAGTCCGACGCTGGCGAAGGCCGGCACCACCGGGCAGACCCGCGCCCCTTGGCGGATCAGGTCGAGCTTGCGGTTCTGGGCGGTGGTCAGGATCTCACGGAACCGCGCGAGAACCTCGGCGTGGACGGCTTGGACCTGAGCCTCCAGAGCGCGGATCTCGATGAAGAGGTGACCCACGACGTCGGGATCGGGGCTTCCGCCCTGGAGCTGGGTCGCGATCGCCTGCTGGCGCCGCCGGATCTGCTCGGCCAGGGGTCCCAGGGCTTCACCCCGTGCCACGAGGATCGAAATCCACGCGCGCAACTGGTCGGGGGTCAGCTCGAGGGCGGCGGCGACGACGTGGACGGCGGGGTCGGGACACGCCGGGCCGGCGGTCTGCGTGTCATGTTCGTCGGCATGGGCTGTGGCGGGATGCGTGGGACCGGCCGAGAGCGCGACGATCGCGGCGATCCCGAGGGAACCAAGTGCTCGTTTCATGATCGAGTGCCTCCTCCGCTCGTGGCGGGTTTTCTGCCATTGGTGGAGGCAGCCCGCGTGGCGTATGACGCCTCACTCCGACTTCTTGCGCAGCTCGGAGAGCCTGGCCTGTTGGGCGTCCGTCAGGAGGTTCTTGATCCGGATGAGGAGGGAGAGCTGCGCCTTCTTCACCTCCCGCTCCAGGGAGAGGACCTTCTCGACCTGGGCGAGGACCGCTGTCTCGTCGATGGGCTTTGCCTGCAGCAGGCGCACCATCTTCTCCGACTCCGACTGCATGTCCCACTGGACGTCGAGGAACCTGGCCTGGGCCTTCTGCACGACCTCCTTGATGGCCGCGCGCTGCTTCTCGTCGAGCCCGATCTCGCCGCCGTAGCGCATCACCAGGTCCGGCGGGAACAGGTTCTGGGCGATGGGGTCGCCCCCCGGGGCGGGTTGGGCGAAGACGGATGCGCGGAGGAGGAGGAAGAGGAGGGGGAGGAAGGCAACGCAGACGCGTTTCATGACGACGTTCTCCTTTCGTTCGATTCGGTCGGGATCAGGCCTTCGCCGAAGCGGGGTATCGATTCGAGGACCTCGCGGCCTGGGGTCTGGAGCAGGAAGGCGGTCGGGGACCTCCACTCGCTGATCGACGGAACGGGGAGGGAACGAGAGGGCTTCCGTAGGTCCAGCAGGGCGATGCCCAGTAACAAGGCTGCGGCCGTTGCCAGGGTGAGGGCGGGTCGGCCGATGCGGAACGCCTCCCCCCCGGTGCGGGCCCGGGCCCGGGCGAGCAGACGCTCGATGGCCGGAGCGCCGGCTTTCTCGTCGCGCCGGAGGGCTGCGAAGCACTCTCGCAGGTCGCGGTCGTCGTCGGCCGTCATGGAACCTCCTCCGAAAGGTAGAGACGCAGGGCCTGCTTCCCGCGGTGGTAGTGCGTGCACGCCGAGCCTAACGAGATCCCCATCACCAGTGCGGCCTCCTCGACCGTCAGGTCCTGGTAGAAGACGAGGTGCAGGACTTGGCGCTGCCGCTCCGCCAGGCGGGCGAGGGCATCACGCAGGACCGAGGCGGCTTCCGCCGCCCCCAGGGTGGATTCGGGGCTGCGCGTCGGCGGAGGGGCGACCTGGCGGTCGAGCCAGCGGGCCAGGGCCAGCCGCCGCCGCCATCCGCGCCGCCGCCGGGAGGCCGCCGTGCGACGGATGACGGCGAAGAGCCACGTCCGCGCGGTCGAGCGCCCATCGAACCGGGCTCGGTTGTCCAGCACGCTCAGGTAGACCTCCTGCAACACCTCTTCGGCCTCCTCCCGGTCGTGGCCGCAGCAGGCCAAGGCCCATCCGAAGCTCGCCGGATGCAGCCGCTCGAGGTCCAGCTGCGGGTGGACGTGGACATCGGTCATCTCACGCGCGCTCCACCGGCCCGTTCGGACCTTGCAGGCCCGTTTCGACAGGATGAGTGGCGCGAGGGGCGACGGCATATGACGGGATTCGACCTCAGGCCGGCTACGGCAGGGGCGTCTGCACGGCGTACACGTAGCCCGCTTCGGTGCCCACGTAGATGATGCCGAAGGTCCGGTCGAGGCTCGGAGCGCCGACCACCGCCATTCCGTCGCCCAGCTTCACCCGCTTGACGAAGGGCGGGGTGACAAGGGTCGCGCTCGTGAAGTCGATCTCGTGGAGATGGCCGTCGCTGCCCCCCACGTAAACGAACTTCGTCCCCGGGGCCCACAGTACGACCGAGGGTCGCGCCCCGCCGGCGAGGGGGGTCTCCCAGTTCTGGCTGCCCAGTCCGCTCGAGTGAGACAGGCTCCAGACCTTGTTCGTGGTGGAGAAGAAGAGATCGTCGCCGCTTCGGTCCGGGAAGAGGAAACCCTTCACTCCGCCGTCGCCGGTGGCGAAGCTCCATTCCTCGCTGCCGTCCGACTCCTTGACCACGTGCACGGTCCCGCTCGTGTCGCCCACGTAGATGCGGCTCCCGCGCCCGACAGGGCTGCCGTCGATGTCGGTCAGGGGCACTCCCGGACCGGCCCAACAGGAGCCGAGCGTGGGCAGGGTCAGGCACCACAGCGTGTTCAAGCTCGCGCCCAGGGTGCGGCTGACGAAATAGACCCGGTTGGACGCGTAGTCGACCGAGGCCATCCCGCTCACGATGCCCACGCCGTCGGGCGGGTTCGTGAAGGAGACGAGCACGCTGCCGTCGGTGGTGCTGAGGCTCGCGAACTCGCTCGAGCCGCTGCTGTTCCGGCTGCCGACGAGGACACGGTCGATCGTCGCTCCGAAGTCCTGGAAGATCCCTGCCGGCGCGGCCTGGACCATCCCGCCCGCGAGCACGGGGTTGCTCTGCCACAGGAAGCTGCCGCCGACGATGCTGTCGACCGCGTAGACATGACCGTCCTGCGATCCGAGGAGAACGACCTCCGTGGCGCCGGGAACGGAGACCGTGGGCACCACGACCGGTCGCGACTGAACCGGCTGGCCCATGCGGAACGACACCCAGGGCCCGGGGCCGACGAGCCACCTGCCGCCCGTGGCGCTGCGCTGGATCGCGTAAAGCGCGCGATCGTTCGAGACCACGTAGGCGGCGGTCGCGCTCACGGTGGCCGGGGCCACCGACGTGGCACCGGTGCTGAAGGACCACTTGACCGGGCCGGTGGTCACGAAGGGCCTTCCCCGGGCGAAGCGGCCCGCGGAGAAGGTGTCGGGAGAGGCGGTAAGCTTCACGAAGATCCCGTAGCAGTAGGTGGTGTCGTTCTCGAGCGGCGGCGCGTCGTGGACCAGGCTCTGGTTCGCGTTGCCCGCAAACGGCGGCGGCGCCGGCGAGATGGCGGTGCCGGTCGTCGCGGTGGGCTCGCTGCAGCTCGACGTGTTGGTGGGGGCCTTGTTGTAGCGGATCTGCGTGTCGAGCCCCAGGGCCGGGGTCCGCCACTCGAGCACGTTCCTCGCCTGAGTGGACGTGACCGTGAAGAACTGCATGGCCTGGTCCGCCAGGGCCACACTCGTGGCTTCGTTGGCCGTGTTGTCGGCCGGGTCCGGGTCGCTGACCGGTGAGGACACGGTCACGGAGTTGGTGATCGAACCGGTCGAGGACGGCGCTCTCACCTCGATCGTGACGGTCGCGAACGTAGCCGGGTCGATCGGCGGCAGGTTGCAGCTCACGGTCCCCGCGGCGTGGCTGCACGTCGGCGGGCCCGGCGTCACGGAGAGAAACGTCACCGGCAGGGCGCCACCCGGGAGAGTGTCGGTCAGGATGACCCCGGTGGCACGGGAGGGTCCGTCGTTGCGGACGGTGATGGTGTAAACGAGGTTGCCGTCGGTGGGAACGGGGTCGGGAGCGTCGGTCTTGAGGACGACGAGGTCCGCCAGCTGCGTCAGAGTGTCGACGTCGCCCGCCGTGTTGGGTAGCACCGGGTCGACCAGGCTGCGGGTACCCACCGTCACGCTGTTGGTCAGCGAGGCTGCCGTGGTGGAGGGGTCGATCGTGGCGTCCAGGGTCAGCGTGGCGGTGCCGGTCGGGGCGACGAGGTTGAGGCCACTCCACAGGCTCGTCATCGGGTCGTAGGTCCCATCCGACTCCGTGAACGCCGCGCCGAGGAGCTCCGGCGGAAGGGTGTCGACGACGTCGAGCTCGGTCACCGTGTCCGGGCCGTTGTTCCTCACGGTGATCGTGTAGCTGATCGGGTTCCCCGCCACTGCGCTCGCGAGGCCGTCGCTCTTGGTGACCACCACGTCCGCGGTCGTCCCGAGCGGGAGCGGCGGCGTGAACACGAACGACGTGGTGGCGGTCACATCCGCACAGTGCTGGAAGAGCAGGATGTCGGTCTTGATGACCGACTCGATCGGGGTCGTCGCGTAGTCGACACCCCCGCCGAGGGACGCCCGGACGTAGTAGAGTTCCGGCCCGCCGCTGATCGAGTAAGGAGACCAGGCCCCGGGTTCCACATCCCAGAAGACGCTGCCGCGCGACCTCGTGAACGAGTCGGTCTCGTCGGTGAAGACGCCGACTGCCGTCTCCAGGTTCGACCAGCGGCTGCCGTCCCAGTACTCCCATAGAAGCGCGCCCGCGGCGATGCCGCTGCCGGGTGTCGCCAAGGCGACGTTCAACCCCCGGAACTTCGCGTCGGCGCCGATGTACAGGTACTCGCCACGGAAGAAGGCGCCGATGGGATCGAAGGGCAGCGGGAGGTTCCGGGTGGGATCGGCGAGAGACTCGGTCGGCTCGCTCGTCAGGCCCCCGTGCGCCAGCGGCTGCGGCGCGTCGGGGCTCGAGTAGATCTGGAACTCGTCGATGATCCCGTTGGCGTTGTTCGCGAAGGCATCGAACCGCTCCCGGTCGCCGACGTAGAAGTTGGCCTCGGTCGGCACCGGGGAGGGGTAGTCGAGAAGGGATGTGGGACTCGGGGGAGCCCGCACGCCGTTGACGTAGATGTCCAGCCGCTGCGGCCCTACGCTCGCGGCCCGCCAGACGAAGCGGAGGTGAACCCAGTCGTTCGCCCGCCAGAGCTGAGGGAAGCTCGGACCCGCTCCCAGCACGGTCCGCGAGAAGTTGGCGCCATTCTCGATCTGGAAGGCGAGCCCGTCGGCGGCCGTCGCGCCGGGCTGGTGGAAGGCGTAGAAGTAGTGGGTGGCGTCGATCCAGTACCCGAAGAGCCCGAAGTCGTCTCCCGCGCCCGCGCCGTAGTCATAGAACGGGCGGTACCAGAGCTCGATCGCGCCCTGGGCGGGGTCGAAGTTGCCGGAGCTGGGAAGCGAGATGCGCTCCCCGTCGAGATCGAATAGCACGCCTCCGCCGAACCGGCCCGGGGGGAAATTCGCCCCGTTCACGCTTCCGCCCGTCCCCACGCTGGGGGTGGTCACGCCGCCGCGTTGTGCAGCGTCGAGTGCCAGAGGAGGTCCTGCGCGAAGTGCGCGCGCGCGACGGGCTTGACGTCGGCGGTGTAGTCGAGGCCCCTCGTCCTCGTGGCGCCAGAGGTCGTCACCGTGGCGGGTTCGAGCAGCGAGCGCCACTGACGGATCTTGAAGAACGGCTTGTAACGGGGGCCGGGTACGGTCCCATCGAGGTCGAAGTCGAGGCCGAGGGCCGGGTTCAAGTCGAGGACGTAGGCGGCCTCGGCCTCGTTGAACCAGTCGTTGGCGAGGCTCGTGTTCTCTGCCGCGTCCACCCACCGGGCGCCCTTGCCCGCGTTGATCGTGAGGACGTCCGGGCCCCGATAGTCGGCGGACCTCGACGTCACCGCCGGGTCCGTGTGGTCGAGGAAGCTCGTCGGCTTGAAGTAGGTCAGGAAGCTCCAGCTCTCGCTCGAGCCGGCCGGGACGGTCGTCCCCGGGGTGTCGACCCAGTAGGCATTGACGCGCTCGGCGGCCAGGTTGACCGTTCGATCGGTCAGGTCGGCTGTCGCCAGGTGACCGTTCGCCGTGCTCCAGTCCCGAGCGAAGATGTGCAGAAAGTCCGTGCGCACCCCCGCGCCCTCGCTCTGCGCGAGCGAGAAGACGTCGTTGCCCGTGCCCGCCCCGGCGCCGGCGGCCTGGAAGTAGACCGTCCAGCCGCTGAGCGGACCCGCTCCGAGCCGGTGCATGGTGGTCTCGTGGAACTCGGTGTTGTACGTCACGGCTGCGTTGGCCTTCCGGCTCCAGGAGAGCGCGACCCGGCCCGCGGGGGAGATGGAGTAGTCCCCGAGCCCCCTGACCCCGGGGAGGATAGGTCCGGCCGGTCCATTCTGGTAGAAGGACTCCTGCCGCAGCTTGACGCGCGACGGCGTGGCCTCCAGCAGGTCCAGCCTCGAGCCGCTCGTGTTGACGCCGGCGTTGTAGATGGCGCCGGACACGTTCATTCCCGCGTTGTGCAGGCCCCGGGGACTGTTGCTGGAGGAGAGGGCCCCCACGAGGTCGTAGGTCCGCGTGGGGTCCTCGGCCAGATCGTGGAAACGCTCCATGCTCCCGCCCGCCGCGGTGTCGAAGACCATCTCGAAGAAGCTGGGCGCCGCCACGGTGATCGTGGTGCCGGCCTTCGTCGCGGTGAGCTCGGGGCAGCCTTCGTCGAGCTTGGCCACGAAAGCGTCGCTGGCTCCGCCGTTGTAGGAGAGGTCCGGTCCCACCCGAACCGGGAGGCTCGACTCCGTGGAGCTGGTGCTGCCCGCCACGTAGACGTGGGTCGAGGCGTCCACGGCGACGCCGAAGGCATTGTCGGCGCTCGCCCCCCCGATGAAACCGGACCAAACGAGGCCGGAGCCGTCGGCCTTCACCCTGGCCACGAAGCCGTCCTGCCCGCCGCCGCCGAAGCTCACGCTCGGGCCTTCGAGCACGGGGAAGCCGGTGGGTGAGTCGGTGAAGCCACTCAGGTAGGCGCTGTTCGCTCTCACGGCGATGCCGCGCACCTCGTCGCTGCCGGCGCCGCCCACGAACCCGGCGTACTCGAAGCCCGTTCCATCGGCCCGGACCCGGGTCACGAAGGCGTCGAACCCGCCACCGTTGAAGGTCAGGTCCGGCCCCACTGTCACCGGGAAGCCCGTAGCCTCCGTCGAGTCGGTGCGGCCCGTGACGTGGGCGCGCCCGGAGCCGTCCACCGCCACCGCGAACGCGATGTCGCCTGCCATCGCCCCCCCGATGAACCCCGAGTAGACGACGGCGGCGCTCGCGTTGATCTTCGTGACGTACGCGTCGGTGCCACCGCTCAGGGTCAGGTCCGGGCCCACCACGGCCGGGAAGTTGACCGAATCGGTGTAGCCGACCACGTAGGCGTTCCCGGAGCCGTCGATCGCGAGCCCGTTGGCCTCTTCGAAGCCGCTGCCGCCGATGAAGCGGGCGTACTCGAAGGCGGTGCCCGCGGCGTTCACCCGGCCGGCGAAGGCGTCGAAGAACCCGCCGCCGAAGGCCGGCCCGGTGGTGACGGGGAATCCGGGGGAGGCATCGCCGGCGACGTAGGCGCGGCCGGATCCGTCCACCGCAATGGCCAGCGCCGCGTCGGTGCCGGGCCCGCCGACGAAGCCGGAGTACACGAGGGACGCGCCCGTCGAACCGAGCTTGGTGACGAAGGCGTCCTCAGCCCCGTTCAGCGCGGGGCCCAGGGGCCCGGCGACGGGGAAGTCCGCGGAGTCCGTGTAGCCGACGACGTACGCGTTGCCCGATCCGTCGACGGCGAGGCCGGCCGGCGAATCGAGGCTGCTGCCGCCGAGGAAGGTGCAGTAGACGAGCCCCGTCCCCGCCGCGTTCACCTTGGCCACGAAGGCGTCCTGCGTTCCCCCCAGGGTCCTGTCGAAGGCGCCGACCGTGTCCGGGAAGGTGGCGTCGGTCGAGGTCGTGGGGCCGCTGACGTAGACGGCGCCCGTGCCGTCCACCGCGATCCCGAGGCCTTGGTCGTCCCCCGCGCCGCCGATGAAGCCCATGTAGCTGAACACGACAGGGTCCAGAATGAGTGGCCGGCAGCGGTCGTAGTCCCCCAGCCGGAAGCCGAACTGCCGTCTCCCCGAGGACGCATCCTCGTCCAGCGTGTAGTCGGCGGCGACCTCCACGCGCTGGCCTCCGACCTCCTGGTACGCGTAAGGCTGCTCCTCCTCGAAGCTCCGGACGGGTGTCCACAGCTTGAGACGACCCTCCCTCGTGGCTTCCACTCGGTGGGCACCACGATAGGCGAGCCGGATCCTCGCCGGGTCGGCGCCGGGCTGCACCACGAAGGTGTACTTGAGCCGTCCCTCCGCTCCCGTGTAGACGAGATCAATCCCGGGCCAGAGCTCGCGGTAGGCGACGGTCGCGAACGTGGGAAGTCCCGCCTTCCAGCTCTCCCGGGGCCCCCGGAAGTAGCTGAAGACGGCGGCAGTGAGTTCCTGACCGACTGGCCTCGCGCCCGGGTTCGCGTCGACGAAGTCGAGCTTCAGCGACCAGCTCTTCGCGGGCGATCCCCCGGGCGCCGCCAGAACGTAGGCCAGCCCACCCTGTGTGAAGTAGACGCTCGCGTCGCGCCCCGACACGTAGTAGGCCACGCCGGCGTCGGTCTGGCCTCGGTTCTCGACGAAGTAGAGGGGAAGCCGATCCAGCGGGAGCCGAGTCGAGGCATCCAGCGGTGGGGGGAGGACGAGGACCGTTGCCAAGCTGATCGCCCACCCGAGCTGCAGGCGACGGCGATGCCCCTTCGTCACTGGGCGAAGTCTAGGGTTCCGCCGAAGCGTTTGCAAGACAAGACGATGTCTCGATGGGCTTCGCCACTCCTGCCCCTGATGAGTCCCGCGACCGTGGACCGCGGACGGCAATCACGCTCCCGTTCGTGGCCAGAAGCGCCCGGTTCGCTGCACGTACGCTTCGTAGGCGTCGCCGAAGCGCACCCGCAGGTTTTCTTCTTCTTTTCCTGTCCGAACGACGATCAGCGCAAGCGCCACCCCACCACTCAACAAGAGGAACCAGTTGGCCGCAACCAGGGCGCCCGCGAGAACGAACAGGGCCACGCAGTCATAGAAGGGGTGACGGACCCAGCGATACGGGCCGGCGGTCACGAGAGTGTGCTCTCTCCGGGTGACCACTGTGTCCGTCAGGTTCTTTCCGAGGCTGTCGAAGGTCCAGATCAGCAACGCGCCGGCAACGACCCCCACTCCGACTCCGGTCCAGCGTAGCCAGTCTGGTAATGGCACTGACGACCAGGCCATCCATGCCGGATTCGCCATGTAAGCGATGAGTCCCAGTACGGCAAGGACGCCAATGGGGCGTAATGTGAACAGGATGAAAGGGCCTTCCTGTCCGCGGTCGAGCTTCTCGCCCGTCGCCTGCGACCTGAGGCGGTAATAGGCGGCGATCGGAAAGAGAGTCAGAGAGCCCGCAACGAGGACGGTGCGGAACGGCTCATCGTGTTCCATCAGCCGAGGCGGACGACCTAGCCTTTATGCCCACTCAGACGTTTAAAAAGCAACATTGCGTTTTGAAAACAACTTTGGATGGACAGAGAAGCTTTATCTCATTGATGGCGTGCGACTTGTGGCGTCGATCGCGAGTCTGATCGACACGCCCGGAAGCAGGCGGGCTCCGATGGATTTCCATTGCGTCTCGATTCACGGGATGGACAGGCTCTGGACCGTGAGCAGCCCGGTGGTCGAATCCGGGATCTGCAAGGCGATCCGAGCCCGGATGATCCTGGAATTCGACTATGAGGGGCACCTTCGCGTGGTGCAGCCCTATTGTCACGGCGTCACGAGCACGGGTAGCGAGAGCCTGCGTGCCGTTCAAGTGGGGGGCGAGAGCCGTTCGGGCGGCTTCGGTTCCGGGAAGCTTTGGACGGTGGCGAAGATGAGCCATCTTCGGGTGACCGAGACGAGCTTCGTGCCTTCCGATCCGAACTACAACCCTGACGATAGGGCCATGGCTACGATCCACTGCCGTGTGGAACGATGAACTGTATCACTTCGCGAGGGGAAGGGTGACGACGAATCCCGCCCCGCCAGACACGGCGTCGTCCAGGGCGAGGTCTCCTCCTTGTGCCCGCATCAAGCGGCGGCTGAGGGCCAGTCCCAGGCCCACGCCCGGGCCCTTGTCGGCCGCTTCCCGGTCGGACTTGGAGAACGGCCGGAAGAGCCGTCGCCGGTCCGCCTTGGAAAGCCCGGGTCCATGGTCGCGCACCCGAATGAGCGCACGGTTCTGCCCTCGGTGCAGCCTGATTTGGATGAGCGGGGGCTCGGAAGCCGACGCGTACTTGCACGCGTTGTCCACGAGGTTGACCAGCACCTGCTCGAGGGCGGAGCGGTCGACCACGACTGGGACCGCACCCTCCCCTCGCTCGAACGCGAGCCTCAGGCTTGCCCTCTCGGCACGATCGACGAGGCGCGGCAAGAGCGCCTCGAGCGCGTCGGCCATGTTCACCGCTTCCCGGGTTGCGCCCGCTCGGCCGCTCTCGACCCTGGAGTAGAAGAGGACGTTCTCGACGAGGTGACCCAGCCGCTCCGCTTCGCTCCGCAGGCGGCTCAAGTACTCCCGGCGCTTCTCCTCCGCGACCACCATGCCCTCCGCCAGCATGTCGGTGTAGAGGCGGAAGGTGGTGAGGGGAGTGCGCAGCTCGTGGGTGACGGCGGAGACGAAGACACGCCGGCGCTCGCTCAGGGCCAGCACCCCGCCCAGGAGGGCGGCGACCGAAAGCGCCGCGAGGAGCAGACAAACCCACGCGCCCATGAGCGACAGCCGTATCGGGGAAAGGCCGGTGACCGCCGCCGGGGCAACGCTGCCAGTCACGAGCCGCACGGGAAGCGCGGCCAAGCGCCGCTCGTCGTCGGCTCCCCCCGTGCCCTCGGCGGGCTCCAGGCGCGCGTTCGGGAGCAGGTCCTGCACGGACGCGAGCAGCTCGTCTCGCAGCCGCGGCCAGGCGAGCCAGCAGCCCTGGACGTAGAGGCCGCCGTTCACGCTGACGCGACGAGCCAGGAGCAGGGCCTCCCCGGTCCAGAGCGGCATCATGGCGCCTTCTTGAACCTCTGCGCCGGCTTCGCCGGCCGGGCGCTTGTCCGACTCGATGACCCGCAGCGTGCTGCTCTCCAGGCTCTGCTGCCGCACCTCGAATTCCTTCACGTTCTTCAGCTTCTGTTCGAGCTGCTCGGTCGGGGTCGGGTTCGTGACCAGCTTCGGGACCTCCGCGGCCTTGCCCAGCTGCTCTCGGGGCAATCGGGAGGCGAGCTTCGCCGATGAAACGAGGGCGCGCAGCTCGCGCAAGCGTGATCCGCTCTCGGCGACGAGCACCGTCGTGGTGTGGCGCTCCGCCACCGCACGGGCGTGGAGCGCGCCCTCCGGCACCTGTGGTGACGTGAGAGCACCGCCGGGCGCGAGCTGGAAGTGCAGCCGGACCGCGTCGGGCGTCTCGCGCAGCAGCGGCGACGGCACGAGCGCCTGCCCGCCGCCCGGCTCGGCGAACATCCTCGCGTAGGCGCCCCCGGCCGCGTAGAAGGCGCCGTAGTGGAAGTAGGGCCGGGCGCTCTCCTGGGCGAGGAGCGGGGTCAGGGCCGAGTCCATGCGCCAGAGGGCCAGGCGAGCGTTCTCCTCCAGCGCGCCCTGGGCCTGGGCCTGGACCTCGGCCCGTTCGAGGCGCAGCACGATCGCGCTGCTCCAGGCCATCGCAACCAGTACGACAGCCAGGCAGACGGCGAAGACGGTCCAGACCTGGGCTGGTTTCATGAGCCGCGGGCGTCCCACCGGTAGCCCTTGCCGCGCACCGTGACCAGAAGCGTCGGGGGAAGGGCTCGGTCGCGCAGCTTCTCGCGCAGCCGCGCCACGTGCACGTCGATCGTGCGCGTCTCCACCGAGCGGGCGCTCACGCCCCACACCCGGGACAGCAGCTCCTCGCGCGACACGATGCGCCCCGGGTTGGCGGCGAGGTAGCGCAGCAGCTCGGCTTCGCGCTGCGAAAGATCGCAGCGTTCACCGTCCTCGAAACGGACCTCGCATCGCGCGAGGTCCGCGACACCGCCCGGGATCTCGAGCCGTTGCACGTCGGAAGGACGCTCGGGCGAACGCCGCGCCACGGCCTCGACGCGCGCGAGCAGCTCGCGGATGCTGAAAGGCTTCGCCACGTAGTCGTCCGCTCCTTCGCGAAGGCCCCGCACGCGGTCGGCCTCGTCGCCGCGGGCGGTCAGGATGATCACGGGCAGGGTGGGGTGGGCGCGGCGGACCTCGCGCAGCACGGCCAGGCCGTCGGCGCCGGGCAGTACCAGGTCGAGGATCACGAGGTCGCAGCCGCCGTGCAAGACCTTGTCGAGGCCAATGTCGCCGCGCTCGGCCTGGAGGGCCGTGTAGCCGTGGAAGGCCAGCGCATCCACGAGGCCTTCGCGGATCGAGCGGTCGTCCTCGATCACCAGCACGCGCTTTCGGGCCATCGGCGGTTACTGTAGCTCGATCCCGCGGCAGGCCGCCTGCTCGCGCAGCGCGTCGGTCACCACCACGTCGAGGGTGTCCGTGGCCGCGCTCTTGGTCCGTCGTTCCTGGGCCACGAACTGGTTGCGCTCCTGGTTGAGCGCTTTGATCTGGGCCTGGATGCTCTCGCGCTCCTTGGCCTTGGCCTCGACTACGCTCTTGCGCTGCTCCACGGTCAGCCCCTGCATCTCCGCCGGCAGCTCCGCTTCCTTGACCACTTTGAGGTCGAGCTTCTCGTTCTTCACGGCGTCCACCAGGTCCCAGCCGGCGTTCGAGTAGATGCGGTTGGCCTTGGTCAGCGCGCGATGAGTGGCGCTGCCGGCCCCGGACTGCTCGGCGTTCTTGTCTTGGGCCGCCTGCCGGGCCTGGCCGTCCCGGCCCTTGGCGCCGTAGGGGATGTAGGTCTTGTTCAGCTCGAGCCCCAGCCGCGCGATCTCCGAGTCCTGCGGAGCCTCGAGGTGCTCGACCGTCCGGTGTTGGTCGATGATGCTGTAGGAGCCGTCGGCCAGGAGGGCCCCTTCCCTCCAGCCCGTTCGCGCGCCCTCGTCCCGGGAGCCACAGTGAATGGTGTTCACCACGATTCCGCGCGCCTGAGCCCGCGCGCAGACCTTGCGGAAGTTGATCGGACCCTGGGTGAACGGCTCGTTCCCCGCGATGAACACGACCTTGAGGTCCGTGGGCGAGATGCTCCAGCGAAGCTCGTCGAGGGCGGTCTGAATCACCGTGCCGCAGTACTCGTCGCCCCCGTTGGTGGTCAGGGCAAAGAGCTCCTCCGACATCCGGTCGAGATCGGTGGTGAACGGAAGGACGCGCCGGACATAGCCCTGGCTCGCCGGGATGCGGTTGTTGCCGTACTCGTAGAGCGCGACCTGCAGCTCCACGGCTCGGCCGAAGCGCCGGGCGTTCGCCAGCTCGTTCACGATCTTCCAGAGCTGGCTGCGGGCCTGATCGATGAGACCGTCCATGCTGTTGCTGGTATCGAGCAGGATGGCGAGCTGTACGACCGGCGTCTGGCTCTTCAGGTTGTCGGGAAGCCGGGCCGGATCGACCGGACAGCGGTGAGCCTCTACCCTCGTCCCTGCGAAAACCGCCCCACCGACCGTCAAGCTCAGGCTGAGTACTGCCAACGTTCGTTTCGTCATGACCGCTCCCTTCGCAAAGGCGCGGAGTACGCGCCCATGAATGAAGGCTAGCGGCCTGCCGTGGCCGGCCCTGTAAACGCTGCGTAACGGCCTCCGGAGTCTCCACACCGTGGTCCGCCGTACCCTCGAGGCGGTTGTACTCGTCTTGATCTGTCGACCCCAGGCGCCGCGCACGGTGTCGATCAGCCCGGCCGGCAGCGGGACGAAGCCATGCTTCTCGGCGGCGGCACTGCCCTCGCGCAGCGCCCAATCGAAGAAACGACGCGGCCTCGCCGCTGGCGGCGTCCTCGGCGACGAGGGGCATGACCAAGGCCGAGGCGGACAACGGCCAGCTCTCGGCGCCGGGCTGATCGACGAGGACGACCGAGAACGCGGGTGCCTGGCTCTGACCGTGGCTCTATGACGCCTCCGAGGGCCTGCTGGTTGCATTCCAGTGGAAGCGCCATGCCAAGCGGAGTAGAAAGGACATTGCTCCCATGACGGACGAGACCCCATTTGGCGATGACCGCGGCGACCGGTCGACAACTCCGCGGCGAAGCGACTCCGGTGTCGGAGGGGACTTGGACGCGTGGCTCGACGAAGCGCTGGAGCTCACGTTTCCCGCGAGCGACCCGGTGGCGTCGCCGCCTCGTTCACGGAGCAACGAGTCGTGAGCCCTTCGTGCATGGTGGGGCAAACGGCCGCGATCCGGCGTCGTCGTGAGCATCCGATCGGCTATGGGTCTACTATCACAGTGGGCGAGGCGACCGGAGATGATCGTCGGGCTGAACCTGAGGGTCGAACGCGAGGGGCGGCAGTTCCACATCCAGGTCGAAGACCTGGGGGAGGCGCGCGCCTGCTACGAGGTCCGGCTCCACGAGGGGGGCGGCATCCTGTGGAGCAAGCAGGTGGGCTACCAGGACATTCTCGGTCGGGGGCTGCCCCGCGACGAACAGGACGAGGCGGTGCGGTCCAGCATGGAGAAGATGCTCCACACGGCCGCCACGGCGATCGCCCGAGGCAAGCTGCCATAGCCAGGGGCGACGAACCCCTCGTCCGCGGGCGCGCGCGTGGGATCAGGCCCGCCCATCGGCCCTAGCAGCCCGAGGTGAAAGACCGTCCGGACGTTTCCGGGAACGGTAGGGTTGGCCGAGGCCTGCGAGGCGCGGCGTGTGCTCCGACAGGCGCGTGCACGACCAACACGGGCCGCAGGACGCGAT
>Ga0247727_10010042_pt1 | contig 16891 bp, 11 predicted proteins | sample WisWelCaveWW1625_FD_202498 | JGI IMG/M metagenome (GOLD analysis project Ga0247727, IMG submission 202498) | Biofilm microbial communities from Wishing Well Cave, Virginia, United States - WW16-25 | ecosystem: Environmental > Aquatic > Deep subsurface > Groundwater > Cave microbial mat | place...
GCACCATTCCCACACGTTGCCCGCCATGTCGTACAGCCCGAACGGGTTCGTGGGGTACTGACCTCCCGGCTTTGTGGAGCCACTGGAACCCTGACCGTAGTTCGCCAGCCCGTCATTGATTTGCCCGCTCGCGGTCGGATACTCTAACTGCCGCCCTCCCCGCGCCGCGTACTCCCATTGCGCCTCCGTCGGCAACTTTCCTCCTGCCCATTCCGCGTAGGCTTTCGCCGCGTACCACGACACATACACCACCGGGTAGTTGTCAGCCGCCGAGGCGTACTTGTCTGCCGACTTCCAGTGATTCAGGTAATCGCCGTCGTGGTACTGCCGCGGTATGTTCTGGACGCTCCACTGCGGATTGGCCTGCACGAACTTGCGATACTGTCCGTTGGTTACTTCCTTCGTGTACATCCAGAAGCCGGCGACATTCTGCGTTCCTCCGCTATTGTTGTCGCCCATCTGGAACGTCCCGCCGGGAATGAACACCATCTCCGCTCCGTCGACGGGGTTCGTGCGTCGGCCCACGGGCTCCTTGTCCACCTTCGCGACTTTGACCAGCGCAATCAGCTCCGGCGTCAGCCGCTTGCCGCGCTGCAAATCGACTTCGAACACGAAGTCCTTGAAGCCCTGCATCTGCAGGCCAACTTCGATCTTCTTCGTGCGCAGCACGCCTAACTCGACTTCGATCGTCGCCGGGGTCGCCTTGCCGGTGGACTTGCCATCTACGAAGATGCGCGCCCCTGTCGGATTGCTCGTTACAACGAGTTGACCGGCGGTGTCGAGGCCGGTAACCACGACCTCGGTGGTCGTGTCCGCCGGCTTGAGGCGGTCGGCGAGGACGATCTTGGCCGCGCCGAGTTGGTTCCAGTCCGGAGTCTGCTTCTTCCCGCGCTCCGTGCTCCAGCGCACAACGTTCTTCTGCACGTAATCGCCGAGGCCGGTCATGGTCAACTCGCCGTTGGCGTCCACGGCCTTGCCGGCCAGACCTTCGAGCAGGAAATAAGTGAAAGCGCCCTGTCCCTTCTCCTTGTATTCGTAGGCGCGCTCGCCCTGAGAGCAGGCGAAGAACAACGCCGTGCCCGCGACGCCGCCGGCCGCCGACTTGGCCACCACCTGCAGGCTGCGCGAGAAGTCCGCCGTCAGCAGGTTGTCCTGATCGCCCTTGCCTTTCTCCGGGTCGTTGCGGCAGGCGTCGATCATGAAGATCACGCGGTGCGCCTGGATCTTGCTCATGCGTTCGCGCAAGGCGGTGAGTGACACGCCGGTGTCATCCAGCGTGTTCACCGAGTCGCGTTCGGTGTCGGTGGTGGCCAGAAAGTGTTTCTGCTCCTTCTGAAAACCGTGGCCGGAGAAGTAAAACAGAAAGGTGTCCTGCGGCTTGATCAGCGGCGCGAGATTCTCGAGCCGTCGCAGCACATTGCGCCGCGTCGGGCGGTCGAGGCCGCTCTTGAGGTCGCTGCTCATCACGGTGACCTGGTCGAAGGCGAGCCGATCCTTCAGCGCTTTCGCCAGCGCCTTGACATCGGCCACCGCAAACTCCAGCGGCGTGATGTCGTGCTCATACTCGTCGATGCCGACCAGCAACGCCCACTTGGCGCCGGTGGCCTGGCTCTGAGCCGGGCGAAGTTGCATCGCCAGCATGCCGGCAACGCCCACCGACAGAATCAACGGCACGCCACAACGACGCAGTTTCATGGTGAGTTGACGCCTCGCTTTGGTGGCCGGGATTGTACACGCAGCAGTGGAAGGCGTCAAGCACAGCGATCGTTCCTGGCACGAGAAAAATGCACCATCAAATCAGCCAGCTTTCCCGCATTGACTTGTTGAGACACGTAGGCCTCGGCTGGAGGCATGATGCGCGTCGGCTTCGCGGCTGCCTCGGCCCATGAAAGACAGGTGCAGAACCGGGTGTACTTCCTACCTTGGTAGTCCGCCCCTTTCGACGCGGTCTTCGCGGCTCCGATTCGACGGCTTCCTCTTCGCCACGCCGCCGTGACTCCCTACGGCCGCTTACTTTCCGTCCGGCTTCTGCAGCCGCTCCTTGAGCTTGCGCGAGAGATTGGCGGCGGCTCGGCGCGTGGCATCCTGCCAGGTGTTGCCGGTGTAAAAGAAGTTCTTGTTGGTGTCGGTGCCTTCTCGCCACAACTCGTCGGTGGCGGCGGAGACGATGACCGTCTCGGCGGTGGCCTGCCAGGTGGTACTGAAGATGGCGTTGGCGCCGCGCGCCCGCACGACGACGTGCAGCAGCGCCTCGGCGCCGGTGACGGCGCAAAGTGCGGCCACTGCCTGCGGATCGTAGCAGCGCTCTTTGTTAATCAGACTCTTTGTCAGCGCGGCGTTGGCCTTCATCGCGTCGATCACGGCGTCGAACCGCTGCAGCTTGCGCAGCTCATCGAGAATGGCGGCGGTGCCGGACTTGTCCTTCGTGTTGTCGTCCACGAACACCGCGAGTCGCTTGACTTCGGTCAGCCGCCGGGAGACGGGCGCGGCTGCCTCGCGCCGCTGCAAGGGGACATCCAGAGTCAAAGTGCGCCCGCGCTCCAGCGTCATAAGACGCACGGCCTGCAGGTACCCGGGCAGCTCGCAAGCGAGTTCCACTTCAGCGGTCCGATTGCGTCCCAGGTCCCAGCGCAGCGTCATTGGCGTCACCAGGTTCTGCACTTCCTTTTGATCTACGAACACGCGCGCGCCGGGCGGAGTCGTGCGTACCAACAGGTGGGCCTTCGTGTCGACGACGATGCCGCCGCCGGGCGTCACGGAGGTCCCCAGCACAATGTCGGCGGCGCCTTCCTGCACGAGGAACGGGCGCTGTTCCTTCTGGTGTTGGTCGCTCCAGTCTAACACCTGCTTCTGGACGAACTTGCCGAGACCGGTGATGCTGAGCTCGCCATTCGCGTCCGCCGCTTTCCCGCGCAGGCCTTCGAGCAGGTAGTAGGTAAACACGCCGTGCTGCTTCTCGGGCCATTCGTAGCTGCGCTCGCCTTTAGAGCACGCGTAGAAGACCGCGGTCCCCGCCACGCCCGCGCCGCCGGCCCGGGCCACCACTTGCAGGCTCCTGGTAAAATCGTCGGTGAGCGGATTGTCCTTGTCGCTTTTCCCTTGCTCCGGATCGGTGCGGCAGGCGTCGATCATGAACACGATGCGCTGCGCCTGCACCTTGCTCATCTTCTCGCGCAGCAGTTCCATCGACAGCGAGGTGATCTGGAGCAGCTCGATGCTGCTCAGCCTCGCGTTTACCGTGCCTAAGAAGTGCCGCCCGTTCTCGCGCTGGAAGCCGTGGCCGGAGAAGTAAAACAAAAACGTGTCGTTCTTCCCGACCCGCCGCGCCAGAAAGTCCAACCGCTGGATGACATTGGCGTTGTCGGGACGGTTGAGGCCGCTCTTCACGTCACTGGTCATCACCAGCACGTTTTCCATCGGGAAGGCGAGGCTTTCCACTAATGCCGCCGCCACCGCCTTCACATCGGTGACCGCAAAGCGCAGCGGCGTAATGTCGTGCTCGTACTCGTCGATGCCGACCAGCAGCGCCCACTTGGTGCCGGGCAGTTGACGAGTTTGGCTCTGCGCGAGCTGGGACTCGACCACGAGCGCGACCAGGAACAGGAGCAGGCCGAACGGCAATCCGATGCGACGCAGAAGTATGGGGACACCTCGACAGTCAGGTTGGGAGTGATTATACGGAAGCGAAGCGCGGAGGTCAAGCTCACCGCTTGACACGCAAACTTGGGCCCGCTAAAATCACTGCCGTTTCTGCGCCGTCGTAGCCCGCACTGATATCCGCACCGATGAGCAACGCACTTGCACACCGACGCGGTTTCTGTCTAACTATAGCAACAAAGTTGTTTCACTCTCTGGAGGTTACCAATGATTGCCACAAAATCCGCGACGTTGCGCCTGACCTTGATGGGATTGTTGCTGGGACTGTTTCAGCCGGCGTGGGCCGATCGCTACGCGCTGCTGGTGGGCATCAACGAGTACGCCATCAAGTCGGCTTCGCTGAAGGGCTGCGAGACCGACGCGAAGGGCATGAAGGAGGTGCTGGTGAAGAAGTTCGGTTTTGCCGACGACGCCCAGCACCTGCAGATGCTGCTGAGCCGCGAGGCGACGAAGGCGAATATCATGGCCGGGTTGAAGTGGTTGCAGACTTCGGCCAAGCCCAACGACTCGGTGGTGTTCTTCTTCTCGGGCCACGGCGGACAGCGTTACGCGGAGAAGGACAAGTCGGAATCCGACGGCCTGGACGAGACCCTAATGCCGTACGACTTCAAGTTCCTCGACTTCGCGTTCGACATCCTGGACGACGAATTGGACGCGTGGCTGCGCGGGATGAAGACTGACAACGTGGCGATTATCCTCGACTGCTGCCACGCGGGGACCGGCGCCAAGGGACTGACTGGCTACTCGAAGCCGCGCACCGTGACTGCCCTACCCGGATACCAGATCAACCCAAAGCAGTTGCCGGCGCGCCCGTCAGCGGGGCAACGCGACCCCAACGTGTTGGGCGGCCCGGTGAAAGGCGCGTTGCTCGCCGCTTGCCAGGCTGAATCGACCGCGTTGGACACCGGGATGATTACGCCCGATGGGCAAGCTGTTTATTATGGACTGTTTACGCACACGCTGCTGGGCGTGGTGCGCAGCGCGGCCCCCAGCATGAGCTGGTCGCAACTGGCCGCTGAGGTTTCACGCCGCGTTCAGGCTCGGCGCGCCGAGCAGATTCCCCAACTGGAGGGTACCGCGTCGCGCTTGTCTGGTGCTATCTTCTTTGGCAGCGTCAACGCCGCGACCCCGCCGACGCCACCGCCGGGCGTCACGACCCCGCCGCCCACGCCCACGCCCACGCCCACGCCCACGCCACCGCCGGCGCCACCGTTGGCCTCCTCGCCGACGCACGCAGTGGTGAAGAACCGGTTACCGAACCGTCAAGTGACGCTCGACTGGGGGGCCAACCAGTCCGCCACGGTCGGCTCCATCTACCGCGTCTATGCGAAGACGGCGCCGCAATTGTCGGGCAAGGGCGTGGGCTACATTCAGATCGCGCGAGTGACGGCGAGCGGCTCGCAAGCCACGGTGTTGACGGAGCAGCCCGCGGGCGCGATTGACGCCGGTTGCAAAGCGATTGAAGTGGCACACAACTTCGGGCTCGACAAGCTGCGAGTGGTGGTGGACGCGCCCGGCTTCAGTCAGGACAACCGCCTCGAACTCATCGCCGCGCTCAGTCAGGCGAACTACCTGGAGTTGATCAGCGGGCAGGCGTCGGGCGTCCCGGATCGTCACGTGGAGATGACGAAGAGCGGCGAGGTTTTCAGCTTCACGGTGAAGACCATGAGTGGCGAGGTCGAGGCCTCCGGTGAACGGCTGACGTTGCGGGAGGCGTCGGCGCGGGTGCGCGCGGCGCTGGAAAACGCCTATGTGGTCAAGCGGCTCGCGAACCTGGAGAACCCGACGCCCAGCTTCAACGTGCGGCTCACGCTGGACAAGGGCGACCAGGCCACCTACACCCTGGGTGACCCGATTGCGATGAAGCTGAAGGCGACGCAGGACTGCTACATCACCGTGGTGGAAATCGGCACCAGCGGACGCGCGCAGATTCTCTTTCCCAACCGTTTCCGCCGCGAGAACTTTATCAAGGCGAACGAGGAAGTGGCCCTGCCCAACCCGGCCCGCCCCGGCTTTCGATTGATGATCGATCCCAGGGGTCCTACCGGCTATCAAGTGTACAAGGTGATCGCCACCATCAAGCCGCTGCGCATCAGCGAGTTCGATCTGGCCGGCGTCGAACAAGAGTTCAAGCCGCTCGCTCAGCTCGGCCGCTTCGTTTCCGAGTTGAACCAGACGCTGAGTCTGCAACTCACTCCGAAGGATACGTTGATCTTGCGCGATGACACCGGCGCGGCGGCGGTGGAGCAGGCCGCCCAAAGCCAGCAGGCAGTAGCGCTGGCCGGCTGGGCCACCGACATGGTGGTGTTCAAAGTCGAGGCGAAGGCGGCAACCGCGCGCGCGCTTCGCTCGTTCGCCGTCGGCCGCCGCACCGTCTCCCTCGGGACCGTCCAGGCGCGCAACCCGAAGGAAGCCCAACTGGTAACCGATACTCTGGAGTTCTGGCTGCGCCGCAGTCCACAGTTGCGGTTGGTCGCTCAGGGCGCCGAGGTGACGCTCACCGGCCAGGTCGCCGTCGGTCGCCCCGGCCGCGTGACGGTCAGTGTCACCAGCAGTAAACCCGCACAACACGAGGAAGCGACCGGCGCCGAGGCCGACGTTGCTTTCCTCGTGCGCCAGTTAGCCAACCGCATTCACTATCGCCTTACCGCCGCCTGGCTGCCGGAACTTAAGGCTCAGGAGCAGCTCTCCGCGAAGGACACTCTGATCTTGGCCGAGAGCGATCCGGTCTCGCAGGTCACACTCCAGCCCACCACTTCCACCGCGCCGGCAACGTCGAAGATTGCGATCTCACTCACAGTGGATCGCCCCAACGCCACCTACTTTGTCGGCGAAGAGGTGACGATCCGCTTCAAGACCGACCGCGACTGTTACGTTACGGTTTACAACATCGATCCGGTCGGTAAGTCGATCTGGCTCTATCCCAATCGCCTGGCGAGGGGCAGTCCGGTGCGGGCCAACAAAGAATACCTCCTGCCTCCCGCCGGGGCGGGGTGGAGCATCGAAGTGGACCGGCACGGCGCGCTGGGATTGGAAACTATCGTGCTGGTCGCCACGTTGCAGCCGTCCGACCTTCCCGGTTCCAGCGAGATCGGCGAGGCGCCGACCGAGGTTGCGGCAAGCAGCCTGGACGCATTTGCCCGCTCACTGCGCGTGCGGATCAAGGACCAGCTCGACCAGGGAGTTTCCAGCGCTCGGCTGCAGTTCTATACGGCCAAAAAAGTTGCCGAGTAACCACGAACGCACGCCGGCGCCGGCTTCCGCCCCAGCCATGCTGCTTGAACGATCGGAAGGGCGACGGCCTGGCCGCTGGTGGCTGCTTCTTCTGTTGGCGCTATTCCCTCCCGCGGCCGCGGGGGCGACCGGCGGCGCCTTCACCGCGACGGAGCAATGGGTAGCCACCCAGGTGAAGGCCGGCCGCGCGGCCGATCTGCAGCGCTTCCCGCCGACCGCGCGCGTGCTGGGGGCGCAATTCGTCGCCACGCTGCTCGCGCAGCCGCTGGCGTCGCCGGACGCGCAGCGGCGCGGAGTGGAAATCAAAGGCGCCGTTGTGCGCGACACGCTCGACCTCGACACTGCGGAGCTGCGCTACGACGTCCAGTTCGTGAACTGCCGCTTCGAGCGCGAAGTGAAGCTGTCGAACGCGGTCTTTCATCGCGGACTATCGTTCGAGGGAAGCCATTTGCACAGCGCGAACTTTGAAAATCTCAAAGTCGGCGGAGCCTTGTTCTTGAAGGGAACCCAGTTTCATGGCGCGGTCAATCTCATCTATGCCAACCTCGGTGGCAGCCTGGAGGCGGAGAACGCCCGGTTTCATTCCGCCCGCGACGAGGCGAGCTTTGTCGGCCTTAAAGTGGCGCGCCAGGCGACCTTTCACCAGGCGCAGTTCGATGGTCCCGTCAACTTTCGGCGCGCGACGTTTGCCGGCAATTTCGATCTGGGCCAGGCGCGCTTCCGGCATGCCGAGGACTTGAGCAGTGGCGGTGGCCCCCGCACGCCCAATGTCGACTGCAAAGGGATCATGGTCGGCGGCGACTTGTTTATTGACCAGGCAGTCTTCGCCGGCGCAGCCGACTTCCGCTACGCGGAGGTCAGCGGCAATCTGGAGGCGGTGAAAACCAAAATGCTCGGCGACGCGGCCCGACACGAAGTGAGTTTCCGCGGGATCAAGGCGCGGGCCGTATTCCTGGAGCAGGCCACCTTGCGTGGGCCGGTGGATTTGCGGGAGGCCAACGTCCAGAGCCTCTACCTGGGACAGATCACCTGGCCTCGCCGGCGCGGCGCGGTGCGCATGGCCGGGACGACGTATCAGTACCTCAGCGGCGGAACCGGGAGCGACGCGCTCGCGCACTTGCTGCGGCTGGCTAACCACGCCGCGTACAGCGCCGATGTCTATGCCAATCTCGAACAGTTCTTCCTGCGCCAGGGGCGCGCCGACTGGGCCACCGAAGTGTTCGTCGCCCAGAAGCGCCGCGAGCGCGCGGAGTTCCTGCGCGGCCCCGCCTGGGTCTGGAGTGCGTTGCTCGATCTGCTGGTGCGCCACGGCCGCAGCCCCGGCCGCGCCCTGCTGTGGAGCCTGGTGTTCGTGCTGGCAGGGGCGATCGTCTTTCGCGATGCCGCCCGCATGGTCGCGGTCGAATCGGAAACGCCGCCCACCTCTTACAGCGGCTTCTGGTTCAGCCTGGACCACTTCATTCCGTTCGTCACCCTGGAAGCGACCAGGGCCTGGATGCCCCAATCGCACCGGCGCTGGGCCTGGCTGTATCTCCGCCTTCACGTCCTGGCCGGATGGATTCTCATGCCCATCGGCCTGCTCGCGCTGAGCGGCAATCTCAAGTGACTGGCGCATACGACCGACCGCCCCTCGCTACACAAAAAGGCAAAAACCAGCGCATGGGCCCCATACAAAAAGAAACCCCTCCCCGCAGAACGGGGAGGGGTCGGTTTTCGAGCTGCTGACGGAACTTAGAACGCGACGTTCAAGCCGGCGCGGACATAGTTCATCTGGTTGCCGCCAGGCGCACCCGTGCTGATGCGACTCTGATAGCGACCGAACATCAGTTCACCATCGACGCCGGTCACCAACGGGTGACGGGTGCTGACGGTGAACACGCTGCCGAGCGGACGACGGTCGGCATCGACGCCGCGGTAGAAGCGGACCTGGAGCGGCCAACCCTTGAGGAAGTTCAGGTTGGACCGCAACTCGTAGCCCTGCATCACGGCGGAGAGGAAGGTGCCGCCCGCGGTCTGCGACCAGAGCGGAGCGCCCAGGAAGTTCGAACGCTCGAACACGGCTTCGCCGTAGGTGCGAGCGAACGGGTTCATGGACGAGGCGCCAAACGGCTGCACGCCCTGACCCATCGAGCCGATGGAACCGTCCAGCGTGTACTTCGTGCCCTTCAGAATCTGTGAGCGCACGACGTAACCGTTGGTGTTCCCCTTGTTGTGACCACCGTTGCCCATCTGCAGGCTCTCGAGGATTTCACCGTTGACCCGGCGACCGAACAGGTTGAAGCCGAAGTCGAGGCTGGCGCCCTGCTGGCCATCGATGCCGTCGGCAAGATAGTTAAAGCCGAGGTCGACTTTGTAGATCTTGCCGTTGAGCCGTATGTTGGTGAGCGTGTCGTTGTTGCCGGTCGCCGCGCCCAGAGCGAACGGGCCGCCGGCATTCGCCGCCGCGAACGGATACACACGCCCCGTCGCGCCGCCGATTTGGGCTGCGCGCCCGCCGCCGATGATGCCAGCGCCGGGACCACCGCCTGCCGTCGCACCGTTGCCGGAGTAGCTTTGCGCTCCGCCAGCTAACGAGGAGGCCGCATCGGCCCAGAAGACGTTGAGGCCCACGCGCTTGCCGAACAGGTTCCACTTGGCATTCACGCCATCCATGTAGGCCAGGCTGTTGTCGATCAACAGACCCTGACCTGCAGAATAGGACTGCCGGCCAAAGCGGATGTTGGCATTGAAGAGGTTGGTGTCGGTCGCATCGATGTACGCAGAGCGCGCAACGATGACCGTCTCGGTGGAGCCCAACCACGCGGCGCCGCCGCCAGCCGTCAGACCGTTGACCGAGCTTTCAGCCTCACCCTGCAGATTCTGGAGCGAGGCATGCATGCGCACGTTCTTGTTGATCTGCTTGTCCAGGTTGAGGTTGAGTTGGCTATAGCCGAAGGTGTCTTCGGGAAAGTCTACGTCGCTGCGGGAACCGCCGCCGGCGTTGCCAGCGCCGCTGATGGAACTCAGCAGGCCGGCGCGGTACCTGAAGTTGCCGCTGAGCTTGACGCCCTTGTCGGCTTCCAGCGCTTTGATGCGCGCTTCGTGGTCGTTGACCTTGACGCCCATCGCCTGGAGCTCGCGGCTGAATTCAGCGCGCAAGCTGGCGAGGAGGTCGCGGGTCGCACCCTGAATCTGGGTTGCGGTCGGTGTGGGGCCGACCGGGCCGATCTTGCCTGCGGCGCCAGCCGGGCCGGCTTTGCCAGCCGCGCCCATGGCACCGGCGGCGCCAGTCTTGCCAACGGCACCGGCCGCGCCAGCTTTACCGACGGCACCGGCCGCACCAGCAGCGCCGGCGGGGCCAGCAGCGCCAGCGGGACCACGGTCGCCCTGCTTGGCTTGAACCTTGTTGGCTGCACGAGCGACGAGAGCCGCCATTTCGTAGCGGGTCATCCCCTGCTTGCCGCTGAACTTGCCGCCGGGATAGCCTTCGACGATGCCCATTTCCACCAGCTTCTGAATTGCATCATAAGCCCAGTGGGTGAACGGAACGTCCGGGAAAGCTGCCCCAGCGTTTGCTTGGGTCGCGCCCGTCATCGCCATGACAGCGACGCCGAACACGACTGCGATCTTACGCATTGGGTCGATCCTCCTGTGTGATGTGTGTGATGTGTTGGTACTGCGATGGCGAGGAGTCCCAACGAACGGGATGCTGTGGTTACAGCGGAGGCGCGTTTGGGTGGCGTCCACGTGGGACGGCAGACCCCGAGCGAGTGACCATGTTTCCTCTTCGGTTTCCGTCGTCGTCCGCTTTCGCCCGCCCGCGCGAGCCATCGCCATTAGCTGCGATGCTCCTCGTAGTCTCAAGCCGTTTGCGTCGTCTTTTCCGCGGGCCGGTCGTGGTCGACCAGCCATTTTGCCGGCGATCCCCCTTTTGTAGTGCGCGGTCGAGGCGACGAAGCGGCGCTTGATTCGATGTGGGTACGGAGTGATTGAACTGTGTGTTCTTCAACCATCCGAATTGTCAAGGTCCGGGAACTGCTGATTAGACCGCCTGTATTATGAGGAGTGACGGTTTTCTTGTCAATGGGCCGGGGGGACTTGCCCGCCCTCCCGTCCCGAGGCTATAATCGGTGGCATTCCCCGGCCCTGGCCGTGGCGAGGTGATTCTGATGCGTTCGATCTGGAAAGGCCACATCCGTTTTTCGCTGGTGACGATCCCGGTGCGCGTTTACAACGCCATCGAAACCGGCGAGGTCGTCTCGTTCAACCAGCTTCACAAAGATTGCGGCGGCCGGGTGGCCTACGAGAAGCGCTGCAAGAAGTGCGAGGCCAAGCTGCGCACCGACGAAATCGTCAAAGGCTATCAGTACGAGCCCGACCAGTACGCCATCGTCGAGGCTGCCGACCTGGACAAGGTCAAGCTAAAGACGACGAAGATCATCGAGGTCGCCGGCTTTGTGGACGCCGCCGAAGTGCCGACCACCTGGTACGAGGCGCCGTACTTCGCCGGGCCGGACGGCAACGTGGCCGAGCAGCCTTACGCTTTGCTCCGCGATGCGCTTCGCGCCAGCGGCAAGGTCGGCGTCGGCAAAGTCGTGCTGCGCGACCGCGAAGACGCCGTGCTCATCGCGCCGGACGGGCCTGGCCTAATCCTGTACAAGCTGCGTTACCCGGAGGAGATTCGCAGCGTGAACGAAGTGCCCCACGCCGGCAATGCCGACGCCGCCTCCAACGACGCGCTCAAGCTGGCTGGCAGCTTGATCACAACGATGACCACGACGCTCGATCAAATCGAACTGAAGGACCGCTACCACGGCGCGCTCAAGGAGATGATTAAGGCGAAGATCGACGGCAATGAGACCGTGTCCGTCGAAGAGGCCGAGCCGGTGGTGGTGGACATCATGGCCGCGCTCAAGGCCAGCATCGAGGCCGCCAAAGCGCAACGCAAACCGCTGGTGAAGGCGGAGGGCAAGGTGGCCAGGGCTGCGAAGGCGGCGAAGGCCGAAGCCGAGAAGCCGAAGGCGCGGAAGCGCGTGAGTAGCGGGTAACGAGTTGCGAGTTACGAGTAACTCACCACTCACCACTCACCAAGCATGTCCAGGCTTCTCCAGTTTCCCACCACCGCCCAGCGTTTCGGCTTCCAGCCGGTGCGGGCGCGCTACAGCGTCCGCGAAATCAGCCACCTCTTTGGCCTGACGCCCCAGCAGATTCGCAAATGGACCGAAGCGGGGCTGATACGGGCAGTCGCCAGTGGGCAGGATGCAGGAGGCAGTGCCGACTCACCACTCACCACTCACCACTCACCACTAACGGATGAGCCGTTCTTCGGCTTCCGCGCGCTCGCCCAGTTCCGCCGCGTGCGCGAGTTGCGCGACCAGGGGCTGACGTTGCAGCAGATCGAAGGCGAACTGCGCGGGCAGTTCAATCTCTTCGCGCCGGTGGACGGCCAGCTCATCGCACTCCCGCTCAAGCCGAGCCTGTTCGAACGCGCGCTGGAACTGCACGAACAGGGCGACCCCCGCGCCGCTGAGGCCTACCGCGCCGCCATCAACACCGATGACTGCGTGCCCGACGCCTACTGCAACCTCGGCCTGCTGGAGCACGAGCGCGGTTCCGTGCCCAATGCCCGCGAGTGCTTCTCGCTGGCGCTCGAGCGCGACGAGCGACACTTCGAGGCGCACTACAACCTGGGGACGCTCTATTTCGACGAAGACGAACTGGCACTGTCACGCATTCACTACGAGGCCGTGGTCCAGGTCGAACCGAATTTTTCGCACACCTACTTCAACCTCGGCCTCGTCTTCGCCCAACAGGAGCTTTGGTTCGACGCCCGCCGGACCTTGCGCCGCTTCCAACATCTCGCCCCGGCCGAGGATGCTGGAATCTCCAACGAATTGCTGCGGTGGCTCGACAAAGTCGTAGAGACTTCCGCCGCCACTCCGGCGAAGTTGGCTCTGGCTTAAGTGAAGGATTCTCGACGAGGCCCCGGCTTCGTAGCGTTGGTCTTCCTGCTGGCGTGCCTTGCCAATTCCCGCACCCTTCCGCGCGAAGGGTACGAAGCCCTGAACGACGTGCGGAACATCAACCGCGCGCTCGCATCCACTCCGCACTTCCGCGACACCTTAACCTGGTGGACCGGGCCGCTGGCCCACGATGGCATCCGCGATTATCGTCCGTTGGCCAGTTACCTCTTCTGGATCGAGCGGAAGCTGTTTGGCGACGCGTACGAGCGTTACCTTCTGGCCGGCTGGTTACTCTTCGGGACCTGGTGTGCGCTGACGTTTGTGTTGATTCTGCGAATGCAGATCGGCGAGCTCTTCGCCCTCGCCGGCGCCTCCATCCTGCTGCTGCCCTGGTACTGGAACACCGACCCGCAGGAGCTGGACTGGCTGGCCTGGTTTCCTGGCCACCCCGTTCCACTGTGTGGTCTGCTCATGATCGCGGCGCTGCTGGCGTTCGACGTTTGGCTTGCGCGGAGTCGCCCTCACTGGCTGGTCGGCGCGTGCGTCGGCGCTGCCGGCGCGATGCTCACCTGGGGCGGGGCGATCACGTTGCCGGGAATGGTCGCACTGCTGGCGTGGCATCGAAGCAGCGCGCCGATCCGGCGCCGCGTGGCGGGCGTCATCGCGGTGGGTGTCGCGGTCGGCGTGGTACTCGCGCTGCGCGCGCACTTTGTTCCCGGCGCGCGCGGGCCGGTCGTCAACCTGAAGCTGCTGCACAAGTTAGCGATACATGCCACCGGACAGTTTACGCTCTACTTGTCATCCGGCAGCCACTGGCCGGCGCTGCTGGCGCTTGCCATCGCGGGGTGGGGCGTGTTGTGCGGCCGGGTGGCGAGCCTGGTCGCGCGATTCGGAGTGTTGTTGTCGTTAACCGCGGTGGCCGTGACGCTCGGCGGCGAGTCGCCGATGGTGGCGCTGGTAACCCTGCTCGATTTCAACAGGGAGAACGCCGTCCGCACCGATGTCATCTACATGACGCTGTGGGTCTGGTCGACGGTGCTGCTGTGGCGACGTCGTCGCGAACTGCCGATTGTCGCCGCCTACGGCATGGTGCTGCTGTCGCTATTGCCCGGCGCGCAATACACCGGCTGGCATTACCGACTAATCCCGCTGGCGTTTTGGGCGCTGGTTTACGCGCTGAACTTCCAGGCGTGGTGGGACTGGCTCAGCTCGTCAGTTCGTTTATCGCGTCGATCAACTCGCGCGGATTGACCGGTTTGTTCAGGTAGCGTTGGACGCCGGCGCCGGCCGCCAGCGCACCGCCCATCAACTCTTCGACCCCGGTCAACAGGATGACGGGCAGTGTGGCGAGCTCGTCGGTGCGCTTATGGAGTTCGGCGCACACTTCATGGCCGTGCATACCCGGCATCGTCATGTCGAACACGGCGACATCGGGCTTGTGCTCGACCGCCAGTACCAGCGCCTCACTGCCGTCGCGGGCTTCGATGACTTCATGGCCGGCCATCTCCAGCACCTTCCGCGCCGCATGGCGCGCCCCTTCGTTATCGTCGGCAATGAGTACTCGTTTCATGCTTGCACCTCTGATGCCGGTAAGACTACCACTCTGAGGGCGAGGGCGCAACCTCCCCGGCGTCGAAACCAACAGCGTGCTCACCGCCGCCCGCCTCGTCACCGAACTCCACCGTCAGTGCGTAACCCATGTCGTGGGCCTGCCGGACAATGCGTCGGCGGCGCTGTTTGCGGCGCTGGCGCACGATGAGCAAATAACAGTTGTCGCCGTCACTCGCGAAGGCGAGGCGTTCGCGATTGCAGCCGGGCTCTGGATGGGCGGCGCGAAGCCGGTCGTGCTCATCCAAAGTACCGGCTTCATCGAATCGGGCGACGCCCTGCGCGGATGCGTGACGCGTTTGCGCATTCCGCTGGTCTGCCTGCTCGGTTATCGCGGCTATCGCAAACTCGCCGCCGCCGGGCTGCGGCCGTCGCTCGAACTGTTGACGCCGGCGAATCTCAGCCGGCCCGACCAGGACTCGTGCGCGCTGTTGTTCGAGCCGACCCTCCGGGCCTGGGGCATTCCGTACGACCTCCTCTCGTCGGACCACGACTTGTCGAGGTTGACGGCAGCGTTCGACCGCGCGCAGGCGGAGGAGACCGCCGTGGCGTTACTGATTGTCGAGGACACGGAGTGATTACCAAATCCCAACTGCTCGAGCCGCTGGCCCGCCTGCGCACGGACCAGATCGTCGTCACGACCATGGGGGTGGTACGGCCGTGGGGTCGGCTCTCGGCCCATCCGTTCGACTTCGCCTCCGCCGACAGTGCGATGGGCCACGCCGCCGACCTCGCGCTGGGACTGGCGCTGGCGCAGCCGCAGCGACGTGTGATTTGTCTCAACGGCGACGGGAGCATGCTGATGACCCTGGGCACGTTCGTCACCATTGTCCAGGCGGGCGCGCGCAACCTGCTGCTCTTTGTCGTCGAGAACGCGACCTACGAAATCACCGGCAACCAGCCGGTTCCGGGCGCAGGTCGGGTGGACTTCGCCGCGATGGCGCGCGCCGCCGGCTTTGCGCGTACCTTCACGTTCAAGGAAGCCGAGCCGTACTCCACGGCGCTACCGGACTTGTTGGCGCTGGACGGACCGGTCTGCGTTGTGGTCCGCACCGAGCACGGCCACGAGCCGCCGATGAGTCGTCGTCCCGACGAAGTGCCGTGCCTGCAACGTTCGCTCGCCGAAGACGCACGCCGGCTGCGGGCGGCGCTGCTTGACGCGACTGCCCGGCGCAGCGAAACTGCCTCGCCAGGATGAGAGCGTTCGAATATCGGGAGCCGACCTGCCTCGACCAACTGGTCGCACTGCGCGCAGAGTTCGGTGCGCGCGCCAAGCTGCTGGCCGGCGGCACGGACCTGCTGTTGCAAATGGAGGCGCGCAAGCACACGCCGGCGGTCGTCATCGCGATGAATCGCGTGCCGGAGCTGCGCGGGGTCACGACGACCGACGGCGCGACGATCATCGGCGCGATGGCGACGCTGCGCGAAGTCGAAACCAGCGCCGTCATCCTGCGGAAGTTCCCGTTCCTCGCATACTCCGCCGGGCAGATCGGCTCGGTGCAGGTGCGCAACCTGGCCACGCTGGTCGGCAACCTGACCAACGCCGCGCCGAGTGCCGACGCCGTACCCGCGCTGTATGTCGCCCGCGCGACCGTTTGTATTCTCGGCGCGCGGGGCGAACGGACCGTGCCGGTGGAGGCCGTGATGACCGGCCCGGGCCAAACCTCGCTAACTGACGACGAGCTGGTTGTCAGTCTCACGCTGCCCGACCCGCCGCCGGGATTCGCGGGCGTGTATTTGAAGCACTCGATCCGCATGGCGATGGACCTGGCTTTTGTCGGCGTGGCGGTATCGGTAGTAACGACCAATGGCAGGCTCGACGACGCGCAGGTCGCGCTCTGCGCGGTCGCGCCGACCGTCATCCATGCCGAATCCGCCGAGGCCGTGCTGCGCGGGCAACCGCCGACTCCCGAAATCCTTGAGCAAGCGGCAACCGCAGCGGCCGTCGAGGCTCGGCCCATCAGCGACCTGCGTGCCTCGGCCGAGTATCGGCGCGAGCTGGTGGCAGCACTGACGAGGAAGGCGTTGCGACAGTTGACCGCATGACAAGAATCCATGAAGCTCATTGCAATTGCTGGAGTGGCAATCAGTGAACCCGAAAACAGAAATCACCCTTACCGTAAACGGAGTTGATTACACCGTCACGGTCGAGCCGCGCGACCGGCTGCTCGACGTGCTGCGTTATCGGCTGGGTATCACCGGACCGAAGGAAGGCTGTGGCACTGCCGATTGCGGCGCCTGCACCGTGTTGCTCGAGGGCAAGCCGGTGACCGCGTGCATGGTGCTGGCGGTCTCGGCCAACGGCGCGAGCCTCGTCACTGTGGAAGGACTGGCCGACCGCGGGACGCTGCATCCGGTACAGCAGTGCTTCATGGAGCAGGGCGGACTGCAATGCGGCATCTGCACGCCGGGGTTTCTCATCAACACCTGCGCGCTGCTGCAAGAGAATC
>Ga0247727_10010043_pt1 | contig 16890 bp, 15 predicted proteins | sample WisWelCaveWW1625_FD_202498 | JGI IMG/M metagenome (GOLD analysis project Ga0247727, IMG submission 202498) | Biofilm microbial communities from Wishing Well Cave, Virginia, United States - WW16-25 | ecosystem: Environmental > Aquatic > Deep subsurface > Groundwater > Cave microbial mat | place...
GCGGCGATCGCCGTCGCGATCGCCTCGCTGACGCTCTCGGGCGCGCTCGAGGACCTCGGCCAGGCGCTCGGCCAGAGCCGCTATCGGATGCTCGATGCGCAGCAGATCGCGCTCGGCGAGCAGGTCCGCGAACGAACGCCGCCCGACGCCCTGTTCGTCGTCGGCATGCGCAACCACGACCCGGTGGCGATGCTGACCGGGCGCCGGATCTTCGTCGGCTATCCAAACTGGCTGTGGACGGAGGGCGTCCGGTATGAGGATCGGGAGGCGATCAGCCGGTCGATCTACCACGACATCGCGGCGGCCGGACCGCTGCTAGCCGCGAACGACATCGACTTCGTGGTCGTCGGCCCGTACGAGCGGCGGGAGCTCGGCGCCGACGAGGCGGTCTTCCGGGCGCGGTATCCGATCGTCGCGGAGACGAGGGACTGGCTCGTGTTCGACGTTCGCGCGGCGACGTCCTCGGCCGGCCGCTGACCGGGGCGCCGGGGTCAGCCCTTCGGTTCGACGACGACGGTGACCTCCGGCGTCATGCCGGCCAGGACGCGCACCGCGACCTTGTACGTGCCGAGCGACTTGAGCGGATCCTCGAGATCGATCTTGTGGCGGTCCACCGTGATGCCGCGGCGAGCCAGCGCGTCGGCGATGTCCTTGGCGGTGATGGAGCCGTACAGCTTGCCGCCCTCGCCGACCTTGACACCCATGGTGAGGGTCGTCGAGGAGATCCGGTTCGCGGTGACCTCGGCGTCGTCGCGCTCGCGCTTGCGCTTGTCCTCGCGCGCCGCGATGTCGTGCTGCCAGGCGCGGTAGGCGCCCCCGGCGGCCGGGACCGCGAGCTGCTGCGGGATCAGGTAGTTCGTGGCGAAGCCGTCGGCCACGCTCTTCATGTCGCCCGACTTGCCGAGCTTGGCGACGTCCTTCGTCAGGATGACCTTCACGCGATCGAACCCTCCCTGGTGATCCAGGCCCGAAGCCTTGGCCCGAGTGTGGAATGTTGCAGTGATTCTGCGGCGAACGCGATCGCGGCCGGCAGACGCCGGATCGTCCGACGCACGGGTCCCGGCATGAGCCGCCGGATGCGGGCGACGTCGTCGTCGAACGCGAGGCGCTCGATGCCGAGCTCGGCGAGCTTCTCGTCGAGGACGGCCGACGGCACGCCGTCGAGGAACAGGTCGACGGCGAGGGCCACCACGACGACGTCGTCGAGGCCGCCGACGAGCGGCAGGTCGTCCGGCACGAGGTCGCGACCGAGGACGAGATAACCCAGCGCGCCGGCGAGGACGGCCTTCCGGCCGGCCGGCGTCCGCTCGTCGAGCACGAGCGCCCAGATGAGCCGCGCATACATCGGGATGCGGGCCGCGAGCGGCAGGAAGGCGACCATGCCGAGCGCCCGGCGGATCGCTCCGCCCGTGCTTCGCCGCCGTCCGCCGCGCCGCGCGGCGCCTCGTGCCACGATTGTTCCGTCCGCCTCCGCGATCCCCGGCGCGCGATCGCACGCTCGTGGGCCACGGAGTCTAGCAGCCAGGTCGTGCCGGGCCGCCACGCCAGCCCCGACGCCGACTTGACATCGAACGTCCGTTCGGTATGATGTCCGGAGCCAGTAGGAGGCGCCAATGACCAAGCACGATGCCGAGCGCAAACTGAAGATCCTCGACCACATCGCGGGGACGCTGCGAGCACGCGGCTTCCCGCCGTCCGTCCGCGAGATCGCTCGGGCGGTGGGACTCAGTTCGACCTCGGCGGTCCATCACCACCTGCTGGTCCTCGAGCGGGAGGGCTACCTCGAACGCGGCGCCGCGCAGTCGCGAGCGATCCGCCTGACACCGACGGCCGCGCTCAGCCTAGGTCTGACCAGCGAGCTCGTCCCTCAGAGCGTCGCCCGCGATGCCCACGTCCTGCCGATCGTCGGCGAGATCGCCGCCGGCGGACCGATCGAGGCCTACCAGGACGCTTCCGAGTCGCTGCCCGTGCCGGACATGTTCGCCCCCGGCGGGGACGCCTACGTCCTCAAGGTCCGCGGCGACTCGATGATCGGGGCGCACATCACCGATGGCGACTTCGTGCTCATCCGGCCGCAGACGACGGCCCGCGACGGGGACATCGTCGTCGCCCAGGTCGAGGAGAACGCGGTCACCCTGAAGCGCTTCTTCCGCGAGAAGAACCGCGTCCGGCTCCAGCCCGCGAACCCGGAGTACCCGCCGCTGTTCTACGACGACGTGCGCATCCAGGGCAAGCTCATCGGGGTCATCCGCCGGCTGGACTGACCCTCTCATCGAGAGGGTCAACGACGCGGTCACATTCCCACAGCACGTCCACAACGCGACGCCGCCCGTCCACGCCATGGTCGCGGACCCGCGTGGATTCGGGGACAAAGCGGGTACCAGTCCGCCCGCCCGCCGGTGACACTGGAGCTGTCACAGCCGCTGCCCACCGTGGAGCCATGATCGACCGACTCCCGCCCCAGTCGCTCGAAGCCGAGCAGTCCGTCCTCGGCGCCGTCCTCATCGACCGCGAAGCGATCATCGAGGTCGCCGAGTTCCTGCGACCGGAGGACTTCTACCGCCAGGCCCACGGCATGATCTACCGGGCGATGCTGGACCTGTTCGAGCGGCGCGAGCCGGTCGACATCGTCACCGTCGCGGAGACGCTCGAGCGCTCGAGTGACCTGGACGCGGCGGGTGGCCGGTCCTACCTGTCCGAGCTCTCGAACCAGACGCCGACCGCCGTCCACGCCGTCCAGTACGGCCGCATCGTCGAGCGCAAGGCGGTCCTGCGGAACCTCATCGGCGCCGCCGGCCGGATCGCCGGCATCGGCTACGAGGACCCGGCCGAGATCCAGGAGGCGATCGACCGCGCCGAATCCGAGCTGTTCCAGGTCTCGGACCGCCGGATCACCGCCGGCTTCAGCCCGCTCAAGGATCTCCTCCACTCGGCGTACGACCGTCTCGACTACCTGCATGCCCATCGCGGCGAGATCAGCGGCGTGGCGTCCGGCTTCAAGGACCTCGACGTCCTCACGACCGGCCTCCAGAAGAGCGACCTCGTCGTCATCGCCGCCCGCCCGTCGGTCGGCAAGACGAGCTTCGCGCTGAACATCGCCGAGCATGCCGCCGTCCGCGATCGCCGCAGCGTCGGCGTCTTCAGCCTGGAGATGAGCAAGGAGCAGCTCGTGCTGCGCCTCCTGTCGAGCGTCGCGAACATCGATTCACAGCGCCTACGGACGGGCTTCCTCGAAGAGCTGGACTTCGCCCGCATCGCACCGGCGATGAACGACCTGTCTGAGGCGCCCATCTACATCGACGACACGCCGAACATCAGCACGATGGAGCTCCGGACGAAGGCCCGTCGCCTCCAGGCGGAGGCCGGCCTCGATCTCGTCATCGTCGACTACCTTCAGCTGATGCAGGCCACCACGACGAGCCGCGATGCGAACCGGGTCCAGGAGGTCTCGGAGATCAGCCGCGGGCTCAAGTCACTCGCTCGCGAGCTGAAGGTGCCGGTCATCGCCATCTCCCAGCTGTCGCGCCAGCCGGAGATGCGCGAGTCGAAGGAGCCGCGCCTGTCCGACCTCCGTGAGTCGGGGGCGATCGAGCAGGACGCGGACCTCGTCGTCTTCCTGTGGCGGGAGAAGGACCGCGCGGCGGAGGAGCACGATCTCGACGGCGAGGTCGTCAACGTCAAGCTGGCGAAGCACCGCAACGGCCCCACCGGCGAGATCCAGCTGTGGTTCAAGAAGCGCCAGACGCGCTTCCAGTCGTACGCCGGCCAGCGCTACGCGGAGGCCGGCTGAGGCCTGTGACGGATGTGGAATTCGATTGCGCGTCGCTGCAAGATGACATGGCGGGGCTTGCGTCGGTCCATATTGACTTCCCGCGTTTGACGAGGGACTCAGCTTCGTCCTGCCCTGTGTCCATGCGACAGCTACTGGACTATCTGGCCCTAGAGGCACCAGGCGGCGAGGGGCTACTCGAAACGGATCTCACCTTCCTCCGAACGGCACGGCTTCCGAGGAGCGACATATGGATCTGGTCGTTCCTTGAGCCTGACGGTGGTGACAACGCGTACGCATGGGTCGCGGTCAACGGGATAACCGAAATCGGCTACGAAACCGACTACCACGGCCTAAAGACGGAGCAGTTCCTCCTCGCGATCCAATGCGAGTGTTTCTAGCGACCGATCAGGCGACCTCGTCGGGCAGGAGCGGTCGGAGCGTGAGTGAGTACGTCTTCCCGTCGCCCGGCCCGGACAGCACGAGGTTGAGGAAGCCACCCTCGATGTCGTCGAGAGCGAGCACGGCGACCTCGGCGCCGGTCATCGTCCGGGCGATCCAGGTCTGGCCGGTCGGCAGCTGCAGTGGCCGGAAGTCGGCCGGCGCGATGTCCGGCCACGGCCAGGCTCGCGGTTCGCCGAACGCATCCTCGGTCAGCACACCGCGATACCGATCCGGCGTCCAGACCTGCGCCCCAGGCGCGTCGAACGCGCGGAGGCGCTCGCCGACGCGGGCGAGCGCCTTCAGGATCGGCGCATCCGGGCTCTGCGGGTTGTCGAAGCCGAGCGCCACGACACTGACCGTCTTGCTGAGCCCACCGGCCGTCAGCGTGAAGATCGCGGTCGGCGCATCCGCCACGTTGCCAGGGTCGTAAGCCGCCCGCGCGATACCCAGGGCTCCTGGCCCGATCGCGAAGGCCAGCAGCTCCTGGACCTGGTCCTCGGACAGCCGGGCGATGCGGTACGGAAGCTGCCGCTGCACGGCGTCGTCAGCCGGCGGGAACACGGCCGTGACGTCGCGGAAGATGATCGTGCCGTCGCCGTACAGCGTGAACGTCGGCGCCTGGCCGGCCAGGAAGCCGAGCGGCACGAACCCACCGCCCTCCTCGAAGCGCAGGACGACGTCGGTCTCGCCGGTCGCGTGCTCGATCGGACCGGACGAGGGGCCAGGCGATCCTGTCGGCGTCGGTGAGCCGGTGCCGCCGACGCCGCAGGCAGCGAGAAGGAAGGAGGCGGAGAAGGCGAGGAGCATCGTGCGCAGGGCGAGCGGCATCACGGATAGGTGCGTCATGCGCGTCGGACGCCGGCCGAGCGAATCAGGTTCCGATGGGCGACGACACGGCAGCTCGGACCCCTTGACGTGCCTCGTATCCTCGGCGCCATCAGTTCCGGCCGTTGGGCCGTCGGTCGCGCGCGCTTCGGAGGAGGCGCGTCCGGCGGGCCAGCGCGGGGGCGGAACGCCCGACCCGACTTCGTGGTGCCCGACGGAGGAGACCAGGGTGTACGCGGACCGGACGTTGACCTGTCGCGATTGCGCCGAGTCGTTCATCTTCTCGGCCGGCGAGCAGCGCTTCTTCTCGGAGAAGGGGCTCGTCAACGAGCCTCAGCGGTGCCTCGGCTGTCGCGCCGAAGCGAAGCGGGCTCGCGTGAACGGCGGGCCACGCGAGTACCACGCCGCGGTGTGCGGGGCGTGCGGTGGCCAGGCGATGGTCCCCTTCGCGCCGCGCGCGGACAAGCCGGTCTACTGCAGCTCGTGCTTCGACAAGGTCCGCGCCGGCCTCATCCCCGCAGTCCCGGCGCCGGTCCGCGTCTAGACTGGGCGCCCGGCGACGGACCGATCCGAACGCCTGGCGAGCCGGCAGCAGGAGGGGTTCCATGGGCGTGATCATCATCCGAGAGATGGTCGGCACGAGCCCGAAGTCGTGGAGTGACGCCGCACGCAACGCCGTGGCCACGGCCTCGAGGACCGTCCGCAACATCCGAACGATCGAAGTCGTGAAGTCGTCGGCCATGGTCGAGGACGGCGAGATCGTCGAGTACCGGGTCGAGCTCAAGATCGGGTTCGAATACGAGGGCGGCTGACCGAGCCGTCACGCCTGAGCCGCCCGGCCGATCGAGCGCTCGCGCAGCTAATCGACAGGTGATCGTCGATCGGCACCATCGCGACCGATGTCGCCGTCCCGCTCCCCCGCCGGCTCCGCCGCACCGAAGCCCGCCCGGCACGAGGACCGAGCGCCGTCGCCCAAGCCCACTGACCGGCGGGCGGGCGACAGACCACGAAGCATCGGCGGGGCGGCGCACGCCCTCGTCACGCAGGCGCTCATCGCCGGCGGGCTTGGTCCCGTGACCGCCGTCCCGATCCAGCCCGGCAAGGTCCAGCCGCCCCCGCTCCACGAGCAGCTTCTGGCTCGGGACCGTCTCCTCGACTGGCTGGCCGTGAAGATCCATCGCCGGATCGTCCTCGTGCTCGCCGAGGCCGGCTACGGCAAGACGACCCTGCTCGCCGACTTCTCGGCCCGAACACGCATCCGAACGCTGTGGTATCGCCTTGACGCCGGCGATCGCGACTGGGTCGTCTTCGCCAACCACCTCGTGGCCGCGGTGCGGGTCCGTCTCCCGGATGCCTGCCAGGCCGCCGCCTCCCTGCTGACTGATGTGGGGCCCGCAGGACCGACGCTGGATGTCGTCCTGGAGGCGCTCGTCCGGGGACTCGCGGACCTGCCGGACGACCCATCGGCGCTGATCCTCGACGACTTCCACCTCGTCGAGGACTCGCCGGACATCCGGCGGATCGTTCGCGAGCTGCTGGCTCGCGCCCCGGAGCGACTCACGCTCGTCTTCGTCAGTCGGCGGATCCCATCGCTTCCGTTCGCGCGTCGCCGCGCCCAGGGAGAGGTCGCCGAGCTCCGCACGGCCGACCTGCGGTTCGACGAGGCGGAGACGGAACGGCTGTTCCGGGACGCGTATGCGATGCCGCTCGAACCGGGGGTCGCGGCCGAGCTGACGCGTCGCACGGAAGGATGGGCGGCGTCGCTCCAGCTCGTGCAGACCGCGATCCGCGAACGATCACCGGCCGAGATCCGGGCATTCGTACGGTCGCTGAGCGGTGCGGAGGGCGAGCTCTACGAGTACCTCGCGGAAGAGGTCGTCGGCGACCTCGGCGAGGGGCTGCAGCGGTTCCTGATGCGCACCGCCGTTCTCGAAACGGTGGAGCCCGTGCTCGCGTCGGTCGCGGCCGACGTGTCCGAGGACGACGCGCGGGCGCTCATCGAGGAGGGCGAGCTCGTCGGCCTGCTGGCCCGCCGAGCGGCATCCGTCCGTCACACGGTTCGAGCGCACCCACTGGTCCGCGACTTCCTGATCGCGCGACTGAACCGCTCGCTGGGCACCTCCGGAGTGGCCGGTATCCACCGCGCGGTCGCGCGTGCCGCCGAGCCGCTCGACTGGGAGTCGGCCGGTCGCCACTACCTGGCGGCAGGCGACCTCGACGACCTTCGCCGTGTGCTCCACGCCTCCATCGACTCGATCCTGGCGAGCGGCGCGTACGGGCTCGCCGGATCGCTCGTCGCCGCGCTGCCAGAGGCCGACGGGGACCCGGTCGCCCTCGTCATCCGCTCGCGCGAGGCGCTCCAACGAGGCGACGACGCCGCCGCAGTCGAGCTCGCAGATCGCGCAGCGTCGGCCACACCGGGAGCTGGCTATACGGCCCTAACAGCGATGACGGCGAGGTTCGCGCACGGAGACCTCGAACAGGCGGATCGAACCGCGAAGAAGCTCAGTTCGGTGGGCAATCCGATCGAGCGACGACTGGGCCGGGCGGTCCACCTGATGCTACAGAGCTCGATCGACGGACATCTTGATGACGCCATTGACGCCCTGGAGTCAGTGCTGGCAGCTGTCTCCGAGAAGGATGGCAGTCACTACCGGGGCGTCGCAAGGTCGAACCTTGCTCTGTTTCACCGGGCGCTCGGTCGGCCACTCGAGTCCGTCGCACTCGCGGATCAGGCAATGCTTGACCTCGCGGGCACGACTGGCGAGGTCGAGCTTGTCTCGGCAAGGCTCGTTCGCGGCTGGGGCCTGGCGCACCTTGGGCGCCTCGAGGAAGCGCGCATGGAGACTGAACGTGCCCGGATTGGCGCCGTTCGAGCTGTCGAGGCCGACGTTGAATCAGCCGACGTCGAGGTGCTCTATGGAGATGCCCGCCGCGCCGCGACTCTTCTTACCCCTCTGCCTGTGAACGCTGACGCCGACCTCCGAGAACAGCGGAATCTTGTCGCCTCGCTCATGTACGCGCGGGACGGTGCCTATAGCGAAGCGGCAGCGCTCATGGGATCCTTGAGACACGGCCACTTGTCAACGACCGTTGCGCAGGAGGCACGCCGCTTGGCGACCATCGCGCACCTCGCATGTGCGGTTGGCGCCCCGGACGCTCCCCAAGCGGTGGACGTTGCAGAGCAGTTCGCGGCTACGCAGGGGGCCGCCTTCTGGGTCCGATACTGCCGGTCGCTCCGAGCGGCCATATCTCCCGTGAATCAGCTGAGCGCGGCTGTCATCGCGGTGTGTGAAGTCGACTCCACGTACATCTCGTTGATTGCAGAGCTGTTCGCCCCTCGACTTCATGAGCTCACAAGTCGTGCGCTTGGTCCAGTCCGATCGGAGGTCCAATCGCGACCTGACAGGTGGAGGACAGCGCTGCGCCGTGCCATTGACGTGACCGGCAGCGCACAGCTGCAGGCGGCGGCATTACTTGAGGACGTCGGTGAAGTAGAAGACGTGGCCCGGCTGCGGACTGCGGCTCGGGCGACGCGAGGCGCCAGAGGGCTTCAGGCCATCGGGAGGCGACTGGCGCGCCGACTGGCGGATCGAATCTGGGTCGAAGACCTCGGACGCGTCTCGCTCCGAGTCGGGAAGGTTACCCATGATGGCGCCCAACTCCGCAGAAAAGTGCTGGCCCTCCTTTGCCTTCTCCTCACGAAGCCGCGATTCGCTGCGACTCGAGAGGAGGTTCTCGAGACGCTTTGGCCTGACCTTGAGCCGGACGTCGCCATGAACTCCCTCAATCAGACGGTCTACTTCCTACGGCGAATCTTCGAGCCCGAGTACAAGGAGGAAACGAGCCCGGGCTATCTTCAGCAGGACATCGAAACCGTCTGGCTAGACCAGGAGTTGGTCGATTCGCGCGCGCGGTATTGCCACGGGCTCCTTCGAGCGATGCCTGCGAATCCGAGTCCTGACGACGTGTGGCAACTCATGACTCACTATCGGGGCAAGTTCGCGCTCGACTTCGCCTACGAGGACTGGGCCGCCGCGTACCGGGAGTCCCTTCATGCGGGATTCCTTCGTGTCGCTGAGGGCGCGATTCGTGTCGACCTTGACACTGGCCACTTCGATCGCGGCATTGTCGTGGCCCAGCGTGCACTCGACGTGGAGCCCGAGGCTGATGAGCTCCAGGCTGCACTCGTGCGTCTTTACCGATTCGCCGGCGTCTACACCGCCGCAGCCGAGCAGTACTCACACTACTCAGTCACCATGCGGCACCTCGGCGTAGAGCCTCCCGACCTTGCGGACGTCTGATGCGGTCGAGGGTGGATAGGTAAGCCTGCGTATTGACCGGTTCGGAGCGGGGTCCATATAGTCCCGCCACCTCGTAGTACCCAGGTACTAGGGGGCCATCGTCAAGACGCTCGGAACGCGCCGAAGCTCTACCTGAACTGGGCACTTAGGGTAGAGCCGAGCGAGTAGTGCAACCGACCGACCTAGTGTCTGGTCGGTTTTCGTGTCTTCGGGCACGGAGGCCGCAAGGAGGAACGAGCGTGAAGCCGGAACAGAGCCTCAAGGGCTGGTAGGAGAGTCAACCATGAAGGCTCGACTCTTCCGAATCTTTGTGACCCTCTCTTCGGTCGCCGCAATGGCCATCGCCGGGGGCGCATCGCTTAAGGGCTGGTGACGACAGGCGGCGAACCCTTCCTTCGCAGGCCGTGCTGAAGGGAACGCGCTAACGTACAAGGCAGCAATGCCGAGGTCCCTTAGGCTCTACGTAACAGGGCTCGTGGCTCTGAGTGCACTTGCGCTCACCGCCACGAGCTTTGCTTTTCCCCTGCAACCGGGGATCGCGCTGGAGCTAGATGGGATCGGCGGTACGTCTGACTTGGAGCTGCTAGCCGGCATAGGATTCTGGACGGTAGCGACTCTAGTTGCGAGTGCACTTCCGGTGCAGATGCCGCGCGGAATACTCGTAACCGTTTCAATCGCACCAATCATCGCTGCGACGGCACTGGGCGGACCAACCGCCGGCGGTTGGGTCGCGCTCATTGGAACCACTGAGCTTCGAGAGCTCCGCGGGCGCATCCCGTGGTACGGCACGCTTGTCAATCACGCGGCACTCGTGATTCCAGCGGTCGTCTGTGGTCTCGTCATCGAGTTTCTTCGCGCAACGAGCGACGTACTCGTCGTTGACTTCTTGGCCACCGTGATCGGTGCCGTGGCGTACTTCTCGCTCAATCTCCTGCTGGTCTCGGTGCTCATCGCGCTCCGCACGGGCGATCGATTCGCCGACCTGCTCGTCGCGGACGCAGGGGGGTTCACGGCGAGCCTGCTGGCGCTAGCGCCGCTCGGCTGGCTCATGGGGCGGATGTACTCGCTGCCGGGGGCGGGCTGGTGGGCGACCCTCCTGTTCGCGCTGCCGCTGTACACGACGCGAGTGGCGTATCACCGCTTCGTCGAGATGCGGGACATGTTCACCCAGACGATCGGCGCGCTGGCCGAGGCGGTCGACAAGCGCGACCCGTTCACGAGCAAGCACAGCCAGCGCGTGCGGGCGATCGGGGTGGACATCGGGCGTGAGATGCGCGTCTCGCCGGCGGAGCTCGAGGCGCTCGAGTGGGGCGGCCTGCTCCACGACGTCGGCAAGATCGGCGTGCCGGACAACATCCTGCTCAAGCAGGACCGGCTGACGCGCGAGGAGCGGATGGTCATGAACGCCCATCCGGTGCTCGGCGCAGAGATCATCGCACCGGTCGACCACCTGTCGGCCGAGCTCCCGATCATCCGCCACCATCACGAGTGGTACAACGGCTCTGGGTACCCCGACCGGCTCATGGGCGACGAGATCCCGCGCCTCGCGCGAGTGCTCCACGTCGCCGACGCGTTCGAGGCGATGACCGCCCAGCGCCCGTACCGGATGACACCGCTCACGCCCGAGCAGGCGCTCGCCGAACTGCGCAAGTTCGCCGGCGTCCAGTTCGATCCGGAGGTGGTGGACTCCTTCGTGCGGACGTCGTGGGCGCGCGGCGTGCACGACCCCGGCCAGCCCGACGAGCCGCGGCCGATCCAGCTCCTCGCCCAGCACGGCGCCCGGATCTCGCAGGCCGCGCCGGCCGGCCCGGCTGCGACCGATCCCGTCTGACCTCCGGAACACCGCCCTCGGCGTGCCGCGAGGCCGCATGATTCGGCGATGCTGATCCTCGGCATCGCGCTGGGCCTTGTCCTCGGCCTAGCCGCGGGCGGCCGGCTCGACCACCTGGCCCGGGTCCGGCTGCGCTGGATGTGGCTGCTCGTCGGCGGGTTGGCCCTCCGGTTCCTCGTCGGCCTCGCGATCGACAACGGGGTGACGCGGGCAGAGCTGCTCAGGCTGCCTCTGTACGGCCTCGCGTTCGGGCTCGTTCTGGCCGGGCTGTGGGCGAATCGTGGCCGGCCGGGCCTGTCGCTCGCGTTCGTCGGCGTCGCCTCGAACCTGGTCGCCGTCATGTCGAACGGCGGCTACATGCCGGTCTGGCTGCCGAGCCTTCTCGAGGCGGGTTTCCCGGCCGACGAGCCGCTGTCGTCGTTCCACACGCTGCTGCCCGGCGGCGCCGACGTCGACTTCCTGCTCCGGGGTGGCCCGTTCGGGGACATCATCCCGATCCCGGTCCCGTTCCTGCGGAACGTGGCGTCGGTCGGCGACCTATTCCTGAGCGGCGGCCTGGCGTTCTTCCTGTTCTCGACGGTCCTGCGGACGCCGAGCGACGTCGATGAGGCCGCGCAGGCACGCATCGCCCGGCGGCTCGCCTCGATCCGGGGCGGCTTCGGGGCGACCGACCTCGTGCCCGCCCTGGCGGACGTTGCGAGCCTCGAGCGCCCGCTGCTGCTCGGCGGCAGCGCCGCGGGACTGGCGGCGCCGGGTGCCAGGCCGGTCGTCGTCGTCTACGTCCCACCGCTGCCGGAGCCCTCGATCGTCGAGCGGCTGCGGCGCCATCCGTACGTTCGGCTGGCGCTCGACGGCTCGTTCTCCGCGCTCTGGCTCGGCCAGCTCATCAGCCTGTTCGGCGACCGGGTGCACCAGATCGCGCTTGCCTTCCTCGTGCTCGGCGCGACGAACTCGGCGATCGCCGTGGGGGCGACGTTCCTGGTGGCGACGCTGCCGAACCTAATCTTCGGGCCGCTGGCCGGCGCGCTCGTCGACCGCTGGGATCACCGCGAAGTGATGATCGTCAGCGACCTGCTGCGGGCGGGACTCGTGCTGCTGCTGCCCGTGGCGGCGACGATCGACCTGCTGCTCGTGTATCCGCTCGTGTTCCTCATCACGACGGTCTCGATCTTCTTCCGGCCCGCGAAGGGTGCGATCGTGCCGCGCCTGGTGCCCGACGAGGACCTCCTGCCGGCGAACTCGGCGCTGTGGGTCGGCGAGACGATCGCCGATATCGGCGGCTACGTCCTGGCCGGCCTGTTCGTCGCCTTCCTCGGCACGCAGCTGACGCTCGCCTTCTGGCTCGACGCGGTGACCTACGTCGCGTCGGCGCTGCTCATCGCGACGATCGTGGTCGCGCCGCTCGGGCGGGCGGTGGAGGCGGCGGCGGACCGAGCCGGGAGCGTGCTCTTCGAGATGCGCGAAGGTTGGCGCTTCCTGCGCGGCGAGCGGACGCTGCTGGCGAACACCATCCAGGCGGCGGTCGCCCAGTTCATGCTCGGCACGCTCCTGGTCCTCACGCCGATCTACGCCCGCGACGTCGTCGACGGGCTGAGCTTCGGCGACGAGGCGGTCTACTCGTTCCTCGAGGCCAGCATCGGCGCCGGCAACCTGGTCGGCGGGTTCCTGGTCGGGCTCGTCGGGGCGCGCCTCGCGCTCGGCCGGCTCGTCATCGTCGGCTACGCGATCACGGGAGCCTGCGTGGCCGCGCTCGCGCTCACCGGCAACCTCGGCGCCGCGATCGGCCTCGCGTTCGGCGCCGGGGCCGGCAACCTCGTGTTCGTCGTGCCGAGCCAGACGCTCTTCCAGCGGCGGACGCCGCCGGAGCTCATGGGTCGCGTGCTCGGCTTCCGGTTCTCGGTCGTGTTCGGCTCGATGACGATCGCGATGGGCGTCGGCGGGATCCTCGCCGAGGTGGTCGGCGTCGCCACGGTCATCGGTGCGTTCGGGCTGCTGACGCTCGTCGCCGGGCTCGCGGGCCTGCTCGTGCCCGCCGTCCGCGACGCGTAGGCTCGTTCGCTACACTGGCGCCCGCGCGTCAGGCGGGCGACCGCGCTCGTCACGTCGGGTAGATCCCGACCCCTTCCTCTGGAGACCCTGAACGACGATGACCGACGCACCACGGCCGGACGACGCGGACATGCCCGACTCCGGGGCGGACCTGCCCCAGGACACGGCGATCGTCGACGAGGCCGACAGGGACGCCGAAGCGGCCGACGACGACGCGCTGTCGGAGGACGACGAGGACGTCGAGACGGTCGACGAGGCGGACGAGACGGCCGCCGTCCCTGAAGCGCCAGCCGTCGAACGGAGCTCCGTCCCGGAGGCGGCGGCGAAGGTCCCGATGCGACCCTCGGAGCGTCGTGCCGCCCGCGAGGCGGCCAGGGCGCGCGGCGGAACGGGTCCTGTCTCACGGACGGCCGCCGCGGTCCATGTTTCTGATCGCGCGTCGAGCGCCTTCGTGCTCGTCGTCGTCGTCGTGTTCGTCGGCATCCTGTTCAACGGCATCGTCCTGGGCCAGGGTGGGCTGCTCAGCCCGAGCCCGACGCCGACGCCGGTACCCGCGGCGACCGCCAGCCCGAGCCCGGGTCCGACGGCCAGCCCGAGCGCGGCGGCGAGCGTCGCCCCATCGCCGACCGCGGCCGCGTCCGAGTCCCCCGCGCCATCGGTTTCGACGTCGCCTTCGGGATCGCCCGCGCCGTCGGATACCGCGGCGCCGTCCCCTTCCTGAGCGAGGCGTCGCCGCGGGCGCCCGGATCCGCCGCATCGCCGCCGACGTCCTGCGGGCGCTCGGCGGTCGCGCGCCCGCGAGCGCACCATCGCCCGCTGACCGGACGGACGAGGGAGACGCCCGCGCGTCGAGGCGGGCCGCGATGGTGCAGCAGCAGCTGCGGCGGCGCGGCATCGCCGATGAGCGCGTCCTGGCGGTGATGGGGGAGCTGCCGCGCGAGGCGTTCATCCCGGCGGCGGGGGCGTACGCCGCATACGACGACAGTGCCCTACCGATCGCGGCGGGCCAGACGATCAGCCAGCCGTACATGGTCGCCCGGATGACAGAGCTGCTGCAGGTCGCGCCGAGCATGCGAGTCCTCGAGGTCGGCACCGGCTCCGGATACCAGACCGCCGTCCTCGCGCGACTCGGCGCGCAGGTCCGCTCGATCGAGCGCCAGCCGTCGCTGGCGGACGCCGCGCGGGCGACGCTCGTAGCGCTCGGGCTGGCCGGCTCGGTCGAGATCAAGGTCGGCGACGGCAGCCTCGGCGACGCCGCCGGCGCGCCGTGGGACGGCATCATCGTGACCGCCGCGGCGCCGGCCATCCCGGCCGCGCTGCGGGAGCAGCTCGGCGACGGCGGCCGGCTGGTCATCCCGGTCGGCTCGCGGGCACAGCAGGACCTGATCGTCGTCACCAGGCTTGGTCCCGCGGACTGGCGCGAGACCAACGACGGGCCGTGCATCTTCGTACCGCTCGTGGGTGCGGGCGGCTTCGACGCCTGAGCCGGAGCCCGTTCGCGGCCGGCCTCGCCGGTATACTCGGCCGGCCATGACCCATGTCTTCGTCGCGCCGCATCCGGACGACGTCGCCCTGTCCTGTGGCGGCCTCGTCGCCGGCCTGCGCGAGCTCGGACAGAACGTGACGGTCCTGACGGTCTTCTCGGGCGCCGGCGAGCGGACGAGCCTGAGCGCGTACCAGCGGGAGGCGCTCGGCTTCGGTACCAAGGCGCTCTGGCCGACGACGGAAGCGTTCAATCGCTCCGCGATCGCGGCTGACGTGCCGAGCGACGACGGAAGCGGCCGGGCGCCGGCCTGGGCGGCGACGTCGGACCGGCTCGACGCGACCCAGGCGGACGCCGACGCGGCCGCGAAACGGTTCTGGCAGCGCTCGTCGTGGTATCGCCGGGCGAGCATCCGCAACCAGCCGCTCGGCGGGGCGGCGCTCATCGACGATCTGCCGACCCAGGGCGCCGTCCTCACGGAGGAGGTGACGGACGCGGCGGCGGCCGGCGACCTCATGGCCCGCCGCCGGATCGAGGACGAGCGGTTCGCTTACTTCGCCGAGGCGTCCGTCGTGTTCCTCGACCTGCCCGACGCGGTGTTCCGTGGCTACGACGGCGACGACGCGCTGCTCGGCGCCGTCCGGCCCGACGACGAGGCGCCGATCGAGCGCATCCGCGCGGAGATCGCCCGGCTCGAACCCCAGACGGTGTACCTCCCGCTCGGCGTCGGCAACCACGTCGATCACCAGCTCTGTCGCGCCGTCGGGCTGGCGCTCCTCGCGGAGCCGAGGTCGTGGGTCATGCCCGGGCCGCAGTGGGCCGGCCGGGTCGTCTTCTACGAGGACTTCCCGTACGCCTGGTGGAGCGACTTCGCGCAGCTCGAGGACCTGCCGGCCGGGGCGCTGGACGGCCTGCCTCGAGATGTCCTGCTGCTTCCCGAGTACGCCGACGTGTCCGATCAGCTCGAGCGCAAGATCAGCGGCATCGCGCTGTACGAGAGCCAGCTGGAGCGCCTGTTCGGCGGACGCCGCGAGATGGCTGCGACGGTCCGGACATACGGCACGCGGATCGCCGGCCTCGCCGGCCGCCGCGGCGCGTCGGAGCGGTACTGGACGAGCCTGCCGGCCTGAGCGGCCTGACCGGGTTGACCGGCCGACCCGCGGGCGACCTGACCCCGCGGGGCCGCGTCGTCGCGTTCCTCGCCCTCCTCGGGCTGGGCCTCGCTCTCCGCCTGCCGTTGCTGCCGCAGCCCGGCATCGCCGGCGACCTCGACGACTTCGCGACGTGGGCGGGTGCGATCGCGACCCAGGGGCTGGGCACCGGGTACGATCGACCGCTGTCGTTCCCGCCGGTGCTGCCTTGGATCTGGGCCGCCCTCGGCTCGATCGTCCCGACGATCGCGGCCGCGACGGACGCCTCCGATCCGATCGTGCGGGTGGCCCTGAAGCTGCCGGCCAGCCTCGCCGATCTCGGGATCGCGGCCGGGATCGGCTACGCCCTCCGGGCGCGGCCGCGGGTCGCCCTTGCCGCGGTCGCCGCGACGGTCCTCCACCCGGCGACGGCCTACCTCTCGGCGTGGTGGGGCCAGTTCGAATCGCTGTACGTCCTGCCGGTCGTCGTCGCCTACGTGCTCGCCGTCCGCGGTCGAACGAGTGCCGCGTCGGTGGCGATGGCCGTCGCGCTCATGACGAAGCCGCAGGCGCTGCCGCTGCTCGTGCCGTTCGTCGCCTGGGTCGTCGGGCGCACCGGCTGGCGTGGCTCCGTCCGGCCCGGGATCGCCGGGGCGCTCACGATCGTCGCGCTGTGGGCACCGTTCCTCGCGGCGGGTGGGCCGGCGCGCTACCTCGAGTCGCTGCGCGCCTACAGCGAGATCTTCGGCGTGATCTCATTGCGCGCCTGGAACCCGTGGTGGGTGATCCAGAGCGCGATCGGCGGACCGGGACTCATCAGCGACGCGAACCCGATCGTCGGGCCGCTCTCGTTCCGGCTCATCGGCGTCGCCGCGGCGCTCCTCCTGGGCGCCCTCATCGCCGTCCGCGTCGCCCGGCGGCCGACGCCCGAGTCGCTCGCCTGGGGACTCGTCGCGGCGACGCTCGCGGCGGTGTGCGCACTCACCACGATGCACGAGCGCTACGCCTACCCGGCGCTCGTCCTCCTGCCGCTGCTGTGGCCCGACCGGCGAGCG
>Ga0247727_10010044_pt1 | contig 16890 bp, 14 predicted proteins | sample WisWelCaveWW1625_FD_202498 | JGI IMG/M metagenome (GOLD analysis project Ga0247727, IMG submission 202498) | Biofilm microbial communities from Wishing Well Cave, Virginia, United States - WW16-25 | ecosystem: Environmental > Aquatic > Deep subsurface > Groundwater > Cave microbial mat | place...
CTACCCGAATCAGATCGAAATGCTTTATGGATTATCATGGGTCCTGAGGGCAAACTTTATTATCGTTTGAAAGCAAAAGGAGAATTTGCGCAGAGAGGGCCGCTTTACAAATCAATTGAATACCGTACAGGGTGGATGGATTTCAAATTTTCACTGGAAGATTACAAATCAAGCGTGGCGATAGAACGTGAGTATGAACCGATTCCTAAAGGGGAAGTTAAGGATGAGAGTTTTTCAGCCCTTCGTTTGGAGCTCGCCCGAAAGGGAGATCAAAATTTTGTTTGGCTTGAACTGGGTGAGAAGAAGAACGTTTTAGTCAATGGCACTGAAGTGAAACTGAATTATTTCTTGGAGAGGGAACCGCTCCCTTTTGGGATCAAGCTTCAAGAATTTAATGTGGGCCGATACGAAGGAACGAATAATCCAATGAGCTACGAAAGTTTGGTGGAGGTGAATGACTTTCACAAGAACAAAAAGTTTTCTCATGTGATCAAAATGAATCATCCTCTCAAATACGGTGGTCTTAAGTTTTATCAAGCAGGGTTTCAGGAGGAGGAAGGAGTTCCTCGAGTCAGCGTCTTTGCTGTCGGAAAGGATCCGGGCATTCCAATCAAATATTTGGGGAGTATCATTTTAATTATTGGAATCGGTATTCAATTCTTTGCCCGGAAATGGCTTGTAGGCGAATCCAAAAAAGAAAACATACCTCATCATATAGGCCCGTTTGAGGTGAAGGACGAAGGGGCTATCACTGTTGAAAAGAGCTCAGATTCTCAGGAAACAGTTTTAATTGGAGAATCTAAGAATGAATAAAAAAGGTGTTTTGCTTTCACTTATTTTTATGATTTTCGGTACGTTTTTTATTTCGCCTGAAATTTTTGCAGCGCAAAAAGTAGACGTGGGTAAATTGGAGTATCTCCTTATTCAGGAGGGGGGCCGTGTTAAGCCTATTGGAACCTTCTTTACCGAATCTGTTTTGTTAGTTACGGGAAAAAACAAGTTTCAAAAGGAAGATCCAACTTCACTCTGTCTTTCATGGATCGGTGATCCGCGTGAGTATGAAAAGAACAAGTTTATTTTCTTAAGCCAAGAATCTCTGAAGCGTATCCTTCACGTAGATCTTAAAAGAAAATATTTTTCCCCTCTAGAAATTGCCCAGAATGAAGACTTTCAGAAATTTTTAAAAGAAGTAGATCTGCGTCAGAAGGATAAACAAAAACTCAACAAAACTGAGCAAGAGGCCCTTCGGCTTTATGGGAGGGTCGATCGATTTTACAGTATCGCCCAAGGAACAGCCCTCAAGATTGTGCCGTATACGAAAGTTAGCAAAAATGCCTGGATTTCTCCTGTTGATTTGATGCCGGGTCATGAACTTGCTGAAGGCATGGATGTGAAACTTCGATTCGATTTTTTAGCTGTGTTTGGAACCGTTGTTCAAACTTTTAAAACGAAAGAAAAGGCTCCTTTTGACAGTGCCTCGCAAATAATGATTGCGATTCAGAAAAAAATTGCTGAATCCTCAGGAATAAACCTCAGTAAATATCCAATTCGTGAAGAAGTTTTCTACAATGCGCTCATGCCTTTCAGTCGGGCTTGGAAATTCTACTTGTTGGCTTTTGTCCTGTTATTCATTTCCGGCTTTTGGCCCAATATATGGCTTAAGCGTGCTGGTTTTCTGGTGTTCATTTTGGGTGCTTTGACGCATACGCTTGGTTTTGCGCTTCGTTGCTGGATTGCCGGACGTCCGCCTGTAAGTAATATGTACGAGTCAATTATTTGGGTTTCATGGGGGACTGTCTTCTTCGCCTCAATCCTGGGAATTATTTACAAACAAAAACTTTATATTCTTGTAGCTTCTATAGTAGCAACAGTGGGGCTCGTATTGGCTTCAAGCGCACCCACGGTTCTTAATCCTCATATTCAAACTTTAGAACCAGTACTTCGGAGTAATTTTTGGCTCACAATTCACGTGATGACAATTACTCTAAGTTATGCTGCATTTGCCTTAGGATTAGGAATAGGACATTATAATTTGTACTTATTGGGTTGGAGACGTGATGATAAAGACCGGCTAAAAGCAGCAACGGTTTTCCTTTACCGGACAATTCAAATTGGGGTTATTTTGCTTGCTAGTGGAACCATTTTAGGGGGTGTTTGGGCGAATGATTCTTGGGGGCGGTTCTGGGGATGGGATCCAAAAGAAGTTTGGGCTCTCATTGCGCTTTTGGGTTACTTGTCAATTTTGCATGGACGCTACGCTGGCTGGCTTCATGAGTTTGGAATGGCGGTGGGTTCTGTAATCGCTTTTTTAGGGGTTCTTATGGCATGGTATGGAGTTAATTTCGTCCTCGGAGTAGGTCTTCACAGCTATGGTTTTGGCGGTGGCGGCCTTCCTTACGTCATCACAGCTGTTCTGCTTGATATAGCCTTTGTTGGCTGGGTTTCTTGGCGATATCTGCGTGGCCATCAAGTTAAGAGCAGAATTGATATCAGTAAAACAAAGAAATCGTTGACGAATTGGTTCGGAAGATAAGTTGCTCTAAAAAAGAAAAAATGAAAAGTAAAATTTTTCTTTTCTTGTCTTTTTCCGATTGATAATTTCATTCCGATCTGTTATAAGGATACCCCTTTTTAATTTTTTAATCTTTCTTTATGCCATTGAACGAAGGATTGATCTATGGCGACGGATCCAGTCTTAGGATCTGAATTTCATGAACGCGAAGATGTATTAAATCTTCTCACGAAGAGGTTGACTGCTTTCAAACAGGGTTATCGTCAGAATATGGCCCTGATTGGTCCCCGAGCGGTTGGCAAATCTTCGATCTTAAATCGTTTTCTTTTTCTTGCTCAGGATTCTTCTATCATCCCAATTTTTATTGATGTTCCTGCTGACGGTTCGTTGGACCTTTTTATTAAGCGCGTTATGGGTGGCTCACTTCGAGGACTTTTAAAATCGAAGGGAGAAGATCTCCCATGGGATGTTACGGAGTTAATTCAAAGGGCTAAAAAATATATTCCTAAAACTGTGCGTCATATGCGGGCTGCGTTGAAACTCGCTAATTTAGGCAGAAATGACGAAGCGTATAGGGAAGTCCTTGCAATTCCCCGCATTCTGCGTGAAGAAGTCAATGCTCGAGCCATTTTAGTTCTAGATTCCTTCAGTCATTTAGAAATGCTTCCCATTCGTGATCCCTTTGGCATCTTCGGAAAAGAGATTATGGTGGATAAGGATACGATGTACTTGGTGGCGAGCTCTTACCCCGTCAAGGCCAAATCTATTTTCCGTGAAAAATTAAACATTCTTTTTGGCAATTTCGAAATTTTTGAGATTAAAAATTTCGACTTTGTCTCTGCGACGCAGATCATTCATAAAAGGCTTAACTCTTGTCAGGTTGATCGTACATTTGAAAATTTTCTTATTCAAATGACGGATGCCCATCCCTTCTATTTGAATGTTATCGTAAGAAGAATAGAAGATTTAATCCAGTTAAGTGGAGTCGAGAGCCTGACGCAAGAAATTATTTTTCAGGCCTTTATTGATGAGATTCTTTGTGCTACCGGGAAAATCCATACACATTTTCAAATGCTATTGCCCGCAGTTTCTCGTTCGAAAAATTATTTAAATCCAATTCAAATTCTTTCAGCTATTGCTCAGGGAAACAGAAAAATTCCTCAACTGGCAAAATTCTTAGGCTGTAAAATCTCTGATACTCAGAAATCTGTACAAAAACTTTTGGAAGAGGAAATTATTCAGAAAGAAGGGGCCTTGATTATTGTCCCTGATACTCTATTTCGGTTCTGGTTGAAGCATGTGGTTACGTTGGGGCAATTGGGGCTTGAGACGGAGATAGGACGCCGGGAAGAATATTTTAAGCGTGAGCTTGAGGTACAACTTGGAATCTATAGGGAAGCAATGGCAAAAGATCTTCCAAAACGAGTTGAAGAGCTTCTTGGTACTTTTGCTAACGAAATCATTTCAATTGGTTCTTCGAAAATTTTATGTCCCTCTTTTCAGGAAATAATTTCCAAGCCAACGAACGGCCGTGTTTTCCCAGTTTTCGCCAAGTCTTCCAAGGGTTCTTGGCTTTGCCAAATTGCTTCTCAGCTTGTTAAGGAAGAGGATATTCGTGTTTTCCTTGAGGACGTTAAGAAGCAGGGCTCAAAAGTTTTCCGAAAAGTTGTTGTGGCGCTTTCTGGTATTGATTTGAATGCTACGTTGATGGCTAAGGATTCCAAAATTTATGTTTGGGATTTAAAGAATTTTAACCGCCTCCTTGAAATATACGATAGACCCAAAGTTATTTTATGAACCGGCTTTGGGCTCCTTGGAGAAGGGGATATGTTACGAAAAAAGTGAAGGAAAAAGGCTGCCTTTTCTGCAGCAAACAGCGTTCTAGAAATGACGCAAAGAATTTCGTTCTTGCCCGTTCCCATCACGCGTTTTCTCTCTTGAATATTTACCCATATCATAATGGACATGTGATGATTGCACCCAAACGGCATGTCAACGATTTGGATCATCTCACAGCTGAAGAGCTCTTGGATCTTACTCAGCATCTTATTCTAATCAAAAAAAGATTGAAGCAAGTACTTCATCCATCTGGTTTTAACGTCGGTATTAACTTGGGCAAAGCAGCGGGTGCCGGTATTATTGGGCATGTACATATCCATGTTGTGCCTCGATGGGAAGGGGACTATAATTTCATGCCAGTATTCTCAGACACGAAAATTATATCGGATTCACTAAAATCTCTATATGCACAACTTGCCCATGTCGATAAGAAAACTTCTAGAGGAAAACGAAAATAAATTTCTAGCTCCTTACGCGGCTAAGAGCGGTTCAAGTCTAGGACGTAAATATTCCGAGAAAGAGCATGATTCCCGGACCGCTTTTCAACGTGATCGTGACCGTATCGTTCATTCTACCGCCTTTCGCCGACTCGAATATAAAACACAAGTTTTTGTAAATCATGAGGGAGATCATTACCGGACCCGTCTGACTCATACTTTGGAGGCCGCACAGATTGGACGAACGGTTGCCCGCTGTCTTAATTTGAATGAAGATCTTACTGAGACCATTATTTTGGCTCATGATTTAGGCCATGGACCTTTCGGGCATGCTGGAGAAGATGCTCTTCGTGATTTGATGACAGGACATGGCGGGTTCGAGCATAATCAGCAAAGTCTTCGCATCGTGGAAGTACTTGAGGATAGCTATCAGGATTTCCCTGGGCTTAATCTTACGCTTGAGGTGCGAATAGGAATGCAGAAACATTTGAGTAAAAAATTGAAGGGGTATCATTTAGAATCCAGCATCGCCGATCTTTCAGATGAAATTGCCTATGATTGTCATGATTTGGACGACGGCCTTCGGTCGGGACTTCTCAAAGTCGAAGATTTGAGAGAGGTTAAGCTTTGGAAAGACTCACTTAATTATGTGGTCAGAAAATATCCTCGCATTAAAGATACGCAGCGAAACCGACTCATTGTCCGGCTCCTAACAAATCGATTAGTGTCTGATCTTATCACCGAAACCCAGAACAACCTTGAGAGTTACAAGATCAAATCACTCAAAGATCTTTTTAATGTGAAAGGTTCCGCAGCAGGCTTTTCCCATCAAATTCATAAGGAGAAGATTCAGCTAGAGAAGTTTTTGAAAATCCACTTGTATCAAAATTACCGCGTCATTCGGATGACAAGCAAAGGAAAAAGAATTCTAAGAGAAGTCTTTAAAGTTTATGAGGATTGTCCCGAACAGCTCCCGCCTCAAGTCCAGGAACGAGGGAAGAAAGATGGAATATATCGGGCAATATGTGATTATATTTCAGGTATGACCGATCGCTTTGCCCTAGAAGAATACAAGAGGCTTTTTGAGCCTTTTGAGAGAGTGTGATTCCATTCTGTCCCAATGAATCTTATCCCTGTTCTGTTTTTGACTCCTTAGGGTATAATGATAAACTTATTTTATGATAGTGAAAAAGCCCAAGCATATCTTAGAGAAGTTTTTTGACTCCAGTGAAGAATGGAAGCAGGGATTTCGGTCTTTTGTCGAACTGTTTGGACATCCGACGGGCTGGCTGATTGTTTATCCGGAAGCTGCTGCCGAACGGATACGACCTTTGGATCCAACCCATCACTGCCCGCAATGCGCCTCTATGCGTAAGCATTCGAAAATCTGTGGCGATTTTATCTACCAATTTGCGTTAAAAAAAGCGAGCGATTTTCAGAAAAATTTTCCTTTAGAAACAAGCTGCCCACATGGTGATATTTATACTTTCTTTCCTCTCATCCATTTAGGTGAATACAAGGGATTTATCGTTTTATCAAATTTGCCCACACAGTTTGATAATAAAAAGAAATTATTTGCCAGTTTCATGGCGTTTCTCTCCAATGTTGTGCAACTGGTTTACAAGGAATATGAATTGCAGCATGTTTATGAAACGGTTCACCCAAGGGCCTTGGCACTTTCAACGCTTCATTCTCTTCACAGAGTGATACGAAGTTCGCTTCGGCTCGATGAGTTGCTTCCAAGAGTGGCTCGTCTTTGTGCTCAGATTTTGAAAGCAAGAGGTTGTGCCATTATGATGATTGACCCGACAGGTAAATATTTGGTGCCGAAAGTGGTTTTGGGAGATTTTGATAAAGGAAAGAGGCATGTTCGTCATCGTCTGGGACATGGAGTTGAGGGGAAAGTAGGAGAGACTTGTGAATTTTACAAAAGTTCACGATGTATTGCTGTTCCACTGATTGAGGAGGATCTTGTTGGGGTTATTTCTGTTTGTAACAAGATTGATAACAGTCCTTTTTCTGATTCAGATATGGAAATATTAAGAACTCTGTGTGAGCAAGCGGTTGTAGCCATCAAGAGCGCCCAACTCTATGAAGAAAGTGAGGAGCTTACTTTAGGGAGCATTAAATCCATTAATGAGTTGATGAACCTGAGCCTTAATGTAGATCATGGCCATCATCAAATTCTGGGTGATTTGGCTTTGGAAATAGGAAAGGAAATGCATATTCATGGAGATGATCTAACCAATCTTTACCGGGCAACGTATTTATTAGATACCGGTCATATTGGAACGCCAAAGGATATTCTTGAAAAGAAATCAAAGCTGACGAAAGAGGAGTTTGAAAAAATAAAACTACATCCTGAATCGGGAGCCAATGTACTCAGAAAAATTCCATCATTAAGACCACTTATTCCCATCATCTTACATCATCATGAAAGATATGACGGGACGGGTTATCCGGATCGTCTTAAGGGAAAAGATATTCCACTTGGGGCCAGGATTGTTTCTGTTGTGGATTCATATTCCGCCATGATATCTAAACGGCCTTACCGGAAGAAAATGACTCCAGAAGAGGCTCTATCTGAAATTAAAAAGAATATCAGTTCACAATTTGATCCGGAGGTGGTGTTGGCTTTCATTAAAGTGATGGAGAGGCGAATTAGAGAGCATCAAGCTGCATAATCAAAAACATGTATTAGAAAGGAAACAAAACTTTCATGAAGATTAAAATTCAAGCACCTGAAGAAAAAGAAAAACTACCCTCAATCTACAGTCTTATGTTGGTGATTTCATTTATGTTGCTGGCAATGACTCTTTTCTTTTCCGTTGGTTTTATTGTTTCTCATCAGGGATAAAATGCTAAAAATGAAGGCGGTTCTTCCAGTACGGCCCGTATTTTTGTGGGCTTTGGTTTTTATTCTTGTGACTTTCGCGTCCTATGTATATTTGCCAAAATTGACGAGTGATCTGATGCTTTCCGTCATCCGGTGGCGGGCCAAAGTTGATATCAAATATGAGGCGAGGGAAACCCATGGATTCTTTTGGGTTCGTTATCGTGGGCTTTCAGTCGCAAGAGATGCCAGTGTCAAGGTTCTCGCCCGTGAAGCGGTCATTCGCTATAATATTCTCAATTTAATCTTCAAGCGTTTAGATTTGAGGCTCTACGCGCAAGGAATTCAAATTAGATCTTTGAAGTCTTTCAATGGCAAATCTTTTATCGAATCATTCGAATTCTCTGATCTTGAGAGTAAATTTAGATTAGCTTCCAAAAGGAGAATTCGCGTTGATTATCTTAGGATTTCGGGGCCGGCCGGTAGTATTTTTCTGGCAGGTCAATTGCAAGAAAAAGTGGATGTGAATTTGAATTTCGCCTGCTTTTTAAGCAGAGAGTTTCTACTTAAGTTACCCAAATTCATTCAAGAAAATTTGTTTCGTGAAAATGAACTTCCACTCAAACGTTTCAGTTTTAATTTGAAGGGTGAATGGTTTCAACCCTCAATTGATTTTCAATCTGATTTGATCGAATTTAATTTCAAGGCTCGCGAATAGCTGATCAATTCTCACGGATAGAGAGAAAGACGGGATGGATCCCTAAAGAAGTGGTCGGGTTAACCGATACATAAGTATCGTTTCGTCATTTTCATTTTTTCTCAACTATCCTGGGTAGGTCAATGACAAAAGCTATCACGGAAGAAAAAAGGCGCCAGGACATTGCTCTTGGCATGCTTGAACGTTACACGGGTTCAAAACCTAGAGAGTTCTTTCCTTATATCCTTCTCACCAATTTTGATCATTATTTCAATTTATTTACAGACAAATATCGGGTTATAAGAAAACACGGGAGTGTCATGGAAGTCGCTCATGCTGTTTCTGAAAAGATCAGCATGATTAATTTTCGAATTGGTGCCCCCACGGCGGGATTAGTGATCGACATTCTTTCTTATATAAATCCAAAAGCAGTGTTGATGTTGGGTATGTGTGGCGGGCTTCATCCCAAAGTGAAGCTGGGGGAGTTTGTTCTTCCGATGGCTGCGATCAGGGATGAAGGAACGAGCCAGTTTTATATGCTTAATCAAGTTCCTGCCCTGCCGACGTTTAGAATTCAAAAAATCTTATCAGAAGTATTGGGACGTATGCGTATTCCTTATAAGACAGGAGTAGTTCATACGACCGATTATCGTTTTTGGGAATTTGATCGCAAATTCCGGGACGTATTAAAAGAAGAAAGAGCCATAGCGATCGAAATGGAATGTTCAACTCTCTTTGTTGCGGGATTCAGGAGAAAAGCGCCAATAGGCGCTTTGCTTCTTATTTCCGACCTTCCTTTAAAAAAGGGAGGGATTAAATCACATAAAAGTTCAGAAACCGTATTTAAAGAATTCGCTGAAACCCATTTGGAAGCAGGCTTCCGGACTTTGAAAGTTGTTCAGTCATTAAAAGATGAAATTAAGCTCAGACACTTTCAATGGTAAGCCAAAATAGCCGATATATTTTAAACAACACTGTAAAATTTTGATCTTCGAAAAAGCTTGGCGAAGGGAACCTTTCCCATGAGATTGGGGAAACTTTTAGAAGGAGAAAATTTCCAGATTACGCATCCTCATATGCTGGATCAGGAAATAAATCATTGGACGGAAAGGTCTGATGAAGTGAAGGAAAACAGTTGGTTCATTGCCGTTCGCGGTGAATCCAGTGACGGCCATAATTTTATTCAGGATGCAATTTCTCGGGGAGCTTCGGGATTGATTGTCGAGGAATTTTTTTCTGGTAAAAACTTAAAAATTCCCCAGGTCATTGTTTCAGATTCCCGCCGTTTGCTTTCTATTATTTCTTCTCATTGGTTTGATCAACCTTCCAAAAAGCTTCATTTGATCGGAGTGACAGGGACTAACGGAAAAACAACGACGACCTATCTCATTCAGCATTTGCTGAATCGATTCACCCAGACGGGTCTTGTTGGTACTATCGAGGCTGGCTGGAAAAATCAGCACGTTTTGACAAGGAATACGACTCCGGGAATAAAGGAGCTAAATTCGATTTTGAATCAAATGGTGAGTGATGGGGTCACAGCGTGCGCCATGGAAGTTTCGAGTCATGCGCTGAAACAGAACCGTGTGAATGAAGTTTGTTTCAAGACCGCTGTTTTTACCAATTTAACACAGGATCATCTCGATTATCACAAAACATTTGACGATTATTTTCAATCAAAATCCCGTCTTTTTTTGGATTTCATGTCGGTTTCCAGACGGGTGATTAATTTGGACGATCCCTACGGAAAAAAATTATGGAATCTGGTGATTCCTGATTCCAGAATCAGTTACGCTATTAATTCAGAGGCCGATTATCGGGCCATCGATATCAATATGAGTTTGGTGGGGACACAATTTATTTTAGAGATCCGGAAAAAAAGATTTAACGTGAGCACAAAACTTCTTTGCCTCCATAATATTTATAACCTTTTAGCTTCCATAGCTGTTGTTCGAGAAATGGGATATCCGGTTGAAGAAATCATTCAGTCTGTATCTGAGTTTGAGGGGGTTTGCGGCCGCCTTGAGCGTTTTCAATTACCCAATGGGGCCACTGTCTTTGTAGATTATGCTCACTCGCCAGATGCTTTCCATAATATATACGCTTCATTAAAGCTGCTTAAACGAGGAAAACTTATTAGCGTATTCGGTTGTGGTGGGAATCGGGACCGACAAAAAAGGCCTATGATGGGACGTATTGCCCGAGAAAATTCTGATTGGGTGATTATCACCTCGGACAATCCCAGGCAAGAGCATCCTAAAGAAATTATTGCGGAAATCCTTACGGATATTGAGAATCGAAATGCCTTGGAATCAGTCAACATTATCGAAGATCGAAAAATTGCTATTCGAGAAGCGCTTGATAGGGCCAAGAAGGACGATATTGTTCTTATTCTTGGAAAGGGACATGAAGATTATCAGATTATTGGAAAAGAAAAGCGTAAATTTTCGGATCAGGAGGAAATTAAAGAATGGGTCAGGTTGCACACCACGTCACATCCATCGAAGAGTTTGCTCGGCGTTTAGGCGGTAAGATTAAGAAAATAAGCGAGACCCCGGGCGAATTTTCTTCCAAAGTTTCAATCGATACCCGCACTCTCGAGCAGGGTAGTGTCTACATTGCAATTCGCGGCAAGAAACTTGATGGTCATGAATTCCTATTGCAGGCAAAAGAGCGTGGAGCCGTTGCTTATGTCATCGATAATGAGTTTTTCCGATCGATCACAGAAGGAAATTATTTAGGTTCTGTTGCGGGAATTGAAGATTTTTCTAATTTGATTGTGGTTCCGGATACGACCCGGGCGCTTCAAAAGTTAGCCACATCAGTTCGTGATGATTTCAAAGGACCCTGTGTGGGAATTACCGGGAGTTCTGGGAAAACTACAACAAAGGAAATTACAAAAGCTTTCATGAAATCAGAGTGGAAGGTTTTGGCTTCTGAGGGAAATCAGAATAACTATATTGGACTTCCTCTAACATTGCTGAAAATAGATTCTTCGATTGAAGCAATTCTGGCAGAGCTGGGCGCAAGCTATCCGGGTGAAATCGGAGGGCTGTGTGACATTTTGAAGCCTGACTGGGGGATTATCACCAATGTCTATCCGTGTCATTTAGAGGGTTTCGGAAATCTCGAAAACATTTATAAGACAAAAATTCAATTAGCCGAGAGTATCCTTTCGCGCGGAGGAACTGTTGTAATCAATGGTGACGACAATCAACTTGTATCCATGGTCAGTCATGGAAGAAGAAGCAAAAAGATTGTTACTTTTGGAGCACACTCTAATTGTGACTATTCCCTCACAACGTCGATGCCTTATTCCACGGGCATTCAATTTAGCGTCAATGATCAGCAAATCTTTCGTTTGGAAACGCAGGGGCTCTTTAATGTAATGAATGCTCTTGCAGCAATAGCGCTTGGCGGGGCGATGGGGATGAATCTCAAACTACTTGCTGAAGTTTTGAATAGTTTCAGTCTTCCAAAATCCCGTTTTCAAACATTGGTTTCCCCCCACGGGATTCGAATTATCGACGATGCATACAATTCCAATCCCACTTCGTTCAGGCTTGCGGTTGAATCATTTGAAACCATGAAAACAGATGGACGCAAAGTTTTGGTTTGTGCCGATATGCTCGAACTGGGTGAACGAAAAAATGAATTCCATAGAGGCTTGGGGGAGGGAATAGCGCGAAAAGCAATTGATGTTGTAGTTAGCGTAGGCCCACTCATGAAAGAGTTTTTAGGAGGGTTGCATAGCGTTCGAGATCGTAGACCCATCACTTATGGTTTTGACAATAATCAGGAAGCAAGGGAATTTTTGAAGGAATTCCTGCGATCCGGCGATTTGGTTTTGTTTAAAGGATCCCGTGGAATGAAACTAGAGGAAATAATTCAATGTTTTATGCTCTGATCTACCCGTTAAGAGAATATTCAATTATTTTCAATATTTTTAAGTACATCACTTTTCGATCTGGGTGTGCTGCTGTCACAGCCTTTTTATTGGCTCTTTGGCTGGGGCCCAAAATGATTGAATGGTTAAAAACGTTGAGTATTACAGCCTGTAATAAACGCGAACATGCCGAACAAATTCACAAGTATTACGAAGGAAAAGGTAGCGTTCCTACTATGGGGGGGATTATTTTAATCGCAAGTATCGCCATTTCTGTTTTGCTGTGGGGTAATTTGTCTAATAAATATGTGATTCTTTCGTTGATCGTGCTTTTATGGTTTGGGGGGGTAGGATTTATTGATGATTATTTGAAAATTCGTTCTAAAAGCTCCAAAGGACTTGCATCATTCACCAAGTTGAGTGGGCAGTTGATTTTAGGATCTTTTCTGGGGTGTTACCTTTTTTTTGATCCGTCGTTTGACCATCGAATCTACATTCCATTTTTTAAAGATGCGGGTTTTTATCTCGGAATTTTCCTGATTCCGTTCGTGATATTTATTTTAGTGGGTACCTCGAATGCTTTAAATTTAACGGATGGAATGGACGGACTGGCCATTGGGTGTCTCCTTTTCGCTGCAGGAACCTTTGCGATTGTAAGTTATGTGACCGGGCATGCAGCGTTTACAAAATACTTGGGTATTCCGTTTGTTCCTACCAGTGGAGAGCTTGCGGTATTTTGTTCTGCGCTTCTAGGTGCTGGCGCGGGATTCCTTTGGTTTAATAGTTATCCAGCGTCTGTTTTTATGGGAGATACAGGTTCATTGTCGCTGGGGGGTGTATTAGGTGCGGTCGCAATTTTTATCAAAAAGGAACTGTTGCTTGTGATCGTCGGCGGAATTTTTGTCTGGGAGGCATTGTCTGTCATTCTTCAAGTTTTTTCATTTAAGTTATTTAAGAAAAGGATTTTTAAGATGTCTCCATACCATCATCATCTCCAGCTCTTGGGATGGCCCGAGTCGAAGGTTACGATTCGGCTTTGGATCATCGCGTTTATTTTGTCGATTGTGGGATTGAGCACACTGAAAATTCAATGATGACTGGTGAAAAAAACATGGGCATTTTTTCTGAAAAAAAAATCTCAGTTTTAGGTCTTGGAAAGTCGGGTTATGAGTCGGCGCTTTTTCTCAAGGAAAGAGGGGCTGAAGTTTATGCGAGCGAGATTGCGGTTGGAGACGAATTTCTTAAGAGAAAGTCTGAATTGGAATCCCAAGAAATCGAAGTCGAGATTGGATCACATGATTTGTCGCGAATCTTGGCTTCTCATTTCACTGTGGTTTCTCCCGGGATTGCACCGCATACAGACGTAATCAAAACTCTTCGTGCTAAGCACCATCTTTTAATCAGTGAAATCGAATTGGCGTATCGATTCTTTGAAGGAACCGTCGTAGCGGTGACTGGGACCAATGGAAAGACGACGACGACTACATTAGCGGCGGGTATTCTGCGCCATTTTGGACAGATCGCATTTTCGTGCGGGAATATCGGGAATCCTTTTATTGGGGAAGTTCGCAAGGGGAACACTCAAGGGACGGCTGTTGTTGAAGTAAGTTCTTTTCAACTTGAAACAATACAGATGTTTCAGCCTCAAATCGCCTTCCTTTTGAATGTCGAACCAGATCATATCGATTGGCATGGAAATTTTGAAAAGTATTTAAATGCCAAACTTCGGATTTTTGAGAATCAGAAGGCGGACAATATTGCTATTTTAAATTACCAAGACTCTGCTATTCAAAAATCTATTTCCAAAATCCGTCCCCGCATCTTTTTCTTTAATGAAAAGGAGGGCACAGGAAATCCTAATTGGGATGCAGTGCTTTGTCTCTGTGATGTTTTTGGCTGGGATAGAAAATCAGGGGAGGCTTTTTTGAACAATGCTCCGCAAATTGAGCATCGCCTTGAAAAAGTAGACTCTGGAGATGATGTGATTTATATCAATGATTCCAAATCTACAAATCCATCTTCACTTGCTTACGCCCTCGAGCGTCAGAGTCAAAAAGTGATTTTAATAGTTGGCGGAAAAAACAAAGGGAATCGATTTGACCATCTTCGTCCACTCATTCGGGAGAAAGTGAAACATCTTATTATTTTTGGCGAGTGTCGAGATCTCTTGCGTGAAGATTTAGGAGAAACTACCACTTTTGAAATCGCGGAAAATTTAACCGACGTTTTATCCAGAGCCAGACGAGTCTCTAGGAGAGGGGATGTAGTCCTTTTTTCACCTGGATGTGCGAGCTTTGACATGTTTAAAAATTATGAAGATCGTGGACGTCAGTTTAAGGGATTGGTTTTGGCCCAGAGGGAAGTTCATGTTGCTTAGCCGTGAGGGGAACGGGGTTTTTATTGCGACGCTCATACTTAATGCGGTGGGTACTATTATGATTTTCAGTGCCAGCGCTGTTTTTGCTGATAAATATTATGATGACAGCCTCTATTTTCTTAAACGGCAGATGATTTATCTTTTGCTGGGTTTTACTGCCTTGATTGCCGCAAGTTCCATTAATTTAAACTGGCTTCAAAAACACTCCCGTATTATTTTGCTGTTTTCGATTCTCTTGTTGCTGTTGGTGTTTCTTCCTGTGATTGGCAAGACCGGAGGGGGCGCTAGACGCTGGATTCGTTTAATAGGATTTAATTTTCAACCTGTCGAATTTGCCAAATTAGCAGTGGCGATTTATTTGTCAGATTATCTTTCCAGGAAGATGAAATGGATTCAGACGGGTTCAATTTCGGTGTATTTTATGCCCGGTATACTTTTGTGTCTGCTCTTTGGCGTTATCATTCTTCAGCCGGATTTGGGTTCTGTGATTTTTATCTTTCTCCTTTCTTCGGTGCTTTTCATTTTGAGTGGAATTCCGCTTCGTTATGTGGCGACGGTTTTTCTGGCGGCTTTGCCTGTTTTTGTGGCTGCGGTGATTCATTCGCCTTATCGCATGGCTCGTATCCTGGCTTTTTTGAATCCTTGGGCAGATCCTCGAGGGAGTGGATTCCAAATCATTCAATCCTTTTTATCATTTGCGCTGGGAGGCATTACAGGAGTTGGACTGGGTGAGAGTGTACAGAAACTTTTTTATCTCCCCCAAAGCTATACAGATTTTATTTTCTCGATTATTGGCGAGGAAACGGGACTCTTGGGAACGCTATTTGTTTTGGCCATATTTGTGTTTTTAACCATTCAGGGACTGCAGATTGCAAAGCGAATTCAGCATGATTCTTTCAGACAACTACTAGCATTTTCGGTAGTCATCATCATTTCTTTTCAGGCAATTATTAATATGTTGGTAACAACAGGCATGATTCCCACAAAAGGGCTTCCGCTGCCTTTTATCAGTTATGGAGGCTCCGCTTTAATTGGTAATATGGCTGCCATTGGACTGCTACTTGCTATCGATAAAGAATACATGAAACGAGAGGTCTATCAGCAGGCTTAATATGAAAATACTCATTGTGACAGGAAGAACCGGAGGGCACTTTTTTCCAGCGAAAACGTTTGCTGAGGCATTCAAACGAGAACATTCTGAAGCAGAGATTCATTATGTTCTGAGCCGGAGAACAAGCGGAAACCTTTTGGAAGAAGAAATTAATAATTCTGAAAGCGTTTATTATTTGCCCTCATTTCCCTGGAGAGGGATTCTGACACCAAAAATTTTTATATTCTTGATCTCATTGAGTAAAGCTCTTTTCATGTCTTTTAAACTGTTGCGCAATTTGCGGCCGAATCTTGTGGTCGGTTTTGGAAGTTATTTGGCTTTTCCTATTTTAGTTTGTGCGCGTATTCAGAATATCCCAAGTTTGATTCATGAACAAAATGCGGTCATGGGAAAGGCAAACAAAGCATTACTTCCTTTCGTGACTCAAGTCGCAGTAAGCTTTTCGGATACAATAGATCCAAAATTTCCAGAAAAATTTGTTCATACGGGCAATATTATCCGATCGGATCTTTTTATAGCGGCGAATTCAAAACGTCAGCCTATGAATGGGCATTTTCGCATTTTGGTATTGGGAGGCTCTCAGGGGGCCTCGGAATTGAATAAGCTTGTAACGCAAGCACTAACTGAAATGGATCCGGTAGATTTAAATCGAATTCGAATGACGCATTTAACAGGAGCATCAGATTGTTCCTGGGTTAAAGAGAAATATGAAGGGTTGGGTATCCAAGCAAGAGTGGAGGCTTTTTCAAGGGACATGGGGAGGCTTTATCAGGAAACCGATCTGCTCATATCTCGCAGTGGTGCGGGAACTTTGTTTGAAAGTGTTCTTTTTCAATTGCCTGCGATTCTAATTCCTTATCCTTATGCCGGTTCCCATCAATATGAAAATGCGCAAGCGTTAACACGGGCGGGAAATTCTTGGATGTTAGATCAGAAAAAAGTAAAGCCATTAGAATTGGCGAATAAGATTTCAGAGCTAATTCATTTTCCTGCGCAAATCGAAAATGCAAAAAATCGGCTGCGGCATATTCTTAAGGTTGATGACGGTGAAAATTTAGCACGTGTAGCGACCCGTATTATTAACAGAAATATGAACACGGAGGTTCGATGTGAGAGTGCTTACCGCTGAGGAGAAGAAGTTTTTGGAAGGACTCTTTGTTTCACCCAAAAATATTTATTTGATAGGAATTGGGGGGGT